>Ga0099829_10002143_pt1 | contig 11257 bp, 9 predicted proteins | sample CZO8metaG_3_FD_79336 | JGI IMG/M metagenome (GOLD analysis project Ga0099829, IMG submission 79336) | Vadose zone soil microbial communities from the Eel River Critical Zone Observatory, Northern California, USA - CZOApr15con2H2.8 metaG | ecosystem: Environmental > Terrestrial > Soil > Vadose...
GATCACGTGGGACCGGACCTGGAGCTCCAGGTCGATCTCTGGGCGGAACCGCCGGTCCGCTCGTCGGCGTTCGGGACCCTGGTGCGCTGATCGGCTTCGACGCTCTCCGCGCCGGCGATCGAGGATCACCTCGACGTTCCCGTCGTCCCGGAACCGATCCACCAAATATTCATAGAGGCGGGGCTCGTGGCGGGAAACAAGAAATAGATGTCGGGCCATGTGTCTCGCTCTTATCCGTCTGACCTGTGTGGCGGTTCGCGTTTTCCGCACTGAGCAGAAGCGGTGAGCATTTGCGGTGCCATTCCAGAAGATGTTGAAACTCTCGGCACTTTCCGCGAAGCTGTGGACGCCGAGTGTAAGACTTTCCGACGGGGAGGGCGCATGCACCGGGTGATCGTCGTGGTCGCTCGAGACCGCCCCGACCTGTTCGGCTACTTCGAAAACATCTTCGCTGGCATGCCGGACATCAAGGTCCTGCTGGACCGTCGCCTCGCGCCGCCTGGCGCCGCACCGAGCGCCGCGACCGATCCGCCGCTGCGGGAGCGTCGGGACATCTACGACGAGTTGCAACAACGAGGCTTCGTCATGATTCGCCTGTGGTGATGCGACTGGCCTGGACGGTTCGGCGAAACTCGTACTTCGACTCGATCGACCTCATGCGCGTCGCCGAGCAAGCGCGGCAGCTGGCGGGGGTGACGGAGGTCGCGGTCGTGATGGGAACGGCGCCGGGCCGCTCGATGCTCGCCGAGGCCGGGATGTGGCCGCCGGAGGCGCCGGAAGCCGGCCCCTCCGATCTCCTGGTCTGCGTTCGCGCGAGCACCGAGACGGTCGCGCAGCGCGCGCTGGCGCGCGTCGAGGAGCTCCTGAGCGCCAGCCGGGACGGCGGGCCGGCGCGTGAAGACGTGGTGTCGCGCACGACCGCCAGCGCCGCGCGCCGAGCCGCCTCCGCCAACATCGCGGTCGTCGCCGTGCCGGGAGCCTATGCCGCCATCGACGCGCACCAGGCGCTCTCGGCGGGACTGCACGTCTTCCTCTTCAGCGACGGCGTATCGTTGGCCGACGAGGCGGCGCTCAAGCGTCGCGCGCGTGCCCGCGGCCTCCTGGTCATGGGGCCGGAGTGCGGGACGGCGATCATCAACGGCGTGGGCCTTGGATTCGCGAACCGGGTTCGCCGCGGGTCCATCGGCGTCGTCGGAGCCTCGGGAACCGGTATCCAGGAGGTGACGAGCCTCGTTCATCGACTCGGCGCCGGCGTCTCTCACGCGATCGGCACCGGGGGACGCGATCTCCATGCCGCCGTGGGCGGTCTCACCACACTCCAGGCGATCGAAGCCCTCGCGGCCGACGTCGCCACGCGAGCCGTGGTTGTCGTCTCGAAGCCCCCGTCGCCTGTGGTCGCCGACGCCGTGCTGCGGGCGGCCGTGGAGACGCGGAAGCCGGTCGTGGCCTGTCTGCTCGGCTATGAGGGAGCGACGCCGGGCGGCGTCCGGGCGGTGGCGACGCTTGACGAGGCGGCCGCGACCGCGGTCGGTCTCACCGGTGGCGCGGTCCGCGCGCTCGGACGACCACGGGCGGCGCCCGCGAGCGGCGCACGGGGCGCCGTCCGCGGCCTCTACGCGGGAGGGACGCTGTGCGACGAAGCGCAGCGCATCGTGGGCGGGAGTCCGCCTCATCAATTCGTCGATTTCGGCGCCGAGGAGTACACGCGGGGGCGGCCGCATCCGATCATCGATCCGAGCCGACGGAATGCCGCGCTCGTCGACGCCGCCGACGATCCGAGCGTCGCCGTGATCCTGCTCGATCTGGTCCTGGGCGACTGCGCGCATCCGGACCCGACGGGCGCCCTCCGCCCGGCGCTGACCGAGGCGCGGGCGAGACGCGGTGGCCGTGACCTGACGGTCGTCGCTCACGTGGTCGGGACCGACCAGGATCCGCAGGGTCTCGAGAAGCAGGAGGAGAGCCTCCGCGAGCTCGGCGCGATCGTGTGCGCGAGCAACCGGATCGCGGCCGAGACTGCCCGGGCGCTCGCCGAGGGACGCGATGCCACCTGAGACCGATCTTCTCCGCGCTCCGCTGGAGGCCGTCGTCGTCGGCCCCGAGCTGTTCGCGTCGGCGCTGGTCGCTCAGGGCATCCCGGTACGGCGGGTCGACTGGCGGCCTCCGGGGTCGCCCGAGGCGCTCGCATCGCTCTGGTGCGATGCCGTCGACGCCGCGAACCGCATCGCCCTCGATCGGCTCCTCGCCGCCCATCAGGTCCTCGTCGACGTGCGTCCCGCGATCGAGGTGGTGCCGGGCATGACGCGCGAGACGATTCTTCACGCCGGGCCTCCCATCGCCTGGGAAGACATGAGCGGCCCGATGCGCGGCGGGATTGTCGGCGCGTTGATCTATGAAGGGCTCGCGCCGAGTTGGCAGGACGCCGAGCGTCTGGTCACGCGCGGCGCGGTTCGTTTCGATCCCTGCCATCATCACGCGGCCGTGGGACCGATGGCGGGCGCCACCACCGCGTCGATGCCGGTCCTGGTGGTGGAGAACCGCGCCGCCGGCAACCGCGCCTACTCGACGCTGAACGAGGGGCTCGGCAAGGTGCTGCGGTACGGCGCCTACGCTCCGGACGTGATCGATCGCCTTCGCTGGTTCAGGGACGTCGTCGGTCCGGCGCTCGGCGAGGCCATCCGGCGTGCGGGAGGCATCGACCTCCGCGCGCTGATCGCGCAGGCGGTGCAGATGGGCGACGAGTGTCACAACCGGAACCGCGCCGCGTCCGCGCTGCTCATCAAGGCGCTCGCCCCGGAGATCGCGGGGCTCGATCTGCCGGCCACCGAGCGCCGCCGCATCCTCGCCTTCGCGGCGTCCAACGAGCATCTCTTCTTGAACGTCGGGATGGCCGCGTGCAAGGCGGGGCTCGACGCCGCCCACAAGGTGCCGGAGTCGACGCTCGTCACGGCGATGGCGCGAAACGGTACCGAATTCGGGATCCGCGTCAGCGGGCTGGGCGACCGATGGTTCACCGGGCCGGCGCAGACGCCGCAGGGCCTCTACTTTCCCGGATTCGGCCCCGGCGACGCGAATCCCGACATCGGCGACAGCGCCATCACCGAGACGGCCGGCCTCGGCGGCTTCGCGATGGGCGGCGCCCCCGCCGTCGTGCAGTTCGTGGGCGGCACGCCGGCCGACGCGCTCGAGTACACGCGGCTCATGTACGAGATCACGCTCGGCGAGAGCACGGCCTACCGTTTGCCGCCGCTCGACTTTCGCGGGACGCCGACGGGAATCGACGTGCGACTCGTCGTCCAGACCGGGATCCTTCCGCAAATCGATACCGGCATGGCTCATCGCGAGCCGGGGATCGGGCAGGTCGGCGCGGGCCTCGTCAAGCCGCCACGCGTCTGTTTCGACCTCGCGTTCGAGGCGCTGGTGCGCGCCCGGGCGGGCGCCGCCGACGTCTCGCGATGACCACCCGGCGCATCGGCGCGCGCATCCCACGCAACGAGGATCCCCGGTTGCTGCGGGGGCTCGGCTGCTTCGTCGACGACGTGCACCCGCCGGGGATCCTGCACGCGGCAGTGCTGCGGAGCACGCACGCGCACGCGCGGATCGTGAGGATCGACGCGACCGCCGCCCGCCGCGCGCCGGGTGTGCATCTGGTGCTCACGGCCGCCGAGCTGGGCGAGCTCAACCGGCCGTCGCCGCTGCTGATCCCGCACCCGACGCTCAGCCATCCGCGCACGCAGCGGCCGCTCGCCGTCGACGAGGTGCGGTACGTCGGCGAGGTCGTGGCCTTCGTCGTCGCCGACAGCCGCTACGTCGCCGAGGACGCGATCGCGCTGATCGAGGTGGAGTACGAGCCGCTCGCCGTCGTGACCGATCTGGCGACCGCGCTCGCGCCCGGCGCCCCAAGGGTGCACGCCGACGTGCCGGACAACCGCGCCGCGCGCTTCCGACAGACGGTCGGCGACGCGGACGGCGTGCTGGCGCGCGCACACCGGGTGCTGCGCGAGCGGTTGACGATCGAGCGGAGCTGCGGCAGCCCGATCGAGGGGCGCGGCGTGGTCGCCGAGTGGGACGCGCGACGGGGGGTCCTCAAGGTCTGGGATTCGACCCAGGCGCCGCTTCCCATCAGGAACGGGCTCGCCGGGCTCTTCGGCCTTCCGGAGTTCAGCGTGGAGGTCGTGGCACCCGACGTGGGCGGCGGCTTCGGAACGAAGATCATGCTCTTCTATCCGGAGGAGATCCTCGTCCCGCACGTGGCGATCACGCTCGGGCGACCCGTGAAGTGGACGGAGGACCGGCGCGAGCACCTCATCGCGGCCAACCAGGAGCGCGGGCAGATCCACGACGTCGAGGTGGCCATCGACGAGACGGGCCGGATCCTGGCGCTGCGCGATCACTTCGTGCACGACACCGGGGCCTACACCCCGTATGGCATCGTCGTGCCCATCATCACGTCGACCCAGCTTCCCGGGCCCTATCGCCTGAAGAACTACACCGTCGAGTTCGAGGTCGCGTATTCCAACAAGGCGGCGGTGTCCCCGTATCGGGGCGCCGGCCGCCCGCACGGCGTCTTCGTCATGGAGCGCGTGATCGGGTTGATCGCGCGGGAGCTCGGGCTCGAGCCGGCGGAGGTACGGCGCCGCAACTTCATCCAGCCCGACGAGTTCCCGTGGGACGTGGGGCTGACCTTCCAGGACGGGGGGCCGACGCGCTACGACAGCGGGAACTACCCGGCCGGCCTCGCGATGGCGGTCGAAATGATCGGCGCCGTCGACTTCCGGCGGCGGCAGAGCGAGGCGCGCCGCGCTGGGCGGTACCTCGGGCTCGGCCTCGGCTGCTACGTCGAGGGCACCGGGATCGGACCGTACGAGGGCGCGCACGTGCGCGTCGAGCCGAGCGGCAAGGTCCTGGTCGCGACGGGCTTGACGACGCAGGGTCAGGGCCACGGCACCACGTTCGCCCAGATCGCCGCCGAGGCGCTCGGCTGCGACCCCGCCGACGTCTCCGTCGTCACCGGGGACACCACCAAGTTCAACTGGGGCGCCGGGACGTACGCGAGCCGCGGCCTGGTGACGAGCGGCAACGCGATCCACCGCGCCGCGACAGAGGTCCGCGAGAAGGCCCTGCGTCTCGCGGCGGGCCTTCTCGAAGTCTCTCCGGACGACCTCGAGCTGGCCGACGGCCGCGCTCGCGTCAGAGGCGTGCCGGGCAAAGAATTGACGCTCGGCGCGCTGGCCACGGTCGCGAACCCGATCCGCTACGCGCACGGGAAAGAGGCGGCCGAGGCCGCCCTGAGGCTCGTGAAGCCGCGGGAAGGCGCCGTCCTCCGCGAGGGCGAGGAGCCGGGGCTCGAGGCGCGCGGCTACTACGCGCCCCCGCACGCGACCTTCGCCAGCGGCTGCCACGCCGCGATCGTCGAGGTGGACCTCGACACCGGGAACCTCACGTTCCTCCGCTACGTGGTTCAGCACGACTGTGGCACCGTCGTGAACCCGACCATTGTGGAGGGCCAGATTCGCGGGGGCGTCGCGCAGGGCGTCGGCGGCGCGTTCTACGAGCGCATCATCTACGACGACGACGGCCAGCCGCTCACCGCGACCTTCGCGGACTTCTTGATGCCGACCGCGCTGGAGGTCCCCGAGATCGAGATCGGCCACATGGAGACGCCGTCGCCGCTGAACGCGCTCGGGATCAAGGGGGTGGGCGAGGCCGGCGCCATCCCCGTTCCCGCGCTCGTCGCCGAGGCCATCGACGACGCGCTGGCGCCGCTCGGGGTGCGGGTGCGCGAGATGCCGCTCCATCCGGACCGGTTGCGTCAGCTGATCGCGGCGGCGCGCGCGCGTGGTGGTCGATAGTTTGACATTTATGAAAATGTCGAATACCGTCTCTCTGGTAGACCGAGCGACGCCGTGAGCGCGCCGGTGAGGAGGGCGCGATGCGCGACGAGTCGATCAAGGAGATCGTGAAGCAGAAGTACGGCCGAGCGGCACTGCGCGTCGTGAGCGGCGACGGCGCGTGTTGTGGCCCCGCGTCGTCGCGCGGCGACTGCGATCCGATCACGTCGAAGCTCTACGAGGCCGGCGAGACCGCCGGGTTGCCGGCCGAGGCGGTGGCCGCCTCACTCGGCTGTGGGAACCCGACGGCGCTCGCCGAGCTGTCCCCGGGCGAGATCGTGCTGGACCTGGGCTCGGGCGGCGGTATCGACGTCCTCCTGTCGGCCCGGCGCGTCGGCCCGACCGGCAAGGCCTACGGTCTCGACATGACCGACGAGATGCTTGCGCTCGCCCGTGCGAACCAGGCGAAGGCCGGCGTCGAGAACGTCGAGTTCCTCCGGGGCGAGATCGAGGCGATCCCGCTGCCCAGCGATTCGGTGGACGTCATCATCTCGAACTGCGTCATCAACCTGTCGGCGGACAAGGACCGCGTCTTCGCCGAGGCCTTCCGCGTGCTCAAGCCGGGCGGGCGCGTCGCGGTCTCCGACGTCGTCGTGCGCGGAGCCGTGCCGCCCGAGATCCGCAAGAGCGTCGAGCTGTGGATCGGCTGCGTCGCGGGCGCGCTGGAGGACGGGGAGTATCGGGCGAAGCTCGCGAAGGCCGGGTTCGAGGCGATCGACCTCGAGCCGACACGGATCTACCGGACCGACGATGCGCGCGACTTTCTCGCGGGCTCCGGGATCGATGTCGACGCGATCGCGCCCGACGTGGACGGCAAGTTCATGAGCGCGTTCGTCCGGGCCCGCAAGCCGACGCGGTGAGGTCCCGCAGACCGCCGGGGTGATCCTCGCCTATCTGACGCTCCTCGGTGCGAACGTCGTCTACGCGACATCGTACGTCGCGACCCGCGTCACGCTCGCAAGCGTCCCGCCGGCGACGCTCGCGCTGGCGAGGCTCGTCATCGGCTCGCTGGTCCTGGCCCACTGGGGCATCGCGCGGTCCACCGCCACGAACGCGGCGCTCTTGATCGTCGTCGAGCCGGTCGCCCTCATGCTGTTGAGCCCGCTGTACCTCGGCGAGCGACTGTCGTGGCGCGAGGCGATGGGGGCGGCCCTGGCCGTCCCCGGCACCGGCCTGGTGGTCGTCAACGGGATCCCCGGGGTGACCCAGACGCTCGTACCGCACTGGCAGGGCGACCTGCTGCTCGTGCTGGCATGCCTCGCCTATGCGTCCTACTCACTTTTGGGGCGTCGCGTGCTCGAGCGCCACGTGCCGCTCGGCGTCACCGCCCGGTCGCTCGTCTGGGGCGCCGCGGGGATCCTGCCCGTCGCCGGGGCGGAGTGGGCGTCCGGCTCACGAGCGGCCTGGACGGCCACCGCCGTCGCCGGGACGCTCCTGGGCGCGGCGCTGCTCGGAGAACCCCGCACGCCCTTCACGATCCTCGGCGGCGCCTTGATCATCGCGGGCCTCGCGGTGGCGTTCGGCCCCGGAGCCCGGTGACGGTATACTCGAAAGCGTGGCCGAGCCTCGCCGCTATCAGCTCCAGAACGACGCCGCGAATCGCCTGATCGCCGACGTGCTCGACGCAGAGGCAGTGCCTGCCGAGCGCCGCGGCTATATCCAGCATCTCCTCACGACTGTACTCAAGCTCCACGAGGACGGCGCCGGGACCGGGGACCTCAAGATCACCAACACGGCGATCAAGGAGCTCCGCTACGCTTACAAGGTCTTCGCCCCGTACACCTTGGTTCGCAAGGTGACGGTCTTCGGCTCGGCGCGTTCGGCCTCGAGTGAGGAGGCCATGGCCAGCGCGCGCCTCTTCGGCAAGCGGATGACCGAGGAGGGCTGGATGGTCGTCACCGGGGCCGGCGCCGGCATCATGGGCGCTGCGCAGGAGGGAGCGGGCGGCGAGAAGAGCTTCGGGCTGAACATCCGCCTGCCGTTCGAGCAGGAGGCCAATCCCTGGATCGCCTCGGATCCCAAGCTGATCACCTTCAAGTACTTCTTCACGCGCAAGCTCTTCCTGGTGAAGGAAGCGAGCGCGGTGGCGCTGTTCCCGGGCGGCTACGGGACGATGGATGAGACCTTCGAGCTCCTCACGCTCATGCAGACGGGCAAGTCGGCGATCATTCCCGTCGTGCTGATCGAGGCCGGCCCCAAGCCGTTCTGGCGTATCTGGCACCGGTGGATCGCGGGCACGCTGGTGGAGCGCGGGCTCATCGACCCCGAGGACACCTCGCTCTTCCGGATCGTCGACACGCCCGACGAGGCGGTGAGCGAGATCACGAGCTTCTACCGCGTGTACCACTCGTCGCGGATCGTCGGTGACGATCTGGTCTTCCGGCTCACGCACCCGCTCGAGCCGACGCAGCTCGCCGACCTGCAGGACAAGTTCGGCGACATCCTCAAAGCGCCGGCGACGCAGGCGCCGGGCCCGGCGCCGCGGGAGCTGAACGAGTTTCCCGAGCTGCCGCGGCTCATCCTGCCGTTCGACCACCGCTCCTTCGGGCGGCTCTGCCAGCTGATCGACTTCGTCAACCAGCTCTGAGGGGTTGAGGGGGCTCCCTTCACCCCGTCTGCTCCGGGCCTTTCACACCGCCCGGCCTGCGGTGTCATAGGGGCGGAGGCTGAGATCCCATGCCAAGCACAGATCGGCCCGAGTCCGGATTCCTCGTCCTGGCGGATATTTCGGGGTTCACCGCGTTCGTGACCGCCACGGAGCTCGAGCACGGGGCGGAGGTTACGGGCGTGCTGCTGGCCGGAGTCATGGAGGCGCTCTCTCCGCCACTGGAGATCCAGGAGCTGGAGGGCGACGCGGTGTTCGCGCTGGGTCCGGACGATGCCGAGGGGGCGGACCGGCGGCTCCTCGAGGCGTTCGGCCGCGCCTTCGCCGCCTTCGGCGAGCGGCGGCGCGAGATCTCACTGGACACGAGCTGCGCCTGCCGGGCCTGCCGGGGTGTGCTCGGGCTCAGCCTCAAGCTGATCGTCCATCACGGGAGTTTCTTGCGGCAGGTCGTGCGTGGTCGATCCCGCGTCGCCGGCCCGGACATCATCCTGGCGCACCGGTTCCTCAAGAACGACGTCGAGCCCACGACGTACGTGCTGTTTACCGGCGCGGCGGTGGAGCGCTTCGGCATCGATCCGGTCGCGGCCGGCATGGCCCGCTACACGGGCACGTACGCGCATTTCGGTGAAGTGGACTGCTACGTCGTCTCGCTCGACCGCTTCGGGCGCCTCGGCGACGGCGGCAACGGCGAGGTACTACTCGGGCTCCGGTCGCTCCTCAGTGACCTGGCACTCGGTGCAGACCCAGGTCCGCAGGACGACCTTCGTCCGGTCGTGGCGGCGTAGGGTCCAGGGAATCAGGGCGAGCCGCCCGCACTTCGGACAACGCTCGGGGCGGGCGTCGGGTGGGAGTGTCGACGGCAGCCACGGAATCTTCGCGGGCATCGGATCGGATGATATCAGGTGGGCCCTCGCCCGGGTACAATAGGGGCCCATGAAACGGTTCCGCGTCGCCCTGGGCCAGATCAATCCCACGGTCGGCGACTTCGATCGCAACGTCCGCATGATCGTGGACGGGATCGAACGGGCGCGCGCGCTCGGCTGCTCCCTCGTCGCCTTCCCCGAGCTGGCGATCACCGGCTACCCGCCCGAGGACCTCCTCTTCAAGCCGGCCTTCATCGAGGCCAACCTCCGCGCGCTCGACGCGGTGACGCGTGCTTCGCGCGGGCTGTCGGTGGTGGTCGGCTTCGTCGACAAGGACGATGACATCTTCAACGCCGCCGCGGTGCTGCACGACGGGACCCGCGCGGGCGTCTACCACAAGCAGTACCTGCCGAACTACGGCGTTTTCGACGAGAACCGCTACTTCCAAGCCGGGACCGAAGCGCCCGTCTTCGTGGCGGGCGATACGACCTTCGCGGTCAACGTGTGCGAGGACATCTGGTATCCGGCGGGGCCGACCACTGTGCAGGCGCTCGCCGGCGCCGAGCTGGTCGTCAACATCAACGGATCGCCCTACCACGCCGGCAAGGCCCGCTTCCGCGAGCAGATGGTGTCAACGCGCGCGGTCGACGACCTCGTGTGCGTGGCCTACGTCAACATGGTGGGTGGTCAGGACGAGCTCGTGTTCGACGGTGCGAGCATGATCGTCAACGAGCACGGCGAGTGCGTCGCGCGCGGGCGGATGTTCGAGGAGGGTCTGGTCGTCGCCGACCTCGACCTCGAAGCCGTCTTCCGGGCCCGGCTCCACGATTCGCGGCGGCGCAAGGAGAAGCTCCGGGTGCGGGAGACAGCGACCCGGGTCTCGCTCCCGGCGCTTGCCGCGCCGGACGCGCCGGCGCTTCCGCCCCGCGAGGTGGCGACGCTCTCACCCGTCGAGGAGGTCTTCGGCGCGCTCGTCCTCGGGACACGCGACTACGTGCGGAAGAACGGATTCAAGCGCGTGGTGATCGGGCTCTCGGGCGGGATCGACTCGTCGCTGGTCGCCGCGGTCGCCGTCGAGGCGCTCGGCCGGGAGAACGTGGCGGGCGTCGGGATGCCGTCCGCGTACTCGTCGACGGGAACGCGGCGCGATGCGCAGCGGCTGGCCAAGCACCTCGGCATCGAGTTCCTCACGATTCCGATCACGCCGCTCCTCAACGCGTACAAGCGATCGCTGGCGAAGGCATTCAAGGGGATGAAGGAGGACGTCACCGAGGAGAACATCCAGGCCCGCATCCGGGGCAACCTCCTCATGGCGCTGTCGAACAAGTTCGGCTGGCTCGTGCTCACGACGGGTAACAAGAGCGAGTACAGCGTCGGCTACACGACGCTCTACGGCGACATGGCGGGCGGCTTCGCCGTGATCAAGGACGTCCCGAAGATGCTCGTCTACGACGTCGCGCGCCACGTCAACGCGCGCGCCGGCCGGGCGATCATTCCCGAACCCGTCTTCACGCGGGCGCCGTCGGCCGAGCTGCGTCCCAATCAGACCGACCAGGACACGCTGCCGCCCTACGCCGAGCTGGACCGGATCCTCGAGGGGTACGTGGAGGAGGACCGGGGCGTGAACGACCTCATCGCCCGTGGGTTCCCGGCCGACACGGTGCGCCGCGTCGTCTCGATGGTGGACACGAACGAGTACAAGCGGCGCCAGGCCCCGATCGGCGTCAAGATCACGCCCCGCGCCTTCGGGCGCGACTGGCGCCCGCCGATCGTCAACCGCTTCCGCGAGCGCTAGACTTCACGGAGCCGGTCGTCGACAGCAGGCCTCGCAACGTCCGGTATTTGTCCCCGGTGTGCGTAGCCCGACTCGAAGCCGGTGCTCCGCGATTGCCAACTACCGC
>Ga0099829_10002148_pt1 | contig 11248 bp, 14 predicted proteins | sample CZO8metaG_3_FD_79336 | JGI IMG/M metagenome (GOLD analysis project Ga0099829, IMG submission 79336) | Vadose zone soil microbial communities from the Eel River Critical Zone Observatory, Northern California, USA - CZOApr15con2H2.8 metaG | ecosystem: Environmental > Terrestrial > Soil > Vadose...
GGTCAAAACCAACCCCCGGAGCCATACGATTTGAACCCGTAAAGGGGTAAAGAATTTTTTTGGTTAGACAAAGCCCCGGGGGGGGGGGGGGTCGAGAAATAGATAGTAGAAAAACAAAGTTAGTGGAAAAGGAGAGATAAGATCTAGCAAGGAAGGTTCTAGCTGGAGGATGAAGAAGGGAAAGACTTGGCGGTGAAGGCGGATCTGCGTCGCGAGACTCGCGCGCATACTTTTTTTCTTCGACGCGCCTGGTGACGGGGTCTTAACAAGGTCTTATCGTCACGCCTTATCGCGCAAAACTGTTGTCCAGTCGATCTTGCCACTGTTAAGGATCCATCGGTTGTTTTCTAGCCCTTCTCCTAGGGACTATCAGGGCGTTCACGCTTGTCTGCGATCATCGAACATGGATAGAGTAGAGCTGTTTAGCGGGTTTCGAGCTCAGGAATTGAGCGCAAGGTCAGCGGCTGGAATCTCGCTATGCGACCCCGTACGTTTGGATTTTCGGATCAGGGCTGTTTTTTCAAACTGGAAGAATTAGAGAGGCGCTGTTATGGGGAAGGGTTTTTTGTGGCGAAACAGGTTCGGGCCGGATCGCGCTGAGACCCAGTCCCTTCTTACAAAGTCGACGTATCTAATAGTGCACTGTCTAGATCCATCTTACTGCTTCAGGCTGGGGCGTGAACGGATTACGATCTCTCTAGCCGCTTCGACCTGTCTCGGGTATTCCTTTCCTCTCCCTGAGAGTTTCTTGTCTGCCTTGTGAGCGTCCAGCTTGGCGACGATGTAGTCGACCGCCTTGTGAATGTCGAACTGTTTGCAGCTGAAAATGTCGACGAAGGCCGTGTTTCTGTCCGGGAAGGTGTGAATACTGATGTGGCTTTCAGCGATTATGACGAATCCGCTGACTCCCCATTCAGAAGGATTCTCGCCCGGGCGATAGATGAAAGTGTAGGGCGGGGTGATCTTGTGCATCCCGATAACGTCGGGAAGCTCATCTAAGAGATCATAGATGTGGGAAAGGTCGGAGAGCTTTTGACGGTCACACTCCGACAAATCAAGCGTAAGATGTGGTCCAAACATTTCTGGAAGATTTTCTAGTCCGAATTTTCCGGATGATAACAATCAACGGTCAACGCGTATTTAAGAATTGTTTGCGCGCAGATCGATCGCGACAGTAATTTTTTCGCGCAAGAAATTTTTCAGTGAACGGAGAAAATTTTCTCTCCACGAACTTTTTCACCGAAAAAACGATTATCCGGTTGCTTGCGAGCAAGAAATCGTAGATAAAAATTCCGCGAACAACTCCAGAATCTGACAACGAAATGTCCGCTGAGGTCGGAATGAGACAAACACACATAGTTGTAGCAAGGTTGGTGTCGCCAGAGTTCGTCGGCGTCTCGTGTACAACAAATTTGCGCTTCACCTAGACGATTTGATGTGCGAGTTGTCAATCGCTCCGACGACTCTTGGACTCTGAACTCGCGGAGCGGCCTGAACTTCTGACCAATGTTTGCTCGCTTCGACCTTGAAGCCAACTGGGGACGACTGAGATGACTCATCAACTTAGGGTCTCAGCCTCTAACACGCGGGTTTGAAGACAGCCAGCAAGGCTAAGAGGATCTGCAAAGTGGAAACGTTAAATTACGCGATGGGACGAGCGATTGCTAGTCTCATAGTGAAATTATGTCCCGAGAGTTCAGGCTCATACTCCGCTTCATGGGAACCGACATAGACGGGACCAAGAAAGTAGCCTACGGGCTCGGCAAGATACGAGGCGTAGGACCCAACCTAGCCTTTGCAGTGGTCAAAGCAGCAAAGATCAACCCGGAAGCCCGCATGGGAGCCCTCTCAGACGGCGAACTGTCAAGGGTGGAAGACGTCATCAAAGACCCTCTCAAACACGGCATCCCTCCTAGAATGGTCAACAGACGGAAGGATATCGAAACCGGTCGAGATATGCACCTCGTTGGGGCTGATCTGGCTCTCAAGATCAAATCTGACATTGACTTAATGAAGGATATCCAGAGCTGGAAAGGAATCCGACACTCTCTGGGACTAAAGGTCCGGGGACAGAGAACAAGGACCACGGGTAGGTCAGGGAAAGCAGTTGGAGTGAAGAAGAAGGTTCTCATGGAAGCAGCTAGAGCGGCCGGAAAGAAGGAGAAGGAAGAGGAGAAAAAGTAGACTAGGGTAATGCCATGGGAGACCCGCGAAAACCAAGAAAAGCGTACCAGACCCCTCGCCACCCATGGCGAAAGGACCAGCTCGAAGAAGAACTCCACCTAGTAGGAGAATACGGCTTACGAAACAAGAGAGAACTACGCGGCCACGAGACCGAGCTGTCGCAGATCAGAGGAATCGCCAGAACATTACTCGGAGCGGAGGAAGAGGAACGGGGTCCGCTTGAACGCCAATACCTGACTCGGCTGGCAAGACTCGGGATTCTTCCGGAATCAGCAACTGTCGATAATATTCTTGATCTGAACGTTAAAGACCTAATGGAACGCCGACTACAAACAATAGTGCACCGAACGGGTCTCGCGAAGTCTATCCACCAGGCTCGCCAGTTCGTCATTCATGGTCACATCAGTGTCGCCGGCGACATTGTCTCCGTGCCAAGTTATGTTGTTCAGCGCGAACAAGAGTCCAGAATAGCCTTCCACGCGCGCAGTCCCTTGAGCAATGCTCAACACCCCGCCAGAGCAGCTCCCACAGGTAAGAGAGTCTCCCGGATCATAGAGGAAGCAGCCGCACCCACTACTCCAATTCTTCCAGAAGTCCCGCCTGAAGTTAAGGAAGAAGTTCTTGCCGAACAACCCCTCGTAATGCCGGAAGTGGAGGAAGAAGAAGCGCCCGCTGAGCCGGGAGAAGAGAAACAGACGCAACCTGCTTAAACCCCCTTCTTCGGTAAGAAACATACTCGACACCAATGGTAGTCTCGACCGCTATTCTCCTAATCGTAGGAGGAATCTGCGCGGCTGCACCTTTGTTCAAGAGGGTCTCGAAAGGCTTAGAGAAACTTCTAGTCATTCTGGGCTTCGCAATAGGAATCGCAGTTATCATTATTTCAATCGACCTGGCGCTCGGTCTAGGCATTTTCTCTAGCATTTTCGGAATAGGATTTGCGCCGGCTTCTTCGTCGAATCCGTACCTGAAGTACTACTTGGTTGTCATGGCTGTTCTCGGAATACTCCTCTTCTCTCGCCCGCTCCGGAACGTACGCTGGGCGTCTTTGATAGCCCTCGGGATCGGTATCCTCGCAGCCGCCTATCTTCACGTAGCCTTCTCTGTCTCTAGCCAAGTTATCTTGGGTGTAGTTTTCATAGTTACCATTCTGATCGTCTACACACTCCTTAGATTCGTCGAGGATATCCTTGAGTTCATTGGAACAGTACTTGCCTTTCCACCAGTCGCCATAGTGATCGGGCTCGTAAGTATCTACTTTGGAATCATAACCTTCGCGACCTGAATCCTAGTTCTGCACTGGACCTCGCAACACAACTAGATCAGTTTGCAAGGCTCCAGATTCTGAATGAAGGACGAAGCCGGAAGAAATATAACCCTTCAGCTTGACTTTCAGCGTTAAGGATCGCGTTTTCAGCGAATGCAAATGTTGAAGAATCAGATGTCGACATAGATTTTCGTGAACAGCTTTAAATAAAGTCCGGCCGGTCCGGGCTGGACACTTCGTGTTGGAAGCATGATAACTAGATGGACATAAAACTCCTCACCAAGGAACAGGACACTATACGTTTTGTCCTCTCTGATGTCTCACCAGCATTTGCCAACGCGCTCCGACGCATAATCCTCGCCGAGGTCCCGGTGATGGCGATCGAAGACGTCATGATTCTTGAGAACAGCTCGGTCATGTACGATGAGATTCTGGCCCACCGTCTCGGGCTAATTCCTATCACGACAGATCAGACTTACAATCTTCCCGAGGAATGCACCTGCAAGAGCGAACTAGGCTGCGAAAAGTGTAGAGCATCGCTCTCTCTAGAGGTCGAGGCCTCGGACCCTGTTGAGGTTGTTTACACCTCTAATCTGAAACCGGAGAACCCTGAAGTGAAACCTGTCTCCGACAAGGTCCCGATCGTCAAGCTTGCCCAAGGCCAGAGAATCAAGCTTGAAGCATACGCGCGGCTTGGAAGAGGAAGAGACCATGCAAAATGGCAACCTGCGTCAGCATGCACTTACAGTTACGACCCGAAGGCGAAGACTTTCAATTTTTTTGTCGAATCAACGGGAACCTTACCGCCCGAGAAGTTGGTTCTAGATGCCGCTCGGCTCATCAGCGCGAAAACCTTGGGGTTCGAGGAAGGACTCGGAGGAATTTCTGAAAAGTGAAAAAGACAATAGCCATCGCCCAACCTGAAGAGATTGTTGACGCTTCCAATTTGATCCTGGGAAGAATGGCCAGCTACGTGGCCAAGAAGGCTCTTGACGGAAGGAGCATGGTGGTCATAAACGCAGAACGTGCTGTCATTTCCGGAACCAAGGCGCGAGTTGTCGCTAGAGCCAAGCTGAAGCTAAAGACTCGAACGCTCGGAAACCTGGAAAAAAGCCCGACCCATCCGCGCAAGCCTGACGGTTACGTCCGAAGAGTCATACGAGGAATGCTACCTTGGAAAAAAACGGGAGGCAAGGACGCTTTCCATAGAGTCAAAGTCTACATCGGCACCCCTAGCGAATATCAGGATCGTCCAGCGACCAGAGTCGCTGACGCTGACGCTTCAAAACTAAGGGTTCCTTACATCACCATCGCCCAATTATCCGGTGAGATCGGAGGCTATCCACAGTGAGCGAGAAGAAGAAACTCTCACTTGAAACAGGCAAGAGAAAAACCGCGATAGCGAGAGCAGTAATGAGACCTGGGAAAGGACGCATTTACATCAATGACCAATCACTCGATCACATGTACCCAGAAGTCGCAAGAATGAAGATCGAGGAGCCGTTGTTGATCGCTGGGGAAAGGTCGAAGGGCGTGGATATCAGAGTCAGCATCGAGGGTGGCGGAGTGATGGCCCAGGCAGAAGCTGCCCGCATAGCAATAGCCCGGGCGTTGGCAGGCTGGACGAAGGGAAGTGAGTTGAGAAAGACCTTCCTCGCCTACGATAGAGTCATGATAGCTGGAGACCAGAGAGTCACAGAACCCAAAAAGTTCGGTGGACCAAGCGCACGACGAAGAAAACAAAAATCGTACAGGTGATGGTTGACCTATGATAATACCAGTAAGATGCTTCACCTGTGGGAAACAGATAGCTGACAAGTGGGAAACCTTCAACCAGCGCGTAAGAGCAGGCGACAAGCCCCAGAAAGTCCTCGACGAACTCGGAATCCGGCGGTACTGCTGTAGACGAATGCTGATAACACACGTCGAGTTAATCGACGAGTTCCTGAAATATCCGCAAGTGACCGCGAAGAGACGGGCCGCACTCGCTTAGGGTCTTGGTCGCATGGAGAGCCAAGACTTTGAGGATAGAGAAGCAATCCCTCGAGCGGAGAACCTTCTCCTCTCACTGGAAGAGCTCTTGGCCGCTGGTCTCCACATCGGGACCCGGATCAAGACGGTGGACATGGAAAAGTACATTTTCCGAGTTAGACCCGACGGGCTCTTCATCTTAAACATCGGAGAGACGAACGAAAAAATCCGAGTGGCCGCCAAGTTCATGGCGCGCTTCGAACCGGGCCGAGTATTGGCAGTATCATCAAGACTCTACGGCAAGACTCCAATCGATAGGTTTGCGGAGCTCACCAAGGCTATGCCGATAGTCGGCCGATTCATGCCTGGTCTCATATCCAATCCGCTACAGCCAAAACACGCCGAACCCCAAGTCGTACTAGTAACTGACCCGAGAGCAGACTGGCAAGCCATCAAGGAGGCAACAGCAGTCGGAATACCTGTCATTGCCCTTTGCGATACGGACAACGTTTTCTCGGGAGTTGACCTCGTCATCCCAGTTAACAACAAGGGACGAAGAGCCTTGGCAGTAGTCTACTGGTTGCTCGCACGTCAAGTTCTCAGGGAGAGAGGAGAAATCCCACAGGATGGGACCATCCCGTTGACGATAGACGATTTCGAGACGAAGCTCGCCGCCATGCCCGTGGGACGAGCTTCAGGTGGCGAGGCGTGAAAAGGCGCCTTCCAGCTCAAGCAGGAACTTTCTACCCGGACACTGAAGGGGCCCTAAGAACCCAGATCCAACAGTCCTTCCTTCATCCCTTGGGACCAGGAGCCATACCGACGATTCCTGGAACGCGAAACCAGAACCTTCTCGGATTGATCGTTCCACATGCGGGTTACAGGTACTCTGGACCCGTCGCGGCTCACAGCTACTACCACCTCGCGCAATCCGGAATCGTTGAGTCGGTAATCATTCTCGGACCTAACCACACGGGGCTTGGAAGTGGGGTCTCGACAGTGATTGAGGGTGAATGGAGTACTCCTCTAGGAGATGTGCCTGTTGACACAGATCTGGCGCGAGAAATCGTCGATAGCTCCGATCTCGTGGATGTCGAGGACGAAGCTCATAGAAACGAACACTCTATCGAGGTCCAGCTGCCATTCTTACAATTCATCTATCCAAGACGATTCAAGTTTGTGCCGATCTGTATGATGTTGCAAGATCTAAAGACCAGTATCGAGGTCGGCGAAGCTATTGCAAAAGCAGTAGAGAAACATCGAGCAGTCGTGCTAGCCTCCTCCGACTGGACACACTACGAGCCACAAGAAGAAGCGCAATCAAAGGATAAACAAGCGATCGAGGCAGCGCTTCAAATGGACGAGAAAAATTTCCAAGAGATAATCGAAGAACGTTCGGTCTCAGCATGTGGATACGGCCCTGTCACCGCTATGGTCCATGCGGCAAAGTTACGCGGCGCGAAGAGTGGAAATCTACTCTCCTATCAGACTAGTGGAGATGTCACGGGGGATAAGAGCGCGGTTGTAGGCTACGCCGCTGCTTCATTCGAGAAGTGAAGAGTCGTCGCGGCCGACTAGCGGTCCTTCGCCCGCGGTTGCGCGAGCCCCAGGAAAGATAATCCTAGCAGGAGAACACTTCGTAGTCCTAGGCGCACCTGCCGTGGCTATGGCCATCAACCTATACTCTCAGGTTCAGGTGATGCCGAAGAATGGTTCCGGGGTAAGCATTACAGCGGACATTCCACTTCGATTTCTGTCGGGCAAATCAGGAGACCGAACAGTCCCTGTTTCAGGAGAACTCCTACGCCCTCTTCAACTGGCCGCCGAGGCGACGCTGAAACATGTTGGAAGCAATAATGATGCGCTTCAGGTAAATGTGGAGTGTGAGATTCCTGTCGCCGCAGGCCTAGGCTCATCAGCATCCATAACCGTAGCAATCATTTCGGCTGTCGCCAAGTCCAAGGGCATCGAACTGAGCAGAAAGAAAATCTTCCAGCTCGCATTTGTCCCGGAGAACTTCCTCCACGGAAAACCCTCAGGGGTCGACCAGGCTACCTGTATCTATGGAAGCATGATACAATTTAGCCGGCCGTCAAATGTGAAGACCCTTCGACCGAAGAAGGATCCTGTTCTGCTCGTCTGTGACACTGGTATTCACCATTCGACCAGAACCCTAGTGGGAGGTGTTGTCCAGAAATCCAAGAAGGAGAAGACAGATTTTCGGAGCTACCTTGCCAAGGTTCGAGAGATTTCCAGTGGAGTTGCCAAGTCGTTGAGGGAAGGCGACCATGAAGATCTGGGCACGCTCATGTATCAGAATCATGAACTTCTCCGAAAAATCGGAGTCTCACATCCAAAACTCGACCACCTGGTGGAAGCAGCCAGGCGAGCTGGCGCCTTAGGAGCAAAGCTGACTGGGGCCGGAGGGGGAGGCTGTATGATCGCCCTTAGCCGGAGCACAACTGCGCGAGACAGGATCGCTCGCGTTCTCCGGAGAGAAGGCGGGACGCCGTACAAGATTTCGATGGACACTGAGGGAGTCGAATCATGGCCAGCCTAAGCCTAGATTGTCAGGAGGCTACGATAGAAGATCGAGAGCTGAGTCTCATGGCAAGCTAATTGACGCCCAACCGATAGAGCGTCTTGGAAAGACCATTGGAGTTCCTTTATCATGTGGCAAAGGACGATTCTGTTCTTGGATCGATAGAAAGATCAAAGGCTCATCTAGACCAAATTCTTCACCGATCTGGAATGATATTCTTGGTCCGCTCCGATGGCAAGGTACTTCTTCAACGTCGCAGTCCTAGGCAATGCAACTTTCCCGGGCTGCTGGGATTCGTCCAGCTCTTTCATGTCACGTTCGGAGAATCCTACGAACAGGCAGCAAGACGTGAACTCAAAGAAGAGACGGGAGTCTTAGCATCCCTCACGTATCTTGGAAAATTCGCCTACCGTGTCCCACCCGAGAACGAGATCGTAGCAGTATTCTCGTGCAGAAGTGATGACCCTATCAGAATTGATCCCGCGGAATCGTCTGAGGCATCATTCCACACAACGGACGAAGTTAATGCAATAGCTGCGTCCGAAAGGGCAGCGCCCTGGCTTAGGAGAGGATGGAAGATATTAGCAGACGTGACTATTTCTCCAGAGTAAACAAAAAGGACCGAATCATGAATCCTCGATGGTGAAGAAAGGTTTTATGGTCTCAGAAAAATGAGTTGAAACATGTCAGAGATTGTTGTGCTCGTAGACGAGAAAGATCATCCAGTCGGTTATGAGGAGAAGATGAAGGCCCATTCCGATGGTGGAAAACTGCACCGAGCATTTTCCATTTTCATTTACAATTCCAAGAATCAGATGCTTCTTCAGCTGAGGTCAAATACAAAACACCATTTTCAGAACCTTTGGAGCAATGGATGTTGCAGTCACCCCAGGCGAGGGGAAGACCTGGAGACAGCTGCTCACAGAAAACTGAAGCAAGAGTTCGGATTCGATACCAAGTTGAAGGAGGTCTTCAGCTTCGTGTACAAAGCGGACGACCCAAAGAGTGGGCTAACGGAACACGAGTTTGATCACGTGTTCGTTGGAGAATATAATGGAGTTCCAAAACCCAATCCTGAGGAAATTGACGATTGGAAATGGGTCGCCCCAACTGAACTCAAACACGATCTCACCAAGAATCCTGAGCATTACACCCCATGGTTGAAGCCCGCCTTCGACGGCCTGGTCCAGCGAAACGGGATCAAGCTATAGACCAAGGGCATCTTCAGTCTTAATCCGGGCTTTGATTCTAGGAGAAAGCTAGATTGGAAGTGAAGAGTTTGGCTAGAGGCTCGAACATCGGTTCGTTTTACAAGCTATCGGTCGAAGAGAGACTACGCATCGTCCAAGAGTTCTCCGGACTCTCCGATGAAGAAGTAGACATACTCAAAACGGGAGCTTTGCCAGTTCCATCCGCACAGCGAATGATCGAAAACGTCGTAGGAGTTCTACCCATACCACTAGGAATCGCCGTGAACTTCCTCATCAACGACAAGGACTATCTCATACCAATGGCAATCGAGGAACCCTCAGTGGTTGCGGCAGCCAGTCACGCCGCCAAGATAGCGCGGGCCAAAGGCGGGTTCAAGACTAGCAGCACCGAGCCGATCATGATCGGACAAGTACAACTTGTCAAGTGCCCCTCACCAAGAGAGGCGGAGAAGGCGATTCTCTCTTCCAAGCAGGAGATCCTGAACAAGGCGAACCAACAGGACCCGACACTCGTCTCTAAAGGCGGGGGCGCGAAGGATTTGCGTGTCAGAATACTGCCTAGTCTCACCGGCACGATGGTGATTTCTGAGCTACTAGTAGATTGTCGAGACGCTATGGGAGCTAACGTCGTAAACACGATGGCAGAAGCAGTAGCTCCCATCTTGGAAAAGCTGTCTGGGGGCAATGCAAATCTTAGAATCATATCCAATCTAGCAGACAGGCGAGTCGCGAGAGCTACTGCGCACTTCTCGAAGGATGATCTTGGGGGCGTGGAGGTTGTTGATGGAATCGTGCAGGCGTATGCTTTTGCGGCCGCGGATCCGTACAGGTGTGCTACTCACAACAAGGGAGTGATGAATGGGGTCACGGCGGTCTGCCTCGCGACAGGAAACGATACTCGCGCGATAGAAGCGGGTGCACATGCTTACGCAGCTAGGACCGGCCACTATTCGCCTCTGACCCGATGGAGTAAAGATGAGGTTGGTGATCTTGAAGGATTCATAGAGATACCCGCTGCTGTTGGGATAATAGGCGGAATAACCGCTGTACATCCAGCAGCAAAGATCAGCCTAAAGATCCTGCGAGTTAAGACTGCAAAGGAACTAGGGGAAATTATCGCGGCGGTCGGCCTAGCGCAAAACCTAGCGGCGTTGAGAGCTTTGGCCGCTGAGGGAATCCAGAGAGGTCACATGTCACTTCATGCCAGAAACATCGCCGCGATGGCTGGGGCTGAGGGCGACATGATCGACAAGGTCGCTGCAGCGATGGTGGAAGAGAAAAAGGTGAGATTGGATCGAGCGAAAGAGCTGGTCAAAGAGATGGGGTCCTCAAAGAGCGGGGATGCCTCCCACAAAGAACCCCACCAGGCCAAGAAGCATCCAAACTAATACCTGACTTTTCACCTTTCGAACGGTTGTGGTTGTCGGGTCACGGATCAGCTGGTAGGATGAGTACAAGAAACCGAGATCCGCAACGACGACTATGGGATAGTAGAACACTGAGACCTTCTGGTCGAAAACAGGAACTAAGAAGCTCAGGAGAACAGCTATGACGAAGAATGCAGCTGCAAGTTCCGCCGCGCGCTTCGGTCCTTGCGTAACAGCAATAGTCATGATTCCCTTGGAACTATCACCTGAAACGTCTGCTATGCCCTTGGCAATCTCTCTGGCCGTGTTGGCTAAGAAAGCGAGAAGAAAGAAGATGAAGAGTAATGGACGCAGACTGTTGACTGCCAAGCCTCCATAGAAGAACGGGAGAGCGACGTTGAAGCTTACGACAACGTTTCCTAACAAACCAGTTCTCTTTCCACGTGTGTTGTAGTAAGCCATCAGGACTAGGGCGACTATCGCAGTCAAGAAAGTGAGGACGCCGAGAACGAGTGAGGAGATCAACGCGAGGCTCGAGAAAACAATCGACAGTACGTAGGCCTGTCGAATCGTCACCCGGCCAGATGGTATTGGCCTGTCTGGGCTGTTGACCCTATCCACAGGAACGTCCTGGATATCGTTAAACACCATCGTCCCAGCGAGCAGCAAGAAAGCTGTGAGGAAACCAAAGGCTGCCTCTACCGCA
>Ga0099829_10002154_pt1 | contig 11232 bp, 11 predicted proteins | sample CZO8metaG_3_FD_79336 | JGI IMG/M metagenome (GOLD analysis project Ga0099829, IMG submission 79336) | Vadose zone soil microbial communities from the Eel River Critical Zone Observatory, Northern California, USA - CZOApr15con2H2.8 metaG | ecosystem: Environmental > Terrestrial > Soil > Vadose...
ACCCGAAGACCAGGATGTCGGGGTGATGATTGGCCTCCTCGGCTAGCTCCGCCACAGCGTTGACGAATCGCATCGCATCTTTAAAGTCGCGCCGCGTGAAGGTCTTGCGGATCCCGGCCAGCGTGACCTCCCACCCGGGCAAGTCCTTAAGACGAATACGAACCTCCGCGTCGCTGATCTTGGCCACTCCCACCAATCCTCCCCTCGCTCCTGGAGCCGGGCCCCCGTCTACCGCGCCGACTGCTTGACCTCGGTTCCCGACCCCTGAATCTGCCCTCTGTAGTTCTTGGCGGCGTTAACAAATCGTTCGGCCATCACCGGATGGGACGCAAAGTGTACATGCGCGTACGACGCAAACACATTCGGGGTGCAAATGCCATCTTTCCCCTCCGCGAGCCCGCGCCCGCCCACCGAGGTCAGGCCAAACTCCACTGGACCGAGGGGGGTGGTCGTGGAAAAGTGGAACTCGTGGCCGCGAACCGTTTCTCCTTTACGCAGCAACACGCTGTCAGTTGTCGCGGTCAGAGTGACGTACCCTAGCGCCGCTAGGCGCGGCTGCATCCGGGTCATGAGGGGGAGGGCCCCGACCATGGGATGTTCCCGCCCCGCCTCATCCACCAGCGTCTGCGCCAAGTACATCATGCCGCCACACTCTGCGTACACCGGCATCCCTGAGGCCACAGCCTCTTTCACCTGCTCCCGCACCCGCACATTTTCGGCGAGTTTCCTCGCGTAGATTTCGGGAAATCCCCCTCCCATGTACAAACCGTGCACGGGGGGCAGGTCGCGATCATGCAGCGGGCTGAAGGGGACGATGCGCGCACCGCGCGACTCCAAGAGGTCCAGTGCATCCTCGTAGTAGAACGAAAAAGCTTCGTCGCGCGCCACGCCCAGGGCGACCTGTTGAGCGACCGACATCGGGGGGAAAATCTGAGGGCCGGGGACCACTAAGGGCAGGGCCAACCCGGCGGTACGCACCAGCGCCGCGACGTCAACGTGCTCTTCCACCGCATCAGCCAACGCGTCAATGGCCTCCCGGGCAGAGTGCTCGGCGGCCGGCACCAAGCCGAGGTGCCGCTCCGGGAGTTTCAGCCGATCATCCCACGGGAGAACCCCTAGCAACGGTACTCCGGCAGTATCTAATGCATCGTGCAGCCACTGCTCGTGGCGGCCCCCGCCGACGCGGTTGGCGATCACCCCCGCAAGCGTGACCTCAGGATCAAAACTCACAAACCCTAGGGCGACGGCTGCGGCACTACGGACTGATCCCGCCACATCGAGGACCAATACGACCGGCGCGCGCAGGAGCTTGGCGACCTCCGCGGTCGAACCTGCCTCACTCCGCCCATCCACGCCGTCGTAGAGACCCATCATGCCTTCAATCACCGCCACATCCGCTCCGTCCGCGTCGCGCGCAAACAGTTCGACGACGGTCGCGGGGGGGAGCAGCCATGCATCGAGATTGCGGGCGAGGCGGCCCGGCTGTTCCGCTGCCGTGACGGCGGCGGTCTGCCATTCGGGATCGATAAAATCGGGGCCGACCTTAAACGGCTGCACAACCATGCCGCGGCGCTGCAGCGCGCGCAGCAGACCAAGCGTGACTGTGGTCTTGCCGGCTCCACTGTGCGTGCCGGCGATAACGATTCGAGGAACGCGCATAGGATCTGCGAGGATGTTCGACGATCCAACCGCAGTACCCTTGACCTCTCGCAAGCCCCATGCTACGCTCGCGGTGGTATAGCCATCTAAAGATGGCGACAACGGAAGGAGGTGAGCCGACGATGTGTAGTACGGTCCCGGCCCACCAGATAGGATTGTTGTTCGGGTAAGACGGATCGCCGTCTGTGCCTAACACCCAGCGTCCTGGCTTGTGGGCCGGGACGCTTTTCTTTTCCCCGACCGAGTTTGACTGACTCGGTTCCGACCGGGGCATGGTAAGGGCGAGATCCCGCAGCGCACCCCCCTGAACAGGGCCAGGTACTTCTCGGTCCCGGGGAGGTGCAGCTTGGAGTAGAGGACGTGCCCGGGTCGGATGAGTTACTGCCTCACCAGAGTCCAGTGCGCCATTCTGCCGATGCTTGTCGGCGCTCTCACGGCAAGCGCGGCTCCCCTCCCCGCCGCGGAGGTTAACGGAGCCCGCGTTATGACCATTGCCTGGGAGGCGGATGGTCAGATTGGCAAAGTGGTCATCCGCCTTGACGCGCCAGTCACCTACCGTACGATGGCCTCGCCCACCAGTATCCTGGTGGACCTCTGGCAGGCTCGCTTGGGCGAATGGCAATCGCAGACGGTGGTGCATCCGTTCGTCCAGGGAGTCCGCGTCAACCAACTAACCCCAGACGTCGCCCGCATCCAGATTGACCTTCGCCGGCCAGCCCGGTACAAGACCTACATGACCACAGAACCGTCCACGGTGACCGTGGTCATCATTCCTCCGGAGCTGGCAACCGCTCCCTTGCCGCGGAGCGTAGCGTACGAAGCGCTCCGAGCCCACACCCGAGCGGGCACAACTGGGGTGCACCTGCTGCGCATCAACCCCGACGATCCGGAGCTCGAGATCCGGCCCGTGCTGGCCGTCGATATGGTCTCCGGGACGGAAACGACGAGTACGATCGCCACACGGCACGAGGCTGTTGCGGCCGTGAACGGCGGCTACTTCGGTGGTCCGGCCATGCCGTTGGGTCTGGTGGTCATCAATGGCGAGCTCGTGTCCCTCCCGCTTCCTCGGCGCTCCGTCCTGGCATTCCCGCAGGCGGGGACGCCGGTGATTCGCGATTTCCAATTTGCCGGACGCGTCTACGTGCAGAAAGATCAGTGGGCTCCCATCACGGGTGTGAACAGTCTGCCCCAACCCGGAGGGGTAACAGTCTTCATGCCGCAGTACGGGCCCCTGACCCCGCCCGTCGCGTTGGGCGCGGTCGTGCGGCGCGACATCGTGGAACGCGTGCCGTCCGGACGCATCCTCATCCCCCGCGATGGATACGTCCTCACCGCCTGCGAGGGCGACACCGAATTTCTGGGGCACCTGCGCCCCGGGCAGCGCCTGGCCCTCTCGCTCGATCTCGATCCCGACCTCCACGTGGTGAATGCATTGGGAGGAGGCCCCCGGCTAGTAAAACGCGGTCGAGCGTTCGTTCCGTTTGCATGGGAGTCGTTCTCGTCGCCGTTGACCTGGCGTCGGGCGGCGCGCACGGCGGTCGGTATCACCGCGTTGGGCAAACTACTGCTGGTGACGGTGGACGGGGGAAGTCGTCAGAATCCGGGGATGACCTTGCCCGAGATGGGCGACCTGATGGTGAGCTTGGGAGCCCAGGACGCCATGAATTTGGATGGCGGCGGCTCCGCAACAATGGTCGTCGGAGGCCGTATCGTCAATGCGCCGTCTGACGGCTTTGAGCGGATGGTCGCTTCTGCCCTCGTCGTGCTCCGGCGACCTGTGGAATCCGACCGGGTGGTGAAAATCCCGTCGTGGGCTGCCCCCTAAGACGGGTTAGGTGTCCGTCGCAGGCTTAGCGCTTGACCACTCCTGCAGTTTCGGGCAGGGCCGCATCCACGGGGATGGTTGTGCGCCGACTGATGGTCACCGCAGTCACCACCAGCGCCAGTGCCACCCCAATGACACTAAACCGCACGGCGTCGGGCAATGGCCGGATCACGACCGGGGCGATCAGAATCGCCACGAGGTTCATGACCTTGATCACCGGGTTGAGGGCCGGGCCAGCGGTATCCTTGAGGGGGTCCCCCACCGTGTCGCCGATGACCGCAGCCTTGTGGGCGTCTGTTCCTTTGCCACCGAGGTAGCCGTCTTCAATCTTCTTCTTCGCGTTGTCCCACGCCCCGCCCGTATTGGCCATGAACACCGCCAGCAGCTGCGCGGTCAGGATTGCCCCGGCCAAGTACGCCCCAAGTGGCGCGGCACCTAAGGCAAAACCCACTAGGATCGGCACACTAATTGCGATGATCCCCGGACCGAGGAGTTCGCGCTGCGCCGCGCGGGTCACGATGTCGACACACCGAGAGTAGTCGGGCCGGGCACGGCCTTCGAGCAGACCGGGAATCTCCCGGAACTGCCGGCGCACCTCTTCGACTACCAAGAACGCCGACCGGCCAACCGCACGAATCAGAAACGCGGATATCAGAAACGGCACCGCGCCCCCGAGAAGTAACCCAATAAAGACAAGCGGCAGGTTGACCTGGATGCCAATGCGCGAGAGCATGGCCCCGGCCTGCTGCGCCCCGGTGGAGGCCAGCTCCTGCACCGTGGCGAACAGGCGCGCCTCGTCGATGAAGGACCGGAATAATGCAATGGCCGCGATGACGGCCGTGGCAATGGCAAACCCCTTGGTTAGCGCCTTGGTGGTGTTGCCGATCTGGTCGAGCCGAGCCACGATGCGCCCCGCCTGAGACGTGCCGCGTTCCACGCCGGACATTTCAAAAATCCCGTTGGCATTGTCCACGATCGGTCCAAACGTGTCCATCGCGAGGATGTACCCGGTGGTCGTCAGGAGACCCAAACCGGTCAGAGCAATCCCGTAGGCGGCAAGCGCGACGGATCCGCCAAAGATGGCGTAGGATGCCCCCAGCGTGACGGCGATGGCGAGGATCGCCCACACAGAGCTCTCCAGCCCCGTGCCCAGGCCTGTGAGTAGCATGGTGGCAGCGCCTGTCTTGGTCGCATATGCGATCTCCGTAACGGGACCGCGATCCGGATGCGTGAACTGCTCGGTAAGCCACGCGATCACGAGCGCCAGCAGTATCCCGGTCAGCGTGGCGAAGAAGAACCGAAAGTCCGGCGCGCCGGTCGCGGGATCGCGCAGGTAGAATACGTTGACGAGGCCAAAGCCGATGACGGAAGCGATCGCCGCCGTGTAGAAGCCCACGTTAATGGGCCGCATCGGATCGCTGCGTTCCTCATCCCGACCGCGGACGACCCAGGTGCCGATCATCGAGGCGAAGACGCCGATGGCCCGGACCAGCAGAGGGAAAATGATCAGTTTCAGCGCGAAAGCCCCGGCGCCGACCGCTCCGCCGTAGCGCGCCACGAAGGCCGGGTCGAGAAGCGTCGCGGCGCCCAGGATAATGGCGGCGACCAGCGTCACCTCATAACTCTCAAACACGTCCGCGGCCATCCCGTCTCACTCTCCCACGTTGTCGCCAACGTTATCGGCGATGACGGCGGCATTGCGCGGATCATCTTCCGGGATGCCTACCTCGACCTTCCCCACCAGATCCGCTCCGACGTCGGCGGCCTTGGTGTAAATGCCCCCGCCCACCCGCATGAACGCGGCCACGAGGGATCCCCCGAAGCCAAAACCGACCAGTACACGCATCGCGTTTTCGCGGAACAACATGAACATGATCGTCGCACCGAGCAGCCCTAATCCCACCGTAAACATCCCGGAGACCGTGCCGGCCTGGAAGGCGATGTGCAGCGCCTCCGGGTAGCTGCGTCGTGCCGCATTCGCCGTGCGAACGTTGCCGCGCACAGCTGAGGTCATGCCGACAAACCCTGCGCCATACGAAGCGAAGCAGCCGAGCAGAAACGCCACGGCAATGCCGATCGCTAGCACGGGGTGGTCCGCGTAGATCGGGCGGTAGAGCAAATACAGTCCGACGGTGACTGCGACGATGAGCACCAACATCGTCCGGAGCTGCCGCCACAAGTACGCCATGGCGCCTTCCTGGATGGCGGCGGCCACAGCCGTCATCGACGGCGGCCCTGGATCGCGGCTGTTCACTCGGGAACGCAAATAGAAGCCGTAGACGAGAGCGACGACGCTGCTGGCGAGCACGATCCACAGCAACGTCGTCTCTAGTGGGCCAAACTGCGGTAGTGTCGAGGATGCCTCGCTCATCGCTCCCCCTGTCCAATCTGCTGTCGCGGCCCTATCGCGTGGCGCAATCTCTCTTCATTATCATATGAGTCCGGCATCAGGAGCCAGAAGGGGACACGCGCCGGGCGTCTTTTTCGGCGCCGTCGTTCGCAGGCCCCCGGGTGTTGAACCGGTTCATGGCAACTTGCAGCCCCTCGCGCAGCAGAGTCTCGACGGCGTCCGCAGCACGGTCTAGCGCGGCCTGCATCGGGGCGTCTTCGTCGTCGCGGAAGGGCGTGAGCACAAATTCGGCAGGATCGACGCCGGATGGGGGCCGACCGATCCCCACACGCAATCGCGGAAAATCGTCGCGGCCCAGGGCCTCAATGATGGACCGCAGGCCGTTGTGCCCGCCGTGGCTGCCCCCACCCCGTAGGCGCAGCCGCCCCAACGGCAGATCGAGATCGTCTGCGATCACCAGAAGGCCTTCAATCTTCACGCGGTGCCGCCGCAGCAGATCCGCGACCGCCACTCCGCTGCGGTTCACGTAGGTTTGCGGCTTGGCCAGGAGGATGCGGTGACGGCCGACCTTCGTACTCCCCACCCGGGCCCACCCGTCTTCCTGGTCCCCCGTCACCCCCCACCGACGCGCCATCCTATCGATGACGTCCCATCCCACATTGTGGCGGGTCCGTCGATAGGGGCGATCGGGGTTCCCGAGACCGACGATGAGTTTCATCCGCACGGTCCCCAGTCAGCACGAAGCAGCAGGCAGATCGCACCAGACAGCGTCATCGCTGCCTTTGCATCCTGCCTGCTGCCCCAGACAGCTGGCAGCCTATTCCTTTGAGCCTGTCTCTGGCTTCGCCTTTGTCCCTGCGTCTGGCTTCGCTTTCTGTCCTGCGTCTGACTTCGCCTTGGCCCCTGATGCCTCCGTCTTCGCCTTCTCAGGCGAAGCGGCAGACTTGGCCGCAGCAGGCTTGGCCTCGGCTGGCTTCGCTTCCGCCGCAGCTTCCGGCGCCCCCGCAGCTGAGGGGACTCCCGCCTCCGCGGGTGCCGCCACCGTCGTCGTCGTCGTCGCTTCCTCGACCACCTTCGGAACCACGACGGTCGCGACGACTTCCTCCGGAGCGGTCACGACCGTAGCCTCCGCAGGGAGGACCAGGTCCCGAACGTGGATCGCGTCGCCCACCCCTAACGCGTTGATGTTCACTTCAATGTGCTCGGGAATCTGCGTGGGCAGACACTTCACAACAACCTCACGGAGGTGCACCTCGAAGACGCCCCCGTCGGCGATCCCGGCCGCCTGACCGACGAAGGTGATGGGGACAGACGCTTCCAGGGGGCGGGTGAGATCGATGGCGTAGAAGTCGACGTGGGTGATGTCGCGTCGGAAGATGTCGCGCTGGAGTTCCTTCACGATGACCGTTTCGGCGCGACGGTCTCCGTTGCCGATGGCCAAGTCGATCAGGACGTTCCGCCCAGCCTGGGTATGTAGGACCGCCCCCAGTGCTTTAGCGTCCACTGCGACAGGCCGTGGCTCGCGCCCACGTCCGTACACAATCCCCGGAATCTGCCCGTCGTGGCGGAGTCTGCGGACCTGGTTTTTGCCCAGGCCCTCTCGCGTTTTTGCTTCTAGGGTGACCCGTTCCATGCCGTCTCCAAACGAAAAAGCCGACTGCCATCCGGCCGAAAGCCGAAGCGGATTATAGCATACCTACAGGAAACGGGAAATGCGCGGATTCCGTGAATGAAGCAAGACACCACTCGGTCCGAACGCCTACCCGCGGACACTCTCTTCTGCATAGCGGACCAAGTCGACGTCTGCCGTCGTGAGGAGGTCCAGCGAGAGCGCGTCCGGGTAGTCGCCTTCGAACACAATCCGCTTGATCCCCACGTTGAGGAGAGTCTTCGCGCACGTTAGACACGGCAGATACGTGCAGTAGAGCGTCCCGGCGGCCACCGAGACCCCATGGTAGGCTGCCTGAATGACGCAGTTCATTTCGGCGTGAATGCACAGACACGTGTCGTGGCCAGTGCCCGAGGCGGCGTCTCCCGCACAGCGCGCACATCCCCCGTCACCGCAATTGCGCACCCCCCGAGGAGTGTCGTTATACCCGGTTGTGAGGACCATACGGTCTTTGACGATCACCGCGCCGACTCTGCGGCGTACGCACGTCGAGCGCGTTGATGCAAGGTGCGCCATGCGCATAAAATATGTATCCCACGAGGGCCTGCTCATGGGGAGACCGCCCTCCGGGCCTGGTTCCGCCGCACAGGCATCGCAGGTTCCCCTGCGTTCCTCCGCACTACTGTCATCAGATTCGTGAAGCTGATGACTCTGTCATCGCACTCCGCTACTTTGTCCCGAACAACCGGTCGCCCGCATCGCCGAGCCCGGGGACGATGTAGCCGTGCTCGTTGAGGTGACTATCCACGGCGGCGGTGTAGATTTCAATATCCGGATGGGCATCGTGTACCTTCTTAATTCCCTCGGGCGCCGAAATAATGGTCATCACTTTGATCGTCTTGCATCCCCGCTGCTTGAGAGCGTCGATGCAGGCGACGATGGATCCCCCGGTCGCGAGCATGGGGTCCACGATCATCGCCTCGCGCTCCGCGATGTCCACGGGGAGCTTCGAGTAGTAGGTGACAGGTTCCAGGCTCTCGGGGTCCCGGTAGATACCGACATGCCCGACGCGAGCAGTGGGAATTAGTCGCGTGATCCCCACTTCCATCGCCAACCCGGCGCGCAGAATCGGGATGACCGCGATCTCCCGTCCGGCAATACTGCGACCTTTCGTCCGTGCCAGCGGGGTCTCGACCTCGATCTCCCGGGTCGGGTGGCTGCGGGTGACCTCAAACGCCATGAGCATGGCCAGCTCTTCGACCAGCTCGCGGAACTCTTTGTGGCCCGTGCGCTTGTCCCGGAGGATTGTCAATTTGTGCAGAATCAGGGGGTGGTCGAAGACGTAGAGCTTTCCGGTTGCTGCGGCGCCACCGCCGCGTGTTTGTCCCCCGGCGCGGGACGTCGGCCCTTTGCTCATATCGCTTTTCCCCCTCGTCGGGTCTTGTGCGCTCCGCTGCGCGCCGGCCCAGCCCGTCCGGCCAGCTTGGCTTCCACGGCCGCAATCTTGTCCAGCCGCCGCTGATGGCGCCCTCCCTCAAAGGGAGTGTCCAGCCACATTTGGACGACGTCTTTGGCGACTTCGCTCCCCGTGATGCGTTGGCCGAGGGCGAGCACGTTCGCATCATTGTGGGCGCGGGCCAGGCGGGCCGTTGTCACATCATGGCACAGCGCGCACCGGATTCCCGGCACCTTATTCGCGACCATCGCCTCGCCATTGCCGGACCCGCCGAGCACGATGGCGCGCTCGCACTCCCCTCGCCGCACCGCATCCGCCGCCTGCACGATGAAATCGGGGTAGTCCACCGGCTCTTCGGAGTGTGCACCGAAATCCCGCACTTCGTGCCCGAGCTCGCGGAGCAGTTGCTTAGCCTCCTCTTTCAGCCGGAACCCGGCATGGTCGCTCGCGATCGCAATCTTCATCGGCTCACAGACCCAATTCTCCCGCGGGGATCGCTCCTTGGCGAACGAGGCGCGGAACACTCCCGGTCACATCGACCACCGTCGACTCCTGTCCGAGCGTCGCGCGACCGCCATCCAGCACGAGGTCCACGCGGTCGCCCAGGTCCCACACGGCAAGTTGCGCGGTGATGGGCGCCGGCATGCCGTGGGAGTTCGCGCTGGTGCCGACGATGGGTGTGAGCATGGCACGCACAAGCGCGCGCGGAATGGGATGGGCCGGAACCCGTAATCCCACCGTCTCCCCGCCGCCCGCGACAGCCGGTGGGATGCGATCGGATCGGAGAAACACCAGCGTCAGTGCCCCTGGCCAAAAGCGGCTGATGAGGCGTTGCGCCGCCGCGTTCACGCCCCGTGCGTAGGTCTCCACCTGCATCGGATCGGCCAGCAAAACCGGAAGTGGTTCGGTGGGGGGCCGACCTTTGATCTCGTAGATGCGTCGGACGGCATCTTCGTCGTCGATGCGGCAGCCGAGCCCGTAGACGGTGTCGGTGGGGAACACGATCGCCTGTCCCCGCCGAAGCGCTTCGATGGCCCGCCGGGGGACCTGCGAGTCTTCCCCTATCGCCCGAATAATCGGAACTGGACGTGGATCGAAAGGCTGGAGGTTAGCAAAGGTGAGGCCGGAGTACGACATCGTCTACTAGTTCCGCCCGACCCTCCGGCGTCCCTCCGCAGGCTATCCTCTAACGGTGCCGCGTGGCGGCCACCACGCGCGGAATGCCGGCGTAGTCCGGCATGATCGAGACGTTGGCGTACCTCTGATCCTGCCGGACGGCGTCGGCGACGGCGTCGGCCTGACCGAAACCGACCTCCATCACTAGTAGCCCCGCCTCCGCCAGCCAACTTGGGGCCTCAGCGATAAGACGCCGGTGAACAGCCGTCCCCTCGCCGTCGACAAATACCGCCCCCGACGGCTCGAAATCGCGGATCTCGCGGGGGAGCCCCTCGCGCTGACCGCGGGACACGTACGGAGGATTGCTCACGACCACATCCACACGTCCGGCCATGCCTACTGGCAGAGGGCTGAGCAGGTCGCCGTGGAGCCACCGGATCCGCCCATCGACCCCATGGCGCATCGCGTTACTCCGAGCCACCACGAGGGCGTCTTCCGAGATATCAATGGCGAACACTGCCGCCTCAGGCACAAAGTGCGCCACGCTCACGGCAATGCAGCCGCTGCCCGTCCCGACGTCGACCACCACGAGGTCAGACCTGGGTGCCGTGCGGCGATCGCCCCCCTGACGGAACGCAGCGTCTGCGGTTCGGACCGCGCTGATCACGTGCTCGACAAGTCCTTCGGTCTCTGGCCGAGGGATCATTACCCGTTCATCCACCATGAACGGCAGCCCCATGAACTCTCGCTGCCCAACGATGTAGTGCACGGGGCGACCGGTGGCGCGTTCTTCCAGGAGCCGGCGATATCGGCTCCATGCCTCTGCTGACAGGGATTGCATCCATTGAATGTAGAGGCCCGCCCGATCCAGTCCGAGGACGTGGCGCAGGAGTACCTCGGCCTCAATCGCCGCCTCCGCACTGCCCGAAGCAGCAAGGTGCTCGCGCCCCCACAGGTACCCCTCGTGGATTGTCAGGATGGGCGGATGGACCTGCGATTGATCGGGACGTTCTGCTCTGACCACAGAGCTGACTTACGGGGCCGCAGCTACGGCAGCAAATTCGGCGGAGGTAAGCGCTTGAATTAGCTCATCCAGGTCGCCATCCAGGACGGCGTCCAATCGATGTAGCGACAGACCGATACGGTGATCCGTCACACGATTCTGGGGGTAGTTGTACGTGCGGACTTTCTCGCTGCGCTCCCCTGTGCCGACCTGC
>Ga0099829_10002157_pt1 | contig 11228 bp, 14 predicted proteins | sample CZO8metaG_3_FD_79336 | JGI IMG/M metagenome (GOLD analysis project Ga0099829, IMG submission 79336) | Vadose zone soil microbial communities from the Eel River Critical Zone Observatory, Northern California, USA - CZOApr15con2H2.8 metaG | ecosystem: Environmental > Terrestrial > Soil > Vadose...
CTGGTATCACGTACTCCGCACGCAGCGAGCCGACTCAACGGTGACCGAGCTCGCCGTCGAGGCTGATGACGCGGGCAATGTCGATGACCTGACTCTGCGCCACGCCGCAGACCCCGGCGAATACTGGCAGATCAAGGCATCTGTCGATGCGACCAGCCCACTCACCGAAGCTTGGCTATTCGATCGCCCGAAGGGCAGGCCAAGTCTCCTCCAGCGGCTTCACGCGAGCTGGCTGAAACTGCGCTCCCAGTACGGGCAACCGCCGACGGTAGTCCTGGCCACGACGAAGGCGATCGACCACTCCGATCTCGTGCTCGGGTCACGCGCGACAACGGACGCACGCATCGTCGAGACCCTGCGGCACGGCAGCGGCGCCCTCGCTGAGGCGCGCAAACGTTGGGCGGCCCACCTTGCCGTTGACGAGGCCAGGCTCCTTGAGTTCCTCGAGAGCTTGGAGATCCGGCATTCGTTGTCCGAGAACGAATGGCGCGAGAAGGTTCAGGACGCCGCGGCGGGAGCCCGGGTCCGCGCCGATGACTCCGGGGTCGCGGCAGGCATCCAGCAAGTGCGCAACTGGATCAAGGCACCGCGGCAGACGCTTACTCCCGCCCAGCTGAAAACAGCCATCGAGAAGTTGGGTCTGCTTGTTCCGGCGCAGCGCTCGCTGTTCGTGGCCCAGGCGATGGAACGCAACCCGCGATCCGATGCCGCCACTTACTCCGTCGATTGGACTGGCCTGTTCGAAGGCGGTGACCCGCGCGAACGCAGAGCGTTCGCCGACCCGGTGACCGCCCGCCGGCAGATCACGGCCGATCTCGCCGTTGCCCGAGGGCGGCTCCGAGCGGCCGGTATCCACGACTTCGAAGTCGACGGACCGATGCGCCTGCCGCTGTGGTTCGCCATCGGCGCTCATTTCTCCAGCACCGCGGGCTTCGCCGTTAGTGCCCGCGCCCGCGAAGGCATCTGGTCTTCCAGCACCGCCCCAAGCCAGCAGAAGGATCTTGAAATCCACCTCCCTGCAACCCCGGCCAGCGCGCCGGCCGGGCGACCTTGGGCGGTGAGCGTCAGCTTCGCAACCGATATCGCCGAGGACGTCGACGAGTTCCTGGCAGGAGCGCACCCTGACGCCTACCACATCAGGGCAAGACTCCCTGTCCCAGGACGGGAAGCGCTGGCCGGTCTCCCGCACGCTCAAGCCGTCATCTTCCAGCTCCGCGACGAACTGCGGGCGCTCCGGAGAAAGCTCCGCCCTCCTGAGCTGCACCTCTTCCTGGCGATGCCGGGGGCCTGCGCGCTACTACTCGGCAACGCATGGGACCGCATGCCTCCGACCTGGACCTACTGGGACCTTGGAGCACCAGGCCAGTACGCCCCGGCAATGAGAGTCGCGAACTGACGAGTTCTGACGTGCCCGTCGATCTGGCGAGCGACGATTTGACCGTCCTGATTCCAGCGAAAGCCTGCGCCCGGCTCGGACCTCGGATCTGGTGCCGCTGCTGGCCGAGCGCGGTGTGCACCTATCGCGCGAGCAGGTCTACCGGCTGGTGACGCAGGTCCCGCAGCGCTTGTCGACCGACACGCTGGCGGCGTTGTGCGACATCCTCGGCTGCCAGCCGAATGACCTGATCGAGGTCGAGATGGTCAGCCAGCAGGTCCGCAAGGCCGCCGGCGAGTCCCGCCGGGTGGCTCCGCCGCCGGTGCGGCGCAGCACGATCCGCCGCCCCGATTCGTCATGACCACCGCCCACCCACCCGGCCCGGTGCGTGAGCGGGTCATTGCCCATCTAGGCGCCACGCTGCCGGGCCTGGACGTGAAGACCGCCCGCGATGTTCTCGTCGGGGCGAAGGCAGGCGAAGGGCGCACGCTACGCGAGCTGGATGCGCTCTTCCGCGAGCATTCCGGTGCGCTCGCCGCTACCCCCGCTGAGTTCCCGCTGGTGCTGATCCGGGTGGCGCACGCGCTGGTAGGAACCGGGCACCCGCCGGTTGCCCTCCCGGCCTGCGCCGGGTGCGGCAAGATCACCACCGATCTGCGGCGCAAGACCGCCTCTGGCCGGGTTTGCACAGCCTGCGCGGCCCGCCGCAGCACCAGCACATGCGCCCGCTGCGGCCAGCTCAGGCGCATCAATGCCCGGCGCCCTGAAGGCGGGATCTGCTCTGCCTGTTACGCCAAGGACGAGCAGGTGCTTGAAGACTGCAGCGGATGCGCCCGCCGCCGTCGGCCCGCCGCGCGCATGCCCGACGGCAGTGCCCGCTGCCAGTCCTGTGCGACGCGCTCGGCGCGAACCTGCTCGGCCTGCGGCCAGCCACGTACCATCGCCGGAACCACCGATGCGGGCCCGGTCTGCGCAGCGTGCTACCAGCAGCCGCAGCGTCCGTGCGGGCGCTGCGGGCGTCTCCGGAAGATCGCCAAACGGGCGACCGACGCCAGCCCTGACCTGTGCCACAGCTGCTACAAGGGCGCGTCGGCGACCTGCTCGGTCTGCGGGGAAACCAGGCCCTGCCAGCGGATATCCTCGGGCAGCCCGATCTGCCGCCATTGTCGGCCGCGGCCGGCCCGCCCGTGCTTCCGGTGCCGCCGGACGCGCCCCGGCCAGGCAGAATGGCCCATCGGGCCGGTCTGCGTCGGCTGCTACGAGGATGTCCGTCGACACCCTGCGCCCTATGCCGGATCGTGCGGCCCCTCATCGGCAGCGACGAGCACGGCGAGCTGATCTGCGGTCCCTGCGCCGGAACTCCCGGACTCGACTACACCTGCCGCGAATGCGGCCGTGGTGGCGAGATCCACAGTGAACGGCGCTGTTACCGCTGCGTGCTGGCCGGACGCGCCCGACACCTTGCCGGCGATGTGTCGGTGCCGCTTCCACCGCGCTCCGATCCGGTGAGGCTGCTCGGCGAAGACGACCACATCCACCAGCTTGACCGCTGCCTCAGCGACGACAGCATGCCCTTGGACCTCCGGGTCGGCGGAGCCCTGGTCCTGCTGTTCGGGCTGCTGGTCAGCCGGGTGATGCAGCTGACCAGGAACGACGTGTCCGACGACGGCGAAGTCACCTACCTCGACATCGACACGTACCGCCTGATGCTGCCTCCCGGCTCGCCCGCCTCACCCGCCAGCTCCGTGACCAGGACGATCAGCGATGGACACTCGCCCGCCTCGGAACCCCCGCGCCGTGGCTGTTCCCCGGGCAGAGCCCGGCTCGCCCCGCCGTGAACGTCCTCTTCGGCGTCCGGCTCCAGCGCCACGGCATCGCCGCCCACTCCGGCCGGAACACCGCCCGGCTCGCCCTCGCCGCTGAGCTACCCGCCTCGGTCCTGGCCGACCTCACCGGCATCGGCATCAGCACAGCCGAACGCTGGTCTCAGTGGGCCAAACGAGACTGGATCTTCTACATCGGCCAGCGAGCCGCTGACGTCCAGGCCGAGGCTCCGGCCGCACGCATAGAGACGTTGCGGTGACGAGCGGAGCCGCTCATGCCGCACTGGCCAATCGATGCGGTGGGCGAGCGGTTAGTTGATAAGTTTAATTAGGTATCGCGTAGGTGTATCAAATTCCTGGCCCGCCGGGCCGCGCTGATGAGGGCAGGTAGTCATGGTAGGCAGAGGCCGCCCGAGCAGGACGAACGTCTACGACCGTCTAGACAAGGCCCTGGCCGAGCTCAACCAGCGATACGGAGGCCTTCCCACTCCGAAGGAAGCCCAGGCCATCTGGGAAGACATCTGGCATCAGGAAGCCCACCACTCGACTGCCCTGGAGGGCAACACTCTGGTCTTGCGGCAGGTCCAGGCGCTGCTAGACGAGGGTCGTGCAGTCGGCGCCAAGCCGCTCAAGGAATACAACGAGGTAAAGGGATACGCGGACGCGGCTCAGTGGGTCTACGGACAGGCACTGGAGCCAGGTGACTGGCACGACGGCAGGCTTCTCACGATCGCTGAAGTGCGCCAGATCCACCACACGGCTATGACTCCGGTCTGGGACGTGGCCCCGCACCCTGACGCGACTGATCGCGAACGACCCGGCAGCTTCCGTGAGCACGACATCCGCCCCTTTCCTGGCGGGATGACACCTCCGTCGTGGCCGCTCGTGGCAGCACAGGTACAGCGCTGGGTCGAGACTGCCTGCATCACAGGAGACAAGATTCACTCGGGGGACGATCTTGGCCGTCCGCTCGTCGAGGAACTGGCCCGGCTGCATAACGAGTTCGAGCGCGTGCATCCGTTTATCGACGGGAACGGCCGCGCCGGGCGTCTTGTCCTGAACCTCATCCTGGTCCGGCTCGGCTACCCGCCGGTCGTGATCTTCAAGCGGCAGCGTGACGCCTACCTGGCGGCGATGCAGCGAACCGATCGGGGCGACCACGGAGGGCTGGGCGAGCTGATCGCCCGGGCGATGTATGACAACCTCAACCGGTTCATCGTGCCCAACGTAGCTGGACCAGCCCGCCTGGTGCCCCTCGCCGCCCTGGTGGACGAGCACTTTACCCTGCCTGCGCTACGCCAGGCAGCCCAGCGCGGCCGCCTGGATGCGGTCCATGGCGCTGATGGCATCTGGCGGAGCTCCCGGAAAGCCGTAGACGCCTACCGGGCGGCGAAGCACCGGCGGCGGCCGGAGAATACCGCACCCTCCGAATAAGTGCACTGCCCCAGTATTCAGGCACGTACAAGGGCGTTTTTCAGCCCAGTGCGGGGCCCGGCAAGATTGCCGGGCTTCGCGCTGGCCCGTCGTTGAGCTTGCTGAGAGCAGTAGCGGATGCTTAAAGCCGTGAACTTACCAAGTGAACCTACTAAACATGCTAAGTGGAGCTACGATTAGCATGTTTAGCGGGTTGGGTTGGGAGGTTCTTTGCGCAGCTTCGCCGATCTGGACGCACTCATCGGGCGGGTGCCAGCCCAAGTCGTCACTCGACTCAGCGCGATTGACTTCGGCCGGGGCTCGGAGGCGCTCTACCGCGATCAGATGCCGGGCCTGCTCACCGAGCTTGCCGATCGGACCCGTGTCCAGAGCATCACCGCGTCGTCCGCGATAGAGGGCGTCGTCGTCGCGGACGTCGGCCGCGCCGAGCGGATCATCAACCGGCGCACGACGACGTTGCGCAACCGGAGTGAGCAGGAACTCGCAGGCTACCGCGACGCCCAGGACTACCTATTCCAGCAGGACTGGCGCCCACTGAATGCTGGTCTGCTCCTGCACCTGCACCGGCTGCTCTTCGCTCACACACCCATGCCCGGGGGAGCGTTCAAGACCGAAGACAACCTGGTCGTGGACCGCTCGCCAGACGGATCAACGACCGTTCGCTTCAAGCCGGTGCCCGCCGCAGACACGCCCTTCGCCATCAACGACCTCATCGGGCGCTACGAGAGCGCGGTTGCTGCGGGCCAACACCATCCAGTGCTTCTATCTGGGCTTTTCATCCTCGACCTGCTGGTTATTCACCCCTTTGAGGACGGCAACGGGCGAGTGGCTCGTGTACTCGCCAACGCCATCCTCATTGACCACGGATACACCGTCGGACGGTACGTGAGCCTCGAGCAAGCGGTCTCCGAGTCAGCGGATGCCTACTACCAGGCGCTGCTCGAGTCCACCCGGGACTGGCACGAGGGTGCCTTCGACCCGTGGCCCTGGCTCGGCTACTTCACCAGCGTGCTCGCCACTGCCTACGCCGTCTTTGCTGACCGTGCGGCTGCCGCTACGACCCCCGGAACCAAGCAGCAGCGTGTCCGCGATCACATCCTGCACCGCGCACCCGTCACGTTCCGCCTCGCGGACATCAGGACGGCCGTGCCAGGTGTCAGCGACCAGACCATCCGGCTTGCCCTCGAACAACTCAGAAGCGAGAACAGAGTGCGAGCCGACGGCACCGGCCGCTCCGCAACCTGGACTCGGCTGGAGAACGCTGCACCCTCCGAATAAGTGCACTGCCCCAGTAATTGAGAGGCTTGGGCTAAGTACCTGGTCAGAGCTGGGATTTTGACCGAGCCCGTGGCCGCAGTCCGTACCGTTGCGCCGGTGAGGCCCTCCTCGCCCCGGCGATCACGCGGCGGCTCATCGAGGAATTCGCGGCCCGAAATCAAGGGCCTGATGCTTCATCAGAGCGAAGCGATTGCCTGCCGGGGGACGGGCCGTAGCCCCGGGGCCAAGATCAAGGTGACCGTGACAGAGGCCGCCGCCATCACGGCCATCGCCGTCGAGGGTGAGGTCTGCTGGGCGATGGCACCCGCGATGGCGGCGCCGACGCCTTGCATGGTGAGCATGCCGGAGGAGTGCAGTCCCAGGGCGTGCCCGCTCAGTTCGTCCGGCGTCAGGGCCATCAGGCGTTGCTGGAGCAGCAAGCTCGCCGAGTATCCAACCGAGGCGAGCACGACGGCGGCCACCGCGACGGGCAGCGCAGGGTGCAGGGCGAAGGCCAGGTACGGAGCGGCGAGAAGCAGGCGCAGCGGGACGTTGAGCCGCTCCCGCCAGCAAGGAGGGACGAACCGGCCGGTCAGGGTGTCCCCGGCAAGCATCCCGAGTGCCGCGCAGGCGAACAGGAGCCCCGCGTGCCGGGGTGCGTAGGGGACGAATAGGGATTCACAGCCGACGATCAGCCCGTTGGGCACCCATAGAGCGAGATAGACGTAGCGGCGGGCTGCAGAGGACCATAGCTGCGCGTTGTTCCGCCAGGTCTCGGTGATCGACGGCCGCCCGGCGGCGCGCGGCGGCCGGCGGCTGAGGCCGAACCTTGCGACGGCCGCGGCGCCGAGGTACAGGACGGCGCCGGCCAGCAGCGTGCCGCGAGGTGACAGGGTGGTCACGAGCACGCCGCCGACCGCGAACCCGCAGATCTGCATGATGCCGACAGACATGTTGAACACGGAGCGGCCGAGCAGGTAGCCCTCGCCGGGGAGGATCTCGTTGAGCAGTCCGTAGCGCACTCCGCCGCCTAGCGAGGCGATCGTCCCAAGGCTCGCAATGATGGCGAAGATCGCCCACACGGGCAGGCCAGGGATGGCTTGGGCGGCAGTGCCGAGGCCGAAGATCAGCGCCAGGCTGGTCATCGCGGCGCGCGGCGGCAGCCGGTCGGCCGCTGACAGCAGCGCTGCCGCGCCGGCCATCTGGGCGAGCGAGGGGCCGAACATGCTGAGGGCGGACAGCAGCGGCGAGCGAGTCGCCGCATATACCAATGTCCCCAGGGCCAGCCCGGTCACCGTGGTGGCCGCCACCTGCACCGAGGCGGTCAGGAAGAGTGGCGTGAACTCTGGTGCCCGGAAGAGTTTGCGATAGGTGCGCATGGGCAGAGTCTCAAGGGCCCCAGCGCGCGAGCGTTACTGTTTCGCCGGGAGGCGAAACAATGGGCTGGTGGCAGATCAACGCGGACACGCTCGCGGGGAGCCGGTTCGTCATCTCCGCGCTGACCGAGGCCACCGCGAGCCTGATCGCCTTGGCCAGGGGAGCGGCCGCGCACCCGGGTGAGCGCACATGGCTCGACGCCCACCAGCCCGCCTACCAGGAGCGGCTGGCTGGTGATCCGGTCACCGCGCTGCTCGTGCAGGCTGCGCTGGGGCGCACCTGGATCGCAGACTTCTTCACCCTCACGCCGACGGGCGAGGGCGAACCGACGTTCGGCGAGGAGCTGGCGCGGATGCGCGAGAGGCCGGCCGAGATCGCCCGCGCGGACCTGATGGTGTCGCTGGGCGCCCCGCTGCCCGCCTGCCTGAACCGGGACGATCTGCCAGAACGCGCCGCGGACCTGCTGGAGTGGGTATGGACGGAGACGGTGCTGCCGTACTGGCCGCGACGACGGCGGATCATCGAGGCCGACGTAGTCGCGCGGATCAGAACATTGAGCCAAGGCGGCTGGGCCGCGGCACTGGCCGACATGCGTCCAGGGATGCGCTGGCTGGGGGAGAGCCGGCTGCAGATCAACGCCTATAACTACCCGCCGCGAAAGATCTCCGGAGCGCAACTGCTGTTCGTCCCGGCAACCCCACGCCAGGGCTGGGTCTCGTGGGACGCGCCGCACCGGTATGCCGTGACGTACCCATGCTCGGGCGTGCTGGCCGAGGCGGACCGGGCGTCGGCGCCGGAGACGCTGGGGGCGTTGCTCGGGCCCGCGCGGGCGGCCGTCCTCGTCCTGCTCGACACTCCAAAGAGCACCACGCAGCTTGTGGCGCTGACCGGCCAAGGGCTCGGATCGGTAGGCCGCCACCTCAGGGTTCTGCACGACGCCCGCCTGGTGCGGCGGAGACGCGCCGGGCGATCTGTGCTCTATTACCGAACGACCACCGGCGAGACCCTGGTGGAGGCCCAACTGAACGGATGAGGCAAAGCACCGCGGGCCGCGCAGCACACAGGACGAATATCGCACGCCAGGAATACGTGCTGTGCGCCAGCAAAGGTGCGGCCAGTGATCCCACCATTGGTATGATTGCGACGTGAGTGAATCGCCCGGGACTGAGAAGCTGTCCGCCACCGTTCCCAGGGGGCTTGCCGCCCAGATCCGCGAACGTGCCGGTCGGGGCAACGTGTCGGCCTACGTTACGCATGCCCTCCTGCGCCAGCTTGAGCATGATCGCCTCGGGGATCTGGTCGCGGAGCTGGAGCAGGTACATGGGCCGGTCAGCGAGGATGAGGTGGCAGCGGCCCGGTCAGAGTGGCCCTAAGCGTGAGCCGTCGAAGTCGGGCGCGCGCCCGTGCGGCCGGCGTGATGGTGCTCGACAACGAGGGAGTGTCGAAGGCGGCCACGGACCGTGCGATGTATGTGCGGCTGAAGGTGGCCTATGACGAAGGGCACCGGGTGGTAACTTCTGCCGCCATTCTGGCCGAGATCCTTCGGGGGAGCGGCCGCGACGCTGAGGTGCACCGCGTGCTGGCCCGGGTGGGCGTGGAGCCAGTCAGCGAAGCAATCGGCCTGCGGGCCGGCCATCTGATCGGTGCTGCGGGAATGTCATCCGAGCAGGCCGTGGACGCAATGGTGTCCGCGACCGCGATAGCGGCCGCGGAGCAGGCAGAAGCGGCCGACCGGGTGGCATCGGTGCTGATCGTCACCTCCGATATGCCGCATCTGACCAGGCTCGTCGCGGGCCGGACCGGTGTAGCCGTCGCGCACGTCGGCAAGCTCGGAAGCGTGCACTGACCGCGAGCCCTGTCTCGCAGCACATGCAGAGGACCTTCAGGAATAGAAGGTGGTTGACGGCGTCGCCATGGCCTTCGAACGTGTATTTGATAAATAAGTTCAGACTGCTAATATGGCCTAACGACCGCTATCGGGGCCGGAGGCCTGACGATGAGACGTGCGGACCCGCCTGACATGACCGGCTCGGACCTTACTCTGCGTCAACGCAAGATCATCCAGGCCATCGCGGACTCCATGCGGCGCTACGGCTACGCGCCCACCATGCGGGAGATCGGCGAGGCGGCCGGGCTGGCGAGCACGTCGAGTGTCTCTTATCAGCTGTCGACGCTGGAGAAGAAGGGATACCTGCGCCGCGGTGCGGGGCGCCCGCGCACGGCCGTGGTGCGGACGCCCACCGATCCGGTCATCCAGCAGCAAGCCGACGAGCCGCGGGCTGACATTGATCTGCCAGGAGTCGCCCATGTGCCGCTGGTCGGGCGCATCGCGGCGGGCGGCCCGATTCTCGCTGAGCAGTCGATCGAGGACATCTTCCCTCTGCCCAGACAACTGGTCGGTGAGGGGACGCTCATTATGCTCAAGGTCGTCGGCGACTCGATGATCAACGCCGCGATTGCCGATGGCGACTGGGTCGTCGTCCGCCGGGAGTCGGACGTCGAGAATGGCGATATTGTCGCCGCGACGATCGACGGGGTCGAGGTCGAAGGCACGGTCAAAACCCTCAAGCGATCTGACGGTCACGTCTGGCTGATGCCGCACAACCCCGCCTACACGCCGATCCTTGGCGACGACGCGGCCATTGTCGGCAAGGTGGTCGCCGTGCTGCGCCGGGTCTGACCAATGCGCCGAGGCGACTCGACAGAGGCTCGACGTCCTGGCCGCGCGGCGATGCGTTTGCGCAGTCAGACAGCAATGATCTGTTCGGCCACCATGTCGATGTTGCGCAGAATGCGGTCGACTGGAACTGAGGTGTGCCGCTGCGTCCGGTCGGCGTCGGGCTGGGGCAGCAGGACGAGACGGTCGATGCCGAGTTCCTCATATTGATCGACCGTAGCCCGGTCGAGCGGCCCGGCCGGGGTGACCGTGAGTTCCAGCCGACCGAGTTCATCGGGCCGTTCATGTTCCTTGCCTAGCTGCCGCAAGGCGTCGACGTGGCGGCGGGTCTCCGGCAGGTCCATGCTGAAGCCATACCAGCCGTTCGCCATGCTCACGGCGCGGCGGAGGGCAGCAGGTGCCTCGCCGCCGACCACGACCGGCGGGCCAGGGCGCTGCTGGGGACGGGGCTGGGCGTCGATCCCGGCGAACGAGACGAACCGGCCGTGATACTCCGGGTTGTCCATCGACCAAAGCGCGCGCAGAGCACGAATGTAGTCGTCCATCCGCTCACCACGGCCTGCCAGCGGCACCCCGACAGCAGCGAACTCTTGGCGGACGTAGCCTGCCCCGAACCCAGCGATCAGGCGCCCCTTGGACACCACATCGACGCTGGCCAGCTCCTTGGCGAGGATTACCGGGTGCGTGACAGTACCAGCCGATCAAGCTACAGAGAACGCCACAATCGTCGAAATGCTCACGTCGGCTCGCGCCTGCGTCATATGTAGGCGGTACTCTCCAGCCCAGCGGGCCAGACCACGGGGGAGGTCCGGCGCATGTCGCCCGCTGGGACCCGAAGGGCAGGCTCCAGGCCGAACGCGGGCCATGTGCCAAGGACTCCTACGAGTCCCGTTTACCTGACCACCGCACCTCACGACAAGGCTCGCCCGGCCCCGCACCAGGGAAGTGAACATGACCGACGCACCCACGATCTTCATCACCGGCGCCACCGACGGCCTCGGCCGTGCCCTTGCCCACCGGCTCGCAGCCGACGGCGCGAACCTGATCCTGCACGGCCGCGACGCCGGCCAGCTTGAGCTCACGGCGGATGACATAGGCACCGCTCATGGCGTGGACCGTCCCCGCACCGTCCGCGCCGACCTGGCCGAGCTCGCCCAGGTCCGCAAGCTGGCCCGCGATGTGCAGGACGCTACCGACCGGCTCGACGTGTTCGTCAGCAACGCGGGGATCGGCGGCGGGATGCCCGACGGGCGGGACCGCCGCATCAGTTCCGATGGATACGAGC
>Ga0099829_10002159_pt1 | contig 11228 bp, 11 predicted proteins | sample CZO8metaG_3_FD_79336 | JGI IMG/M metagenome (GOLD analysis project Ga0099829, IMG submission 79336) | Vadose zone soil microbial communities from the Eel River Critical Zone Observatory, Northern California, USA - CZOApr15con2H2.8 metaG | ecosystem: Environmental > Terrestrial > Soil > Vadose...
GCCGCAGACGACAAGCCATGGGTCAGCACAGACTCTGCCGCCGCCTGGGCAAAGGCGCTCGCGGAAAATGCTACTGAGGCTCCGGCTATTCCGGCCATCAAAATCCATCTGCGCATAAGCCCCCCGTTCAGCCTGACTCTAGCCCTCCACTGCCCCGGAGTCAACGAAACTCGTGTGGCGCGGGCGCCTCGCCCGTTTCGATCAATCCGCAAGCAGTATCTGGGCAAACGTTTCATGGTCCACGTTGCCTCCGCTTGCAATCAGCCCAACGCGTTTGCCCGTCAGCGCGTCTTTTTCCTTCAGCGCAGCTGCCAGCGAGGCGGCTCCAGCGCCCTCGACTGCATTATGCGTATCTGTAAAGTAGATTTTCATCGCTCGACGTATTTCGTCGTCGCTGACTCGAATCATGTGATCTACGTTTTTCAGGATAATCTCCAGTGCCTCGTCATCCGGTAAGCGGCACGCCATCCCGTCGGCAATCACGGTGGTGACCGGAGCTTCGATTGCCCGTCCCGCCTCGAAAGAAAGCGCGTACGCCGGAGCTCCCTCGGAAACTACGCCGATAATTTTCGTCTTTAGCTCCAGCCCGTTGCGTACCGCGCAGCCTGCGCAGATGCCCGACCCCATTCCTACCGGCACATACACCACATCCAGATCCGGCACAGCAGAGAACAACTCTACCCAATAGCTGGCCACGCCTTTCACAATGTCGCGATGGTATGGCGGCACGAAATGCAGACCCTGCTCTCTGGCTAGTCTTTGCGCGTGCTCGCGCGCCTCCTGAAAGTCTTTGCCAAACTCGACCAGGTTGGCGCCCTGACCGCGCATGGCCGCATTCTTCTCGGAGCTGTTGCCATGCGGCACGACGATAGTCACCGGAACCTTGAAACGCTGTCCCGCCAATGCCACCGACTGCCCATGATTTCCGCGAGTCGCGGTAATCAGTCCTTTGGTCCCGTTCGAGTTCTTGAAAACCTCCGCCGCATACACAATCGCCGTCCGCGCCTTAAATGCACCAATCGGAGTATGGTTCTCGTGCTTCACCCAGATTTCCGCCGCCAGCCTCTGGTTCAGCAGCGGCCACGAAATCTGCGGCGTCGGATGCATCAGCGAATAGACCAGCTTTTGCGCTTCAGTGATTTCGTCCAGCGAAGGCAATAGCGTCATGCGTGCCTCCCCAACTTTAGGCATCTTCCCCACCTTATGGTTTAGGTGCGGCGAGAGCAAGATTGGATACGGAAAAATTGCGAGCAACAAGCTCGGTGTAGGGACGTAAGAGAAAAGGGTGGCCTGTGGCGACCACCCTTTCAACGTCATTTCGCCGACAATCGTCAGAGCTACTGTTTGGCGGCGGGCTTTTCTTCGGCCTTGGCCTTCGCGGGCGCTGCTGCCTTCACCTTCCAGAAGTCCGGGTCAGCCTTCACCCAGGCGTCCGGGGGATAGCTCATAGCGGGGCTAAACTGGAATAGGTTCGACTGTGTGAACTCAATCGCCGACGATTCCAGCTCGCCGAGCTTCTTCATTCCCTCTTCGCCCATCGCGGCCATGAACTGTTTATCCCGCTCCATGCCCTGGTCGACCTCTGCCAACGACTTCAAGGGTTGGATCACGATGTAAGTCACGTCCTCCTGGCCATAAGCCGCTTCATACATGGCCCAGTGCATGTCGGGGATCTTTTCGTAGGCCTCTTTGACCAGTTTGACGGCGTCGCTCCACTCTTTCCGATGCCCGGAGCGGACACGGAACAGGGAGATCTCGAAATAACGCATGTGGGCAATGTCAACCGGTGCCCGCAAACTCTGCTCCTCGTTGTAGACAAGCAAGCTGGCGTCAGTCTCGCTGAGCAATTCACCGTCGCCAACGGAGGCGCGATCTAGTGCGGCCGCCAGCGCGGCGTTCTTCTGCTGCGCCTGATTGTCTTTCTCCCAAGCCTCAAACGAGTCATAGGGCACGAAAAACAGAGCGCGGTTTTTGCCAGAGACAGAATTTGCCGCAAGATAGTGCGTCGGCCACTTGGCGCGTGCAAACGCCTGCACAAATGCGCTCTCGGCCTTTTCGTGCGGCGCGCCCCCTTTGCCCGGTTTCAAGAACTCGCGGATGACCACCATGACTTTGGGCGGCGGTGTCAGCCCAGTCATTTCCTGGGCTGCGGCCAGACTCAGCCCTCCGCACAACAGTGTCGCTCCCAACAAACAGCTTGTAATTCTTTTCATAGACGTGACCCTCCTCGGGTCGAGAAGTGGATTTTGGATACAACTTGCAGATGAGGTGAGATTTGCCGGATGCTCCGGACCCCAAACCCAGAGCACGCCGGAGAGTAGCTGAAGCACCGGCCGAAGTCAAGCTGGGTGCCACCGCCTTCTTCAAGTTTTTGAAAAGATGAGGTATGGGATGAAGGCATGCCGGTGCACCTAGCATCTACTCTCGATTTTCGTTGACAGAGTAGCTGGTTTGGACTGAAAATTTCGGCCATCGTCTCAGGAAACACGCCCTCTTAGCTGTCGGCCTCTTCCGGTCCTTCTGATCTCCACTTCTGCACCCCTTCAGCGTTCCGGGGGCAGAGATAAAGCAAGATATCAGGCCGGGCCCAACGCAGGTCTCGCCGTACTCCGTTCGAAAAAGCAAAAACAACCCCGAGCAGAGGTGATGTATGACTCATGATTCTGAAAGTTTCAGCCGCCGCACTCTCGCACCCGTCCTGTTACTCGCCACAACCCTAATCATCATCCTCTCTCTGGGATATCCAACGCGGTCCGCCGCAGAATCCACCATCGCCTGTCCTTCAGGCACCTACGACATGCTTGATTGGATGACCTTGGACTCTGATCTCAGGGCGACCTACCACATGGAGGGAACCAGCAACCCGCTTTATACCAACATGGGGTCAGGCAAGTTCTACTGGATCAAAGGAGGAGGGGGCTATCCGTGGGACATTCAACTGTTCGACAGCAAATACATTTACTTGTGGATCACGGAACTCTCCTGGACCGTCCCGCAAAGCTATAAGAAATTCACCAACAATACGAACTTGCCCTTGGTTCCAAGGTGCGCAACCGCCGGTACGACTGCGCCCGGTTCCACCATCAAGGTTCCGAACACCAATTACGACCTGCACACAAATTGTTCTAACAGCTGCTCAGTGACGCTGGGGCTGCAGAACGGGATCAATCAGGTGTGGGGACCGTATTTCTATTCGTTCGGCGGAAGTCCGCCGAGCAACCTGAAGACGCTGGTCATCAGGTATCAATACAACTGCGATATCAATTACCAAAATTGCGGTGACAAAGAGGAGTATTACGTAGCTCAGCGTTATGGACTGGTGCAGTGGATCCACTACATCCGTATTCCTGCGACTGGCGCCTATGCGCAGTTGCAAAAGACCATTTTCAATAAGTTGATGGTTGGAGTAGTTACGCCGGATTTTCCGTGCTTCTGAAACACCGCTTAGAAAGCGGCTGAAGTCCAGGGCCGGAGAAGTAAAAATGTTCGAAATATCTTCGAGCTATGCGGATCGCGTTCAGTTTGCCGGAGGTTCTATTATGCCGCGCTCAACACTCTCAGTTCTCCTAGTCTCTGCCCTTCTTTTGCTATCGGCTTCGGCATCGCAGGCGCAGACGCAGGCCTCTTGCACGTTCACATTTTTGCCGACAATGGTCACTATACCCAACTTCGGCACTGCTACCTGGTCCGCCTCTGGGATCAACGATTTCGGCACCGTAGTTGGCTCAGCGTCCACTCCAACCGCAGACTTCGGCATTATTCGATGGGCCGGTGGCGGGGTGACTCCAGTCTTTGGGACCTCGCTTGTTGCCCGCAACGACAGCGGACTCAGCATCGGCTATAGCGTCATTGAAAATAATCAGCCAATTTTGCTGATTGGGACGAGCGGCACTGACATCACTCTTAACGGATCCCCCGGGCCGATACAGGCCGTCAACGGCATCAACGGGTGGGGCAGCGTCGTCGGCACATATTTTACCGACTTCCCCAACGGACTCACAGGCTTCAAACGCTGGAGCAATGGCGGTTTTATCACCCTCAATTTTCCAGGGGCGCAGCAGACCACGCCGATAGGTATCAACGACAGCAGCACCATTGTTGGCTCCTACTTTGCCGTTGCTGGACAGGGGAACGGGTTCATTTATCACAACGGCCAGTGGGCGAGTCTTAACTTCCCGAGTAGCACGAACACCACTCTGACTGGGATCAGCAATGCCGGCGTGATTATCGGGAATGCGATGGTTAACGGGTCTTCAACAGCGTTTCTTTACGGGAATGGCGTCTTCAAAGTAATTTCCGTTCCGAATGCGCTGGCGAATTCGACAACAGTGTTCGGCATCGGCCCAAAGTTAGGAATGATTCTTGGCACAGCCAGCTTTAGTACTGGCAATCAGGGATTCATCGCCACTTGTCAGTAGGGCCTGCGCGCAAACTGTAAGTCTGGGAGAATCACGTTTCGAACGTAGAGTCTGAGCGTGTGGCCCTGGCCTGCCATCCGGGCGCTCTGGGAGCTCAGCCTGGAGAAGGTGAGCGGGCGGGACGAACGCCGTGTGATGTTGGTGCCGGGCGCGCCCTTCGCTGCTGGATTGCTTCTACCCGACCCGGCTCACCGGCACGCGCCACAACTCCGCGACCGCCAATGCCACGGCGATTCCTAGCGATACTTCTACGAAACGATGCGAAGCCACGATCCAAGGCGGGCGCTGGTGCGCCACCAGCAGGACGATGGTCAACGTGATCGCCGCAAAACGGTAAGCGCTGGTCAGTCGTAAGAGCGCGCACACGATTCCGCAAACAAAAATGCCAGCGCCATACACGATCCAATTCGGACCGGACACAGTGGCGATAAGCGCGCCTAAAACCGCTCCCAATGCCGTGCCCGCAAAGCGCTGCCAGGCCAGCGTCAGCGGATTGATGGTGGAAAGCAGGATCACAATGGTGGAAATTGGCGCCCAGTAGAACTCAGGAAGTTTCAAACTGCGCGCCAGAAGCATCGACGCAAGCGCAGCCACAGCTGTCCGAGCGGAGGTCATAACCGACTCGCGACCGAGGATCGGAGGTTTTACGGACTCCACCATAGTTTTGCTCTGGTGTGTCTCGACATTGTACAGGGCGAGTTTTTCCTACGGAGGTGGGGTCTGAACCAGGGACAGAAAAAAAGGCGGACAAGAATGTCCGCCCCACACGTTTCAAGGGTTTCTATTTCTGGGGTTTCTGCGAATCGCTCGGCGGCGCGCTCTGGTTCTCACGCTGCTGCTTGGCCTTCTCTTGAAGTTGAGCGAGCTTCTGCAATTGTTCAGGCGTAAGGACGGCTCTGATCTTCGGCGATGCGTCTGAACGGATCTGATTTGCCTTCTGAATTTTCTGATCCGTAGTCAGTGATGTGTCACTGCGCACCGCGTCCATTTGTTTGTTCTCATCCGCAATGATCGGCTGCAATTTCGCTTTCTGCTCATCCGTCAGATTTAACGGATTGTCATTGTCCTGGTCCGACTGCGCCGGAGCGCGACCCTGAGCGGCATCCCCAGAAGGGGCGGTTTGGCTCGGAGCGGGTTGACTCTGCGGGGCAGTTTGGCTCTGCGGCGAAGCTTCTGGTGCAGGGGTTGTGGTCGAAGTCTGGGCGCTAGCAGGCAAGCTAATCGCCAATGCTAAGGCGAACGACACCAATCCGGTCATGATGCAGCTTTTTCGCATTTTTCGCTCCTTTGCTGACGGAGTGGAACTTAGGATTTAGTGCAATGGAGCGGCAACCGACCACTGCACAAGTCCCTTCAGATGACCACGGCGGGTCGGAGGTTGGTCGTTTGCGTTTCTGAATTCGTAACAAGAAAAGGCCCCGCGCTGGCGGAGCCTAATTCACAACTGATTCAGAGGTGCTATTTCTGAGCTGGCGCGCCAGCTTCTTTGGTAATGCTTATGTCCCCGTGCTGACGTTTTCCACTCGTCTGCCCGGTGGCGACGTCCTTTGAGTTCTTGATATTCGAGTGGCTGTTATTGATGGCTGCATCGGCCTTGCCATCCCCGTTTACGTCTCCAGTCGCAACTCGCGCTTGCACTCCCTTGGGGTGCGACGTACTGGGACTCTCGCGATCGGTCGCGCCATCCTGATTTACATCGGCCGGCGAGACGCTGGTCTTGCCTGTTGCCTTGGAACTCTGCTGCTCAATCGCCACGGGTGTAGCCTTGTCCTGCACTTTCATGATTACAACCGGCTGGTACTGACGCTTGCCACTGGCCTGTCCAGTAGCCAGGTCTCGCGGAGCGGTAACCTGCCCGCTTGATGCCGAGTCGCTCGAATTGAGGACTGCCTGACTCCCAGCGGGCTTGCTCATCGTCTTGCCACTGGCCTGTCCTGTGGCAACATCCCGCGGATGCGCATCTTTTGTTTGCGCAGTGCTCGCAGATTGGTCCTTAGTTCCGTTCGACTGCGCAACTGCAATCACCGACAAACATGCGAACCCCGCAATCAAAATCTTTTTGTTCATTGTTTCTCCTTGTGTGCAAGTGGATCCTGTGAGCACTCGATTTGGCGTGAGGATTGCGAGTGTCCAGCCGCCTTTCCTTAAGCGGATTGAACGATGTTGGAAGGTTCAGAGGTAAGCAGCAAGTTACCGAGGTACCACGGCGCGCAGCGCATGCCCCGTCCGCAGCAGGAGGAAACTGCATCCGAGATGCGCGACCGTTGGCGGGTCAGGGTCTGAGAAACATCCCCGCCCTAGTCGCAACCAACGCGACTAGAACGGGGCACTCTCTCGTGATTGAATCGAGGCAAGAAAAACCCCGCCCAGGCAAAGCTTGAACGGGGCACGCGATTTTTGTCGGACAAGAGTGTCCGACCCACATGGTTCTTGCTGAAAGCTGACGGCTGATAGCTGACAGCTTTTTAGTACATGTCTCCCATGCCGCCGCCGTGGCCGCCTGGCATTGGAGCGCCCTTCTTCTCTTCTGGCAGTTCGGCGACCAGTGCTTCGGTAGTGAGCATCAACGAGGCAATTGATCCGGCATTTTGCAGCGCGGTGCGGACGACCTTGGTGGGATCGAGCACGCCGGCTTTGACCAGATCTTCGAACTCGCCAGTCAGAGCGTTATAGCCGAAATTGTTGTCCTTGGAGTCGTTGACTCTGCCCAAAACAATTGCGCCTTCCTCGCCGGCGTTCTCGGCGATTTGACGCAAGGGCTCTTGCAGGGCACGCTTCACGACGTTGATGCCGATCTGCTCGTCTCCCTCGACCTTGAGCTTGTCGAGAGCGGAGACACAGCGGCTGAGCGCCACTCCGCCGCCGGGGACGATTCCCTCTTCAACGGCCGCCCGAGTTGCATGCATCGCATCTTCTACACGGGCTTTCTTCTCTTTCATTTCGGTTTCGGTAGCAGCGCCGACCTTGATCACCGCCACGCCTCCGACCAGCTTGGCCAACCGCTCTTGCAGCTTCTCGCGGTCGTAGTCCGACGTGGTTTTCTCGACCTGGCCACGAATCTCCTTTACCCGGCCTTCGATCTCGTTGTGCTTGCCTTTGCCTTCGACGATGGTGGTGTTGTCCTTGTCGATGGTGATCTTCTTGGCCTGGCCCAGGTCGCTGAGCTGGACGTTCTCCAGCTTAATGCCCAGGTCTTCGGTAATGGACTTGCCGCCGGTAAGGATGGCGATGTCATCCAGCATTGCTTTGCGGCGGTCACCGAAGCCGGGCGCCTTTACCGCACAAACGTGCAGCGTGCCGCGCAGCTTGTTGACGACCAGAGTGGCGAGCGCTTCTCCCTCGACGTCTTCAGCGATGATCACCAGCGGCTTGCCGCCTTTGGCAATCTGCTCGAGCAGCGGGAGCAGGTCCTTCATCGAGCTGATCTTCTTTTCGTGGATCAGGATGTAGGCGTTTTCGAGAACCGCTTCCATCCGCTCCGGATCAGTTACGAAATAAGGAGACAGATATCCGCGGTCAAACTGCATGCCTTCGACCACTTCAAGCTGTGTCTCCAGCGTCTTCGATTCTTCGACTGTGATTACGCCGTCTTTGCCGACCTTTTTCATGGCCTCGGCAATGATGGTTCCAATCGTGTGGTCGTTGTTGGCGGAAATCGTGCCGACTTGCGCAATCATTTCGCCGGATACGGGCTTCGAGAACCGGTCCAACTCGCCCTTGCCGCGATCGCCAGTCTTGGGGTCGATAGCTCCGCAAATAGCAGCAACTGCTTTCTCGATGCCGCGCTTCAACGCCATTGGATTGGCGCCGGCAGCGACTGTTTTCACGCCCTCGCGATAGATGGCCTGCGCCAGAACGGTTGCGGTGGTGGTGCCATCTCCCGCAACGTCTGAGGTCTTGGAAGCAACTTCTTTGACCATCTGCGCGCCCATGTTTTCGAGCGTGTCTTTTAATTCGATTTCTTTCGCTACGGTGACGCCGTCCTTGGTAATGGTCGGCGAACCGAATTTCTTGTCGATCACGACATTGCGGCCTTTGGGGCCGAGCGTGACCTTTACGGCATCAGCGAGTATGTTGACGCCGCGAAGAATCGCTTGCCGCGACTCTTCTCCGTGAACAATTTGTTTTGCCATTTCTTTTTCTCCTAAGATTTGATTGCAGACTGGCTGCACATTCCTATTTGGGCCGTTGCTAATCAGCTTTTAGCTACTAGCTTCTAGCCTCTAGCAAGCTTCGGCCAGGGCCGATGCTGGACGGGCGAGACGCCCGTCGCTCCACCTATCTCTTCGCTCCGACGGTTTCCTTCTTTGCGGCGCCGCTGATGATGCCGAGAACTTCCTCTTCCCGCATGATGACGAAGTCTTCGCCATCCAACTTAATCTCCGTTCCGGCGTATTTGCCGAACAGGATGCGGTCGCCTTCCTTCACTGCCAGCGGGAACACTTTGCCGTCTTCGTTGACTTTGCCTTTGCCGGCGGAGATGACTTCCCCCTCCTGCGGTTTGTCTTTGGCGCTGTCGGGGATCAGAATGCCACCGCGGGTGACTTCAGTCTCTTCTACGCGACGGACCAGGATGCGGTCGTGTAGCGGAATAAATTTCGTTGCCATTTTCAGACTCCTTTCAAAAATTGGTGGGTAGTTAATTGCAGTTATTTGAAAAGTTGATTGTTAGCACTCAACTTGAACGAGTGCTAATTATAGGAGGTCTGTCATGCGATGTCAAGGTCCAGGGGCGATTTCGGCCTTTCGATATGCCACTACCGGAACAGCCATAAATCACTTGCCGACAATGGGTTAGCACACGCTTACAAAAACATATTCGGCGAACGTGACAGACCTCCCTCCGGCCAATTAGAATTCCCGCCGAAGGTCGTGTGAACATGAGAATCGCCGTTCGTCTTCTCGCAATCTCTCTAGTTGTCCTTGCTGTGACGGCTACGGCCACGGCCAAGAAAAAGGCCGAGCCACTCGCTAGCATTAATGTCCTGGTGCTGCGGGACGAGAATGGCAAGCCGATACGAAACGCTGCTGTCGTTCTGCATCCCGTGAACGATCACGGTAAGCAAGAGCGAGGCGGGCTAGAGCTAAAGACCGATCCCGAAGGCAAAGCCAGCTACGATGGAGTTCCTTATGGCAAGCTGCGCATTCAGGTGCTGGCTCCGGGCTTCCAAACCTACGGCGACGATTACGACGTGAGCCAGCGAAATATGGACATCACCGTCAAGATGAAACGGCCTGGAAGGCAGTATTCGATCTATGAGGAACATCCGGCGGAAAAGAAAGAAGAGAAGCCGGAGGACGAAAATAAAAAGCCGCAGTAACAAATTGTAGATTTAAGACTTCAGATTGAAGAAGTAGAGCTGCTTCATCGTTGAGAACGCGTCCACGATTCGGTTCCGGGCTCCAATCTGCAATCCGAAATCTACAATCTGAAATCACATGGACTACCTTCTCAAGACCGAACCTTCTGAATACTCCTTCGCCGATCTCAAGCGTGATAATGAAACCATCTGGGACGGTGTGTCGAATCCTGTTGCGCTCAAGCATCTGCGTGCGATGAAGCCGGGAGATCGCCTGATCATCTACGAAACTGGAGACAACAAGAGCGCAATCGGAAGCGCCACGGTGATTTCTGCGGTTGTCTCCGACCCTAAGAATCCACGCGTAAAGATCAAGGCTGGCAAGCCGTTGCCCAAGCCCGTGACTTTGGCGGAGATCAAAGCTAACAAGCTTTTCGCCGACTCACCTCTGGTGCGCCAAGGCCGATTAAGCGTCGTGCCGCTGAGTGAGACGCAATACCGAGTTTTGTTCGGAACTTAAGCTTCTGCTTCGGCTTGAGCTACTTCCTTGGAGCTGGTTTCTGCAGCTCTGCCGTCAATGAGTCCAGGGCGTGTCTTTGATATACTTCCGCGTCTTTGCGGGTAAAGACCGGGGTGATCGCTTGAACATCTGTTTTCGCAGTTTCGTAATCTCCGCGGCGATAAGCAATTTCGGCTTGCAGTAGCTTCACACCCGCACCCCAATCTGGGTCCCCGGCGAGTTGAGACACTGCGGGAATATCGATTTGTTCCAAAAGCTTGCTGGCTTCATCCAACTTACCCAGGCCGATCAAGCAGGCGGCCAGCGAAGAGCTGACTCCGCCAGTTAGTCCGGCGCGCGGGCCGAATGCTTTAGTGGACGCATCGAGCGCCTTGCGCGCATTGGTTTCGCCTTCGCCGTAGCGGCCGGCGCGGCGCTGGGCAAGAGAAGCGTCCGAGAGCGTGGCAACCGCGAAGAACGACAGCGGTCCCTGCTTGCGAACGGCAAGGTTGTAGATGGCAAGGTCATTGCGGATCGCATCGTTCCACAGACCAAGACTGCCTTCCGACTGCGCCCGCGTGGTTAACAATTGCATGGTCAGTTCGTGGTCAGGGCCGAGCCGGGAGACAAACTCGGGATAAATTGCGTTTGCCTCCCTAATTGTGTCCGCGTGTTTGTTCTGAATCATGAAGGCTTGCGCCAAATTCAGTCGAACGCGCAGCACGTTTGGACTTTCAGGCCCGGTCACGCGAGTGAAATCAGCGATAAGTTCCCGAAACAGTTGCTCCGCCTTCGCACCATTACCCAAGCGGATGTAGGAGAATCCGAGGCGTTGCTTGAAGGTCAAGCGCGCGCTCTCGTCGAAAGATGGAAGAGCCTCTGCCTTCTCCACTGCAGCCTGAAAGTTCTCAGCCGCCGACTTCGCGTTGTTGTCGATCAAAGCAATCATTGCCCGCGCTGAGGACAACCAGACCGGCAAATCCGGGCGCGGGTTCGAAAGCTTGGGGATCA
>Ga0099829_10002160_pt1 | contig 11226 bp, 10 predicted proteins | sample CZO8metaG_3_FD_79336 | JGI IMG/M metagenome (GOLD analysis project Ga0099829, IMG submission 79336) | Vadose zone soil microbial communities from the Eel River Critical Zone Observatory, Northern California, USA - CZOApr15con2H2.8 metaG | ecosystem: Environmental > Terrestrial > Soil > Vadose...
CAAAGCCGCGGAACATGGCAGCGACACCGCCCAGGAAAATATTGGCTACATGTTTCAGAATGGCCTCGGAGTGCCAACCGATTATGCCAAGGCCATGTCCTGGTTTGACAAAGCTGCGGCGCAAGGGAACAGCGACGCGGAAAATCAGCTCGGCTGGATGTATCAGTACGGGCAAGGCGTGGAGCCCGACGACGCTAAGGCCGTGACTTGGTACCGCATGTCTGCCGATCAGGGCAATCGGCATGGCATCAACAATCTCGACTATTTCAAAGCTGTGCTGGAGGAACGCGGCTCGGGGGTGTGGGAAGCCGCCAACTCCACTGTCACCGATCCTGCCATCGCGCAGGCTCAGCGCTGGGCGAACATCCAGGATCTTCAGCGTCGCATTGCCGGGTTGGAGGCCGACGCCAAACACCAGGACGATCTCGCCGACCAGCTCGAACATACCGGCAAGGGCAAGACCGGTGGCGTCACCAAGGTTATCAATGCGATTGGCAGCGTCGGTGCAGTCAAGTTCCATGTCGAGGCTGCAAAATATCGCGATGAAGCTGCGCGCTTGCGTGAAGAACTGGCTCGAATTGAGAATGAGAACCAGTCCTCCGCCAGCGCTCCCGCCCCCTAACGTCCTCCACGCTCGGATGCTCGATTTGTACTACCCACTATGTCGCCAGGTCCCGATTTGTTGTCCTTGCAGAAGCAAAAACGGGCGGTACGCCGAAGCGCACCGCCCGTTTCGTATTTTTGTGAAGTGGAATTAGAGGGGTGTGACGTTCGAGGCCTGCAGGCCCTTGGGGCCCTTGGTCACTTCGAATTCAACCGCTTGGCCATCATTCAACGACTTGTAGCCATCAGACAGAATCGCGGAGAAATGGACGAAAACGTCCTCACCGCTCTGGCGCTGGATGAACCCGAAGCCCTTGCTGGCATTGAACCACTTCACTGTTCCTTGTTCTTTACTCACTGCTTTACTCTTTTCTGCAGCCGGGTTGCGGCCGCACTCGAATCCGGCGGGTTTAGTGCCGGACTCAATCAATTAAGCTATCTGTGCCTCGATTTCCGAACCCCTCTAGAGAGTTTCGGCCGTCTTCAGCCGTAAAAAAAGGCCGCAAGTTTGACCTTGCGACCGCTTTACAAATCCAAAGGCGATACAAGAGCAACAAACGCAAAGACAGAGTACCACAATTCGTACCAAACGTCCAGCGAATTTTTTGATCGTATGTCACTTTGACAAGAACGCAATCAGCAGAGCTACGATGGCAAGGAATCCCAGCGCCGTCCGCACAGAGTGCAGACGATTCCACTTCACAATCAAAGCCCGGCTCTGGGGACCCGCATTCTCCGCCGGCGTGGACATGAGCACCTTGTTGGCCGGCATGATGCCGAACAGCGTCCACGGCCAGTTTGCGAGAAGCAATATCGCTCCCGCAAGGAACGCAAGCCTGCCGGTCTGCCACCAAGCCACGGTGCCCAGAACGAACCCCGCGATGGCGAGCGGGGCTTGCATCGCAAATCCGCGCTTGTAGGCGGTCTTCCATTGAGCGAGAAGCGCGCGATCGTCCAGTCCAAGCCGCGCCGGCTGTTCGGCAAAGCTGACGTAGAACGCCGCCCCCGTGAAGAGGGCAGCGATGATGAGAGCGAGATGCCCGGCGAGCATAGCTAAGTCCCCTGGTGCTGCTTAGGTTTTACGCGGCGCCAACTCTAACATCCTCACCGTGGGGCCGCCATTCCCTCGGCCATGCGGGAGTCGGCCCAGCGGCAGAACCCGAGATGAGCCACTTTCAATGATTCATATTCAGGCTTGCGCCCTGACCTTCTGGAAACGGGGCTGTCGAGACGGCCGCTTAGGCAATCTTCGGTATGGCCGCAACAAGGCTTCCAGGTCAGCGCGGACCCAGGAGGCGAGCGAGCCTTCGCGGAATACGGCCCAGTCGAGCATCGAGCCGCCATAGACATGCTGGATCAGGCGGGACAATTTGGCGGTGTCACACTTCACGAGTTCCTTCGCGGCGATGGCTTGGTCAAGCAGTTTGCGCGTTTCCTCGCGGATGGCCACGAACTGCGCCAGCGTGATGGCGTGGAAGTCCGGATCGGTCAGGTCATTTTGCAGGTAGGCGAGGCCATTGGCCATCGATTCCGGCGTGGATGCAAAACCGGTGCACTCCACAAAGAGTTCGATGAGGGCTTTCAAGGGCGAGGCGTATTTCGCGCGGGCTGCGGCGAACTGTTCGGGCACGCCCGCGGGAGCGGTTCTCACGGTGGCGAGGAGCAAGCCGCGCTTGGTGCCGAAGCGCTGGATAAGCGTGGCAGGGACGACCCTGGCCTCTTTTGCAACGTCGGAGAGAGTGAGCTGCGTCGGGCTGCGGCGCTGCATGACGCGCGCGGTGGCAGCGAGAATCGCTGCGTCGGAAGTTTCGCGTGGGCGGGGCGACATTTTTTTCAAAGCCGCCGGCAGCAACCGATGGGCCACGCGGGGGCGCAAAGGGAATCATAACTGAATGGCCGTTTATTTTCCACTTGACATTTGTAAATAGCCATTTATAATCCGCCCATCCTTTCTTCGAGGTGACCCCCATGAGCGCTTCTTCTTCGTACCGGCCTCCGGACTTGCACGGCAAGGTGGCGCTGGTGGCCGGCGCGACCCGGGGCGTGGGCCGCGGAGCGGCATTGGCGCTGGGTGAAGCTGGCGCGGTCGTGTATTGCACCGGGCGCAGCACCCGGGCGAACCGGCTGCCGCGAAGCCGGTCGGAGAAAACATCGCCGTTTGATTATTCGCGGCGGCCGGAGACCATCGAAGAGACAGCGGAGATGGTCACGGCGCGCGGGGGAAAGGGCCTTGCGGCCGTTCTTGATCACACGGACGCGAAGCAGGTGGAAAAGGTTATCGCACGGATTGGCAAGGAGCAGAGCCAATTGCACGTTGTTGTAAACGACATTTCGGAGATCATTCCCCAGGACCTGGGGAAAACGTTTTGGCAATTGAATTTGGAGAACGGATTCGCAAATCTGCGCAACGCGCTGCACACCCACATCATCACGAATCACTATGCTGCGCCGCTGTTGATCGAAACCGCGAAAAAATCGAAGAATACCGGGCTCATCGTCGAGATCGGTGACGGAGATTCGTATACCTATCGCGGGCACCTCTTCTACGACCTGGTGAAGACCACGGTGATCCGCATGGCGTTCGGGATGGCGCGCGAACTGCGACGGAAGAACGTGGCGGCGGTGGCGCTCACGCCGGGCTTTCTGCGCTCAGAAGCGATGCTCGAGCGCTTCGGGGTCAGCGAGGCAAACTGGCAGGAAGCCATCAAGAAGGACCCGCACTATGCCACGTCGGAAACGCCGCTCTATGCCGGGCGCGCGATCGCTGCGCTCGCGGCGGACGTGAACCTGATGAAGAAATCTGGACGGGTCTTCAGTTCTTGGGGCCTGTCCGACGAGTACGGTTTTTGCGACGCCGACGGGCGCCGGCCGCATTGGGGCCGCTACTTCGCTGAGAAATTCGGTGACTGCATGAAATCCTGCGGTGATACTTTCTACGAGCACTGGTTCGGGGGCGCCATCGATGAGATCTACGGCGATTGGCCGTAGCCCGGTGCACAGGATCAGACGCGCGTAGAGCAGCGACGGTGTATTGCGTAAATCAACGCCTCCCATCGGGAAAGCATTGACCCGGGAGGGAGGCCTCCTTACCATTGGGGGATGCGCCAGAAGCTCCAAAGGCCCTTGTTCGCCAGCCTGATGGCGGCTCTCATCGCCGGCTTGGGCGCCGGCTGCCAAGATGCAGGGAAAAGGCCCGTACAGGCGCGCGTTCCGGCGAAGGCTGCGTCCAAAGTCACGGCCGCACAGGCGCCGCAAGTCCTTCTGAATCTTCCCCCACTTCCTCTTGCCGGCCGCTCTCTTGAAAAACTCGCCCTGTTGGGACCGCGGATTCCGGGCGGCAAGGAGTACCTGATCGCGCGGGTGCAGGAGAAATTCGCGTCCGGCGAGCAGAACTACAAGAGCGGGCATCTCGAGGCCGCGCGCAAGGATTTTGACGACGCCGTCGACTGGATGCTGGAGAGCGGCTACGACCCGAACAGCGATCCAAAGCTGAGCGAGCTGTTTCAACGGGTGGTCGATTCGGTCTACACCTACGAGTTGCAAGCCTTCCGGGCCGGGGACGGCTTCCGGGAAGCGCCGGCTGTGCCCGCAGCTATCGATGAAGTGGCGGAGATGACCTTCCCCGTCGATCCCCGTCTGAAAGAGCGCGCGGAGGAGGCGGCCAAGAACATTTCCCACGACTTGCCGCTGACGGTAAATGACGAAGTTCTCTCCTTCTTGAATTTCTTCCAGACGCCGCGCGGCCGTGTCATCGTGGAGACGGGTCTTAACCGCTCCGGCCGTTATCGCGAAATGATCTCCCGCGTTTTGCACGAAGAAGGCATGCCGCAGGATTTAATCTACCTGGCGCAGGCAGAAAGCGCGTTTCAACCCTTGGCGCTCTCGCGGGCGGGTGCGCGGGGAATTTGGCAATTCGTGGCCTACCGGGGTCAGCAATACGGTTTGCGGCACACCTGGTGGCTCGACGAACGGCAGGATCCGGAGAAGGCCACGCACGCGGCGGCGCAGCACTTGCGAGATCTCTACGGCCAGTTCGGCGACTGGTACCTGGCAATGGCGGCCTACAACTGCGGACCGGGCAACGTGCAAAAAGGCATCGAGCGCACGGGCTACGCCGATTTCTGGGAGCTTTACAAGCGCAACGTGCTGCCGCGCGAAACCAGGAACTACGTCCCCATCATCCTGGCGCTGACGCTCATTGCCAAGGACGCCGCGCACTACGGCATTCAAGCCGAGCCGGAAACCCCGGTGCCGACGGACGTGGTTCGCACCGGCCGGGCCATTGATCTCCGGCTGGTGGCCGAGACCATCGACATCGATGTCGAGACCCTCCGCGCTTTGAACCCTTCCTTGCTGCGGCTCGCCACTCCAGACGACCCTTCCTTCGAGCTGCATCTCCCGCAAGGCACCGCGGAAAGGTTTTCCGCGGAGATTGCTGACATTCCGGCGGACAAGTGGGTGAGCTGGCGGCGCCACCGCATTGAATCTGGCGAGACGCTAACCTCCATCGCGAAAAAATACCATCTGGCGGCGGCAGCGATTGCGGATGCGAATAACTTGGACCGCAACGCCGCGCTCGATGTCGGAGGGAAACTGATTATTCCTGCGGCGCCTTCTGCCGATGCAAAGAGCCGGCTGGTGCGCTACCGCGTGCGCAAGGGCGATACGCTCGGCGGGGTCGCAGACCGCTTTAGCGTGAGCTCTGAGGACGTGCGCAAATGGAACCGCCTGAGGACCAACCATGTGGCGCGCGGCATGGTTCTGCGCATCTACACCGTGGGGGGTGCGCCGGAAGCCACGCCAGCACACGGGCGTTCCAGGTCCACGCACAAGAGCAAGTCACCTGCTTCGGCCGCTGCCGTGAGTCCAGCCTCCCCGGGAACTCACAACTAAGATATTTATTATCAACTACTTAAATAGGCGCAAGCGCTTCATGACGTTGTCCTGTCTGCGCCGCGAAGACCGCCTGTTTCCAGTCGGGAATGCCGGCGCGCGAGGAAAGCCGCAGAATGCTTGACAACTTTGCGCGAGTGCGATAACAACGGCGCTGCGGCGGAGTAGGCTTTCCGACTCCGGCCGGTGCGGCGTGTCACGGCCAAGGGTGTAGATTCCCCTTCGGGAGGATGGAATGGATTTCCAGAAGGACAATTTTGAGGACGACAACGAGCTGTCACGGCTGGAGGAAGAAGACGAGCTGGGCGGCGACGGTGATGAGGTGGTGGAGACGGAAGAAGAAGGGTTGATCATCACCGAAGAAGAGCCGGTAGCTGTGCCCGCGCCGAGGGCGGCGCCCAAACCTGCAGCCAGCAAACCGGCCAAGAAGAAGGCCGCTCCCAAGAAAGCAAAGAAAAAGGCGAAGAGAGCCAGGCCGAAGGCCAAAAAGAAAACCGCCAGGAAGAAGACAAAGAAATCCGCCAAGAGAAAAAAACGGCGCTAACGGATTTTTCCCTTTCGTTTCCGGACTCTGGAAAAGGCTTGGGCGGTCGTCCAGGCCTTTTCTATTTGCGAACGACTTCATTTCAAACTGGAACCCGCCCTCCCTGGCGGTGCTCCCAATTGCGGATTGAGCCGCTCTCAATTTGGGAACTTCCGCTCGTTATCTGGCCTAACGGCTTGCCGGAATGAATAAGTGCCGCTAGCATAGCCCGAATGGTGCGGGCGCTCGAACAGATACGCCGGATGCGAGGGGGTGCGCAATCCCACCTGATGCGCTGCTCGGACGGGAACTATTATGTCGTCAAGTTCCAAAATAACCCTCAGCACCGCCGCATCCTGGTCAATGAACTGCTTGGGACAAGGCTGGCGGGGCGGCTGGGGCTGCCGACGACGCCAGTGGACATTGTCGAAGTGTCGGAGGAACTGATCCGCCTGACGCCTGAACTGGCCATCGAGATGCCTCGGTCCAGGGTTCCCTGCCAAGCAGGCTTACAGTTTGGCTCACGCTACCCGGGCGACCCGCGGCGGCTCACGTTGCACGATTTTCTGCCGGACGAACTATTGCGCAGGGTCGGGAACCTGCACGATTTCGCAGGCATGCTGGTTTTCGACAAATGGACCTGTAATACCAACGGGCGGCAGACCTTGTTTTACAGGGAAGAGCCCGCGGTAAACGCGGAGGCTGAAACGGAGGACTCCAAGTACCGCACACTGATGATCGACCAGGGGTTCTGTTTCAACGCGGGTGAGTGGAATTTCCCGGACGCGCCGCTGCGGGGCCTCTACGCGCGCAACCGTGTTTACGAGGGCGTGACCGGGAAAGAGTCGTTCGCGCCCTGGCTCGAGCGGCTGGAAAAGCGCGTCACGGAGCGCGTGCTGGACGAACTGATGCGCGAGATTCCGCCGGAATGGTACGAGGACGACGTCGAGGGGCTGGTCCGCCTCGCCGAACAGCTCCATCGGCGTCGAACGCGGGTCCCGGAATTACTCCTCGCGGCAAGAGGATCCAACCGGCAGCCATTTCAGAACTGGATGTGAACCATGCCTGAAAATCCTGCTACAGCAACTTCATTGCGTGAGGAGAGGGGTCTTACTTACCGCATTCTGCGGTACGTGCCCAATCTCGTTCGCGACGAATGGGTGAACATCGGCGTGCTGATTTTTGACTCAAAGAGCGGCGAGCGCCGCCTGCGAATGATCGAAGAACAGGAAGAGTTCGCGCGGGTGCGCAAGCTGCATCCTTCGGCTGACCAAGCGGTCTTGCGCGGGCTGCGCGAGCATCTGGAAAGCCGCTTCGATTCCGCCGGTGCGGCAAACGGGAACGCCGCGGACTGGCAGCAGGTGCTCGCGAAATGGGACAACACGCTCTCCGAGGCCCTGCAACTCGCCCAGCCGAAGGGTGTTCTCGGAGGCGATCTCGACGCGGAACTGGACCGGCTTTACGCCGATCATGTTGCGCCACAGAGAGGGGCCTGGCGTGTGGGCGCGCCGGGGAGCCGCGCCTTCATCCGCAATTATTGCTCGCAGGTCTGGAGGCAGGGGCAACTCTGGGGGCGCGTGGAGAAATCCGTGCGCGTGGCGGAGTATACGTTTGCCGGAGACCCGATGCGGCTCGATTACTGCTACCGGCGGAACGGAACGCACGGGTACGTGCAGACCCTCAGCGTTTCTCGCGCCCCGGCGGACTGCAAACTCTACGCATACACCGCGGCACGCATCGCAGCGCGGGCGCCGTTTGCCTCGGAGTTCACCGCGGTTCGGACCTGGCACTGCAGGACGGTAACGAACGTCATCGCTTTGTGCGTGATACGCTGCGCGATGCGCGGATCGAGCCTGTGCCGATGGAAGGATTCGCCGTGTGGGTGGCCAAACTCAAGCCGCTGATTCAGTGACCGCCGCTTCGGAGCGAAGTTCCCGGCTATGAAAAAAAAACCGGCCTCCTCCCGGCGCCCGCCTGCAATCCTTATGCCCCAACGGCGAGAAGCAGCAGCGTAGCGTCATCGTCCCAGGGGCCGCGGCTGAATTCCGCCGCTGCTTTCAGGATTTTCTCCTGCAATTCGCTGGCGCTCCCGGCGCGGTTTTCGAGCAGCAAACGAACCAGCCGTTCTTCTCCGAATTCCTCGCCGGCGGGATTGCGCGCTTCCGTCACCCCGTCGGTGAATAAGATCATACGGTCGCCCGGCGCAAGCCGCGCTGTTCCCATGGAAAAAGCTTGATCCGGAAAGACTCCTAGCACGCCACCGCCTGTTTCCAATCGCTCATGCGAGCCGTCGCGGCGCACCACGAACGGCGCGTTGTGCCCCGCATTGGTGTAGAGCAAACGGCCTGAAGGGCCGTCGAGTTGCCCGTAGAAAAAAGTGATGAACCGGTCGCTGCCGGTATTGTGGCAAACGCGAGAATTCAGGCGCGCACACAATCCATTTGGAGGCAAGGAGGCCGAGGCGAGTCCCCGGACGGCCGCCTGCAGGTTGGACATCAGGAGCGCCGCGGCCATTGCCTTCCCGGCGACGTCGGCAATACACAGCCCGAGCGTCTCCCCGCCAAACGGTAGGACGTCATAGTAATCCCCGCCAACACTGTGCGCCAGCTGCCAAGCCCCGGTAATCTCGTAGCCGGAGAGCTGCGGGATCGCTTTCGGCAAGAGTCCCTGCTGAATCGCCAGCGCCTCGGCAATCTCGTTTTTCTGCTGGTGAAGCTGAGAGCGGATGCCTTCGCTTGCCTGCTTTTCTTCCACCGCGCGCCGGTGCGATTCACGCCGCGTGCGCCCTGCGGCAATCTGCTTCTGCAGGATTTCCAAGAGCCGAGCATTGCTCCAGGGCTTTTCCACGAAGTCGGCCACGCCGTGCTGCATCACTTCCACCGCCAGCCCGACCGTCGCCCAGCCGGTCATCACCACGATTGGCGGCGGGCTTTCTCTGCGCTGCAAACGTGCGAGCAGTTCGAGGCCTTCGCGGCCTGAAGTTGTGTCCCGGGCATAGTTCAAATCCATCAGGATCAGATCGAATTCGCGGTTTTCCGCCGCTCCCAGCAGCTCAGCCGGCGACGTCACCGCCAGCGTCTCGCAGCCGTATCCTTTCAGCAGCAGGCGCAGGGCGTTCAGCACATCGGCCTGGTCATCGGCAATGAGGATTCGCGCCGCAGTCAATTGGGATTCGGCAGGCATTTCTAGAATCGCGGTTTCCATAGCGAGCGGTTCCCGCCCCTCACTGCAGGGTCCGATGGCCACGTACGGCAGAGATACCGGCACTCCATCGGCCAGCCTTTCTGAGCTATAACATTTTTGCTTTTAGTTAGTTACAGGAGATTACCGGGGTGGATACAGATGGGGGCGGCCATTCGCGGGAAAGCGCGTCCCAATTGCGGACAACCTACAACGGTGGGAGTGTCGGCTGCCTCCGCAAGGCTCAAACGCGTCAACCCCTAACTGTGAACGACGCAACGGTCTTCCGGGCAGCCACTCGCTCCAGCTTTTGTTGGCCTGCTCGCACCGTGCGAAGGGAGAGTTTTCTACAGCAAAGGTTCCGACCAGTTCTCCAGCGTCTCCTTCACCGTGTGCAGGAATTTGTGCGCGATGGCGCCGTCGACCACGCGGTGGTCATAGCTCAGCGTCAGGTAACACATCGAACGGATGGCGATCGCGTCCTCAACCACCACCGGCCGCTTCTCGATCGCGCCGAGGCCCAGGATGCCCACGTTTGGCTGGCTGATTACCGGCAAGCCGAAGAGCCCGCCGAAAACCCCGGGGTTGGTGATGGAAAAAGTGCCTTCCTGCACCTCTTCGGGCTTCAGCTTTTTTGAACGCGCGCGCTCCGCCAGATCATTCAGCGTGCGCTGGATGCCCAGCAGATTTTTCTCGTCGGCGCCTTTCACCACCGGCACAATCAACCCCCAGTCGAGCGCCACGGCAATGCCGATGTTAATCTCCTTGTGCAGGATCACGTTCGTTCCGTCGAGCGAGGCGTTCATCGTGGGGTACGCGCGCAAGCCGGCGACCGCGGCTTTTACGAAAAACGGCATGAACGTCAGCTTCGTTTCGTAACGCTTTTCGAATTCCTCCTTGGCTTTGGCGCGCAGCGAGGCCACCTTGGTCATGTCCACTTCGTCCACCGAATACACGTGCGGCGAAACGCGCTTCGAAGCGATCATGTGCTCGGCGATGCGCTGGCGCATGACGCTCATCGGCTCGATCTGGTAGTTTCCGAAGTACATCTTCTCGCGCGGCACCGCCGATTCGAACGCCACGTGCACTTGGCCTCCGGAAACTCCCGGCGCAGCGGCAGGAGGCGGTGGCGGCGCAGGCCGCGAAGGCGCAGCCGTGGGAGCGTACGCAGCGGCGGCTGGAGCAGCAGCCTGGGCGCCGCCACTGCCGATGACCGCTTCGATGTCCTGCTTGCTGATTCGCCCGCCCGCGCCTGTGCCCGGCACGCTGGCAAGGTCGATGCCATGTTCCTTGGCCATGCGGCGCACCAGCGGCGAGCTGTGAATACGTTCTCCCGCGGAACGTTGTGGCGCGGCGGCAGCAGGCGCCGGCATCGCGATTACCGGAGAAGGAGCCGAGGGCCTGGCCGTTGGGGGTGGAGGCGGCGCAACAGCCGCCGGCTGTGGAGGCGCGGCAGGCGCTGCGGTCTTCGCGGGAGCCGGCACGGCCGCAGCCGCGCCCGCTCCGTCAATCACCGCCACGACCGTCTGAATCGGGACGGTCTGTCCCTCATTGACCTTGATCTCCTTCAGCACGCCTGCCGAAGGCGAAGGAATTTCCGCGTCCACTTTGTCCGTCGAGATTTCGAACAACGGCTCGTCGCGCTCGACCTTGTCGCCGGGTTTCTTCAGCCATTTGGTGATCGTTCCTTCAAAAATGCTTTCCCCCATCTGGGGCATTACCACATCTACGGCCATGATCGCTCTCCTATCCGATTACGATTCCAATGTATGGTCTAATACCGCGCGAGTTCCTTCGCAGCATCAAAAACCTTTTTCGCATTCGGCAAAAAATGTTCCTCTAGTGTCGGCGCATACGGCACCGGCGTATCCAGCGACGTCACGCGCATCAGCGGCCCGTCCAGGTCGCCAAACGCTTTCTCGCAAAGGATGGCCGCTATTTCGCCTGCGATTCCACCCGTCTTGGTGTCTTCGTGAACGACCAGGCATTTGTTGGTCTTTTTCACCGACTGCAAAATCGTCTCTTCA
>Ga0099829_10002169_pt1 | contig 11213 bp, 11 predicted proteins | sample CZO8metaG_3_FD_79336 | JGI IMG/M metagenome (GOLD analysis project Ga0099829, IMG submission 79336) | Vadose zone soil microbial communities from the Eel River Critical Zone Observatory, Northern California, USA - CZOApr15con2H2.8 metaG | ecosystem: Environmental > Terrestrial > Soil > Vadose...
CGTAGAACCCAGGGCGTTGCTGGCCCACAAAAGGCTGCGCAAACGTCCTCAGATCGGTGGTTTTCCAGTCACCGAGGTTCTCAAACCAGGGAATCTGGAGATGCGGCGGCTGTTCACGGAAAAACGGGTCAGCATCGAGGACCGCGCCGTTGGCAGTCAGTTTGCGGATGGATAGATCGAGCGTCAGGGTGACGGTCTCCCCCAGCACATAGGACGGCTTGTTCGCATAGACCTCGACTATCAAAAAATCTTGTTCTGGCGGGCGCTGCACGCGGAGGGTGACCGGATTGCTCCGATAGGTCTGCCCTTCATGCACCAGGGTAAGCGGCGGAATCTCTAGCGTCCCGGCGCGGCGTGGCCACAAGAGGTAGCGCGCCACGTATCCGAACTCCTCAATCTGGCGGATCTGCCCATTGATCATGGTGTAACTCGAATTATTAAAACTCTGGCCGCCGGCTTTGGTAATGTCGATATCCGGATGGGTCAAGTCCGGCGGTTCAGGATTGCGTATGCCATTGATACGGAGCTCGAGCGAGGTGCTTTCGCCGAGGTAGATGTCAACGTCAGCGGGCCGCGCCTGCACCGTGACCGCAGACGCCCCACTGGCGGGCTGCACCGCACAGAGTAGAGACAGACAGCAGGCGGCGATGAAGGCTAAGGACTGCGGCCTACAGACTGCAGTAAAAGAGCCTCGTGCTATGTGGCGATGCACAGACATACCGCACTCCCTTTACCAGTCTTTATCTACTTGCGAGGCGCGTGTCTTGGCCCGTCGCTGCTGCCGCTGATTGTCCGCCTCACGGCCCCGCTCCCGGATCGCCTCGAGCAGACGTGCCGCCTCCTCTGGACGCAATTCCCGTGGCGCTGCCGTCTGCTGTCCGGGAGGTGGCTCGTTCTCCTGCGAGGTATCCTGAGGCTGCTCCCCTTGCTGGCCTTGTTGCTCGGATGACGCGGCCTGCTGTGGTTGGCCCTGTTGTGGGTCTGGGGATGGCGTCTGCTGTGGCGAGCCATCCTGCCGCTGGCTCTGTCGCTGCTGGCCATCTTGCTGGGCCTGTTGTTGCTGATCTTGCTGCTGCTGGCCTTGGGGCTGCCCCTGTTGCTGCTGCGGATTTTGCTGTTGTTGCTCCTGTTGCAGTTTGTGCAGTAACCGATGGGAGAGTTCTAAATTGTAACGCGCCTCCTGCTGCTGCGGATCAACGTCCAGGCTATCACGATAATAGGTCATCGCCGAGCGCAAGTGGGGCATGGCTGCCTGGGGCTGCTGCAGGTTTTGTAAGGCCTGCTGGTACTCGACATTGCCCAGGTTGTATTTGACCTTGCCTTCCAGCGTGCGATCGGTGGTCTGGAGCGCCTGCGTGTAGTGTTCGCGAGCTTTGCCGTAATCCTGCTGCTTATACGCGGCATTCCCCTGGTTAAAGTGAATTTCTGCAGCACCCGGTAACATCTGGCTGGCGCTGCCGTACTGTTCCGCCGCCTCAGCGTATTTGCCGTTCTGATAGAAGGCATTCCCCTGTTGTACCGCCAGGTACGGGGACGCTGCCTGGCCAGGTACGGGTAGATAAAGTGCCACTAGGAAGACCAGAAGACCCTGTATCATGGGACGCAGGCGTCTATTCTTGCCTCTCTGCATACACATCCTCTCGCCCTTCGCGCACCAGCATATCGATACCGAGAAGCAGGAGCCCAGCGAGCACAAACCACTGATAGCGATGGATAAAATGTTCGCGCTTGGTCATGGCCGTCTGCCGGCGTGCCTTGGGAGCAATTTTTTCGGTATAGATGCGGTCGAGTTCAATGGCGCGTGTGCCTGCTGGCACATAGGCTCCACCCGTCAGGCGGGCCATCTCCAGGAGGAGATCGGACTGCATACGCGACAGCACCTCATGGCCCTGGTATTGCACGTAGGTACGCTGTTCTGTCGTCCCTGGTACAGGCACGCGTGTCCCGCTGACCGCATCCCCCACCCCAATCGTATAGATGCTCACCTGCTCAGCAGCAGCGGCTTTGGCGGCTTCTAGAGGGAAGCTGTCATGATCTTCGCCATCCGTGATAAGTATAATATCCTTATAGTTATTGGCCAATGGGCCGAAGGCACTGAGGGCTTTGCGGAGCGCATCGCCAATCAAAGTGCCGCCCCTGGTCACCGTGTGCGGCCCCACCTGGTTGAGCTGTTGCAGAAAAAACCCATAATCCAGGGTCAGTGGACATTGCAGGCTGGCCTGGCCGGCAAAGACTACCAGGCCGAGACGGTGCCCGCCCTCTTTCTGGAGCACCTGCACCAGGTCTTTGATGTCGCTTTTGGCGCGTGCCAGCCGGTTGGGGACAACGTCCTCCGCGAGCATGCTGCGCGAGACATCCAGCACAATCATGATGTCGCGTCCCTGTCGTTGCACTTCTTGCCACTCCTGACCCCATTGCGGTTGCATCAACGCCAGCACCAGACAGCCTACCGCTCCAATGAGACACAGCGCTTTGCACCACTGACGGACGCGGCTGAGAGTAGGCACCAGGCGTGGGGTCAGCACGACATCCAGGAACTCTGCCAGTGCCTGACGTTTGCGGGCAAAGGCGTAGATGTACAACGCCAGTAGCGCCGGCAGCAGCCATAAGAGGTGAGCATAGGCGAGAGCGGCAAAACGCATGCGCCCGTCCTCCAGCTACGGAATCTTGCGGAAGCGCGTGTTGACGAGCATCATCTCCAGCACCAGGCATCCCAGGCCGGGCATCAAAAACAGCGGGAAGAGTTCAGCGTATTGTTGGTAATGTTTCGTCACGTTGGTCGTCTTCTCGAGCCGATCGATCTCAGCGTAGATCGCCTGCAGCGTCGCACCATCCGTGGCACGGAAGTATTGCCCGCCGGTGAGCGTGGCAACCTCGGTGAGCATGTGTTCGTCGATGTCCACCGGCATACGCTGCAGCACCATCTGGCCGTTAGGGGAGCGCACTGGGATCATGGCCACACCCCGCGTACCCGCTCCAATAGTGTAGATTTTGATGCCGAGGGCCTTGGCGATCTGGGCCGCCTGGAGGGGCTCGGTCTCTCCGGCGTTATTGACCCCATCGGTGAGCACGATCATGATACGGCTTTTGGCCGTGCTATCCTTCAGGCGTTCGACACCCAGCGCCATCGCTTCGCCAATGGCAGTACCATCTTCTTCGGGCACGCTGACAATGTCAACCTGCTCCAGCAGGGAGAGCAAGGTGTCGTGGTCTAACGTGAGCGGGCAGAGACTATCGGGATAGCGCGCAAAGGTCACCATACCAATGAGGTCCCCAGCGCGTCCTGAGAGACTTTTGCCGCCCCCGACAAAGCTGCGAAACGTCTGCTTGACCGCCTCCAGACGACTGCTCTGACGTCCGTCAACCTGTAAATCCAGGGCCGCCATACTGCCGGAGATATCCACGGCCATGAGGATGGCAATGCCTTCACTGGAGATTTTGATAGCCTCGATGCCCCACTGTGGACGGGCCAGAGCCAGAATGCACAGCACCAGTGCCAGGGTGCGCAAGCAGGGGAGCATCCAGCGCAAGCGCGTCGCCAGGGAAGGGGAGAGCGCTACGAGGTCCGTGATCGAGGAATAGCGCACTGCCACGCTATACCGCTGCCGTTGGCACAGATAGAGGAGGACGGGCACAAAGAGCAGGAAGAGCAACGCGTAGGGACTGGCCAGCCTCATAGGACAGGCTCTCCTGACTGCGGCACCGTCACCAGGACGTGCATGTCAGCCGTGTGTTCCACGAAGGTTTTAGCGCTCTCGAAGGTCTCCTCCATAGCGCCTGGCGTTGGACGGTGGCGCGCAAATTTGACCAGGTCGCAGTGCTGTAAGAACAACTCGAGTAGGTCGCGGTGGGCCGCAATCAGCCCGCCGATGGCCAGGGCGGAGACGAGGAACTCTTCTGTGGTCTGTTCTGGGGCGCGCAGGCCGAAGCGCAACTCGACATACCGTCGCAGGATCGTGGACACGCGCACATAAAACTCCTCAATGCGTTCCTGGCCAATGAGGTCCTGACGCTGCAAGTGTTCCAGGGCCGCGAGGGCGAGCATGTGGGCTGGACGCTGGACCAGCGGCATGGCCGCAGCGCGCTGCCGACGTCGATACCACCACCAGCCGCCAGCCAGGAGCCCTACCCCTCCAAGCCCGCTGGCGACTATCCACACCCAAGGGGGTATGCCGCGCCGTAGCAGGGGCACTGGCGGAGCGATGTCCTTGACGGCGGACAGATCGGCATCCGCTGGGACTAGCGAGGTGACCGTGATAGAGAGTGGGTCTGTGGTTAGGGGCTGTATTGTGTCACCTCCCTGGACCTGCACCGTGAGAGATGGCACCGTGAGGCTGCCGCTCGTGGTGACTGCCAGGCTATACTCGCGCTGCCATTGCTGCGTCTGTGGCGTCAGGCTCAACGGGCCGGCGGTGCGATGCTGTATCACCTCAAAGGGCCCCAGGGTCTTGGTCACGTCTGGCAGCATAATACGCACCTCTGGTGGCGCTGCAATGGTCAGGGTGAGTTTTAACGTGTCCGTCAGTCCCATACTGGGCCGGTCTGCCGTCAGCGTCAGGCGTACTGCCCCGAGGCTTTTATGCTGCTCGAGAGGCGGCATGGGAGCAGCCTGGCTCGGTGCTGGCACGGCAGGCAGAGACGCCCCATAGCCTATGCCACTCAGCAGCAGTAGTACCAGGAACTGCCATCTAAAGGCTACGAGCCGTGCGCCTCGTCTCACCGGCGTCGCTCCCGTTGCCGAAAGAACCGCATAAGAGGATGGATGTACGGTTCATCCGTGCGTACCTCAATTGCACTGATGCCGAGCGTCTGGAACAACTGACGGCGCCGCTCCACTGCCGCAGCCCGCCGTTGTACATAGGCCTCGCGGACAGCGCTACTGGCGGTGTCCACTATGATGTGGGCGCCAGTCTCCAGGTCTTGCAACGCCAGAAAGCCGAGACGTGGCAGGCTGAGTTCACGCCTGTCTGTGATACTAATGGGAATAATGTCATGACGTCGGTGGGCAATGCGCAGAGGGGTCTCGTAACCCGAGGCCAGGAAGTCTGAGACTAAAAAACTCACCGTCCGGCGCCGACTGATGGTATGGAGATATTCAAGAGCCCGTCCCACCTCCGTCCGTCGCCCCCGCGGCTGAAAATATAACACTTCCCGAATGACGCGCAGGACATGGCGCCGGCCCTTCTGCGGTGGGAGAAATTTTTCAATGTGGTCGGTGAACAGGATGAGCCCCACCTTGTCGTGGTTGCGAATCGCACTCCAGGCCAGCACAGCGCACAGTTCCGTAGCGATTTCGGTCTTCAGGCGTAGCACACTGCCGAATTGCCCAGAGGCACTCAGGTCCACGAGCAACATGACCGTCAGCTCGCGTTCCTCCACATAGCGCTTGACATACGGCTGTCCCCGACGCGCCGTGACGTTCCAGTCAATGGTCCGCACCTCATCTCCAGGCATGTATTCGCGGACCTCATCAAATTCCATGCCGCGCCCTTTGAAGGTACTGTGGTAGGCGCCAGCCAGCACGTCGTCCACCAGACGACTGGTGCGGATATGAATGCGTCGGACCTGTTGTAAGATGTCACGTGGTAGCATAGAAGTCATTAGACGCCCTCGTGTGCCAGGAGAGGGCAGGGCACATTATGGCACCGGGAGGTAATCAAAAATACGCTGAATAAGATCCTCAGCCGTGATCTCTTCCGCTTCTGCTTCATACGTGACCAGCACGCGATGGCGGAGCACGTCCATACCAATCGACTTCACATCTTGTGGGGTCACGTAGCCTCTGCCCCTGAGGAAGGCATAGGCTTTGGCAGCCAGTGCCAGGTAGATCGTCGCCCGCGGTGAGGCACCGTATTCAATATAATCACCGATTGCCAGCTTATAGGCCTGGGGCTCGCGCGTCGCAAAGACGATATCGACGATATATTGCTTCACTTTGTCGTCGAGGTAAATGGCATCCACGACACTGCGCACGGCGAGAATGTCTGCCGTGGTCACGACCGGTTTGATATCGGGATAGGCTTGCGTATGCGCCATGCGCTCCAGGATCTGCAGCTCCTCCTCACGCGAGGGGTAGGTGATCTTCAGCTTCAGCATGAAGCGGTCCACCTGTGCCTCCGGCAGCGGATAGGTGCCTTCGTGTTCCAGCGGATTCTGCGTCGCCAGGACGAGAAAGGGCTGTGGTAAGGGAAAACTGGCCTCGCCAATGGTCACCTGGCCTTCTTGCATGGCTTCCAGCAGGGCGCTTTGCACCTTGGCAGGCGCACGGTTGATCTCATCCGCCAGGACAATGTGCGCGAACACCGGTCCCTTGCGGACCTGAAAGCCTCCTGTTTGGGGTTGGTAAATGAGCGTACCAATGAGGTCTGCCGGGAGCAGATCAGGGGTAAACTGAATACGCTGATAGTCTGCCTGCAACGCCTGCGCGAGGGTCGTCACAGCGCGGGTCTTGGCCAGCCCCGGGACCCCTTCCAGGAGCACATGCCCATTGGCCAGCAGCCCGACGAGCAGGCGCTCGAGCATCGATTTTTGCCCAACGATGACGCGCTCCATGGCCTGCATAACGTCTTGTACAAACCGACTGTGCTGGGCGACTAAAGTACCAATCTCCCTCATATCCAGGGCCATGTCTGTTCTCCTTGCATGACTGCGCACCCTCGCTAAGGGGTAACGCCCATGACAATATCCGAGGGCCGGGTCATTCTTGTCAAGAGGCAGCAATATATAACAGAAAACACATATTGACATGTGAGAAAAAATCGCCTATGCTTTGCCAATCTTTGCAAGAAAGGGTTCCATGGAACTGTGCGCTGTACGCAGATGCACTTGGCAGGTCCCAGTAATCTCGCCTTGTGAATCATACCCAAAGGAAAATTGATCAGATCATGGTGCGCACTATATCAATTCCCATGTTCTGTGCCTTTTGTGGTCATCTCTCAAGGTCGATGATGACACTTAGTGTGTAGGAGAAGAACATGGGTCAGAAACTGTATGTTGGTGGCTTGCCCTATTCAGTGACGGAAGAACAACTCCAGGAGTTGTTTTCAGCACATGGTACAGTAGAATCCGCCCGCGTCATTGCCGACAAATATACCGGGCAGTCGCGGGGCTTTGGTTTTGTCGATATGAGTTCGCCGGCTGAGGCGCAGCAAGCCATCAAGGCTTTGCATGGTTCGCAGCTTTCTGGGCGGACCTTGGTCGTGAATGAAGCCCGGCCGCAGGAGCAGCGTCCCAATCGCAATGGCGGTGGTAACAGGGGTGGCGGCGGCGAGCGGCGCAGCCGCTGGTAGTTCCCTGTCTTTCCCTAGAGGACCAGGGGTGTACAGAGCGTGCACTCCTGGTTTTCGTGTTTCTAGACGTTGACGTCCTATCTCTGCACCTATTCTTACCACAAAGCTTCCACGCTTGCATACGTTCTATCTGGCATTGCTGTCATCCAAGACCAGGAGATGGAGTTCTCCAGGCCCATGCACACCGACGGTGAGCTTCAGCTCAATGTCTCCCGTGCGACTGGGGCCAGTCACAAACGACACACAGCTCGTCAGATACTGCGACGGGTCAGCTCCCGCCGCCTGCGCCAGGAGGAGATAGTCGGCGAGGGTAGCAATGACCTGTGAAGTCCGTACTACGGCCACGTGCACGGGCGGCAGGAGCGAGACACCTCGCATCTGGCCAGCTCGAGCCATGAGCACCAGGGTGCCTGTTTCGGCAATGACATAGTCTACGCCAGATAAGCCCAGATCCGCACGTGCCAGCCATTCCCGTAACTCCTGACGCCGTGTCGTCATGGCCGCCGTACTGGTGGCTTCTCCAGCCACTGTGCCTGGAGGAAGCGCCGTGGTATGGACAGTGATACCTTGCTGGTGCAGGGCATCATCGACCTCGATCGCCTCCAAGAGATCCGACTGCCAACGTACCACCAGGTGTGCGTCCTTCTGTTGCGCCAGATGCGTGATATACGCCACGGCCGCAGGCGCCGAGTGCACGTGCACTACTACGCCACCTGCGGCATCCAACTCCTGCTGCACCTGCGCAATCAACGCCGGGCGCTGCGCTGCTAGACGCGTCTGGAGCTGGGCGGCAGCCTCGGCTACGTCGGTATCACTCCACCATAAGGGTGGACGTGACGGCGGGGGAACTGCGTCCTTGTGCAAGGCACGCCGCACGCGGGCCAAAAACGCCTCCTGGCTACTCATGCGCCATGCCCTCTGCGGGAGGGGCACCGTGAGCTACGGGCCGTTCATGCTGCAGGGTCTCCTGCCAGCGCTGGCGAAACGACTGCGCTGCGACTGCTTTGAAATCCCGCGACTGGGTCCAGCCCGCAAAAGGCGCCGGCAGCCTGGAGAGCCAGCCCTGCTTGACGAACGGTTTCTGCGCCAGGGCCGCCAAGCGGATGAGTGCCTCGTAGAGGCGTGGATGGCACATGATCCAGGACCACAGTGTGAAGAGCACCCGCTCTGCCCAGGAGGTATCGTGACGTTCAACCAACTGCTGGCGCAGATTGAGCAACAAGTGTGGGATGTTAATTTTCACTGGACACGCCTCGCGACAGGCGCCGCAGAGGGTGCTGGCACGGGGCAGGTGCTGGGCCGTATCCAGGCCTGTGAACATCGGGGTGAGCACGGCACCAATGGGACCCGGATAGACCCAGCCATAAGCGTGCCCACCAATATTCTGATAGATCGGGCAGACGTTCAAACAGGCGCCGCAGCGCAGGCAGTACAGTGCCTCGCGATTCGCACTGCGTAGAATGGCTGATCTGCCGTTATCCATAATCACCACGTGCAGCTCTTCCGGTCCATCAAGGTCGTGGGCTCGACGCGGACCAGTGAGCAGGGTGACATAACTGGAGATCTTTTGCCCGGTGGCGCTATTCGTCAGCACCTTGAGCATGACGGCCAGATCAGCCAGGCGTGGAATGATCTTTTCCATACCCATCACGGCCACGTGCACGCGTGGCATAGTCGAGGAAAGACGCCCATTACCCTCATTCGTGACCAGCACGATTGAACCGGTCTCAGCAATGGCGAAGTTGGCCCCGGTGATGCCCATGTCAGCGCGGAGGAATTGCTCACGTAAGGCGCGGCGGGCGATCTGCGTCATCTCCGGAATGACTTCGGTGTATGGAGTGCCTAATTGCTCATGCAACAGCGTGGCGATCTGCTGTCGAGTTTTGTGGATCGCCGGGGCAATAATATGCGATGGCGTCTCACCGGCTAGCTGGATGATGTATTCGCCAAGATCCGTTTCGACCACTTCGTAGCCATGCTGCTCCAGATGCGGGTTGAGATGAATCTCCTCAGTGGCCATCGACTTGCCCTTGACCATCACGCGCGCGCCGATGTGCTGCGCGATGCCAGTGATGATCTGGCGTGCTTCAGCCGCGTCGTGTGCCCAATGCACCTGCACGCCCACGCGCTGCGCCTGCGTGGCGAAGCATTCGAGGTACTCATCCAGGCGCGCCATGGTACGCTCTTTGATGGCGCGTGCCTCTGTCCGCAGTTCCTCGGCATTACCCAGGGCTGCCATGGCGGTTACACGGCGCGGTACGAAGTTGGTAACCAGAAGTTGCAGGGCCTGTTGCAGGGGAGCATCCTTGAGCGCGTGCCTGGCATGTTCCTGAAAACCCTCAGTACCGAGATGCTCGGCAGCACCGCGCTGAGCTGTATGGCTTGCTATGTGTATGGGCACGGACACATCCTCAGATTTTAGATGTCTGTGCGTCTGTGGCACCGCCAGCGTTGAGGAGTTCAGCCAGGTGCATGATGCGGATGGTTTCGCCTTGGCGGCGTAAGCGACCGGCGATGTGCATCAGGCAGCCAGCATCGCAAGACACCAGGGTGTCAGCCCCAGCACGCTTGAGGCTGGCGATCTTTTTCTGCAGCATGGCATCGGAGATTTCCGGGTATTTCACGGCAAAGGTGCCACCAAAGCCACAGCACTGTTCTGCCAGATCCATGGGGACGAGCTCAGTCCCCTCAACCTGACTGATCAACCGGCGTGGTTCCTCTGCTACGCCGAGTTCACGCAGAAGATGGCACGAGGCATGATACGCCACCTTGCCATGGAACACGCTGCCCAGGCGTTCGACTCCCACCACATGCACGAGGAATTCCGCGAGTTCGTAGGTGCGGGCCGCCAGCGCTTCGGCCTGCTCGCCCAGCACCGGGTCATCCGCAAACAGTTCCGGATAAAAGACCCGCCACATGGCCGCACACGAGCCAGAGGGAACAATGATGTACTCGGCATTAGCAAACAGGACGAGGTTGCGCCTGGCAACGTCTTTGGCTGGCTGGCGAAAACCCGCATTGAATGCCGGTTGTCCGCAACACGTCTGGCCACGAGGGAAGTCAACGGCAATGCCCAGACGATGCAACAGACGCACAGTGGCTTCGCCCACCTCGGGATAAAACACATCACCCAGGCACGTGACAAACAGGGCCACGCGTGATGGTCGTGGCCGCTCCGCCAACCTGGTCATCCTTGCTTCCCCATGTCGCGTCTGGGCAGAGGGCAGCCTACCGGCATCCCTATCGGGCATCCGTAAGCATGTATGAAGAGATTACAGACCTTGTTGTTTGTCCTGGTCAATTTGTCGGAACAGCTCTTGGAATTGCTCGGCCAAGCGATCGATTTCGCGCTTTGTATAGCGCAAGCGCTGTCGGTTGAGGTATTGCAGAGAGACATAGCAGAAAAGGATCCCCAGGAGAATGCCTAAAATTAAGCCACTGATAAACACCTGAATGGACATGCGCTGCGCTCCCCTCTCTCTCGCGCCAACTGCCCTTGAGAGCCGCGGCAAAAATCATCCTTGACGGATCCGGTCACATTGACTACCATCCCTGGCGCTGTTCCTCGCCGACGTAGCTCAGCTGGTAGAGCAACTGATTCGTAATCAGTAGGTCGTAGGTTCAAATCCTATCGTCGGCTTCTCTTCTTTCCTGAGGCATGCCACACTATAGAGCATTTTCCAGTCATGAGCAATACCTATTATTAACACAATAAAACCCCCGCCGCGCTCACTTCACGGTTTTGTATATCTCGGCCAATGAGAATCAACCGATACCGAAAGTGCGTGGGCGCACTCGTCACCCATAAATCGGCATAGGAGAGATGTTGCAAGGGCCCTAGGCGCATGTCGAGCCGCTCGGCTTTCGTATCCAGGAGCCGACCGTCCATGTCATACCACTCACCCCGGTATTGCAGCACGTGCA
>Ga0099829_10002172_pt1 | contig 11206 bp, 8 predicted proteins | sample CZO8metaG_3_FD_79336 | JGI IMG/M metagenome (GOLD analysis project Ga0099829, IMG submission 79336) | Vadose zone soil microbial communities from the Eel River Critical Zone Observatory, Northern California, USA - CZOApr15con2H2.8 metaG | ecosystem: Environmental > Terrestrial > Soil > Vadose...
AAAGACGTTGGACTCGCGATCCTTGCTGCCGGATAGCACCCGTTGCGCTTCTTCCAGCACCACGGCGACGACGGGCATCCGCTCGTGAAGGTCGGGGTCGTCGAGGTACGCCGATTGCCACTCCTCCAGCACCCGCCGGGTCAGGTACGAGGCGACCAGTACCTCCTCAGTCGAGGCCAGCCCGCTGACATCGATCAGCACCACCTTGCCGGCGAGCAGATCGGATATTACCCGCCCTCCCACTGAGACACCCGCGTCGGTCGCGATGCACTGCAACGCCACGATCCGACGGGCCCGCCGGTGCACGACCTGCAGCGTGTTCAGCGCGACGCGACCGGACAGCTCCACGTCGCGGAATCCGGGCAGGTCCTCGACGTGAGCGAATTCGACCAGCCAGCTCAGCCCGGCCACCCCGTAATGCCGTTCGAGCTCGAACAGCGCCTCCTCCTGGGGCCGGGACCACTCATAGGCGGTCCGCAGGTCGTCGATCGTCAACTCGCCCAGGCTGATCCGCAACGACGTCGTATTAGGCAGCGAACGGGCCGCGTACACGCGCAACCCGACGGCGGCCCAGGGGTGGCGGCCAAGGGCGGTCCGGTATTCACCGTGTGGATCCACGATGAGCAACCCGTACCGTCCGTTGGCTCGCATCACCCCCGCAGCGAGCACGCGCATGAGGTTTGATTTCCCCATCCCTGTCGTGGCGAAGATGCCAACGTGGCTCGCAAGGGCCAACCCAGGAACGCCCACTCCGAAGTCCACTACGGTCTCGCCACTCCGCAACCGGCCGACGGGTAGATCGCCCATGCGGCTGGCCAAGAAGGCGAAGTCTTCGGTCTCAGGAGCCAACACCCGGGAAAACTGGGTCGGCAGGCTCTTCGGCTTTCGAAACTCCCCTTCGGTGAGGTACCCCAGGCAGCTACACGTCGCCACCCGGTACGTCCGGCGGGACTGCTCGTGGAGGGGATGGACGCCGGCCTCACCCCGCGTGTCGTCGGCCAGCAACGTCCCCGCCACCCGCTCCGCCCACCCCGGCTCTCGGTGCTCGGTCCCATAGGTGACATCGACGACCCGGAACAGGTAGCGGCGGCCCGCCGCATCGTCCACGCCGACCAGCAGCTCGCCCAGAAATAGGTCCTCATCCGGCGCGGCCCGAAACGTCGCCTCGAGCACGTTCTTGCCGAACAGCCGGCCCCGCACCTCGCTCGACGTCATGCCCGCTCCATCAGACGGTGCCGATCGGTGAACGCCCGCTCCCGCACATCGAGCGGCACGCCGGCACGATCGAAACTCTCCTCGACCTGGCGCCACACGTCATCGCGGATCCACGACGGGCACGCCGCGAGCCGGTCGGCGACGCTGAGCGGGTACGGATAGCCCGGGAAGGCGGCGTCGTCGGCCACTGCCGCGAGCATCCCCAGCCTCGCGGGAACGTCGACGCCGTCCGGCAGGTCGACCCGGAAGGCGAACCGGGCGTCGGGATCGAGCTTGGCGGCCAGCACGCGACGGACCGGCTCGCGTGTCGTCGCGACCTTGGCCCACCACATGGCGCGGGGTCCGAACACGCCCTCCGCCTCGCGCTCCAGCTGTCCCAGCAGCGGGGCCGCGCCCCGGGCCAGCGCGGAGTGTTTGGTCACGCCGGCGAGCACGACCCCGCGATCAGCAGCCGACGCCAGTAGCGAAGAGAGGTACGCGGGCGCGATCCGCCAGTCGGGCTGCAGGTCCCCGTCGATCAGGATGAGGCCGCCCGGCGACGCTTCGTGCACGCACCGCTGGACGGCCTGCCATTCACCCCAGTCACGCAGCAGGTTGATGTCGACCGAGCTGTCCGGCGGGACCGGCAGGCCGCCCAGCACTGTGAGCGCCAGCCGCTCCTCGCCGCAGCCCAGCAGCATGGGCCGCAGCTCCCCTTCCTCCTCGAGCGCGCTCTCGCCGTCCCGCCACCGAACCCGGGCCGCCCGGGTCACCACCAGCTGCACCGACCGGGCGTCGGCGACCACGGCCTGGCCGCCGTCGACGGCCCAGACATCGGGCGGAACCGGCCCCCGGACCAGGGGCTGCAGCTCGATCGCCCGCTCAAACACCAGGTCATGGTGCTCGGGATCGTCCAGGGCGCCGCCGGCGTAGGTCAGCAGGCTGGCCAGCCGGGCTGCGGTGTCCTCGATGGTCGGAGCGGGCATGGACGCCATCATGCCAACCAGGTGTGACCGTTAGATGTGATTGGGACTCGGGATGGGGGACAATGACGTATGCCCAGAGCCATTTGGAGCGGGTCGGTCAGCTTCGGACTGGTAAACGTGCCGGTCAAGCTGGTCACCGCCACCTCAACGAAGGACGTGCGCTTCAACCAGCTGCACGACAAGGACGGCGGCCGCATCAACCAGAAGCGGGTGTGCTCGATCGACGGCGAGGAAGTCGAGTACAGCCACATCGTCAAGGGATACGACCTCGGCGGCGGCCGCTTCGTCATCGTCGAGCCGGAGGAGCTGCAGACCATCAACCCTGAAGCGACAAGGGCCATCGACATCGAGGAGTTCGTCGACCTGGCCGACATCGACCCGATCTACTTCGAGCATTCCTACTACCTGGTGCCGGACGAGCGGGCCGAACGCCCGTACGCGCTGCTCGTCGAGGCCATGGAGCGGACCGGGAAGGTCGCGCTGGGGTCGTTTGTGTTGCGGACCAAGCAATACCTGGCTGCGTTGCGGCCCCGCGACGGGGTGCTGGTGCTGTCGACCATGCTCTACAACGACGAGGTGATCGGCCTCGACGACCTCGACGTGCCGACTGCCAAGGCGACCGCGCCGTCAGAGCGGGAACTGTCGATGGCGCAGCAACTGGTGGAGTCACTGTCGACCGAGTTTGATCCATCGAAATATAACGACACCTACCGGGAGAAGGTGCTCGAGCTGATCGAGAAGAAGGCGGCCGGGCAGGAGATCGCCCAGGTCCCCGAGCCGGAGAAGCCTGCGCCGGTGGTCGACCTGATGGCCGCCCTGGAAGCAAGCCTCGAAGCGGCCCGTGCCGGCAAAGCTGCAGAAGAGGAGGGGAAAAAGAAGCCGGCACGGCGACGGGCCAGTGCATGAGCCCAAAGGGCGTTGATGTTGAGATCGGCGGACGGCACCTGACGCTGTCGAATCTGGAAAAGGTGCTCTGGCCCGAGACGGGTTTCACCAAAAGCCAGATGATCGACTACTACGCCCGCGTCGCTTCGGTGATGGTGCCTCATCTGGTGGGACGGCCGGTCACGTTGCGGCGCTTCCCGAACGGTGTTGTTGGCGGGTCGTTCTTCGAGAAGAACTGTCCGTCGCACAAGCCGGCGTGGCTCCCGACCGTGAAGATGAGCGACACGACCTACTGCCGGATCGAGGAGCAGGCCGCCCTGGTGTGGACGGCCAACCTGGCCGCCATCGAGCTGCACCCCAACCTGGCGGTGGCGTCGGACCTGGCGCGGCCCTCCTTTATGGTCTTCGACCTCGACCCGGGGCCGGGCGCGGACGTGTTGACATGCGGGCGGGTGGCGTTCATGTTGCGGGACAGGTTGGACTCGCTGTCGTTGACATCTTTCGTCAAGACGTCGGGGAGCAAGGGATTGCAGCTGTATGTGCCGTTGAACTCGAAAGCCACGTACGACGAGACACGGGCGTTCTCGTTAGGTCTCGCCCAGGTGCTCGAGAAGGCGCATCCGGACCTGGTCGTGACCACCCAGGAGAAGTCGGTGCGGCCCAACAAGGTGTTGATCGACTGGAGCCAGAACTCGTCGTTCAAGACGACGATCGCGGTCTACTCGTTGCGGGCCCGACCCAGGCCGACGGCGTCGACGCCGATCACCTGGTCGGAGCTGGAGTCGGCGGTGGGCGACGGTGACTCGTCACGCCTGGTGTTCGAGGCCGGTGAGGCGCTGGAGCGGGTCGAGCGGCTGGGTGACCTGATGGCGCCCGTGCTCTCCGTGCAGCAGTCGCTGCCCCAGCTCTGATCTGCTCGTCTTCTCGCGTTCTGGTGTGATTTCGTGACCTTTAGTTCGAATCCGTGAGCTGAGAGCGGATTTGCACCTAAGGTCACGAAATCACACCTGTACAGCGCATGAGATCAAGTGAAAAGTCATCAGAAGCTGAGAGTCGAGAGCTCGGGCACCCACGCCCGGGCCCGCTCGACCGCCTCCCGCCAGCGGTCACGATCTAGCCGGCGGGTCGGCTCGATGATGGCGCGCGGTTTCCACGCGTTGGCGAGGTCGTCCTCGTCGGCCCAGATGCCGACCGCCATGCCGGCGAGGTAGGCGGCGCCCAGGCTGGTGGCCTCCACGACGGGCGAGACCTCGACCGGCCGGCCGCACGCGTTGGCGAGCGCTTGCAGGAAGACCGGGTTGGCGCTCATGCCGCCGTCGATCCGCAGGGAGTCGAGTGATCGGCCGGCGTCAGTCTCGGCCGCTTCGAGCAGGTCGGCGCCGCGGTGGGCGACCCCTTCGAGCACCGCTCTGACGACCTCGGCCCGCCCGCTGCCCCGCGTCAATCCGAGCAGCGTCCCGCGCGCGCCGAAGTCCCATTGCGGTGTGCCAAGCCCGAGCAGGGCGGGCACGAAGTACACGCCACCCGTGTCGTCGCACTCCGCCGCGACATGAGCGGAATCGGCCGACGATTCGATCACGCCGAGGTCGTCGCGCAACCACTCGACTGCGGTCCCGGCCGACAACATGATCGCCTCGAGGCCCCACGTCACCCGGCCAGCCCGACGCCACGCCACGATAGGGAAGCAACCTCCCTCGCCCCGATAGTCGAAACCCGGCCGAGCGCCGAGACAGGCGTCGAGCATGCCGCCGGTGCCGAACGTGATCTTCGCCAAGCCGGGCCGGGTGCAGCCCTGACCGACCAGCGAGGCCTGCTGGTCGCCCGCGATCCCGGTGATGGGCGGGGCGCCGTCCAGCGCGGTGGCCTGGCCGATTGGGCCGCTGGAGTCGACGATGGTGGGCATCATCCCCTCGGGGATGCGCAGCGCCTTGAGGATGTCGGGCTGCCACCCGCTCCCGTCGCCTTTCGTGAGGCCGGTCACGCCGGCATTGGTCAGGTCGGTCGCATGTACCTTCCCGTCCGAGAGATGCCACGCGATCCAGGTGTCGACCGTGCCGAACAGCAAGTCGCTGCGGGTGCGGTCGTAATCGAACGTGTCCAGCAGGTAGGCGAGCTTTGTGGCCGACGCGTTGGGCGCGAGCCGGAAGCCCTGTGCCTGCAGCATGAGGCAGCTGCCGATCGTGCGGAGGTCCTGCCAGCCGATGCCGGGTCCGATCGGTTCGCCGGTCGTGCGGTCCCACACGATCGTCGACGCCCGCTGGTTGGCGATGCCGACCGCGTCCACCGATCCGCCTGCGTCGCGCTGGGTTTGCCGGGACACCTCGAGGGCGGCACCGGCAAGGGCAGTAGCGTCGAACTCGACCATGCCCGGCGCCGGCGTCTCGGGCAGCGCCGGTCGGTAGTGGACGTGCTCGATGGAGCTGTCAGGGTGGACGATGGCAGCCCGGACGCCGCTCGTCCCGATGTCGATAACAAGGATGCCGATGGCCGCCGATGCTAGCTACCGGCTCTGGGCTCGGCGGAAGGCCAGGTAACCACCGCCGATGGCGAGACCGATGAACACCAATAGATAAAGGAGAAAGCTCACCACGTCGGCTGCCGTCAGGGTGCCGTTGGCAGCGCCATAGATGGTCCGTCCAAGGAGGAACAGGGTGGCCGGAAGGCCGACCGCGGCGGCAGCATGGGAAAGGGGCGCATGCGGTTCGTCGTTGGCCGCCACCGCGCCGCCCACCACTGGCGCAACCAGGATCACGACGACTGCCGCGAGGACCCAGAGACCGGACTCGTTGCCGGAAGAGTCGGCTCCGTGGACGAGGCCGATGATGAGGCCGCACGGGATGGCGATGGCGAGGTAGGCGGCAGCGCCTCGTAGGACGGAACGGCTGTTGAGGTCGTAGGGGAGTTGACGCCGGCTCATGGCCACGGCGCCAGCTTCATGGCCATGGTGGTTGGCCGAACGGAGAGGGCAGGCCGAGCTTGCCGGGGTTTAGGATGCCGCGCGGGTCGAGCGCCGCTTTCACGGTGGCGAGCACCTCGAACGCGGGTCCGAGGGCGGGAGCCATGAACCGGCCGCGGTTCAGGCCGATGCCGTGGTGGTGGCTGATGGCGCCGCCGTGGGCGAGCGTCGCCGTCATGACGGCGTCCCATGCTTGCCGGTAATAGGCGTCCGCTGCCAAAGGATCGACGGGGGACGACGGACGGCCCGCGAACGTGAAGTAGAGGCAGGCACCGTCGGTATAAGCGTGGGACTGGTGGGCCGACGCGACCAGCGTGCCGTCGATCGCGGTGAGGGCGGAGAGGACGTCTTCGTAGATGGCAGGTAGGACGAGCCAGCGGGCCGCGATCTCCACCGTGTCGGCCGTGACGCCGTGGCGGATGACCGATTCCAGCGCGGAGACATCGTTGCGGTGCTGTAACCAGCGCGCCACTAACTCGTCGTCGAGCCGTTCGGCCTCGGCGCTGACGCATTCCTCCTTCACGACCGCGAAGGTCGCCTCGACGAGATGGGGGTCGCCTTCGTCGAGGACGATCAGGACGTGGCGGTCGGGCACCCCGAAGCTCCGCGCCGACTCGACGGTGTCGTAGAGGCGCAAGACCGCCGGCGTGGCACCGCGCCGGGCGATTCGCCGGCACACGTCGAGCCCGACCTCAAAGGCATGGAAACCGTACGCGGCCCGCCGCTCGGCGGGCGGGACCGGATGGACCCGCAGCCGGGCACCCGTGATTACGCCCAGCGTGCCCTCGCTGCCGACGAACAGCTGCGTCAGATCGGGACCGGTCGCGGCGCGCGGCGCGGCGCCGCCGGTGCGGATCAACCTGCCGTCGGCGAGCGCCACGTCGAGGCCGACGACCATGTCCTCGATCTTGCCGTAGCGGGTCGAGTACTGGCCGGCCGACCGGCAGGCCAACCATCCGCCCACGGTCGACAGCGCGATCGACTGGGGCCAGTGGCCCAGCGTCAGACCGTGGTCCTCGCGAAGCCGGTCCTCGAACACGTCACCGAACATGCCCGGCCTGACGTCGACCAGCAGCGAATCGTCATCGACGTCGACAATGCCAGTCATTCCTGTCAGGTCGAGCACGGCGCCACCGGAGACCGGGATGGCGTTGCCGCAGACACCGCTGCGGCCGGCGGAGGCGGTGACGGGCACGCTGTGTTCGTGACAGGCCTTGAGGACCGCGGCGACTTCGCTCGCCGACGTGGGGCGGGCAATCGCGGCGGGGACAGTCGGCACCTCAGAGCGAAGGGCCCAACCGATCGTGAGGGGCCACCAGTCGCGTCCGGCTTCGATCAGATCGGTGGTGTCGGTGTTGACATCGCCGCACACGTCGTGGAGCCGGTCGATGAAGGCCGGCTCGACCTTGACCGCCACCGGCTCGAACCTGGCGTGCGTGCGCGAGGGAGCGTCGAGCGTGATCGGCGGGGTGGGCTCGCCCCGGCGGGCCTCGATGGGCATCAGTCCCCGACTTCTGGAAGGCCGGCCGATTCCCGGGCGTGGACGACACCGGCCCGATAGGAGTCAACCTCCTTTTGGATGCGCGACCGGGACCAGCGCAGCTCCTCGCCGATCAGTTGGGCCACGTCGGTCGCGGCGCGCGCCGACGCATCCCTTCCGAACAGCAAGGACCGCGTCCGCCGGGCGAGCACGTCATCGAGCGTATGGGCCATCTCATACCGGGCGGCATAGACGGCCTCGGCCCGGAGGTAAGGAAGTCCAGGAACGAGCGGCTGGGCCAGGTCGGGGTCGGCCTTGACCATGGCGGCGACCGTCCGCGCCTCGCTGCCGTACCGGCCGACCAGGTGGGCCAAAGTGGCGTCGTCGACGCCGAGGCGCTCGGCCGCGCCGGGTCGTTGAAGAGTCGGCGTTCCCGGCGCGCCGAGCAACTGCAGGTGCTTGGTCGGGCTGCGTCTGGCGCCGTGCCCCAGCTGCCGCACGACCTCATCCACCGTGTCTGCGGCCATCCGCCGATACGTCGTAAATTTCCCACCTGTAACGGTCACCACACCGTCGCCCGAAACCGAGACCTTGTGCCGGCGGGACAGGTCGGCCGTTCGTTCGCTCGTCGCGGCGCTGACGAGCGGGCGCAGTCCGGCCCACGTGCCGACGATGTCCTGGCGGCCGAGCGCCGTGGTTAGCGACGCGTTGAGGGCGTTGAGGACGTAGTCGACGTCGTCGGACGTGCACTGCGGGTCGTCGAGGGGACCGGTGTAGTCGGTGTCGGTCGTGCCGGCGTAGGTGAAGCCGTCCCACGGCACGACGAAGATGGTGCGCCGATCGCCGGGCACGGGGAGGACGGCCGCGGTGCTGACGGGCAGGCGGGTGGCCGGGAAACTGAGATGGATGCCCTTGGCCGGGCGGAGCGTGCCGTGGGCGGACGGTCCTTCGTCGAGGCTGCGGACATGGTCGGCCCAGACGCCGCCGGCGTTGACGACCACGTCGGCGCAGATCTCGGTGCCGTCCTCGAGCTGGGCGCCCACGACCCGGCCGGCGTCCTTGAGCAGAGCGACGACGGGCGCGTAGTTGGCCGCCACCACGCCGTAGTTCAAGACGGCGGTGCGGGCCACGGTGAGAGTGACCCGGGCGTCGTCGGCCTGGGCGTCCCAGTAGAGGAAGCCGGCGACGAGCCGGTCGGTGGCGAGGGACGGGAAGTCAGCGGCGATTTGATCCCGGCCGATACGGCGGTGGCGCTTGCCGATCCGCAGCCCGCCGGTCAGGTCGTAGAGCCACAGGGCGGTCGAATACGCGCCTTCGACAGTCTTATTGACGACGCCGCCCTTGCCGAAGAGGGGGATCAGGAAGGGGAGCAGCCGGACCAGGTGAGGGGCGTTGTCGAGGAGGCGCTGGCGCTCGGCCAGCGCCTCGTACACCAGGCCGAACTCCCTTTGCTGCAGGTAGCGCAGGCCGCCGTGGATGAGCTTGGACGACTTGGACGAGGTGCCCGACGCGAAGTCGGCCCGGTCGACCAGGGCGGTGTGGAGGCCGCGGGCGGCGGCATCCAGGGCCACGCCGGCGCCGGTGATGCCCCCGCCGATGACCAGGACGTCGAAGTGCTCGTCGGCCAGGCGGGCCAACGCGGTGTCGCGCTGGAAGGGGGTGCGAGGTGGGGGGTCAGTCATACGCCGGTCCTCATAGTGTCATGTTGGCTACCCGGGGGCGGTGGGGTTGATCAGGCTCGTTAGCCACAAATCCAAACCGAGCTTGACATTTATAACCCGCTCATTCCGAGCCCGGGCGAGCTGTCGGCCACCTTATTTATAGAGCTGACCGACGTTAAGAACTCCGAAAATATCGAAACGGGTCTGGACGTGCCCCGCCTCCTTCGACAACAATGCTCGTCTCTCTGCCCACCCAAAAAGACCGAGCCCGAATATGACGGGGCGGTTCGGGGTAAGAGGCAGGCGAGTTGATGCGATCTCGAGGATGTTGACTGTTGAGTCCCATTAAGAACCTGTCATGGCGAGGGCGCGCCGCGTGCCGAGGTGTCGAGCCTGAAATCTTCTACCCGGTCTCCGAGGAGGAGGCCGAGGAAGCGAAGGCGGTTTGCGCCCAATGCGAGGTCCGACAGGCGTGCCTTGAGTTCGCTCTGAGCACTCGAGAGCGCGACGGAGTCTGGGGCGGGGCGACCGAGCGTGAGCGCCGCCGGATCATTCGCCAGCGCCGGCGGTCGGCCTAGGCGTCGAGCGTCGGCCTAGGCGTCGGGCCGGGCGAGGCCTCCCGCTCCGCCTCCAGGTGAGCGAGGGCGGCCCCGAGAAACCGGTAGGTCCACTCCTCGGCGAGGGCCCGGTTGTCACAGAACACGATGGGCACGTTGGGGTAGCGCACCTGAACCCGCGCCAGGAGTTCGGGTACGAACCCGGGCGCGACGCGGTCGAGCTTGAACACATCGGGATAGCGCCCTTCGACCACGACGGCAGCCCGGTCGAGCGTGGCGAGCTCGGCCAGCGCGAACGTGAGGTTGCCGTCCACGAGCCGGTTGGCGAGGTCGGCAACGCTCTTGCGCTCGACCACCGCCACGATCTCGTCGCCGTCCTCCCCGAGCCCATCCCCGAGAGCGACGCCATAGTCGCCCGCCGGCAGCGCCCGCCGCTCGGTCGTCGCCTTCTGCCGCGAGAAACGATACGGGTAACGCTCCCTTGTATCGACGAGGATGGTGAGCTGTTCGAGCCCGGATGCCCGCCGGGTCGGGACACGGACTCCAGGCCGGGACTTGGCGGTGGTCTTGGGCGACTGCCAGAAGATCATGTCGCGACCTCGGGCCGACGTGAACACGAACTGGGCCCTGTTCTCTCTGGGCCGCTCCAGGATCAGATCGATGGCCACGCCGCGGCGGCGGCATGATCGCACCGGGACTTGCTCGACGATCTCGGGCGTCTCGGGCCATTCGGCCGGATGGCAGTACAACTTGGCGGTACGAGGCCAGCTGTCCGCTACCTTGAGCACGACCGGACCACCGGCCACTGGCAGACGCACCAGGAACCCGAGCTTCGAACCTGGCTCGGGATTACGGGCAATCACAAAGGTTGGGACGACGTCGCGCCGATCCGCTATGGCCATTCGGCGCCAGCGTAAACCCCGCTAACTTCGCGCCAATGGACTTCGACCTCCCCGAGGAGCTGGCCCAGCTCCAGGAGACCGTGCGCCGCCTGGCCCAGGACAAGGTCAAGCCCCGAGCCCGGGAGATCGACGACACCGGCGAATACCCTCAGGACCTCTTCGACCTGTTTCGGGACGCTGGCCTGCTCGGCCTCTGCATCCCGACCGAGTACGGCGGCTCGGGCGCCGGCATCCTCGGCCTGACCATCGCGATCGAAGAGGTCGCCAAGTACTCAAACACCGCCGCCCTCATGCTCCTCCTCACCCGCCTGCCGACGGGGCCGGTCATGATCGCTGGCAGCGAGGAACAGAAGCGCCGCTACCTCCCGGGCATCGCCGACGGCACGCTGCGGGCAGCGTTCGGCCTATCCGAGCCTCAGGCCGGCAGCGACGTCATGGGCATGCGGACCCGTGCGACCCCCGACCCCGACCGTCCCGGAGGTTGGGTCCTCCGGGGTACCAAGTGCTGGATGTCGGGCGTCGCCCAGGCCGACTGGTACACGGTGTTCGCCAAGACGGCGCAGGACGTTGCCTCTCGGCGCCACG
>Ga0099829_10002179_pt1 | contig 11196 bp, 8 predicted proteins | sample CZO8metaG_3_FD_79336 | JGI IMG/M metagenome (GOLD analysis project Ga0099829, IMG submission 79336) | Vadose zone soil microbial communities from the Eel River Critical Zone Observatory, Northern California, USA - CZOApr15con2H2.8 metaG | ecosystem: Environmental > Terrestrial > Soil > Vadose...
AAAGAAACTGAGACGCGAACCCCGGCGCCCAAGCAGGTTGCGGTACTGGCTGATCCGGTCTTCGACAGCAACGACGAGCGGCTAAAACCGGCAGCCCCCAATGATCTCCGGAAAAAAGATCCCGCGAAAAATGAAAACAGCACAGTCGCGACTGGAACGCAGCCGGCAATCGTCGAAGATTCCACCGCCGACCTGTTGACTCGCTCGGCTGCTGACCTCGGCATGACAGCCAAGGGTACGCTTTACCTGCCTCGTCTGTTGAGCACACGGCAGGAAGCGAAAAGCATTCTCGCGGTAACCCAGGCCGGACAAGCCTTGGAGGCTCTCGATTTTGACGCCAGCCGCGCCACGGCGACCAGTCCAACTTTGGCGCAATATCGAATCGTGCACTTTGCCACGCACGGATTGGTGAACAGCACGCACCCTGAGTTGTCAGGCCTGGTGTTGTCACTGGTGAACCCGCAAGGAGAGCCGCAAAACGGTTTTCTCGACCTGCAAGACATCTACAATTTGAACTTGCCGGCGGATTTAGTTGTGCTCAGTGCCTGCGAAACCGCCCTAGGGCAACGGATTCAAGGTGAGGGTCTGGTTGGCCTGACGCGTGCATTCATGTACGCAGGCGCGCCCCGCGTGGTGGCAAGTCTGTGGCGAGTGCCCGACCGCGCCACTGCAGAGCTGATGAAGCAGTTTTATGCAGCCATGCTGGTTGAGGGCTTGCCGCCGGCAGCGGCCTTGCGCAAGGCCCAGATAAATTTGTCGAAAGAAAAGCGCTGGTCGGCCCCGTACTACTGGGCCGGGTTCACGCTGCAGGGCGAGTGGAAATGACATTTGCGGAAGCTACTGCCGCGGGGAATGAACAACCAGCAGATCTGGTGAGAAGAATCCTGGCCGGCGAGCGAAGCGCGGAAGAGGAGTTGGTTCTCCGCTACACCCGGGGCGTGACCATTATCGTTCGGCGGATTGTCAAAGACCCTTGTGTCACCGAGGATCTCTGCCAGGAAACCTTTCGGCTGGTATTGGAAAAAGTCAGGCGAGGAGATTTGCGCGAAGCGGAAAGGCTCTCCGGATTCGTTTGCAGCCTGGCGCGCAACCTGGCGATTGATTATTTCCGCCAGGCAGCGCGGCGTGAAACGCTGGAGGATATGGAAGCCACTCGGCCACTTCCCGACCCTGCCCCCGATCAGCTCAGCCTGCTGTTGCAGAAAGAGAAAGCCAAGGCCATCCGGCAGGTATTGAAGGAGTTGAAGTCGGAAAGGGACCGCGAGGTACTCTACCGGTTTTACATCGCCGAAGAAGAAAAAGACCAGATTTGCACCGACCTTGGTTTGAGCAGCCTGCATTTCAACCGGGTACTTTATCGCGCACGCGAGCGCTTCAGGGAGTTGTGTGAACAGACCATCAAAAAATAGCGCATACCAGGTTGAGATAAATGAATTCTTGTCCACACCTTATGAATGTGAGCAAGAGCCAGAAGAGGGGGCTCCGTAGCATGGACCATTCCTACATAGATGAGCACAACATCATTGCTCGATACGGGATGGGAAAGCTCTCATCCGAAGAATGCGTAAGCTTTGAAGAGCACTTTGTGGATTGTCCCCAGTGCCAGGAGCAGTTGGAGACCACGCAAGACTTCAGACAGGCGTTCAAGACGGTGGCTGCAGAAGATGCGATCAAACCGCAGATCGCCACCGGATCGGGATGGTTGGCCGTCTTTAATTGGCGTCCGGCGTTGGTTGCGGTGGCCGCATGTGTTGTTATCTTCGCAGTGCCAACCTTTTTCTTAATCAGGGAGCTGCGCCTTGCGCAAGCTGAACTCAACCAGGCAAGGGCCGCGGCGGCGACTTCCCAACATCCAAATGCATACGAACCCCTGGCCAGCGCGGAATCGGCGAAACCGCTTCCCGAACCACGCCCGACATCGTCGCCCCGGACCGGCGGGGCTACGGCTGTCGCTGGCAACACCAACGCGTCTTCTGAACAAACTTCGGGGGGACAAACTGCAGCAGGGCTGCCTGCCGTGGCATCCATATTCGCATTAGTGACCGTCAGGGGAGGCGATCTCAACGATTCTGAACCGGTCAACCGGGTTGTGATTTCACGGTCATCACAGTGGGTGGTGCTCTCGGTGGATCGAGACGATCTGCAGGATTTACGGAACTATCGCGCCACCCTGTCTGATTCCCATGGACGGATCTTGTGGCAAGAGGGCAATCTTGCACCTGTGTCGTCAAACGCGCTGGGTATCAGCGTGCCCTCCAACCTCTTGCACGATGGTGATTATCTTCTTACGCTGGAAGGCCGCTCCCGCGAGGGAAGCAGTGCCATCACTCGCATCTATCCCTTTCGCGTGAAGATCACGCGATAGTTTGTGCTTTACGCAAAGCTTGAGCGGGGTGGGATAGTCCTCAAGTTTTTTCCACTTTACGAATATCAGAGTATCAGTATGTTCAAAATCCTCGTCTTCACTTGTGTCCTGGCGGTGCTGGCGCCAACCTCCTTCGCGCAAGCCATTGCTGGAATCCATGTTGGTGATCCGGCCAGCGTGCTCGAAAAGCTCAATCTCGAATTCATTGCCAGAGCCGGGCTTGGTTCTATGAAGGTGGTGAAGTACAGGCTGGCCAACGGTAACGAGGTATCGGTTACTTATGCCAGCCGGACAAATCGCATTGTCTATATTGAGTGTGATTGGAACCAGGAGCCGGAGAGCGCCGAAAGTGATTTTCCCAGCTTCAAGTTCGGCGTCACCACGCTTGATGATATAGACCGAGCCAATGGAAGCAACGGATTCAGTTATCAGAGCAGGGCGATGGTTAAGAGCGAAGCTTTTGAGAACCAAGGTGAAGGTAAGTTGGTGGCTTTTAATGCTTACAGCATCAAGAATAAGCCTGGTTCAGTCGTGGTTTTCATGACTGCTCTCGATATTGCCGAGGTGCGCAGGAAAATCGCACATCCCCGTCCTGAAGATATGGGGAAGAACCTGAAGTTACAGGCATTGTTTTTTGCCGAGGAAGATTACCTGGATCAAACATGGGGAAAAGAAAGGCCTGATAACAAAAAGATATACGACAAGGCGAACAAACCGATAATTTGGGAAGGCGACGGGTTAGCAAATAAAAACAAGAAAACTTCGCCCGCCGATGAGGCCTCAGATGAAGGTGTGCGGCTGGCACACGAGAGAAAATACCAGGAGGCGATCGCAAGCTTCGACCAGGCCATTCGTCTGGACCCCAAGGAGGCTTATTTCTACAACAACCGTGGCATGGCTTACCACGAGCTCAACCAAGATGAGCGTGCTGTTCAAGATTTCGACCATGCCATCGGCTTAGATCCCAATGACGCTGGTTTCTATTTCCATCGTGGCCTCGCGCACAATGTTCTCCGGCAATACCAGCGGTCGGTCCAGGATTTCGATCAGGCCATCCGCTTAGACCCCAAGTTCGCCGAGGCCTACATTAAACGCGGCCTGGCTTACGACGAACTGAATCAAGTGGAGCGCGGTTTAAAGGATTTTGACCAAGCCATCCGCTTAAAACCTGGTTACGCCGAAGCCTACACCACTCGCGGCCTTACTTACTATGCTCTCGAACGATATGAGCGCGCTATCACAGATTTTAACCAGGCCATTCGCCTCGACCCCAATCTTGCCATGGCCTATACCAGCCGTGGCCTCGCTTACCAGGGTCTCAAGCAGTATGAGCGCGCCCTTCAGGACCATAGCCAAGCCATTCGCTTAGACCCGAATCTCCCCTCAGGCTTTCTATAACCGTGGCTGGATTTATTCCGATCTTAAACAATATGAGCGCGCAATTCAGGACTACAACCAAGCCATTCGCTTAGACCCGAATGACGCCGACGCCTACTACAACCGTGGCCTGGCCTACCAGGCGCTCAAGCAAGACGACCGCGCCCAGCAGGATTTTGATCGTGCCAAAAAACTCAAAGCCTCCGGCAGCCTATCTTCGCCGTAACGTAAGATTTGTACCACCGAGCTTAAAATCATGGTCCCGAGCACAGTCGAACGGTAGCATGATTTGACTCCGTTATCGGAAGTTGCCAGGCAGGTCGCGCCGGAATACATTGGCATGCGTCTACAACGAACAAATACCGGGAAGCTGATCACGTTCAGCCTGTCGTCGGCCTTGACCTGTGGAGGCGAAGGCTGCATCTACCCTGTCCCGCAAGACTCGTCCCTGGTCGCGAAAATTTACCACCAGCCCACCGAAGAACATGCGCGCAAGCTTGCTCTAATGGTGGCTCATCCCCCGGAAGATCCCATGGCCGCTCAGGGACACGTTTCCATTGCCTGGCCCCTCGATTTGCTCAAGGACCACAACGGGAAGGTCGTCGGTTTTCTTATGACCCGGGTGAACGATATGTCCCCGATCATTGACTTTTACAATCCTGGGACCCGGCGGCGATTCTGCCCGCTCTTCAATTGGCGTTACCTTCATCAGACTGCCCGCAATCTAGCAGCGGCCTTCCAGGCGGTCCATAAGCGCGGCAGCGTGATTGCAGATGTGAATTGCCGCAACGTTCTCGCCTCCGAGCGCGCCCTGGTGACGCTGGTGGATACCGATTCTTTCCAGGTGCGCGATCCGCAAGATGGCCGCGTCTACCGTTGTCCGGTGGGAACGGCGGAGTATACGCCGCCCGAGCTGCAGAGTTGCGATCTCTCCACGGTTGACCGCACCAGCCAGCACGATTGTTTTGGCTTGGCAGTGATCATTTTTTCGATACTGATGGAAGGAACCCATCCCTTTGCCGGCGTCTTCCTGGCTCGGGTGATCCTCCACCCTATGAAGAGCGCATTCGCCAGGGTCACTTCCCATATTCGGAGAAAAACAACGTCCACTACCGGCCCATGCCGATTGCGCCTTCTTTTGGGATCTTGAATCCATCGCTTCAGCGTTTGTTTGTGCGCTGCTTCGAGGAAGGGCATCGCGATCCTTCGGCCCGGCCCGATGCGCAACATTGGGCCGATGCGCTCGATGAAGCACAGAATTGCCTCAGCGTATGCCGGCGCAACAACCAACACTACTACGGTCGCCATCTGGCCGATTGTCCCTGGTGTGACCGGACCAGGCAATTGGGCGGGCGTGACCCGTTTCCTTCGGCGGCAGATGTGCGAAAGGCGGCGCAATCGCCCGCGCGTTTTCGTGCCCAGCGTGCCCGAATGCATGTGGCACTCGGACCGAGGAAGGCATCGCAGTCTATGTTGCGCAGACTGCAATCAACCGCTCCCTCTTTTTGGCCGTACAAGCCGGTGTCCGCAGCGCCGCGACTGCGCGCTCCGCAACAACGGCAGATATTTATCGTCAGGTGGCTCATGGCATTCGGAGACTGGCTTGAGGATTGTCTGTCGTCTGGGGACCTCTTCCTCGAGATCATCGGAACTATCGTGGGGATGTTCGCAATAGTGATAGGGATTGCTGTTATTCTTGCGATTCTCGGTCTCATCGTTGCTGGTGTTTCCAGTTTGAGTGATTTCCTGACGAAACCACAGGGTTGACCCTGTCCCTTCGGCGTATCAGCAGCAGAAAGAACAGTATGACCGGATTAAGCAGGATTTTGATCGTCTCGGAAAACAACTCGATCAATTACACACCAAGGAGTTGAAAGCGGCCGTAAAAAAACCAGGAATAGGATGGGATAGCTCCGTGCTTTTCCCCACTTCACATAGTAGGCACCGTTGGGTGCTGAAAGAGGGAAGGAAGTCCACGGGAAGGGGCCTTTCTTCCCTCCAAAAAACCCTGAACCCTTTTCCATTTACTCCTCATTTTGCGAACATCTACCGAACCCAAGGTAGAATGGCGGAGCGACCAACTAATTTTGGGCAAGCACTCCGAACCATGCAGACTAAATTATTCTGGATGATCTTCCTGATCCTCAGCGTTTTGGCGGATATTTACCTCCCGCTAATTTGGGGATTGCTCGCCACCCTTCCCATCGCAATTCTAAGTTGGTGGATTGTCTATCGCAGCGGCTGGCTACCTTGACAACAGCGGACGAATGAAATTTGTAAGAAAAATTTTTCTTAGAGTGAGATAACTGACCCGCTTCCCCCACTTTACTGCTAAGACGCAAACTTCGTGATTACATCTGGCCAAGAAAACGGAATATACAACATGAACAACCTCCGTAAGGTCTTGACCGAAGACATAAGCTATTTATACCTGCTTGCATTTCTTCTCACCGGAGATCAAAACGCGGCCATGCAGTGCGTGGTTAACGGTCTGGAAGATTGCATTGCTGATAACTCGGCCTTCAGGCATTGGGCGCACTCGTGGAGCAAGCGCACCATTATCAGGAATGCAGTCCAAACGATTGCACCCGCGCCCAAGCAAACCGGGAATGCATCGCCCATTCGTCCCGCCGTAGAAGCAAAATCCAAGACAGACGCCTTGATCGCCGCGGTCATCCAACTGCCGCCCTTCGAGCGCTTTGTTTTCGTGATCTCGGTGCTCGAAGGTTATTCTGATCGCGACTGTTCTGCCTTGCTGCACTGCGCGCCTGAAGAGATAACTGCTGCGCGTGCACGCGTGCTCCAGAGCGTGACCGTGCCCGGCGAAGCAGCTTCCGAGCCAGCAAAATCGCGCTCCTGGCAGGGATCTCTGTTATCCCACGCAATTGCCTTTCTCGCTGCAATCAATGTTTTATTGTGACCAATGGTAGATCACCGTCTGCATCACCTTATCTTCTGATTGGCGGACCAGCACCGACTCTGAAGCCACTCTGCTCAGCGTGGTGCTCAAACTGGTGATGTTGCCAGAGAAGAAATTCGGCTCGGCGTCTGGCGCCGGTTTCGAGGAACCGGCTCCCCATGCCGCAGATGAATGATCAAGGATGTGGGTAAGATGGGCGAAGTTTTCCCGCTCACGATCGTGGTGGAACCCGGCGGCGTAGATTGCTGGTCCCGGATTCTGCACGGGAGTACTCTGCAACATGGCAAGCACTACCTGTGCATCATTAGCAATAAACAATTTCTTGCCGCGCGTTGCTATGGTGAGCGGAATTAATCCATCCAGCTCAAAATAGCTGTTGCCGCGCGCGCCTGCCTGCCGCCATCCCGCGCCTAGAGTTGCTGCTGTCACACCGGGGCGAATGGCTGTTTGCAGAGCGGAGCGCACAGCTTGCGCGTCCCAATCAATGCTCGAGGCCACTACAAAACCTGTGCTGATGTTGAGCAGCGTGCCGTTCGAATCCTTACGCGTAGATTGCAAAGACAGCATCGCCAGTGGACCCGATTTGCGCACAACTCTCACCAGGGCTTCGGGAACGTTCGACTCGGTGGTCGCGTCGGAATCGGAAAGGGCTACGTCAATTCGGGTCTCCAGTTCCGAGACGTTGCCGGGGCCCTCGCTGGTTACTGCAACGGTTGGAGCCACTTTTTCATCAGGAGCAGAGTCAATATGGGGTGAAAGAATTTTGGCTGCAATCGTGGACGAACAATATTCCGGTTTAGGGTTGGCGAGAACACGATACACCCCATAGTCGGCAGGCAGATTTCCCAGCAGATCGGCAACCGCGCGCTCGCCTTCTGTGGTTATCGGACCATGAGGAGTATCAGCCGGCGTCTTTGCCTCGGGGTCCCGTAGTAAGACCCGCTCTTCGCGATAATCTTTGCCACTTCGGTAGAGGTTCGATACCGAAGCCGAATATCCCTGCATTTCTGTAATGTTCTGCTGTATCCAGTAGCTGCGGAATTGCGGGGAAGTAGCAATTTCTTGCAGATCGAGAATCATGCGCAAGTCCCCCGCCTCGCCTGATTCGGCGCGAGCTGTGGTGAACCAATCCTCCTGGTCGAGGTTGCTTAATTCTTCTCCAGCCATGAGATGCAATGCGTTCACCACCAGCTCTTCACTCGTGCCCAGAACCAGGTAGCGGTCGGTTATGGCAAAAACAACCACGCGCTCTGATTTCTGGTCTTTGCCTACGAAGAAGGGCTGGGCGCCGGCGCTGCGCGGTTCGAACTTGCCGTGCATCTGCCATAAGGCGGTTTGCATGGAACGCGCGGAAGGAAGCTCGGTGATGTAGAGCATCTCCAGTTTGCCGATATCATAGAGCGCCAGGGCGCTGGTGCCGCCAGCCGCCTCGTTGATAAATTTCTCGCCAGGTGGAAGACCGGCTGCCGTCGCAAACTCGCTTTGCGCGGCCTTGAGCCGCAAGTACAAATGCGAATTCGAAAAGACCTCATGGCTATCCGACTTAACCCACTCGCTCTTTTCCGGCGAGTTGTCCCATTCTTTGAGCAGGCCGGCAAAATCCTTGGCTTCAACATAGAGCAAAGCGCCTTCGGGCATAAAGCTGGAAAGGGCCGGCGAGGGTTGCGCCGGCACTGCGTGTGCGGCGGGCGACGCTGGCATCTGATAGAGGTAGAGCACTGCCGCGGTTGAAAACACCGAACACAAAAGAACCAGGATGATCCAATATCGCTTCATCGGGAAACCTCTCTCCGCTTGCCGGTGCTGCGGGAGGGCGCCGGCGCGGTTGTGTTGACAACAAGTCTGGGCCGTACGAGGTGGTCTTGCTCTACTTCGTCATGAATCATCGGTTGACGCGCGGTATTTTCCACCTTGCGCCGTACCAGGCTGCGAAGTTCTTCGATCTTGTGATTGATTTGCGCTTTCTGTGCAGGAACGGTCTCGAGCTTGTATGCGATTCGCAGGTATTCGATGGCATGAGAAAGATCACCGATCTTCTCAAAAGCCAACCCGACGCCGGAAGCCACTTCTGCCTTCTCTTTGGCGGGAATGTGCTCCAGCTTGCTGTCCTGAGTCTCCATCTCGCCGTTGCTTTCGATGCTGCCCGTGTCGGCAGTTTGGTCTTCGCTCTCGTCTTCGTTCTCGTCTTCGATTTGGGTTTGGGTCTGTGATCGGTACTTGTAGCCCTGCATCTGTGAAAGAGTGTGTGGAAAGTCGTATCCCGTCAACGGATCTATGCCAGCGAGCACAAGATGATAGTTTCCGGCGCCGAGAGCAGCACGAAACAGCGGCAGCCGCGCCGGATCGGCAAACGGACGTTCCTCAACCGCGGCACGCATCAGCGACAACTGCTCTTGCGCGTTGGTTAATTTTTCGGCCGCCCTCATCCGCACAGAGTAATAAAACGGATGGTTCGCCTCCGCTGGCAGAATGACTCGCGCCTGTGAAAGCAGCTTCAGCTCACTGCTTCCCAGGTCAACCGAGGGCCGGCTGCCAGCTAGTGCGGTCGCAGCGGTGGAACGCAGCTCATAAGTAATCTGCGGGTTGGCCGCAATTGTTGCTAGAACATCCCGGGCGGGTTCGGCATCTTTACCAGCCGCGACCTGCGCTTGCGTAAGGCGCACGCGATATGCCAGCTCCCACGGGACCGCGGTCACGAGCTCTTGCAAAAACGGAATTGCCTCTGCAGGATGTCCCATTCTGACCAGCAGTGCAGCGGCATCTGCCTGATTGATAAACGGATCACCCACGGCCAGGGTCAGGCGGCGCAGTAGCTCGAGCGCTGCTTGCAGATCTCCGGTTTCGATGCGGATCTCCGCCAGTCCGAGCATATTGGCGGCGGTAAGTTGATCGGTTTCAATCTCCCTTGTGAAGACAAATTCCAGGACCTTGCGGGCAGGCGTCTTGTTGCCCTCTTTCTTAAAGCGGGAGGCGGCGCTGCGCAACACATCCAGCGCGGGGGCATGATCCGGATCGGCGCGGTAAGCCTCAAGTTTTGCATCCAGCTCATTTCCACTTCCTTGTGCCGCAATTTCCAGTTCAATCAGCACAAGCTTGTCGTCCGCACCTTTGCGCGCGTCGGCTGGCATAGTTTCCAGCTCCTTGCCGGCGCGGTCAAACTGTTTCGTCTTCAGTAGATATTCAAGCCAGGTGATCTGCCATTGCTGCAAGGAGGACTGGGCGTACTCTTTCTCGTAACCTTCTGACTTGGCAACCTCCTGCTGGTGCGATTCAAGAATTCGTTCATAAATCGGTTCGCGTTGCTTCAGCGGGACCAGCCCTGAATTAACCATGTTTTCAAGAAATTGACCCCGATCTGAGGTATTGCTATTCAGTTGCAAAATCCAGGCCACCGCCCGAGTGCGGTCATTCTCCGCAGTCAACGTGCTGCGCAAGAGTTGCAGTAAACGATATTCTCCAGTCCGTTTCACATAGGCATTCAGGATTTGCTCAATCTGCGGACGGAATTGCGGGAACAGGTGCCGCGTTCCAATATGGTCCATGGTGGTCGCATAATCGGACCAGAAGATCTCTGACGCAGGGTTTTCCGCTTCTTTATGCAAGATGTCGAGCACGGTCTTCCATTCGCTGATGGCTTCGTCGCGCTGGTTCTGCTGCCAATGGATCAGCGCCAGCCGCTCATGGGCGTCGGCTTCGTCAGGAGCCAACTCCAGAACGTGCTTGTAGTCTGCAATGGCATGTTTAAGGTCGCCGGCATCTTCATAATATTGAGCGACCGTAAAGTAAGCCGACGCCGTCGCCGGTGTATTTTCCAGCATGGCCGGCAGAAAATTCTCCGGATCGCTCTTTCGCGTCACTCCCAGATATTCGCCATAACGCGAGCCGTAGTAGAACCACGTGTCGCCCGCCAGGCGCTGCGAACGGCTCACGTCATCTGCATCTTTTTTCAGGCGCTTACCGATGGTGTCATCTCCCAGCGCAGCTATAAACGCCGCCTTCACCTGTGGGTCTGGATCGGCAAAGTAGAGACCGGCCAGAGCGGTGTACGATTTGCCCCAAACCGGCGTTAATCCTTTGCTTCTCGCCAAAATTGCCTGTTGTGCCAGTTTGGAATCGGCATGGGAGATAACGAAGTTAACCACCTGGTTGCACAATTCTGTATCTCCTGTGCCTGCAAGTTGCGCCAGACGTTGCGGATCGGAGGCCAGCAGCAGCTCCCAATACCGTTCTCGCCCTGACATTTGCGCCAAGATTCTCAACTCTCCGCCAGTATCTTCGGCAGATTGATATGCGTCTTCGGCTTTCCTCAAATAGAACTCGCGGGTTTCAGGCTTCACCGCCAAAGCGGCGAGCTTTTCGAGATTAGCGCCAAGCTCTTCCAGTTTCAGCCGGCGGCGTTCCACCTCTTCCCAGCGATGTTCCAGCCCCATGTTCTCGGGATCGTTCGACAACAGCTCATACCGCCAGCGCATTTCCTGCTCCGGCAGAACCGCGGCCTCGGTAAGTGGCAGCCAAAACTCTTCAACATCCTCCT
>Ga0099829_10002182_pt1 | contig 11191 bp, 12 predicted proteins | sample CZO8metaG_3_FD_79336 | JGI IMG/M metagenome (GOLD analysis project Ga0099829, IMG submission 79336) | Vadose zone soil microbial communities from the Eel River Critical Zone Observatory, Northern California, USA - CZOApr15con2H2.8 metaG | ecosystem: Environmental > Terrestrial > Soil > Vadose...
AATAAAGAGGAGAAGTTGACGCTCACGTGTCATCGCAACTTGCTGATTCTCCTCGGAAAACTCCCGCTCCGGTAAATTATTAGCAAGTAACTCCAGTGGCTGTTAACCGTCAGTGCTCAGAATTGATCAGAAGTTGCTGTCGAATAACTCCCCGCCTCGCAATGGTCGAGAGATCTTCTGACCCTTCGGTTGCGAGCCGAATGGCCCTAGCACCGATTGCTGCATTCCTGCGCTGCTCCGATTCCTGCGTCACAAGAATGTCACGCGTATCGTGGAGGTGTGCGCGTTGAGAGGAAGCGCCTGCCTGGTGAGTAGGTGAGCCGGGGGGACTCTGCTCGTTGGTTCAAATCAAGCCCGCCGGAACGAGAATTTACGTGGAATGCAGCTTGCCGATCCTTCCTCGTAAGTTTGTCAAGTTTACAAATCGAGGGCGATTTTGAGAGCCGCGCCGATCGCAGTCACGGAGTGCGGAGCGAGATGCCCCAGTTGTTTGGTCAGGCGCGCGGTGTTAATGGTCCGAACCTGTTCGCCGAGCGCAACTGATTCTGCGGTAAGGCCACCTTCGCCGGCTTTCAGCACTACTTGGCTCGGATAGATCGTCTTCCTGTTTTCTCTGTTGAGAACAGGAACAACGACGACAACGCGGCTGTTCTTGTTGATCGCGTCCCTGCTCATGACGACGACCGCGCGCTCGCAATCAGCTTCGGAACCTTGCGCGGGACCGAGTTTTGCCAAGAACACGTCCCCGCGTTTGATCACCGAAGCGCAGCCTCTTCGCTCTCGACGGCTTCGAGAGCTTCCCAATCGCTTTGCGTAGACTCTTCGGCGATGAGCTGGGCTTCCTTTTGGAAATCGGAGTACCGTTGCGATGCAGACTCCTGCGGGAGCGGCAGTGGACGCGGCACGTCGCAAGCGTCTGCTTGTCCTGATGAGTCTTTCGGTACCGTCGGGCAGGTGATTCGGGATGACCGGTGACCGCAGTCTCCCAGCGCGGCATCGTCGATCAGGCTGCTCAACCGCAGCGCACTCATGGCCGGACACTGTTAGCATTCTTTATCAGGTTAGCCGAGCAAGAACGACTCGCGCGCGGATTCTTTAGCGACGTCCGCTCAACCTCTCCGGAATCACGCCCGGGTCAGACGACCGACAATCTCGAGGAGAACAGCATCCGCCCGAACCTCAATTTCCTGAGCGGTTTGGTCTTGTATGGGATGCGGTACGTAGACCGCGTCAAAATCGGGACGGTTGAGCGCCGCAGCCTGGGCCCGTGCAGCCGTCTGGAACTCCGCGGTGGCGATGGCTACCGCAGGCACTCCCAAATTCTCCAGATTTATTGTATCGTGCAAACTGCACGTTGTGCACGACCCTCAATCAGCTAGTGCTTCGACAACCGCGTCGACCCCTCGCAGCTGTTCAATGATTCCGACCGGGGCCGGCTTCGCGAACGTGGGTTTCATCACGCGTACTAAGCTTGCCACCTGAAACCGCTCGCGCAGCAGAGTCTCCAGTCGATCAAGAAAGAGGCTACCGCCCGCTTTGCTGATGTCCAACAGACCGACGGTCTTGCCGTGCAGAGTCGGCAGCCGTTCGGGCGGCGGCGATACCTTTACAGGCGTTTCGCTCATCGGATTGATTAATTAATCTGATCGCCATTTGTATTCCTTTCCGGAAGTTGTTTTGTGCCTCTTGAGAAAACATTTTCAGGCAAAGCAGTTTCAGCCGCCAGGCAGCCGAGCATATGCTGCCGCGAGTTCAAATGGGATACGTAACCATTTCGCTGCCGCGCGGTCCGGCAGCCCAGCTCCCGATCACTGCGGAAAACTTCCCAGCAGTCCCGCCCGCCACCATGATGCGAATCGAGTCTGGTGAGCGGAATTTCTGGTAGCAACGCTCACCGTCGATCAGGATCTCTTTATATTTCGAAACCAGCTGGCTGCCCTCTGCGTCGGGAGCGTTCTCGTATGCGCGAACCGGGACGCCTGTGTTTTCGAACAGAAAGTCGCGTGCCTGCTGCTTGATCCAACCGGCTCGATGAATGGTTCGCGCGTGCTCGGGACCCAACACTACAATCGCTTCGTACCCGAGGCAGGCCCGATAAGTCCAAACCGTCGCGAGCGCGTAGGAAATCGACTTCAAAACCTGCTCCGGCGTGCGCGCGGTGTGCTCGCTGACGCCGTGCGGAGCTTCCGCCGCAAATATCGTCAAGGCGCTTTGCTGGGGTTGAAACCCGCGCTCGACGTGGAACGGCTCCCACGGATTCGCCTCTTCGTGCTCGGCGATGCAGTAACAAAACTTGCCGGGATTTCCGAGCGTGGACATATCGATTCCATCCGGCCGCGCACCCCCGATATTCACAAGTATCAACTGCAGCGCTCGCCCCAGCGTGCTGTTCGCCCGAGCAACGTTGCTGAAGGCGTTTTGGCGGTAAGCGAACCCCAGTTCGTTTCGAATGGGCCCATTAATAATGACCAGCGGCGCCGCAAAGTGCGTGGTGGCCTGAACGCCATGCACGTTGAGACGCTCATCGCACACCGCGCGAACTAGCGGCAGCAACACCCGCATCATCTCCGGAACGCAACCCGCCATCACCGCGTTAGCAGCGATCTTCTCGACCGTGGCCACCCCATAGCAAGGCGGCACACGGGCAATTATTTCGCTCCGGTCGACCGCCACGGCACTGAGCATGCGAGCGATGCGCTCCGGCGTCGGAGGAATCACCGGCAGTGCGTCGCCGAACGTGCGGAAGCAATACTCGAACGGGTCCTCGACGTCTGGAACTTCGATGGTCGAGGCCGGAAGGCCGCGCGCGGAGCCGATCGCGGCTGCCGGCGCGAATTCTCCTTCGACCTTCGGTTCCAAGTGTCGCGACATACAGCCGGGCTTGTTTTGCGGTGCCCCGTCGAACTCTTCGGCAACCGGCGCGCAGTGCATCTGGACCGCAATCGCATTTAGCACCGACTTGTCAAATCCGAAATGCGAACGCAGGACGCGGCCGCCGGGACCGAGCAGAAACAGCGAGGGTACGAAGGTCAGATCGAAGCGACGGGACAGCGCCAAGCCGGAATCCTGTTGCACAGGGAAGACTGTTGCTAGTTGTTGAGTGAACAGGTTGGTCGCCGCCTGATCATCCTGGGAAATACCGATCACTCGCGCTCCAAGAGCCAGTCTGTTCAGGTAGGGGACGGCCAGCCGGCACGTCGGGCAGTCCGTTTCGAAAAACACGATGAGCGCAAGATCATTCTCCAGATCGAGTCCAGGAATTGGGGGCGCGGTTTGGCCGATGCTGAGCACGGTATCAGATATCGCAAACTTCCGGGTGTAACATTGCATAACTACTAGGCGCGGTCGCTTCCGAAACAACCGCGACAAGTATACAAACTGCGTTAACTGCCCGCGGGATTCCTTCTGTTCTTGATTTCCTTGGTTCGAACCCGGCGAGAAATTCCTCCGCGGCCCGCCAGTTCTCCGATTCGCCGGCGCGATTTTTGTCCTCGCGCAGTGTCGAAGAGCCGTGCACACCGGCAACGCGGGGGACAAACTGGGTCTTTTTCTGCGCCGGCGCAAATGCAAGGATGGAATTGGCGGCGGCGATCTCGTCGTGATCGTTTGCCGAACTCACAAAGATGGGAACGGTCACTTTGGCGGCGGCCTCATGAACCGCATTCGGAGAGTCGAGGTACTCTCCCGGAGAAAAGCCGAGCACTCCGGCGACCTCATCGTGATGTTCCGCAGCAAGCACGAAGACGAGAGCTGCCGAATAACTGCTACCCCAGACCAAAACTTTGCCATTGTTTCCAGAGGACCTGGCCCAGGCCAGGGCCGCTTCCATGTCTTTAAGAACATCCAAGTACTCGCCATTATGCCCTACGTGGCGGACAGTTTCGTTTTGTTGGCCCCAGAGATCACCGCCGGAACGCTGGTCGATCGCTAGGCAGTTAAAACCCAGTTTGACCAGCCGTGGGGCAATTGGCGCGTACTCAGCGCGGTTCGACCCAGCTTGGTGGAACAACAGAATGTAAGGCTGCGAATTGCTGCCGGCCGGATAGAAGTCGGCATAGACTTTTACGCCGTCGGACGCCGTGAGCGTAATCTGCTCTCGGGCATTCACCGACAACGCCAATCCTATGGTTATGAGCAGGAGTTGAAACGGAACTCGAAGTGCTTTTTTTTGGAGAAGACGCTCGTTTTTGGATGTTTCTTGGGGGTTCGCATTTTTCTTTGTTCCAAGGCTGTTGCACAACTCAGCTCAAGGTGTTCGATGATTCGCCCCGGGAATAGTTTCAGCCAAACACTCGCCCTAAAAGAAAGGCCGAGAAACTCTCCCCTGGTCCATACCGAGAAGATCGCCCAAGCTTCCGTATCGATCTGGTGGAGCTACCCCTGGGTGTTTAGTCAGATTCTGGTTATCTGGTTGTTTCAGCAAAGTGCGACAGGTAGTGTGGACGAGTGCCTCGCCCAGGATTTCCAAAGAATTTGCGAGAGTTTCAATCGAAGTTTGCCACCGAACAGGCGCCTGCCGGTGGCCGGATGGCTTTGTGTGTCCGAGATGTGGACAACGACGAGCTTATGAATTAGCGAACCTCAGACGATGGCAGTGTGCAGGGTAGTTTCTCTGACGGCCAGGACGATCCTGCGTAATACGAAAACGCCGCTGACTAGGTTGCACCCATGTATCCCGTCGGCACTGCTCGAAGTTCTCCACAGTGCATGCACGTATGATTTGTGGCCTCTGGACCTTCACGTCGATCAACCCGATAGGCTGTTTCGAACCAGTGCGTCCAGTTCCTCGATCCTCGAATACGGAACTAATCTGCAATTAGGATGTGTAATGCCGGTAATCAAAAGAGATATCTTCTGTTCGACACTGCGCTGGTAAAAGAGGACTACCCTTTTCTTCGTTGCGCCCAGAAGGTAACCTGTTTCGAAACCCAAACCAAATGATGAACCCGAGACCTCGGCTAGAAATATATCGCACCCCGAGAGCCAATTCATATCTCTTCGGTACACATCGCTAGGAGTTATGCGCCGGTCCGCTTCCCAAGCATCTTCGCCGAGCAGATGAGCGGTTAGAACTTCGTGCCCCATCACCCGGAGCACATCTACGATTTTCCGAGCCGCCACCAGCCCAGACCGATCTCCTACCACTGTAAAACCGAAGTAGATTTTCATTACTCGCCGAGACGCACGCCGTTAAATTGGGATACATTCTGCCATTTATCAAAATCGTTGAATAGTGTCATGCGGAGTGGGGTCGACTGGTAAAGGTTTGCCGGCAAAAAGCCATTTCTGGCTTCGAAACCTACGCCCGAGGAAGGGTAAGCTTTGGAAGGCTCTGCGCCTATCTGCAACTCCCTCCGCACCGTTGACCGCGGGTGGCTTTCGCTCTAGCTCACTCGTTCATGCCTACAGAAAAATGTAATGCGAATTCGGCGGTTTCCGACGTTTTCTGAAAATCGCGAGAACAAATATTCGTGAGCCAAGTCATTCTGGTCAGAACCCCACCTGAATTAGCAGGCTCCCCAATACATCCAGAAGGCGGCGTGCGGCCCGGGATAGCCGCTCGAGAGGGTACATGGCCACCATAAGTGCGCAGCCGAAGAAGCTGGCCACGCGAGAGAGCAGGCCGATCTTCGCCATCTTGGCAGCCGGCCACCGGGAAGAGGTGGCCTCGGTGCGCCGCGTGATTTCTGCAGGACGCCGCTCCGCAGCGCGCTCTGTGTAACCTTTCGCGCCCACAGGAGTCTCATTTCAGCTACCAGCCTTCGGTGTGCGCGACAGACAAGTGCATTCCGGGCCAAATTTCCAAGCACCCGAAAGGAATGACAATGTTTCCCGAATTTCGCGCGCGTTTCTTTGCTCATAATAGAACAGGTAATGCGCTCACAACAAAGTCGGCTGGCGTCATGTGTCTCCTCGCCCTCACTGCAATGTGCTCCGCAAGCTTCACGAAGACTGCACTGGCACAGGACTATACGGGAGCGGTTTATGCAGGAACGGACGACGGACAGAAGAATGGTCTGGTGGCCTACGGTCGCAGAGCCGATGGCACCCTGGCATATATCGGCGCGTATCTGTCAGGTGGTGCTGGAGGGCGACTCAACACTGGTGGTCGCATCGACCCGCTGATCTCAGCTCATTCAGTCTTAAACGTCGACAATCGCTTTGTTTTACAGGTCAACGCCGGCTCTAATACGGTTTCTTCATTCAGGGTAAACAAAGACTTCAGTCTGACACTCATCAGCGTGGTTCCAAGCGGTGGTTTTGGACCTGACACCATTGCTGAGCGCGATGGGGTCGTCTATGTTGCCAATGTCGACAGCGATGGTGTTTATACCGGACCGCAGGACCAGGTAGGCGATATTGATGCCTTTGAATTGAACCGCGAGACAGGTCATCTCCAGGAAATTCCGGGCTCGAAACGGCAACTTGTTGGCCGTCCCTCTGACCTGGCCGTAGCTCCAAATGGCCGTTCTCTTGTCGTGTCGATCTACAACGCCGGATCAACTGCGATCTCGGATAGTGCCGCGAATGCCGAGCTTGAAAGTTTTGCGATTGTTGGGCGAGGTTTTCTCACTCCGATCTCGGCCATTACGTCTACGCCGCGGAACAATGACCAGAACCGCAATCTGCCCTCGGCGATTGGCATCGCGATTCGCGAGTCGGGTGGGCATGCGGTGGTCGTCGTCACCGAATCTCGTGAATTTTTCGCAAATGGACAGCCGGCACCGGTCAGCCAATTCCAAACGGGATCCGTTTCGACATTTGATCTGAACAATTTTGGTTCCCTTCGTCCCATATCTCTGGATGTGCCGACCAGCAGCCAAATCACAACAGGGCCGACGAACACTTCAACCAGTTCCTGCTGGATCTCCTTCGATAAGGATGGTCGAACCTTCTGGGTGGTCAGCGCCTCTTCGTCCATTATTTCCAGCTTCCGATTCAACGACGATGGTTCCGTAGAAGAAATTGACAGCCGTGCGGCGACCGGAGTGCCAGTCAACCCGGATGCCGCCAATCCGGCAGCGGGAGCCACTGGCTTTGTCGACGTCGCTGAAACTGAAAACAGCGATTTCCTTTACGAGCTGGAAAGCGGCACAGGAACGGTGGACGTTTATCGGATTTCCTCGCCGGACTCGCCATTGACGCTTCTGCAGCAGATGTCCACTGGGTTGCCGCAGACTGGCGGAGTCATGGGCATCGCCTTTATCATTATCAACCCCGCTGACCTCCGCGAGGGTCAATAGCAATATTGTAGACCACCAGTTTGCTTTTTATCCTGCTGCAAAGCGCGTGTACCGCATTTATGACTATCAGCTGTTAGAAAATTGTTGGCGAGGGCTCAGCTGCGTATTTTGCGTCTGCGCGTTTGCAGAAGGCACGCAGAACTAGTGCGTTGAGTGGAGCTATGAGTCTCATCGTCCTAACCGCGATTTGCTTTCTGGCTTGCGGGTTTTACCTTTTCGTTCTGGCTCATTAGATTCAAGAGACCCAGCGTAAGGGAACGACTCGTTCGGCCGCCGATGACCAAACCCGTCAGAGCCGTGAGCCGCAAGGCCTTCACATTTATCGGCTCTGGGAGGGCCACGGGAAGGCAGGGCCGCGTCGCGGCCAGGTCAGTTCGGCCGGCAGGCGTAGCTGCGCGGTCACGCGGCAGCGGCCTTAGTTGCCAAGCGCGAACGGTACGAAACGATCGCGAGATCATGGGGCGTGGGCAGGAGCCTCTAACCTGGGTCATCTTGTTCACCACAGTCGGTGACGCAAGTCACATCATTCGTGCGGGATTGGCAATAGATTCCAAACAGAATTTCTTTGCAACCTGCTGGACAGGAGAGAGAGATGGGTGCGTTCGGACACAAAAGGGGCTTTGTCTGGCTAGTATTGGCTGGATTGCTCTATTTCAGCACGGTTCCCACAAGCGTATTTGCGGACGAGAAGGACGGACGTACTCCGTCTCCGAAGGCTAATACGGGGACTGTATCGCCAGCTATGGCGAATGCACTTCCGTCGGCCGCTACGCCGCAGGAACAGACCCCGACGAAACAGGCGAATGCCGGGTCGTTTGCGTTCACGGACTTTCCTACGTGGCTGAATGACATTCTAGCCACGGCCGAATCACCCATGGATTCAACAACGTTCGGGCTCGACGGGGCCGCGGAAGCAGCGCCATCGTCTATCCCGGGGAGTTCAGATCCCCAAGGCTCTGGAGGCCCTGTCGGCGGGCAAGGCGCGAACAACAGTAGCAAAAATGTGCTGACGGGGAATTTCTTTCATCGTCTAGTGCAGTTCTACAAACAAGATTGGGCGGGCACCAACCCGACCGGACCTTCCCCGATCAAACGCGGTCTTCCGGCGCCCCTAGATTCGCCTCCATTTCCATTCTCGGACTGAGGTTACGGAGGGTCACCTGACATCGGCGCGCCCGATGGCAATACCTATCCTTTAATGTCTGCACTCGGACTCCAGGACAGTCGTACGAAAGTCTACGGCTGGGTTGCGACCAGCATAAACTTCAGTACGTCAGCCAAGAATAATTTTCCAGTGTCCTACGACATCTTTCCGAACAAGATAGAAGTCAATCAAGCGGTCGTATACATCGAACGCCTGCCCGACACCGTGCAGACCGACCATTTCGACTGGGGATACCACGTGACTGGATTCTACGGTATCGACTATCGCTTCACGACCGCGAAGGGCTACTTCAGCGAGCAACTCTTGCAGTCCAACAAACAGTACGGCTTCGATCCTGTTCTGGAATATTTCGACCTCTACTTCCCGGTCAAAGACGGTCTCGACATCCGAATTGGGCGGTTCCTCTCGGTTCCTGGGATCGAAGCGCAGTTGGCGCCGAACAATTACAACATGACGCACTCGCTGCTCTACACGATCGATCCATTCACCGACACGGGGATCTACGGCAGCCTAAAGCTGAACAAGCAATGGATCGTTCAGCTGGGCCTATCAGGCGGGCACGATGTTGCGCTGTGGACCCCCGACGCTAAACCCTCAGCCATCTTTTGCTTGAACTACTCGACTAAGAGCAACAACGACAATTTTTACGGCTGCGCGAACGGCATCAACGACGGCAAGTATGCCTACAACAATCTACAAGACTATGACTTCACCTGGTACCACAAGTTCAACAGCAAGTGGCATATGGCGACGGAGGCTTGGTACATGTATGAACGCGATGTGCCGAACGTCGCCGGCAATGTCACAAATCCGATCACGCCTGAGCTCGGCGCAAATGGCGCATTCTGCAGGGCTGGTGTGCTTCGCTGCACCGCGCCGGAATACGCCGTCGTCAACTATTTGAATCGCGAGATCAATTCCAAGTTTTCAATTGGATTTCGGTCTGACTTACTCGACGACAAGAAGGGCCAAGGACAAAAACATCCGGACCATCCGCGCGACCAATGAAACCATAGCCCTTCGAATCGTTGAACCACTTTACCGTTCCTTGCACCACTTTCGTCCTCCCTGAATTGAAACGAATGGTACAAAAGATTCCAGGCATGCTGGCTGTTATCATAACGTTTCGATTCATTTGGCCAACCCGTTCTATACGGTCTGAGTCCGTCTGGGGCTTCGCTGTCGATCTTGCCAGCCTTGTTCGTGCAAGAGGCAAGGCCCCCGTTTGACCTAGAGTGAACTTCGCTTGTGAAACTTAGTTGGGGATTTCTGCAAGAACCTCGCTCGCTGTGGCCCGATCGCCGTGGCTACGGCTAATTTTTTCGTACATCACAACGCGCTTGTTATCGAGGAGGAAGGTGGAAGGATAGGCGGTCTCCTGGGGAGCGTCCCAGCGAAGGCCGTACAAGTTCGTGACCTTATAATCGGGGTCGGTAACGAGTGTTACGTTTTCAGGCAGGGCAGCCTGCTTTTCGAGGAATTCCTTCGCATGCTGGTCGAGCTCAGCCGGGGGACCTGGATAAACGAGAAGGACGGTCGCCCTCTTCTTTGCGAAGTCGGATGCGTGGGCGATGAAGTCGTGGGCTTGCTTTTGGCAAAACGGGCATTGGTAGCCGGGATATCCGCGCAGAATGACGAGCACTGTGGTGCCTTTGCTCGAATGGTCCGACAATCGAACTCGAGTTCCGCTGAGCGTCGAAAGACTGAAATCAGGCGCTGTTTGACCCTTAGCGGGCGTCTGGGCTTGAGCATTCGTGAGGGAAACAAGAACAAGCAGAAGCGAGAACAGTAGAGTGTGACTAAAACGAAAAAGAGATTTGGGTTTTGCGGCGCGGAGCACCGCGTGCCCTGGGATTCGCATCCGGAGTCTCCAATTTGGCAGATGACAGCTGTAGTGAGACTACGAGGGGCAAGAAAGGTTACAGACGGTTTAGAAAGGAGGCCTTCAGAGGGTTTCGCGAATATTGTCCGGGGGGCGATGGAATTTTCCGTGGACTTCAGGGGGGAGCGCTTCTCGCGGGTCTAGATGCCAGTGAACGTAGGGACGCTCGTTTACGAAATCCCAGCGAATTGAGCGACCTACTTGCGGAGTTGCTCCAAATGGTGGCCTCGATGGAGAACGCAGCGCTCGTATACGATTCGGGCCAACGGAGAACGCTCTTCCAATTCTTCAGGGGCTTTGCTCACGGCGGTTAGGCTTTCGGTTCTAGCCAGCGTGAATTCTTCCGAAGCTGGAGGGCGGGTGTGGCGCGATTAGCGAGTATGACTTCGCGGTTGATCCGATGCACCTTCGTGCGAGTTAATCCGGGGGTTTCCATGCTCCGGTTCTGAAGTCCTGGACCTGTCCGGCTGTAGCTCTCTCCCAATAGGCGAGATGTGCGAGCAGGTCCTTTGCAGACCAGTCTCGGGTTGTGGGAAGAGAGACCTACCATGTGCTCCGCGACCACGAGGCGGCTCTTCTATACACGGACGGTCTTTCAGTTTTGGGGTATGGACGTCCCGTAGGTTCCTCCTAAGACGGCCTCCCAGTAGGTGACTAAGTTCCCTTCGCGGTCCTGGAACGTGGGCTATAACCGAAACAACAAAGGCCACGCCGAGCTGGAGAAGCGTGTAGAGAGGTTCGAGAATATCCGCCAAGCGTTCGAACGCCGCGGCCTTGCCCGGCGTCGCCTCCGAACCGAGCCAGAAAACAAAATCTTCGCCGTAGTAGCGGCCGAGGAACTTGAAGAAGAGCGGATTCAACTCAAAGTTGGTAATTGAAAAATCTTGCCACGGTGTTAGT
>Ga0099829_10002184_pt1 | contig 11188 bp, 10 predicted proteins | sample CZO8metaG_3_FD_79336 | JGI IMG/M metagenome (GOLD analysis project Ga0099829, IMG submission 79336) | Vadose zone soil microbial communities from the Eel River Critical Zone Observatory, Northern California, USA - CZOApr15con2H2.8 metaG | ecosystem: Environmental > Terrestrial > Soil > Vadose...
AGCGGTTCTTGGTAATCTCGGCAAGCGTGAGATTCGCTTTTGCGGTGTTCAGGTTGCTGAGCGATTGCTGCAGCTGCTGGTCGACTTCGGGAGTGTCGATGACAGCAAGCAGTTGGCCTTGCTTGACGTGGGCTCCAATGTCAAAGTACCACTTCTTCAGATACCCACTTGTGCGTGAATAGATCGGTGAAGTGATGAACGGTTGTACATTTCCGGGAAGGATGATCTCCTCGGCGGGCGTTGTTTGTTTTGGTGACACCACCGACACTGCGGGCAGAGCCATTCGCGCGGTTACTGCATCCAGGGTCGTGCGGGCCCTGACTCGGGACCGGATGCCGGATGCCAGGAGAGCGGCAATCACGATCAAAGCAATCGCCAGGCCCAGCCATCGTTTGCGCGGACGCTTCTCTACTCCCATATCATTCAATGGGAGGGATTGCCCGGCCGTTTGTCTTATACCTTCAGTTTGAGGCAACATATTTAAACTCCACACAGTTTGGGTCTAGTGTTGCTCTTGCGGTTGCGCCACGTGCCGGCGTGAACCCTGCAGAACACTGAAAAATGCCGGGACAAAGAAGAGCGTCGAGACTGTCGCGAAAAGCAATCCACCGATAACCGCCCGGCCCAGGGGAGCGTTTTGTTCACCCCCGTCGCCTAGTCCGAGAGCCATGGGTACCATGCCGATGATCATGGCCAGAGCGGTCATCAGCACGGGGCGAAAACGCGTGAAGCCTGCCTCCAATGCTGCGCTAATCGAATCACTCCCTTCCGTCATCTTCTCCGTAGCAAAGCTCACAACCAGGATGCTGTTTGAGGTTGCGACACCCATGCACATGATGGCTCCCATGAGTGCGGGTACGCTCAGAGTTGTGTGCGTTATAAACAAGAACCAGGCAATCCCGGCGAGTGCTGCGGGCAGCGCGGAAATCATGATGAAAGGATCAAGCCAGGACTGAAAGTTGACTACGATCAGCAGGTATATGAGTACGATTGAGAATACCAGCCCACTGAGAAGGCCGATGTAGGACGATCGCATTGTCTGAACCTGTCCGCGGATAACAACTTGAGAACCCCGCGGTAATTGCGACCTTGTAGCGTCGATGATCTTGGTGATATCGCCGGCGACGCCGCCCAGGTCGCGTCCCGCGGCCGCGCCAAAGATGTCAATCACTGGGGCTACGTTGTAATGAGAAACCACCGCCATTCCCGCTCCCCGTTGCACCGATACCAGACTGGCCATGATCGACGCAGGAGCGGTTGGGTCTGTGCCGGTGACCGGAATGTTCTGTAGATCCTGCAACGTGGCCGTGCGGTACTGCGGCGTCTGGGTTGCGATTGAGTAACTGACATGGTTCTTTGGGTCAAGCCAGAATGTGGGTGACGTTTGGAAGCTGCCGCTCAGTGATACCAAAAGATTTTGCGCGATGTCGTGCGCAGAGAAGCCGAGTTCTTCAGCTTTGGTGCGTTCGACTCTGAGATTCAGATACGGCTGATCGAAGGGCTGCTGAATTCCCAGGTCAGCAGTTCCTGAGACGAATCTCATTTTCTCAAGCAGCGTGTCTGCGTAGCGCCGGTTTCCCGCCAAGTCGTTGCCCACGACCTGAACGTCGATGGGAGCCGGTAAGCCAAAATTTAGAATCTGGCTGACCATGTCAGCCGGCAAGAACGCGAATGTAACGCCCGGGAACTGTTTCGGGAGTTCCAACCGAAGCTGGTGAACGTAGTTGTCCGTGGGATGGTGATTGGCGGACAGGGTTACAAGAATGTCGGCGTCCGATGTGCCAACCGGGGCCGAATTGCTGTAAGAGAGATTGATGCCGCTGTAGGGCAGACCAATGTTGTCGATGACGCTCTGGACTTCATTTGCCGGAATCTGCTGCCGAATCGCCTGCTCGACCTGATCGCAAAGGTTCGCCGTTTCTTCAATGCGCATTCCGGTCGGAGCCCGTAGATGAAGTTTGAAAGTTCCGCTGTCCACGCTGGGAAAGAAGTCGCGGCCCAGCCAAGGGATCAGAATTGCCAGAGACCCAAGGCAAATCGCGAAGAACCCAACCAGGAAAATCCGCCGGTGGTGGAGACAGCTCTCCAACACGCCGCGATAGCTCCCACGGAATCTCTCGAAGGCTGCCTCAAAACGCTTTTGAAGTCTTACCAGCGGATTGCGGCTGGCGGCGTGTCCGCCTTTTTCTCCCCGCAACAAGTACTTGGCCATGGTCGGGACGATGGTCCGGGAGAGAAAATAAGACGCCAACATGGCGAAAACCACTGCTTCGGCGAGCGGCACAAAGAGATACCGTGCTACCCCAGTCAGCAGGAACATCGGGGCAAATACGATACAAATTGCAAGCGTGGACACGAAGGCGGGCGTCGCGATCTGCGACGCACTATCCAGCACGACCTCGTCCATGTCCTTGTCTGGTTCTGCCTCGCGGTTTCGATTGATGTTCTCGACCTCGACTGTGCATCGTCCACCAGGATGCCGACCGCCAAGGCGAGTCCACCAAGCGTCATGATATTGATCGTTTGCCCAATAGCGCTGAGGACAATGATGGACGTCAGGATCGCCAGAGGAATCGAAGTCGCTATGATGACGGTGCTTCGCCAACTGCCCAGAAACGTGAGAATCATGAAGGCGGTCAGGCACGCGGCAATCAGCGTTTCCTTGACCACTCCGCTGATGGCGCCGCGAACAAAAATCGACTGGTCAGCCAGGGGTGCGATCTGTAATTGGGGTGGAAGTGCCGCCTTAATCTGCGGGATAAGGCCCTTGATCGCCGAGATGACGTTCAGCGTTGACGCATTTCCAGCCTTTTGGATCGTCAGCAATACGGAGCGCTGCCCGTCGACGCGCACGATATTCGTCTGCGGGGGAAAACCATCCCGGACCCAGGCAACATCTTTCATGTAAATAGTCGTGGCGCCAGTCGTCTTGATTGGGATTCGATTCAGGTCGGCAATGGTCTGCGGTGCTGCATTGGGAATCGAAACGTCGTATTCCCTGGAACCGATCTTGGACGTCCCTGTGGGCAGGATCAGATTTTGTACGCTGATCGCATTGACCACATCCAGCGCGGACAGGCCTTTCGACTGCAATGCTGTCGTATTCAGATCCACCATTACTTGGCGTTGTTTACCGCCATACGGAAAGGGTACCGATGCCCCCGGCACTGTGATGAGCTGCGTTCGAATAAAATTCAGGCCATAGTCATTGAGTTCTTGTTCTGACAGATTTTGCCCCGAAAGGGCTAACTGCAGGACAGGCACACTCGATGCGCTGTACGCAAGAATCAGTGGCGGCGTCGATCCTGCAGGCAACTGCCTGAGCTGGGTCTGAGAGATAGCCGTAATCTGCGCAATACCCTGCTGAATGTTCGCGGTTGGCTGCAGGAACACTTTGACAACCGCTATTCCGTACAGCGACTGCGATTCGACGTGCTCAATGTTATCGACGGTAGTAGTAAGCGCTCGCTCCGTGACGCTAACGACGCGGTCACTCATTTCCTGAGGAGCGAGGCCGTTATAGTTCCAGATGATGCTGACAACGGGAATATCGATGGTCGGAAATATATCGGTCGGAGTGCGAACAATCGCGAGCCCTCCCATGATCAGGATGAGTATGGACACGACCACGAATGTGTAGGGCCGCCGTAATGCAAGTCGAACTATCCACATAGAATTTCTTTCCGATAAGTTTTGCGACCTAAGACCGTCTCTTACCCAGCCGCTGCCGCTAGCAAAGCCTCGACCTTCGCATCCCCTCAGGTCATGCCAAGCGGAGCTGTGTATCGAGCGCGCGGCACATCTGGCGCCTGAGCTTCGCGCGTGCTCGCGTGAGCCGGGCCTTCACTGTTCCGTCGGGCACCCCTAGAATCCGCGCTGCTTCGCTCGTGGTCAGCCCCTCCAAAGCGCGCAACTGGAATGTCTTGCGTAGCGAAGGCGAAAGTTGCTCTACGAATTGCTTCAGACGCCCGTGCATTTCAGAATGACTGCACTCATCCTCAGGACTTGGCCCGCAGGCTGGCAATCGTTCTGACACGGAATATTCCTGCTCCTCCCCGAATCGCTCGTCCAGCGACACGTGGATCTGGCGTGGTCGCCTGCGCAATTGCATCCGCGCACAATTTGTGACAATCGCGGTTAACCACGTCGACATTTGCGCCTGCGCCCTGAATTGGTCCAGGTGTTTGTAAGCCGACAGGAGTGCATCCTGAACCGCATCTTCGGCGTCGGCTGAATTACCCAGGTGTCGATAGGCATTCCGGTAAAACGAGGGAAGGCAGCGCGACAAAACGTTCTGCATTTCCTGAATTCCCTTCTCGCGGATGGGCACGTCCAGGCGCTGTTCGCTTCCGATATTTGCCTCTGCAGCTTGCATCTTGTCTTCCCCTCCGGGTACGGCATCAAAAAAGCACGCCGCTTTCCAATTCACCGCCGGGTAACTTAACTGCGTATTTTCAACGGCATGAGCCGAATCGGGTGGTGGGATGGCCTTACGAAACCCAGATAGAGCGTCGCGCCGTCGACACAATGTCCGCATTTCGACAGGGTCCAGCCGGGCATGACAGACCCTCAGAGTTTAGGAGACAGGCTGAACCTGGGTTTGAATCTGTGGTGGGACGGCTTTTCAAGACCGCGTCGCCCGGACTTCCTCTCCAGAGACGCAGAGAGCACAAGCCGCCTTCGCAGCGGCATGAAAGATCTAGGGGAGGCAGGACTGCGAAGGCGACTGTCGCTCTTGGCACATTGCCATATGCTCCTCTGATGCTGTGATGGACAACTCCGTCGCGTTTTTTTGATTTAAACTCCATTGCTTGTCGGAATTCAGCACACAAAACCTCTCTTCGTAGTGTTGGAACGCGAAATGCATGCAGAACTCTGCGTTCAGCTTCTATCACCACCGAAATGTGCACGACCTGAAGGTGGATGACAGGTAGCTGATGGTTCCTTGTCATTCGTGGAGGTGTATATGCAGATAACGAGGTGGGGTGCAGACCGCGCGAGTTCAGACGTGATCTCCGGCATTCTGAATTGCGTGTGTCCTGATTGCGGCGGAAGCATGGGTGGACCCGGCAAAGAGTTCAAGTGCCAGGGTGAATGTCAAACGGATTGGCGTCAGGTTTGGGAGCGAGTCCTTTCAGCCAGACACTGACATTATAGGACTTGCTACAACTGTGTGGAGGAGGAAACCATGGTCAAGGTTGCGATTGACGGCATCGTTCATGCAGCCCAGCCCGACGAAGTGCTCATCGATCTGATCAACCGCACCGGCGGGTCAGTTCCCCACGTCTGTTACCACCCTCAACTCGGTCCTGTTCAGACGTGTGACACGTGCATGGTTGAAACAAACGGTCGCCTGGTCCGCGCTTGTGCCACCGGAGTTACCGACGGAATGAAGATCTCCACCAAGTCAGCGAAGGCGTCGGCTGCGCAGGTCGAGGCATTCGATCGCATTCTCAGCAATCACCTGCTGTACTGCACGGTTTGCGACAACAACAATGGCAATTGCACTGTCCATAACACGACGAAGCTGCTGGCCATCGAGCATCAGCGAATCCCCTTTCGATCGAAGCCCTACGAGGTCGATAACACGAATCCGTTCTACCGCTACGATCCCGATCAATGCATTCTGTGTGGCCGCTGCGTAGAGGCTTGTCAGAACGTCGAGGTCAACGAAACGCTTTCCATCAACTGGGAAGATCCAAATCCCCGTGTGCTGTGGGACGGCGGCTCAACCATTGGAGAGTCGAGTTGCGTTTCGTGCGGCCACTGCGTCACCGTCTGTCCCTGCAATGCGCTGATGGAAAAAACCATGCTGGGTCATGCCGGCTTCCTAACTTCTCTGAAGAAGTCCGCTCTGAGCGGCATGATCGAAGTGGTCAAGGGCATTGAACCGGAAACCGGTTACGGAACGATTCTTCAGGTTTCCGAAGCGGAAGAAGCGATGCGGGAGCACCGCATCCGCAAAACGAAAACCGTGTGCACCTACTGCGGTGTGGGGTGCAGTTTCGACGTCTGGACGAAAGATCGCCACATTCTTAAAGTAGCGCCGGAGCACGGTCCAGCCAATGGGATATCCACTTGCGTAAAGGGAAAGTTTGGTTGGGGTCACATCAATAGTGAAGATCGCCTAACCACGCCGCTGATTCGCGAAGGCGACAAGTTTCGCCAGGCCAGCTGGGACGAGGCTCTCGATCTGGTCGCTAGCAGACTCTCACAGATCAAAGCCAACGATGGACCGGACGCCCTCGCATTCATCTCATCTTCCAAGTGTACGAATGAAGAAAGCTATCTGATGCAGAAACTGGCGCGAGCCGTCATCGGGACCAACAATGTTGACAACTGCTCGCGCTACTGCCAGTCGCCGGCGACGCAGGGTTTGTTCCGCACTGTCGGCTATGGTGGCGATTCCGGTTCCATCTCCGACATGGAGGAGGCTGACCTTGTTCTCATCATTGGTAGCAATACGGCGGAGAGTCATCCAGTCATTGCCACGCGGGTGAAGAGCTCTCATAAACTCGACGGGCAAAAGCTCATTGTCTCGGACCTGCGCGAGCATGAAATGGCAAGGCGAGCAGACCTCTTCCTGCATCCCAAGCCAAGTACAGACCTATTCTGGCTGAATGCAATCAGCCGCTATCTGCTTGACAATGGCCTTGCGCACACCAAGTTTCTCGATCAGTGGGTAAACGGACTAGACGACTATCGAAAGAGTCTAGAGCCTTTCACGATGGAAGCTGCCTCGCGTATTTCCGGCGTGCCCGAGGAGACTCTGAAAACAGTCGCGCACATGATCGCCGACGCGAAGGCGATGTGCATACTCTGGGCGATGGGAGTAACACAGCACACCCAGGGTTCCGATACCTCCACCGCGATTTCGAACCTGTTACTTGTCAGCGGCAATTACATGCGCCCGGGAACCGGCGCTTACCCGCTTCGCGGCCACAACAACGTGCAGGGCGCCAGCGATCACGGGTCCATGCCAAACATGTTGCCGGGCTATCAATTGGTGAACGATCCCGAAGTACGCCAGCGATTTGAGGCGGGTTGGAAGGTCAAGCTGCCTTCCACTAAAGGGCTGGACAACCATCAGATGGTGGAAGCGATTCATGGCGGCAAACTCAAGGCGATGTATCTCATTGGCGAAGAAATGAGCATCGTCGACTCCAACGCCAACTATGTCGGAGATGCATTCGCGAAGCTCGACTTCTTTGTCGTGCAGGACATTTTCTTCAGCAACACGTGCCGGTATGCCGATGTTGTGCTGCCAGGAGCACCGAGCCTGGAAAAGGAAGGCACCTTCACCAGTACCGAAAGACGCATTCAGCGACTCTATCAAGTGTTAGAACCGCTCGAAGGTTGTCTGCCGGATTGGAAAATCACCCAGGACGTTGCCAACCGGCTGGGCGCGGGCTGGCACTATCAACATCCTTCCGAGGTCATGGATGAAATCGCTTCTCTCACACCGATGTTCGCTGGCGTCAACTACGAGAGACTAGCGGGATACAAGTCCCTGCAATGGCCGGTGGCGGCTGACGGAACCGACCAGCCCCTGCTCTACACAAAACGCTTTGCGTTCCCGGATGGAAAGGCGAGGCTGTTCCCAGTCTCCTGGATTGGTCCCACCGATCAGCCGGACTCCCAATATGACTTGCACTTAAATAATGGGCGGCTTCTCGAACACTTCCACGAGGGCAACCTGACCTATCGCACCGAAGGGATTCAAGAGAAGGTTCCTGACACGTTTGTGGAAGTCTCCCCCGAACTCGCCGAAGAACGCGGAATTCAAAGTGGCACATGGGTGCAACTTGTTTCGCGCTACGGTCAGGTCCGAGTGCGCGCCGTGGTTACCGACCGCGTGCACGGGATGGAACTGTACATGCCCATGAACTCGGTTGAGAGTCCTGTGAACCGGTTGACCAGCAGCCACACTGATCCGGTAACCAACACTCCTGCCTACAAGGAGACCAGCGTTCACATGAAGGTGTTGGCCGAAGTCGGCGAGAATCCGTTGCCCCGAATCAATTCTCGCTTCGGTCATCCGACGCCTCAGAGCGGCGTGGAAGTCGAACGTAAGTGGAAGCGACCGGACTATACCCCTCCAGGAAATGGTCTGGTGCAGTTACAGACGAAGAAGTAACGCGAGGAGAACTCAATGGCTCAACCAATTCCTCTGGAAATCCCGCCGCGCAACCCGCGTGCGGAGTTGCGCTCTCGACTGGAGCAGGCGCCCGAAGAGCACGCAGAAGCGATCTTGGCCGCATACGAAGTGCTCCAGGAATTGCACAATCGCGGCGCGCTGGAGATTATGCGCGGTGCCTTAGCGGCGAGCGACGAGATTCTGGAGAAGGTAGTCGACAATGCCAAGACGCCCGAGGCGATCCGGGCTATCAGGAACCTCCTCTTTTTCCGTCGCATACTGGGCAGCATTGAGCCGGAATGGTTCGAGGGGATTTTCCAGGCAATTCCAGAAGGAATCGCCCAAGTGACGGCGGAGCGAGACCAACCGGTCAGTTTTTTCGGACTCCTTCGGCGTCTCGTCAGCAAAGATAGCCTCCGCGGCCTGGCCGCCGCCATCGACTTCTTGCAAGCGTTTGGACGCCACCTCCAGGCGCTCAACACATACGTACGTCCCACGTCGGAGAGTCAGACGCCGCAAACCTAAACGGAGATGAATAGGGTCATGATGAATCGCTGGGGTATCGCTGTCGCTGGAGTTCTACTGCAAGTCGCACTGGGCGCTGTTTATGCTTGGAGTGTATTTCGGGTGCCTCTCACGAAGCAATTTGGGTGGAGTATTTCCGAAGTCACGTTGACTTTTACAATCAGCATCTTTGTGCTGGGCATCGCGGCGTTTTTCGGCGGCCTCTGGCTCAATCGCGTGGGACCAAGAGTCGTCGCCCTCACAGGCGGGTTTCTGTATGGCCTCGGAGTTTTTCTGGCGAGTTTCTCCGACCACAAACTGTGGTGGCTATACCTAAGTTACGGTGTGATCGGTGGAATTGGACTGGGCTTCAGCTACATTGTGCCTGTCGCCGTCCTGGTCAAGTGGTTCCCTGACCGCAGAGGCCTGATCACCGGCGTTGCCGTAGGCGGATTCGGAGCTGGAGCACTCGTGACGGCACCGGTGGCCACGCACCTCATTCAGAGCGTGGGCGTTCTTTCAACTTTTGCTTACCTCGGAATCGGGCTTCTCATCATCACGGTTGTCGCCGGCTATTTCATGCAAAATCCACCACACGGTTGGACGCCTAAGGGATGGACACCAACGGCCTTGCAAGCATCCCAGCGTTCCGGCCATGACTACACACTCCGGGAGGCGCTCGGAGCCTGGCAATGGTGGGCCCTGTGGCTGCTTCTGTTCCTGAATACTTCCGCCGGAATTTCCGTGATTTCGCAGGAAGTCCCGCTATTTCAAGGACTGGCAGGCGTGAGCGCGGTAGTGGCCGCCAGCATGGTGGGAGTGGCCAGCATCGGGAACGCTTTCGGACGGGTGTTCTGGGCTTGGGCGTCTGATTCGATTACCAGACGAGCGACATTCATCGTGATGTTTCTTGCGCAGGCAATACTCTTTTGGACTCTTCCCAGCATCAATTCCGCTGCCCTATTGACGATAGTCGCCTTCTTCGTGCTGATGTGCTATGGCGGAGGATTTGGGACCATGCCTGCCTTCGCGGCCGATTACTTTGGATCGAAGAATGTTGGTCCTATTTATGGTCTCATGCTCACTGCCTGGGGTTTCGCGAGCGCTTTTGGGCCGCTGCTCATTGCTTACATGCAGCAGATCAGTGGCACCTATCGTGGAGCGCTGCATGTGATCGCGGAGGTGATGGCAGCATCGATGATCCTCCCTCTCATCGTTTCCCCACCGTGTAGCCGTTTGAATAGTTGCCGGGGCCCGCTAAGTTCCGAGCCTTTTTGTTGGTGGACCTGCCGGTGGTAGTTTGCGAGAACTAGCTCGGCAACACTCGGAATGGTCAGCGTGATCGGGAGACAGAGACAGTCTCATGCCTATTACTTGGCAATCGCTGTCTGCCCACACGCTCCTGCGGCGCTAACCTTGTGGCGCACGATTTGCATCTTCACGGTGTCTCCGGGGAAGTCCAGGTACATCACGTGCTTCTCCAGACGAACCGGAACAGAATTGTGGGGGGACAGTGCAGACGGCAAATCATTGAGTTCCGACTCGTAACGCCCAACGTAGACGTCGCAGTTCAATTGCACAGAAATGTTGTAGAGATAGTAGTGCGACTGCAATGGTGTGCGAACAGCCTCGGCACCCGCTCTTACAGAAGGCGTCGCCACGTCCTGCTTCTGGACGTTGATGATTGTCCCTTCTTTTGATTGCTTAGACTGGCCGGTTGCGGAAGGAACCGCCACAGCGCTGACGACTGCAAGAATGCTGACACACAAAACGATTTTCATAGTTCTTCTCCTAAACAATTGAAGCAATCAAGTTTCCAAATGGAGTCGATGTGTTCTGCCTCGCTTAACGCGCCCCGTCAGGCGCCTAACCGCTGACAGGAAGCGGACGCGCTCACACAGAGTCCGCTCAGAAGGGGAAGCGCACCGAGAGAATCCAGCGATGGTTGTCCCGGTGGAACTGCGTCGCGGCGATCTGCAAACCACCGCCCACCATGAAATTGAGTCGCTCCGCCAATGGAAATCTGCCGAGCACGAGTCCCGGCGTCAGGAACACTTCTTTCTTTCCGTCCAACGTACCGCCCGACCAAAACGTAGAATTTTGCTCGACCATAGGCCAGATTTTTCCCTTGATCTTGTATTGAAGGGCGGTATTGAAAACGATCGTCCGGCCCAAGAGATTCGTGCCACTGGCTGGAAGGTTCGCGCCAATTGTGCTCTGAACGTCCCACGGCCCGAAGCCCTTCCCGACAGCAAGAGTGGGCGACAAAACAGCGTGGCCCATGCCATTCGGCGGCGTTCCGGTAGGGAACGAACCGCCGAGAAACAGTCCCACAAAGTAGTCGCCCTTACCCTCCGGTGCGGAAAACGCCCGGAACTTCACTTGCCACGAAAAGTCTCCAAAGCCATCCGGGATCTTCGATTGATGCACGAAGTAACTTGGCGGAAAAAATCCTACTTCGAGGCGTGTTGTAGGGATAATTTCCAGACCCCGTGATGCGCCATAGTTAGACGTCACCGTGCCGCCCGTGGCATCTTGCTGCCAGGA
>Ga0099829_10002186_pt1 | contig 11179 bp, 9 predicted proteins | sample CZO8metaG_3_FD_79336 | JGI IMG/M metagenome (GOLD analysis project Ga0099829, IMG submission 79336) | Vadose zone soil microbial communities from the Eel River Critical Zone Observatory, Northern California, USA - CZOApr15con2H2.8 metaG | ecosystem: Environmental > Terrestrial > Soil > Vadose...
CGACGGGGATCTGGACGAACTGATCCTGGGGAGCAGCCATAGGTGATGTCCCTCCTGCGTCGGAGATCGTCTAAGACCAGCATGGGAGACGCGAATTGTTCGGTCAAGAAAGGAAAGGGCGCGGGCGGATGCGCTGAGCCGCGCCCTGCGCGTGCGTCATGCCAAAGGCTGATGTCGACCGGCCAACGCGCCGACGTTGGAGGAGATCCGGGCGCTGCTCGCCCGCGAGCGTCCCGGTGACCGGCTCCCGCCTGGGGCCGCCTGAGCGCAGCGCCGCCTACTGGCTCAGCACGCGCTCCACCGTCACTGTGCCCTAGCGCAGTCGCCTGACCACCGGGCGCCCGGCGCAGGACAACCGCGACCGGGCTCGCGCCATGTCTGGGGCTCGTCCGGGCTCACCATGGCCAAGAGAGTCGGATAACACCGTAGCCGTGATCCGCGGCGACCGGCGTATCGAGTGGGCAGTCCCCGCAGGGAATGCGTCCACCCGGGCCCCTCGTTTTGAGCTCAGGACCTGCTACCTGGCCACCCTCTAACGTCCCCTGCTTGACGGAAGGATAGGGATGGCCTGATCCTCAGTGGATATGAGGGATGATCTCTCAGGTTCGACACCCCTCAGCTCCACCAACGCAAGAGAAACCAGGGCCCGTTTGAGCGAGAGCTCGCGGGACGCCTCCCCCTCGGGCTCGAGCGACTACTAGTTCTGCTTGGCATCGGCGTGCACAGAGCGGCGGACAGCTGGAACTTGGCAAGGCGAGCGGCGAGCTGAATACAGAATTGCAGAGCGTCCCACTCGTCATTCTCGCGCCATCTGTGCGCGGCCGACGCCGTCCCCGTCGAGCATCTGGTCGTCGTCCATTGTGACGGTCACCTTGATGAGCTTGCCGGTGAACTCGAAGGGGCTCTCGTAGTGAGCGACCGGCGAGCCGCGATCGCGTCCGATATCGAGGCCCGTCCACGAGATAAAGTTAAAGAAGCCGAGCCGCGAGTCGATACAGCCTGCCGGCATGCCATCGATCAGCAGAGTGAACTCGCTGAGACCCGGGCCTGTGCTGATGGTCGGCTGCATCGCTCGCGTGCGACGACGCACACGTACGCCGAGCCGGTGCTCACCTCGCGGTACCGGCGCCTCCGATCTTACGATCACATGCTCCCCTCCGATATTCATGTCGTGGACCAGATGACCGGACTGCAAATACAGGCTGTAGCCGGTCGTCGCATCGCCATGGGCTATCAGGACACCTTCACCGGCTTCGCCAATGTGAACGTCGGCCTCGATCAGATAGCTGCGACTGCGGACGTCGGGTGCGACATCTGTCGGCAGGTGCCCCATTCCGGCATGGAATACGTAGCGCTTGCGGGCGCCGTGGAAGCGGTTGGCATTCACCACGAAGCGCTCACGAAAGCGGTCGTCGAGGGGCAGCACTTTGTGCTTCTCTGCCTCTTCCCACCAGAGCTTGACCAACGCTGCAAGTTTTTCAGGGTGCTTTGCTGCGAGATCGTTCGTTTCAGAGAAGTCCTCGTCGAGATGGAACAGTTCCCATTTGTCATTCTCATAGGGTGTGCCAGAGGGATGAAATGCGACAGCCTTCCAGCCTGCGTGCCATAATCCGCGGTGGCCGAACATCTCGAAATACTGTGGTGGTGCTTTCGATGGAACCGTCGCGTCTCTTAGGCTGGGGGCAAAGCTCGTGCCCTCGATCGGCATCTGTCGGACACCGTTGATCTCCGCTGGCGCCTCGATGCCAAGCAGGTCCAGAAGCGTCGGTGTCAAGTCGCACGCGTGGGCAAACTGGTGGCGAAGCTCGCCACGGGCGGTGATTCCCTCCGGCCAGCAGATAACGAGCGGATCGCGAATACCGCCCCCGTGCGTGTTCTGCTTGTAGCGCCTCAAAGGCGTGTTGGCCGCCATCGCCCAGCCGTGCGGGAAATTCGAATGTGTTTTGGGGCCGCCCACCTCGTCGATGCGGGCGAGTTTCTCCGGGAGGGACTCGGTCCTGAAGTTCCGAGGACCGGCGGAGTTGACGTAGCCGAGCGGACCGCCCTCCTGGCTGGCGCCATTGTCGGACGTAACGAGGACGATGGTCTTCGGGAGCATCCCTGTCTGCTCAAGGAATCCTATGAGGCGGGCCAGGTGCCGATCGGCATGGTCGAGCATGGCAGCATAGGCCGATTGCAGGCGGGTGAAGACACGCTGTTCGTCGGCGCGGTGGTTCTCCCAGGGGTGCACGCCGTCGTTCCGTGGCGGCAGTCGTGTCGACTCTGGCACAATGCCGACGGCTTTCTGGCGCGCGATCCGGCGATCACGCTCGGCATCCCAGCCGTCCTTGAAGACCTCATCGTAGCTCGTGATGAGCTCGAAGGGCGCCTGATGCGGCGCATGGCACGCCCCGAGCGCGAGCCATAGGAGCCATGGCGCCCCGGGCTGCTCCGCCGAGTGACCGGCCAGAAACCGGATCGCCTGGTCGATGAGGTCAGCGGTCAGGTGGTAGCCGCTTTCGAATGTTCCGGGTGCATCGATGCTCGAATTGTCGCGCACGAGCTCCGGAGCATACTGGTCGGTTTCCGCGTCCATAAATCCGTAGAAACGATCAAAGCCACGGCCGAGCGGCCACCCGTCGAACGGACCCGTTGCGCCGGCTTCAGTCAGGGGAGTGACATGCCATTTGCCCACCATGTAATTGCGGTAGGCATGACGGCTCAGCATCTCGGCGAGCGTTCCAGCCTCCTTTGCGATCTTGCCGCGATAGCCCGGGAAGCCGCTGTCGAAGTTCGCGAGGCAGCCGACACCGACGGAGTGGTGATTGCGCCCAGTCAGTAGGGCCGCGCGCGTTGTCGAACACATGGCGGTGGTGTGGAAGCCCGTGTAGCGCAGCCCCTGCCCAGCCAGACGGTTGATCGTTGGCGTTTTGATTGGCGAGCCGTAACAACCAAAATCCGAGAAGCCGACGTCGTCGAATAGCACCACGAGGATATTCGGTGCGCCAAGAGGCGCTTGGGTCTGCGGTGGCCACCAGGGTGTCGATTCCGTGACGGTTGTGCGGACCTCGCCTTGGAATGACGGGTTCGGTTGTTCAGGCACCGTACGTCCCCCAATCTGGTATTGACCTCACACGTGATCGCGACTGACATGCGGGTCTGCGTCCGCATTTTGAAGCGAACCCTAGCGACCTGTATTGCTGACACTTAGCAACATGAAGAGTCCTGAGCTGGTGGCGCTTTCCCATGGGGTTTTCCATGCCATTTTCCAAGCCATTTTCCCATGTCTTTTTCACGACTTTTTCACTGGCTTTTTCACGACCCTCTTTAAGAAAGAGGCCTTCCTTCCTCGCCGTTTTCAAAGCAGCGAAGCCGCCGAAGGTCGCTTCGGTCTCCAGATTCTTCCCGTTCCCTAGTGGACGCCCAACCTAGGGCGGGTCATCTCTTTGGCTGGGCGTATTGCACGTCCAGCCAGCCGGGCGGACCTCCGCGCTCTTCTCCTGGTTCTTACCCGTTCGCCCGTCAGCCGGAACTCCGGAGAGGACCACTGCCGCCGGGCCCACTGAATACTGCGCCTTAACTCCACTGGCCCACTTACGTAGTCAACGGATTGAATCTGATTTCTGAAGTCTCCAAGGAACTGGTGGACCGACTCTGGAAGCGCGTCGTAGCGCCGTTGGCGACTCTTGGGGGAGGGGTCCGTCAAGATCTCGGCGATTTTTTCGGACGATACGCGAGCGGCGTGCAGCCTGTCGTACACATGAGCCCGCCGATAGTGCATACGTGCGCCGAAGGGCCGGCCTGGCTTCGCCGCCTTCTCCCATGCGTCGGTGAGCCATGCGAGTTCAGCGGGGAACCGCGGGCGAGGCGCTTCGCAACCGAACCGCTTTTCTTCCTCTGGTCTCCCGCGGGCCTCCTCCCATTCATCCTTCACCGTCGGGAGGAGCGTCCGATCCCGCAGGCAGGCACGCCGAATGCGCTCGGCCGCGCGTGTCCACCAGGCCTCATCCAGGGGCGCGCATACTCCGCCGCCGCACTGAATGCACGGTATGGCCGGTCCTCCCTCGTCTGGCCATAAAACAGCCTCAAACCCACATTCCGGACATTGGACAACAGCCCTCCACATCCTTGACTGCTCTAGAAACAGCCTGAGGAGCTCCCTCCCCGACCACTCCTGTAATGGGCGAGCGGGTCGGTTTCGGTTCGTGTTTCTGGACACGTAACCCTCCGAGTTTTCCCGTCTATCGGGCCGGATCGAGGACACGCTATAACGTGCGCATGGGAGCAATCAAGCCCATTCGCGGGCCGCAATCCTCAGCACGAAACAGCGAACGCTTGAGCGCAAGTGGCGGCTTGTCGCCGGCGACTATGACGTCGAGGTCGAAGGCCGGCTCGACGAAGCCTGGAACGATGACGAAGACGACGAGTAGCTCCACGTTCCCTGCAACAGGAACCTATCAAGGACGAACCGGTAACGGCCGAGGTCACCCGCCGAGCCAAGCTCTTCAAGGAACAGCCCGATGCTTGGTTGCCTCGGGCCAGATCGCCATCCCGCTGCTGGTCGTGCCCGAGGCCCTGGAGCCAACAGGAGACCACTGCGTGTCCTGCGGCTGCACCATCGAGCAGGGCGGGCGCGGCGGAGCCTGCCGAGCAGCGGTCCACGGCGCGCTCGCCCTGGCTGTGGAGGGCGCAGGTTGGTGCCGTTCATACTGACGAGGCGCGGCCTGTGGCGGGCAGAAGGTGTGCGGTGAGCGAGCCTTCCCCCCGCCCCGTGAGTCCGACTCCAGTGCCCGGCCTCAGCGAACTTCAGGCTGACCGCACCATCCTGGCCCGGCTACCCCTGGATGTTCTCCTGGACGCCCGGGCCCAAGTCGCACATCTAGAGGTGGACCTGGACGTTGCTATCTCGCGCCAGATGGCCCGGCACACCCAGCCGCGCCAGCCGGAGGCCGAGTCTGATCGGCTCATCTCGCCCGAGGTAGCCGCCACACGCTTCGGCGTCAAGCGGCGCTGGCTCCTCGACCACGCGAACGAGATCCCGGGAGTCAAGCGGCTGTCGCGTAAGACCATCCGATTCAGCGGACGGAAACTGGCTCGTTATCTTGACAGGCTGACGGCTTGACATCATGCCATACAACGCCTCACTCTTCCCTCATGGCCAAGAAGGAGCCCAAGGGGGATAAGCCGATGATCAAGACGACGTTGCGGTTGTCGCAGGACGTGTGGCGCGAGGCTCGGGTTCGCGCTCTCGACGAGCGGGTGTCCTTCCAAGACATCGTCGAGCGGGCGGTCGCCCAGTACCTCAAAGGGGCACCTAGGACGCGGAGAGGCTCTCGATGAGCGAGGGGACGCAGGCTCAAGAGGTCAGAAAGAAGGACGCCACACCCTCGCGGCGCACGCGGGGGGATGGATCAATCTTCCATAAGCGGTACACGGACAAGCGGACGCGGAAGACGAAGAAGACCTCAACGCTGTACATAAAGTACTACATCGGCGGGAAGCCAGTCATTGAGCCGACTGGCACCACGAAGTACCGCGAGGCCGTGAAGCAGTTGCGGCAACGGCAGGCCGAAGTGGCCAGTGGTCGCTATGTCGGCCCGGACGTAGAGAAGACTTCGTACAGGAACATTCGGGAGATCGCTCTCAATCACTATCGGGCGAATGACCGGAAGTCATTGGATCGCTTCCAGGACGCCGTGGCACACTTGGATCAGTTCTTCTCCTCCAGACTCGTACGTGACATCACCACCGACCGGGTGACCGCGTACAGCGCCTCCCGCCGCGATGAGGACGCCGCCAACGCCACGATCAACCGTGAACTGGCGGCTCTGAAGCTGATGCTGCGGCTGGGAGAGCGCGCTGGGAAGGTGGTGAACCGGCCCTACATCGCCATGCTCGAAGAACGAAACCGACGCACTGGGTTCTTCGAGGACGAGCAGTTCGAGGCCATCCTGACTCACCTCTCCGAGGACCTCCGGCCCGTCTTTGGGACAGCGTTCGTCACGGGCTGGCGGGTGAAGTCCGAGATCCTGACCCGCGAGAAGTCCCACCTTGACCTGAAGGCGGGTTGGCTCAGGCTCGAACCTGGGGAGACGAAGAACGACGAGGGGCGAATGTTTCCGCTGCTGCCAAGACTCCGTCAGATTCTCGAGGCTCAAGGCGAACGGACGCGGCAGATCGAGCAGGAAACGGGGCGGATCATCCGGTGGCTGTTCCACCGCGACGGAAAGCCCATCAAGTCATTCCGTCGGGCCTGGCTGACGGCGTGCACGAAGGCTGGGCTATCAGGCCGGATCCCCTACGACTTCCGCCGGACCGCCATCCGAAACCTGGAGCGAGCCGGCATCGCCCGCTCGGCTGCGATGGCGATGGTCGGCCACAAGACTGAGAGCGTCTACCGCCGATATGCCATCGCAGATGAGCGGATGCTGACCGAGGCGGGCGAAAAGCTCCAGACCCTCTACGACAGCTCCGAGGCCCGGTCCCGCTCAGTAGTTCCGCTCGACGAAGCCCGAGCCGGGCGCAGTCCGAAGGCGTGAGGGGAATGGGGCAAGTTTGGGGTAAGTCAGAGGCTCGGAGCGAGATCGCGTTGAACAACCGCTACTCGGAAGTCCCCAACAGGACTGAGAAAATCATGGTGGGCTGGGACGGGATTGAACCGCCGACACCAGGATTTTCAGCCCAGCGCCCGGGGACTACCCACCGACGGGCATCGGTAGTCATCGTCGCCATAGCAGCAAGTTAGCCGCCGGCGCCGGCGTTCTTCCGACCGTTCGCCGCTGATGGCTTCCGATAGTTCCGGCCAAGTACCGGCCAAGTCGACAGCTCACACCGGCGCCCGAACGGGACCCGCTACGTGGATTGGCAATCCTGTGCGCTCGGGTAAGTACCTGGAATCATGAACCCGCCGGAACCACTTGGCCGCGACTTGGCCGCGCGCCAGGGGCTCTCCCACCCCGCCCGCCCTGATCCACGCAGCTCCCCAAGGATCAATTCCCCCGCGGACCACGCACTCCGGACGGACGCACTCGACCCCCGCCCGACCCCCCTCAGCCCACTCGCGCCCCGGCGCGCCCCGCGACTCGATGGGGCCCGGAGTAAAGAAAAAATTCGGCCGGGGATGATTGAATCATCGCGGACGGAGGTCCCGAGGCGGAGGACGAGGGCGTGACGGGTTGGCCGCAGACGAGCATCGATCCTACGTACGAGTGCCGGGCGGCCGGCAACACCGCCCGCGCGGCGAGTTACCTTCCGTGCATGTTCGGATTGACGGTTGCCGGCAGACAGACGAAGCGTCCCCAGCCCGGATTTGGCTTCACGTTCTCGTGGGACCGGCAGTCGGCGAGGTCGCGGTGCGAGCTGACCGGCTGCCACCTGAGCGGATTGGTGAATCCTCCGTCTGGCGTCCTCTGGAGTCCGCCAATCCACTCGGCCCACAAGACGTAAGGCGTCGGCTCCGGCGCCGCCGCGACTGGGCCGCTCGGATACAGGTTCACGAGCATGCGCTTGACGGGCGCGGCCCACTCAAGAAATGCCAGTATGGCCGCAACGACGATGACGGCCGTAAGGGTCATTGCGAAGATGGCGCCAGCAATTCCTTCGCCCTCGGACGAACCGCTGTCGGGTGCGGTAGGAGCTGGCGGTAGCGGGCTCCGGCGAGCGTCAAGCCATTTCGCCCTGAATGGTGCAGGCATGATCCCAGGTCGGCTCCCGGCTGGCCGTCCCATCCATGGCAAACAGGAGGCGGCCGGGGCCTCCCGAGGTGCGGTCCGCCGGCAGCCGCTCGACTTCCTGCAAGAAGCTGTCGACTGGCGAGGAAGGCAGTACCGGTGGCTTGCTCATGTATTTATGCCCGGCTACCGGGCAGCCCAGGATGCCGCGCAAACCATAGGTGCATCAGCCGGCTCAGGCAATGACGCTGCCTGCCGAGGTCGCGCTTTGCGTTCATTCGGTTCAGTGAAATAATAAAGGTTGCTGCGCAGTCCGGGGAGACCACTATCGGCAATTCTTCAGTGCTTGGCGGCAACTCGGATCCGATCAGGGAGTCGTTGGCCAAGGCTCTCGGCCATCCGCTGCGTAACGTCGTCTACGCCGGGGGCGAGAACCGGTTTCGGCCGATCGTCGAAAGCTTCCGCCAAGAGCTCGCCGCCGAGGCGGGCACCGCGGCAGGCTGCGACTTCGTTTTCAACGCGTTCTACCTCCTGCTCGAACGGCTGGTGCCCATCGAGCCGCTGTTCCAGGCGCCTTGCGAGCGCGAAACCGCCGTCCTGGAGAGGATCTATCGCGAGTCCGAAGCGGTCTCGTACGGCCGCATGCTGCAGTTCTATGTGAGCCGGGCCCTATCCGTTCTGCATTACGGCGCTTTGCCGACGCCGTCGCCGTCGATCGACGTCGGCTGTGGCGACGGCTTCACGCCGCGACTCGTCTTCACCGACAAGACCATTGACATCGGTTCCGACCTGTTCGTGCATGACCTTGTCGATGCCGCGCGGCGCCACGCGCCCTTCCACCGCCTGGAGGTTGGCGACATCCAGAACCTTCCCTACGCGGACGGCACCTTTGCGACAGTGTTCTCGATGAACACTGTCTATCACGCGCCCGACAAATCGGCGGCAGTACGCGAGCTCGGCCGCATCGTGGCGCCGGGCGGCAGCCTCCATTTCGACTATTTCCTGCCAGCTTTCGCCGATCAGCTGCCGCTTGCGAAGCTGCTCGAGGCGGGAGGGTTTGGCGTGTCGGCCGGCGAGTTGCGGCACTCGATGTTCAAGCCGCAGATCGAATTCACGCCCGAACTTCTGGCCGAGTTGCTACCGGGCTTCGCCATCGAGCTTGTCCCGGCGCTCTCGGCGCCGTTGATGCATCTCATCATGATATTCCATGGTCTCGACGTCACGCTGCCTTGGCACGAGCCTACCGCTCGGCGCCGCGAGCACACGCTCCGGCTGCTGCGCACCGTAGTCGCCCCTCTCCTCGCCCAGGATCGGGAACTGTCGCGGCAAGGCGGGAATGGCTACGCCTATGTCCATGCCCGGAAGCCAGGGCACGCCTCGCCGGCGATTCGGCACCGCTGCCCGAACTGCGGCAACATCATGAGCGCTATGAACTGCGCCACCTGCGGCAGGGAATATCCGCCTGTCGAAGGCGTCCCGCTGCTGGCGACCCAATATTCGGACGCCTTCGATGAATTCGCTCGTCTTCCCAAGGCCCCGGCACGGGAGCCCCAAAGCCGTTGGCCCTGGAGGCTCAAGAAAGCCCGCTGAGCCCCCGGGCGCGTTTCTGCCATCGCGCGCATCTGCCACTGGAAGTCGGCGCCCTGCCGATGAGGATGGCGTCGATGTAAGTTCCCGCGCGACGGTACCCTTCAGCAAAATTCGGCCCGTAGGACATCAGCATTCCTTCTCGGACAAACTGGGGGAAGAGCGCCATCGTCGGAAGCCGGTTCGTGATCGCGAACTGCGCGATCCTCCGAACGTCACGAAGCTCGAGTGGTAGCGGATGCACGAACACGGCTTCCGCACGTTGCCTCAGGGCGGCCGCGAAGGCGACGTCGAGATTCGCTGCCGTTCGCACGTCGATACGCTCGGCCCTCACACCCAAGCGCTCGGCGGCGGGGTCCAAGTGCTGATCGGCCAACGTCTGCCCGGGATTCGTCAGGTCGATCCATACCGCCACCCGAGACACCGAAGGGGCAGCCTCCTTGAGGAACTCGAGGGCTTTGGAGACCATGCCTGGCGCGAGGGCAGACAAGCCCGTGACGTTTCAAGGGAACCAAGCCCGGCGACCTCCCCATCGAACAGCCCACCAAGTTCGATCTGGCCATCAACCTCACGACCGCCAAGGCGCTCGGCCTGACGATCCCGCCGTCGCTCCTGCGGCGGGCGGACCAGGTGATCGAGTGATCGACCGGCGCACCTTTCTCGGAGCCTTGGCTGGCGGCCTCCTCGCCGCCGGCGGCAAGGACGCTGGAGCAGGAGAAGGTCGATTTGATCTACTCGCTTTCCACCTCGATCACCTTGGCCGTGAGGCGCGCAACGACGAGCGTTCCAATCGTGTTCTACGCCGGAACCGATCCCGTCGTCGTCGGTTTGGTGAAGAGCTTTGCCAAGCCTGGCGGCAGGATCACAGGCGTCCACTCGCTGACGACCGAGCTGGACGCCAAGCGTCTCCAGATCATGAAGGAGATGCTCCCAAAGCTCCGTCGCGTTGCGGTGTTCTATGACCCAGGCAATATGGCCGCCCAGGAAAGCGCGAAATCGGTCCGGGAGGCAGCGCGGCAGCTTCGCATCGAGGTCGTCGAGCGCCACGTGCGATCGGTCGAGGAGCTGCGGGCGAGCCTGCAGGCGCTCAAGCCCGGCCAGGTGGACGCTCTCGCCCATGTGGCGGACGCAATGGTGACGAGCCAGACGAGGCTCGTAGCGGACACGGCGAGAGCCCAGAAGCTGCCCGCGATGTCCTTCGAACGGACTTTCGCGGCCGATGGAGGGCTCGCGAGCTATGGGGGTGAACTTCCGTGCTGTGGGCCGGCAGTCGGCCAAATACGTCCACCAGGTGCTCTCGGGCACGAGTCCCGCGGAGCTGCCGGTTGAGAGGGTTGACCGGTTCGAGCTTGTCATCAACCTCAAGACCGCCAAGGCCCTCGGGCTGACGATCCCGCCCACGCTCCTGCAGCGGGCGGATCAGGTGATTGAGTGAGTCGGCTGCTCAAGAACTTCGCGGGAGAAGCTTGCCGTTTCGCGGAAGTGGTCGTTCGCGCATGTGCATTGGTTCCGGACAAGCGCGTGACGGAACTGGGAACGGGCGTGCGCGGCGGAGTGCAAAAGCACCCGAAGTGTCAGACCCATAACACGTGTAGTTTTTTCAGGCGCGCGCGTTACCCGGTAATTACTTCCCGCGCTCTATGCCTCGCCGTGCGCAAATCCGCGAGAATTCACACGGGAGACAATTGGAATGCGGCTTGCTCTAGTGGACGTCATGGACATCGTGCAACTGGCCATGATACTCGGTCCGCTGCTCGGGGCTGCGGCCGGCTACCTCATTGAGGGCGTCACTGGCGCGACGTCGGGCTTCGTGATTCCGATCGGGCCGCTTGTGGTGGCGTGGCTTTTCGGGGACCGCTGATGATGCGCTATGACCGCTACGGCAGAAGCGTTCGTCCAAGTCCTAGTCCTCGGGCCAGGCGCCAAGAGAGTGTTCGTCTCCA
>Ga0099829_10002193_pt1 | contig 11171 bp, 10 predicted proteins | sample CZO8metaG_3_FD_79336 | JGI IMG/M metagenome (GOLD analysis project Ga0099829, IMG submission 79336) | Vadose zone soil microbial communities from the Eel River Critical Zone Observatory, Northern California, USA - CZOApr15con2H2.8 metaG | ecosystem: Environmental > Terrestrial > Soil > Vadose...
CCGGAGACGGCCGGCCGGGGCAGCCATCCGGGTCCGCCGGAGACGGCCGGCCGGGGCAGCCATCCGGGTCCGCCGGAGATGGCCGGGCAGGGCAGCCATCCCGGTCCGCCGGAGACGGCCGGGCGGTATGGCGTGCTGCTGCTCGTGCTGATCTCTACCTACCTGCTGTCAGCATTCAGCTTCAGCAAGCTGGCCGGCGATCTCCAGGTCGCAGCGTTCGCGGCGGTATTGCTGCTGGCGCTCCGCACGTCGCGGGTGCGCCGCCGGACGGCGAGGCTGGCCGGCGGTGTCGCGCTGATTGGCTCTGTCGCGGCTGGAGCGGCTGACCTGACCGGCACCGCCGCTGGCTACGGCGCCGCGGAGATATGGAAGGCGCTGCTCCTGCTCTTCACCGTGGTCCTCCTCGTACGCCGCGTGCTGGACCGGCCCACGGTCACCATCCAGAGCATCTACGGTGCCCTGAGCGCCTACCTGATCATCGGGTTGATGTTCGCCGCCTGCTACGCGGCTATCGAGCACCTGGGTAGCGCACCCTTCTTCGCTGGCGGCCAGCCCGCCAGCACCCAGACACTCCAGTACTTCAGTTTCACCACGCTGACCACCCTCGGCTACGGCGACTTCACCGCCGCTGGTAACGGCGGCCGGGCCATCGCCGTGATGGAGGCCCTGACCGGTCAGGTGTTCCTGGCCACCCTGGTCGCCCGCCTCGTCGCTGCCTTCCGGGCGCCAGCCGAACAAGCGCAACCGGTCATCGGCCGGCCCCGGCCGCCTCGCCCTGTCCGGCGCCGCTCCGGGGGGAGCCGCGGGAAGCCAGCGGGAAGCGCCAGCCGGACTTCGCGGCGCACCCGCGTACCGCCAGCACGTAATCACGATGATCTCTGAAAGGACGTCGCGTCATGTCAGGATTGGATTGGTTCTTCTCGCTCACCCTGGGGATCTTGTACCTAGCCCTGCTGTTCACCGTGGCCATCGTGACCTTCCGCAAGGGTCACTGGGTCTTCGGCCTGATCGGCATCTTCATCCCGATCTTCTGGCTCATCGGCGCGGTCCTTCCCGCCAAGCGCGGCTCCTCGTACCGGGCGTGATGCTTCCGGGGCCGAGACCGCCGGGGACGGTGTGAGCCTCGCCGAGATCACATACGCCACCACGACCGCCACGATCACCAGCGGCATGACGGCGAGGCCGTCCGACGCCAGCAGCAAGGTGGCCAGCAAGACGGAGGTCAGCGGGAGCCTGAGCATCACGACGGACATCGCGCCGATGCCCATCGCGATGCCGTCAACAAGGGGAAGTCCCGGCAGGTGGGACAGCGCGACGCCACCCGCCGCCCCGAGGAACAGCGCCGGGAAGGTCGGGCCGCCGCGGAAGCCGCTCAGCGACACCCCGTAAGCGACTCCCTTGCAGGCAATGAGCAACAGCAGTGCTCCGACGGTATAGCTGGCGCTGTTGCTGATGAACGGGCCGAGGGCGGATTGCCCGGAGAACAGCACCTCGGATGAGCCCTTTCCGGTGGCTGCCGCGAACGCGATGGCCAGGCCCGCGATGGCCAGGCCAGCTACCGGCGTGACCAGCACCATCCGCCGCTCGACATGAGGGCGCAGGAACAGGCCGAGCCATCGGATTCCGCTGCCCAGCGGGACAGCCATCACCCCGATCGCCAGTGCCCACAAGAACTCCGCGGCCGTGGGCGACCCGACGTGCGGAAGGCCGGGAATCGCCAGCGAAAACGTGCCGAGCCCGGTCCAGGCGTCCAGGCCGATGAACATGAGCGAACCGACGCCGGCCGCCAGCAGGCCCGGGATCAGCACCAGCTCCATCATGGACCCGGCCAGCCCCGAGGCCTCCATCAGGAGGAACGCCCCGGTCAGGGGCGAGCCAAGCAGTGTGCTGATGGCGGCGAAACTGCCCGCCGCGGCCACCACAGCCTGGGTTCTGGCCGGAGTGTCCCGTTTGACGAGCCGGATTGCGAAGACGCCGAGCCCGGCGCCGAGAGCGATCAGTGGCGCCTCGGGCCCGAGCACAACGCCCAGGCTCAACGTCGCAAAGGCCGCGAGCACGATGCCAGGCAGCTCGACCGGGGAGGGAGGGCCTGCGCCCACCTTGAACCCGTCGGCTGGTGAATGGCCGCCCTGGCCGGGCAGGTACCGGATGGTGAGGCTCACCAGGACCCCGGCCAGCAGCAGCGGCAGAATTGGCCACCACAGCGGTTCGGCGTGGAAGCCCAGGTCCTTGGGCAGGTCGGTGAAGATCCATCCCTGGAGCTTGCTGACCAGCGCGAGAAAGAAGTAGGCCGCCGCCGACACGGGCACGCCGATGATCGCGGCGAGCACCAGCAGCGCCACGTAGCTCTTGGACCGCAGCAGCGCAAGCGGATCGGACGGCATCGTCACCTGGGCAGCAGTCCCTTCTGCGCGGGTATAGCCACCCAATGGTGCGGCGGTCACGGCCGCGAACACCTCACCTGAGCGGGGTGATTGCCGCTACTTCAGGATGTTGACGGCGCGGGCGACCACCAGCAGCGCCACCAGGAGCGAGATCACATCCTCGGCCATGGTCATGAGCTTCGCCCAGGGCCTGATCGCCGAGACGTCCGTCGGGCTGAAGGCCATGGCGGTCGTGAACGACAGGTGCAGGTAGTCGATGAACTTGGGATACCAGTCAGCCCCGACGTACTGGGTGTTGCTCATCTCCGGGAAGACGAAAGCCGGCGGGCGGCCGGCCCCTCGGGCGCGGGCCGCCGCTCCGCCCCGGTCCAGGTCCCAGTACCACAGGCCAAAGGCGATCACGTTGGTGAGCCACACGGCGCCCCCGCTGGCCAGCAGGACGTTGGCATTGTTGGTGAACGTGGCGTGGGCGCCGATGATCGCCGCCACCAGGCGTACCACCGCCGTGGCGTTCACCAGGGAGATCACGCCGATGAGCGTCCCCGTCGCGATCCGCAGCCAGGTGGAGTCGCGGTCGATGCGGCCTGGGTCGCCGATGACGAGAACCGCGAGCAGCACGACGAGGATCAGTATGAGCGCCCAGCGAGCGTCTCCGGCCCTGAGCTGAGGCGGCAGGACCGCGCGGAGTGACCCGGCCGCCAGCACGGCCAGCGCCATCGGCCAGCGCGGCTCTGCCCTGGGTGATCGTCGCGGGCCGGGGCTGGCTGGTGCTGACGGGCCAGGGATCGTCACCGGTCATCCGACCAGCAGGTAGATGCTCTTGCCCGCCAGCCAGAAGCCCAGCAGCAAGGAAATCACGATGATCACCTGGTCCCGGTGCGTGTCCAGCCAGGTCCGCAGCGCCTTGAGCCGGGCATCGGCCGCGGTCGGCCTAAAGGCCGCGTACAGCTCCAGGTAGAGGAAGCTGGAGGTGGCCAGCACGCAGAAGAGCGTCAGCGTCAGATAGTCGCCCGCGTTGGAGAGCTTGGCCTGAGTGACCGTCGCGGCGCCGGCCGCAACCAGCGCCCAAGGCTGAAGGAAGGCGGCGAGCCCAGCGGCGGTCCATGGCGAGAGCCGGTCCAGCCGCACCATCCAGGCCGGTGGCTGGCGTGGGCTGCCCATCCGGCGCCATTGGCGCACGGCGAGCAGGATGAGCAGGATGCCCAGGGCCAGCTTGACGGCCAGCGCCGCGGTCGACGGCGCGGTGTTCGGCTGGGGCGGATTGCCCCCGGTCACCAAGACGACAGCGGCGATCACCACGACCAGGCACGCCAGCCAGCCGAGAATGAACGCCAGGCCCTTCCTGGTGCCCTTCTCGGCGCTGAGGATCAGGATGAAGGCAGTAAGCGGGAAGGGCTCGAGGGTGATCCCGAGCCCGATCAGGAGAAGGTCAAGTACCACGTGCACAACCCGCTAGCGGCGCCGTGGGCGGCTGTGCGTCTCACCGGCCGGGGGAGCCGGGGATCTCACAGGTCGCGCTCGGCGGTGATCCGTCCGGATGCGACGGCGTCGACGAGCGACTTGTGGTCGCGCTCGTTCTGATCGGCGTACGCGGCGGCGAATTGCGTGATGGCCTTGTCGAACACGTCCGAACCGCCCAGATAGCTGGCGATGGCGATCCGGTCTCCGGAGCGGGCGTGGGCCCGCGCCAGGGTCCACCCGCAGAGCTGGCCATACATCCGCAGGCCACGGGGCACCATGGTCCCTATCTCCACGGAGAATTTCCAGTCCCGCAGCTGGCGGACATAGAAGTCGCGTTGTTTCCCGTCCAGCCCGGCTTCGATCCGCTGCCAGCCCAGGAAGATGTCGCTGGCGGCTTGCATCAGCCGCTGGCCCGCGACGACTCGCTGGCCCTGGTTGGTGTACTTGCTGGCGCCGACGAAGCGGCTAAGCACCGACGCCTCGGCCTCCTTCACCTGCAGGAACAGCGGATCGGACTCGTCGCGGCCGAGCATCAAGACGATCCAGCAGCGGGTCCCGACGCTGCCGACGCCGACGACCTTGCGGGCCAGGTCGGCGAACTCGAACTGCTCGAGCAGGAACCGGCGGTCGGTCTCCAGCGTCCGCCGGTACTTGGCAATCAGGTCTTTGATCTGCGATTCGAAGGCGGTTCGATCCGTTCGCTTGGGCAGCAGCTCATCGATCGGCACGAGCAGCGGCGGGTCAGAGATGATCCGCGGCCGACCGTCCACGATACGGGTCAGCTTGGCCACTTCCTGCATACTGTCCCTGGTCCGCGCCTTGGCCAGGCCCTTGCTCACCACCTTGCGCTGCCGCGCACTCAGCTGGGACTCGAACTGCGCCTGCAACTGCTCCATGTCCGCGTGGGCGTACCAGACGTCGAGGTTGGTCATCTCGGCGAAGGTGCGCATCGCCTGCCGATAGCCGGCGACCGTGGCCGTGACGATCTCGCGGCGGTCCTTGCCGGGGAACCCGTTCTCGCGTGCCGCCACTTCCATGCTGGCCGCGAGCCGCTTGACGTCCCACTCCCACGGGCCGGGCAGCGTCTCGTCGAAGTCGTTGACGTCGAATACCAGATTCCGCTCGGCCGAGCCGAAGATGCCGAAGTTCGACAGGTGCGCGTCGCCGCACGCCTGTACCGCCAGCCCCGACACGGGAGTGGTGGCCAGATCGCTGGCCATCGGCAGGGCCGCCCCGCGGTAGTAGGTGAATGGGGAAACCATCATCCGGCCCCACCGGACCGGCACCAGCTCCGGCACCCGCGACTTCGCCTGCTCTGCCAGCAGGCCGATCGGGTCCGGCCGGTCCGGCGGCGGGTCGAACACCGCATGGCTGTCCCGCGGCACCTCAGCCCGCGCCTCCTTACCCCGGACTGCGCGCTCAGCCGGGGTCAGCCGCCCCAGCCCTGTGTCCAGTTGGTACCGCCGCGCCCGCCGGGACGAAGCCTCAGCCGTCAGTGCACTCATCATCGGCTCCTCTCCATACGCTGCCGGCGCACCGACCGGAGCGCCCACACCGAAGCGCTGCCGACCGCCCCTCCGCCACGGGCAGGCCCCCAGGCGGCCGGCAGCGCGCCGCGCACGCCACGATGCCGCGCCGGCCGGCTGCATGCCTCACCCGGCAGGGGTGACGCCGTGTAGCCGCGCCGGTGGCGAGGATGGGCCGAACCGGGAGGGCGGGCATGAAGTTCGAATCTGTCGACGCAGCTTGGGTGATCGACATTTTCCTCCTGCTCCTGATCGGCATTGGGCCCAAGATCGCGCTGGTGCCCTTTCTCGAGGTGACCGCCGGCATGCCGGCGGCCACCAAAGGCCGCATCGTGCGGAAGATGCTCACGACCGCGACAACTGTGGCTATTCTTTTGCTGGTCCTGGGTGGGCTCTTGACCAGGCTGCTGCATTTCTCCCCGGGTGCGCTGGGCGTGTCCAGCGGGATCATCCTGCTGATTATCGCAGTCTCGATGGTTCTCAGCCCACACGACCCGGACCTGGCCAGCGGTCCGGTCACGAGCAAGGACCCGATGCAGCAGGCGGTCTTTCCGCTGGCGATCCCGTATCTCCTCAATCCAGCGGGGATCGTCGTTCTGGTCACTGTCTCAGCGGAGGCTGGATCGTTCGGTGTCTACGGTGTCGTCGTCGGGGCCCTCGCGGTCGTTATCGCCCTTGATGTCGCCGTGTTCCGGTGGGCCAACCGGGTCAGCGAGCGGCTGAACGAGAGCCGGATGCTGGTGACCGAGAAGGTCTTCGGCTTCCTCCTCGCCGCCCTGGCCGTTCAGCTCGCCCTCGACGGGCTGTCCGACCTCGGAGTGATCCACCTGGCCCCTCATTAACGCCTGGCCCAGGGCCCATGTTGACGACATGACCACCCGTACGGGGTGATGCGTCTTCGGCCGCCGCACTGGGAGCGTCGGCCGAAGAGAACCAGCGATCGGGTGAAAGAGGCAAAGAGATGGCAATCGGGCCCGTGCAGCTTCTCGTGTTGGGGTTCAACCACCCCAACTTCCACGGGGAGATCATCGCCGAACTGGAGCGCCTGAAAGAAAGCGACACGGTGCGCGTGATCGACTCGCTCGCCGTCTACAAAGACGCGGAAGGCGAACTGGAAGTGGAACACCTCAGCAACCTCACCGAAGCCGAGGCGATCGAGATGGGCACCAAGATCGGCGCCTTGATCGGTCTCGGCATCGAGGGCGAGGAAGGGATGGAGGCAGGCGCGATCGCCGGAGCCGAGGAGGTAGCGGCCGACGGCGGCGTACACGTGTTCACCGAGGAGGAGGGCTGGGACATTTTGGAAGACATCCCGAACGACTCCGCGGCGGCCCTCATCTTGCTGGAGCACCACTGGGCGGTGCCGCTGCGCGACGCGATCGCCCGCGCCGGGGGCTTCCGCCTCAGTGACGGCTTCATCAGCCCGCTCGACCTGGTGGAGATCGGGCTGGTCTCGGCGGAGGAGGCGCAGGAACTGCACGACCTGGAAACGTCGGCCGCGGCAGACAAAGCGTAGCGTTGAGCCAATACGAGAACCTGGAGGCAGAGATGATCGGTGGTCGTAGAGTAGCTCGGCGCACGGGACGGCGTACCGCCCGGCGCGTTTCCCGCCGCAGGTAAAGGCCCAGGACGAACTCGGCCAGACAGGGCCACCCCGATGCCGACCGCCGCGGCGACTGGGAGGAACAGCGTGGCGGCGAAGGTGGTGACGACCGCGATCTGCGAGCCGCGCCCGGTGCGCATGATGCTAGTGAGTTCTCCCAGCTGGAGCGAGCCGATGGCCGCGAAGATGAGTATCGCGCCGAGCGTCGGCACCGCGATCTTCGCAACCAGCCCGGAGAATACAGCGAGGATCACGAGTAGCCACAAGCCGGACCAGATCACCGCCCACCGGGTCCGGGCGCCGACCGACACATTGAGCGCGGTCTGGCCGACTGAGCCGCCCACCGGTATGCCACGGAAAAAGCCCGAGGCCAGATTGCCCACCCCTTGGGCGATGATGTCCTGGTTCGGGTTTGGCCGGGCATCGCCGGGGTTCGGTGCGGCCTCGGCTACGCCGACGCCCTGGACCAGGACGATGGCCGCGATCGCCACGGCGCCGGTCACCAGGCTGAGGGAAAAAAGCCGGAAATCGGGCAGGTGCGGGAGCGGGATGCCGCGCGGGATGTCGCCCTTGTCGCCGACTCTGGCGACGCTCTCCGCGCCCACGAGAACAACCACGACTGTGGGGATCACCAGGGCAAATAGCGAGCTGAGTACAGCCAACCGAGTGCGTGCCAGCAGCGTCAGGATCGCCAGCGCGCCCAGCCCGGTGAGCAAAGAGGCCAGGTTAATCAGGCCGGGATGGCTGAGCACGTCGATGGCCTTGGCCAAGGGGAAAGCGCCCTGCGCCGGAGCGCCGGTCAGGTCGGCGATCTGGCCGCACACGATGTTGATCGCGATTCCAGTCAGGAAGCCGATCATCACTGAGTACGAGACGAACCGTGTATAACGGCCAAGACGGGCGATCCCGGCGGCTATCAGCACGACGCCGACCAGGATCACGAGCAGCGCGACCGCCGCCGGCCGCTGGGCCGGGGCCACGCCCTGCAGCGCCGAGCCCGCGGCCAGCGCGGCAGCAGACGTCGTCGTGATCACCATGAGCCGGGTATGCGAGCTGAGCCCCCCAGCGATCGGCCCGGCGAAGCCGGCATACAGCCCCTGCACCGGGTTGACACCGACCAGGACAGCCGCGGCCATCCCGTCGGGCACGCCGGCGATCGCGCGCGGCAGCCCGGCCACGATGTCCGCGCGCAGGTGAGATCGTTCCGGCCGGACCGAGCGCAGCCAGCGGCCGACGGGAGCCATAGACGAGCGAATTCCGTGCGCCACCCTTGCTCCCTCCGGCCGCACATGCCGGGATCGCCGGAGATTTACCGACAGATGCACCCAAATGATCTGCGGCGGTGGCCCGCGCGACCTCACCCACCCAGGGTGGTGCCACCCCGCGCGGGCGTCCTTAGCGTCGGTTTCGTCGCCTGCCTCCCGCCGATCTGAGGATGGGCCACGCTCGCCTGGATGCGGCGCCGCGAGTACGTATGACCGCCGCTGCCCGGGAGGGCTGAGGTCCGGAGGGACGCCGATGGCCGAGGGAGTGATGGGCCAGGGTCCGCTGCGGGCCGGCAGCCCGCTGCGGACCCCCCGGGCGGCCGCGGTGGCCGGGATCATCTTCTCCGTGCTCCTGATCTCGGCGTTTGTGCTGCTCAGAGTCTCCGTTCCGGCCGATCCCACCGTCCCGGGGACGTGGCTGACCGACCCGCGGCGTAGGACAGCGGTGGCGATCGCGTTGAACCTCGTCCCGTTCGCTGGAATCGCGTTCCTGTGGTTCATCGGGGTGCTCAGGGATCGGATCGGCGAGCGCGAGGATCGCTTCTTCGCGACCGTGTTCCTGGGCAGCGGCCTCCTGTTCGTCGCCATGATCTTCGTGGCCTCGGGGATCGGCGGTGCGCTCATCGCGGACGTGTCGTCAGGCCCCCCAGGTGCCGGCACTCTCGCGCTGGGCCGCAGTGTCACCTCGATCCTGCTGAACGTCTACGCGATGCGGATGGCGGCGGTGTTCACGCTCACCACGGTGACCATTGCCCGCCGCACCGAGATCGTGTCCCGATGGCTCACCGTGGCCGGGCTCGTAACTGCGCTCGTGCTCCTGGTCGGCGTCGGTATCTCACCCTGGGTGGAGTTGCTGTTCCCAGCGTGGGTCCTGGCCTTGAGCGTTGATATCCTCGCCGGCGGCTTGAGGGCCTCGCCGGGCCTCCCTCCTGGCGGGTGATGCCCCGCAGTTCTGCCCGCACCATCCTTAGGCGACGTCTTGGCTCAGATTTCTCTTCATGGCGGAAGGATCGGGCATGCGGCGCTTGGCTGGGGGCCTGCTCCTTGCGGCGATCGGCTTCGCGGCATGCTCCGTGACCGGATGCGGCGGCAGCGGCGCGGTCTCCGGCATCGCTCCCAGCCGGAGCAGCAGCTTCTCGCCCAGCGCAGGCGCCGGCATTGTGCCCAGCACACGCGCCAGCATCTCGCCGAGCGTCAGCATCGTGCCGAGCGCCAGCATCTCACCGAGCGTCAGCATCGTGCCGAGCGCCAGCGTCTCGCCGAGCGTCAGCATTGTGCCCAGCACGAGCGCCAGCGTCTCGCCCAGCGCCAGCGTCCCCGCGACGCCTACCGCCCAGCCATCGGCGACCCAGAGTGCCGCCGCACCTGCACCTGCGGCCCAGCCGAGCGGTTCACCTGCGTCCGCCAGCGGGTCCAGTTCGCCGCTCATCTGGCTGTGGGTCGTCCTGGGTGCCCTGGTCCTCATCGGCGTGATCATCTGGATGGCCAGCGCTGCCAGCCGCCGCTCCGCCGCTACGGCGGGCTGGCGGTCCAAGATCATAGACGCCTACGCGAAGGGCTCAGCTGTCTACGACGCGATGAGCGTCGCCGAGGGACCTGGCGGGCTGGCGGCCGAGGACGCCGGGGCTCGCTGGTCCGACATCCAGCGCCGGGCGGATGACCTGACGCAGACGCTGTATGCGATGCGCGAGGCCGCCCCGAATGAGGAAGACCGCGCTCGGGTCGCTGACGTGCTCGCCTCGCTCCAGGCGGTGCGTTCCGCAATGGACGCCGAGCGCGCTCCCGGAGGTGCCAGCCCGCGGCAGGCCGAGGTCGTCCGCAGCCGCCTGCGGGCGTTCGAGGCGGCCCTGCGCAGCCTCAGGGCGCCCGATGACCGCATGCCTTACTAGGGGCGTGGCCCTAACTCGATGCGCCGTGGCAGCGTTTCCATTTGCGGCCGCTGCCGCAGGGGCAGGGATCGTTACGCCCGCGCCGCGCGTCCTGCGCGGCATACGACCGCATCAGCTCAGACGGGGCCCGGTTGGCCCGTAGGAGCCCGGCCATCGTTTCCATCGGTTCCCGGACGTGGTGGAAGAACTCCTTGTAGCCGGGGCAGAGGTAATGCTGCCCAGGTTCCCCGTAGGGGGAGGTCGCGAACCGGTCCTTGGGGCAGCCCCCGTGGCAGGCGAAGCGGACGTCGCAGTCCAGGCAGAACCGGGTCAGGGTGTCGAACTTGTCCTGCCCGAACTTGCGCTGGGCGGGCGAGATGATCAGTTCCAGCATGTGCTTGTCTTTGACGTTGCCGAGCAGATAGCCGGGCTCGACGTAATGGTCGCAGGAGTACAGGTCGCCGGTGTGCTCGATGGCCAGCTGCGACCCGCACGTCTTGGCGTGCACGCACATCCCGCCCGGCTCGCCGTAGAAGTTGGCCAGCGCGGTGTCGAACATCTGCACGTACACGGTCCCGATGTCGCGGCGCACCCATTCCTCGAACACGTCGATAAGGAACCGCCCGTATTGCCGTGGCCCGACCGACCGATGGGTGACCAGGTTCCCCTCCTGGGTGTACAGAGGACGTCCCTTCACTCCGTCACCCCAGCCGGAGTCGGCGATGGGCAGCGTCTGCTCGGTGGCCCGCTCGATGATCGGTATGTACTGGATGAACGACGCGCCCAGCTCATCCCGCAGGAACGTGTAGACCTCGCGGCCGTGGTCGCCGTTGACCGCGTGGATGGTCGTCAGCACGTTCCAGTCGACCCCGTGCCGCTTGAGCACGTCCAGGCCGCGCATCACCCGGTCAAAGGTGGGCTTGCCGCCCTTGTCGACCCGATAGGCGTCGTGCATCTGGCGCGGGCCGTCGATCGAGATCCCGACCAGGAAATCATTGTCCTTCAGGAACGTCCCCCACTCGTCGTCCAGCAGGGTGCCGTTGGTCTGGATCGTATTGAGGACC
>Ga0099829_10002194_pt1 | contig 11169 bp, 9 predicted proteins | sample CZO8metaG_3_FD_79336 | JGI IMG/M metagenome (GOLD analysis project Ga0099829, IMG submission 79336) | Vadose zone soil microbial communities from the Eel River Critical Zone Observatory, Northern California, USA - CZOApr15con2H2.8 metaG | ecosystem: Environmental > Terrestrial > Soil > Vadose...
CCCTGCGCCATCGGGAGCCGCCTTGCGAGTGAGGCTCGCGTGAACACGTTGGCGTCGTGGGCGCCGCGGGCCGGCTCGGTCGGCGCGTACCTGCACGTCCCCTTCTGCACGAAGCGCTGCGGCTACTGTTCCTTCAACACCGCGCCCGATTCACCCGGCGCCGTCGCGCGCTTCCTCCCGGCACTCCTGGGCGAAATGGACATCGTCGCCCGCGTCCCATGGGCCGGCGCCATCGACCTTCGCAGCGTCTTCCTTGGCGGCGGCACGCCGTCGCTGCTGCCGGCCGAGGCCATGGCCGAGATACTCGAACACCTCCGGGCACGATTCGGCGTCGAGGCCGCCGCCGAGATCACCGTCGAGTGCAATCCCGAGAGTGTGAGCCTCGAGCGGCTGGCGGGCTACCGCCGGGCGGGCGTGACGCGCATCAGCCTGGGTGTCCAGAGCCTCGACGATCGCATCCTCCCGACGCTGGACCGCCTCCACACTGCCGCGCAGGCCCGCGAGGCCTTCGACGCCGCCCGCGCCGCGGGCTTCGAGGACGTGAGCGTCGATCTGATCTACGGCCTGCCGGGGCTCGATCTCGCGACCTGGGAGGAAACGGTCAAGGGCGCCCTCGGCTGGGCACCCGATCACCTCTCGGCCTACGCGCTCACGCTCGACGAGGGCAGCCTCTGGAATGCAGCGGCGTCCGCCGGGCGAGCCGGAGGACGTATAGTCCTGCCGCCCGAGGAGACAGTGACGGCGCAGTACTCGCGGCTGGTCCAGCTCGCGGCCGAGGCAGGTTTCGAACACTACGAGGTCTCCAACTACGCGCGCCCGGGGCACCGGTCGGCGCACAACCAGATCTACTGGCACGCCGAGGAGTATCTGGGCCTGGGCCCGGGCGCCTGCGGCTTCCTCGGCGACGTGCGCTACGGCAACGTCAAGCCTGTCGAGCGCTACCGCGCCATGGTCGCGGCAGGGGAGGCGCCCGTGGATACCCACGAAACGCTGACGCCGCGCCAACGGCTGGCCGAGCGCCTGATCCTGGGCCTCCGGCTCGGCGACGGCATCCCCTCCGCGTGGCTCGAGGAGCGGGTGGCGCTGGCGCCGGCGCGGCTGCCCGCCACGCTCGAGGCATGGCGAGAGCGCGGTCTTCTCGCCGAGAGCGACGGCCGCGTCCGACTCACGGAGACGGGCTTTCTCCTCTCGGATGCTCTCTTCGTCGAGCTCCTTTAATCAGGCACGAGACTGTAATCAGGTACGATACGGGCACCATGGCTGAACAGACCCTCGACCAGCGGCTCCGCCAGGTGCTCCTGGCGGTGATCGCGGAGTACGTGGAGACCGCCCAGCCCGTGGGCTCGCGCTCCGTGGCGCGCCGCCACGTCCGGGGGCTGTCGCCCGCGACGATCCGCAACGCCATGGCCGACCTCGAGGAGCAGGGCTTCCTCACCCACCCTCACACATCGGCCGGGCGCGTGCCGACGGACAAGGCCTACCGCTTCTACGTCAGCGCCCTGGGCGAGGTTCCATGGAAGGCAGCCCCCACCGCTGCGAAAGCCCCGGAAGCCGCCGGCCCGTCGGCCGACGCTGGCGAGCGGCTGATGAGCGAGACACCCACGCGCCTCTCGGACGGCACGCACATGACCGGAATGCTCCTCGCCCCTCCGCTCCGCCGCACGGCGCTGGACCGCATCGAGCTGGTCGGCCTGGGCGAGGATCGCGCGCTCGCCGTGGTCGTCACGGACACCGGCTGGGTGACGGCGCGCGCCATCACGCCCCTGCCCCGCCCCGGCATCGAGGAGCTGCGCGAGCTCGGCCGCACCCTGACCCGGCGCTACCGCGGCAAGACCTTCCAGGCCATCCTCGACGACATCGAGCGGCCTGCGGATCCGCTCGACCCGCTCTGGACCAGGAGCCGCGGCGTCCTCGATCAGATCGTCGGGCTCCTGCGCGACCGCAACCTCTATATCAGTGGCGCCATCAACGTGCTCGACCACCCCGACTTCAGCGATGTCGGCACCATGCGCGGGCTGCTCAAGGCTTTCGAGGACAAGGCGCGCCTGGTGGACCTCCTGACCCGCATGGCCGAGGAGCGCGGTGTGCAGGTCCTCATCGGCGGGGAAAACCCGGTCGAGGAGATGCGGGAGTGCAGCCTCATCACCTCCACGTACACCTACCGCGGGCAGGTGCTGGGCGTGCTCGGCGTGGTCGGACCGCGCCGCATGGCCTACGGCGACGTCATCTCCATCGTGGACGAGACCGCGCGGCTCGTCTCCGACTCGTTGTCGCGGGTGCAGAGAGAGCTTTACCTTCCCGGATAATCGCTCCGCGGGCCTGGATAATCGCTCCGCGGGCCGGGCAAGCCCTCGGCGGAGCCGGGTTGCTCCCCCCGGGGCCGGGCTGTTCCCGTCTGCTATACTTTGATGTGTCATGAGCGACGACGAGCTGGTCCCTGACACCGACGCGCTGTCTCTGACACCCGAGGAGGAGATCCGTCGTCTCCGTGAGGCGCTCGAAGCCAAGACCCTACTGGCCGAGGAGCACCGCGACCGCTACCTCCGGGCCGCCGCCGAGTTCGACAACGCCCGCAAGCGGGCCGCCCGCGAGCGCGACGAGTACACGCGCTACGCCAACGAATCGCTGCTGCGCGAGCTCCTGCCGGTCCTCGACAATTTCGAGCGGGCGCTCCAGTCCGCCCGCAACGAGACCACCGCGGCGGCCGTCACAGCCGGGGTGGAGCTGATCCAGCGCGAGCTCCTGCGCGTGCTGGAGAAGTTCGGCGTCACCTCTTTCACCTCCGTCGGCCAGCCCTTCGATCCCGAGCGGCACGAGGCCATCGCCCGCGTGCCCGCCCTGGGACAGCCCGAGGGCACGGTGGTCGACGAGACGGCGCGGGGCTATCTCCTGAACGGGCGCGTCCTGCGCCCGGCCATGGTCACCGTGGCCTCGAGCCCCGACTCGCCCTAGCGTGGCGCCCAAGGACTACTACTCGGTTCTCGGCGTCGGCCGGGACGCCGAGGACGCCGAGCTGAAGAGGGCCTACCGGACCCTCGCCCGCCAGCACCACCCCGACAAGAATCCCGGCAACACCCGATCCGAGGAGCGCTTCAAGGAGATCAGCGAGGCATACGCCGTCCTCTCCGATCCGGGCAAGCGCGCGCAGTACGACCGCTTCGGCACCGTCTCGGGTCCGGGCGGCGGCCCCGACGTCGGCTTCGGCACGATCATCGAGGACCTCTTCGAGGGATTCTTCGGAGGCGGGGGATCGCGCCGCACGCGCGCGCGCCGCGGCAACGATCTTCAGTACCGGCTCGAGATCTCGCTCGAAGAGGCCGCGCAGGGGCTCGAAACCAAGCTGCAGGTCCCGCGCCACGAGACCTGCGAGGCGTGCCGCGGCACCGGTCATGAGCCAAGCACCTCACCCGAGACATGTGGAACCTGCCGCGGCCAAGGACAAGTCCGCTTCTCCCAGGGCTTTCTCACCGTCGCCCGCCCCTGCCCCACGTGCGGGGGCGCGGGACGCGTCAACCTCCACCCATGCGCCGGTTGCGGCGGCGAGGGCCGCGTGCCTCGCGAGCGGCTGCTCACCGTGACCGTTCCCGCGGGCGTCGAGGACGGCAACCAGCTACGCCTCTCGGGAGAGGGCGAAGGGGGTCTTCACGGTGGCCCCGCGGGCGACCTCTACGTGGTCCTCCAGATCCGCCCGCACGACATCTTCGTGCGACAAGGCGCGGATCTCGTATGCGCCTTGCCGCTGACGTATCCACAGCTTTGCCTGGGCGACGAAGTGGATGTGCCCGTCCTGGATGGCAAGGCTCGCCTCACGGTGCCGCCGGGGACCCAGCCGGGCCAGCGCCTGATGCTCAAGGGCAAGGGCATGCCGCACCTCAGGGGACGCGGGCACGGCCACGCCGTGTACGAGGTGATCGTCGAGGTGCCGAGGAGGCTCTCCCAGCGGGAGCGGGAGCTTCTCGAGGAGCTCCGAGAGTCGTCGAAGGCGTCCTCGGGCCCGCTGCTCGTCTCCTTCCTCGAGCGAATGAAGAAGCTCTTCGGCAGTTGATGGCCTTCTGGCAGCTCACCGTCCCGACCTCGCCCGAGACCTCCGAAGGCTTGACGAACTTCCTCTGGGAACAGGGCGCCTTGGGCGTCGTGGAGGAGGAGGGTCCCCTCTCGCCCGCCCGTCTTCGCGCTTTCTTCCCCGACAGCGCTCCGTCGACCGACCTCGTCGCCTCGGTGCGGGAGTATGCTGGCGGGCTCTGCGCCTTGGGTTTCTCGACGGCTCCGGGCGCTGTGGAGATCGCGCCGCTCCTCGAGGAGGCCTGGGCCAGCGCCTGGCAGCAGTCCTTCCCGCCACGGGCCGTCGGGCGCCGGCTCTGGGTCAAGCCGCCGTGGGAGGCGGCCGAATCGCCCGGTCGCGTCACGGTTGTAATCGAGCCGGGGCGTGCCTTCGGCACCGGGCATCACGGCAGCACCGAGGGGTGCCTGGCGCTCCTCGACGAGTCCATCGTCGACAGGGGTCCCGACCGGGTCCTCGACATCGGCACCGGCACGGGCATCCTCGCCGTCGCCGCCATCAAGCTGGGCGCCAGCCACGTCGTGGCCGTGGACGTGGACCCGGATGCCGTCGCGGCCGCTCGGGTCAACGCCACGCGTAATGACTGCGCCGATCGCATCGATCTCGTCATGGCGGGGCCCGAGTCGCTCCGCGAGGTCCGGCCCTTCCCGCTCGTCGTCGCCAATCTCCTCGCTCACACTCATCTGGCCCTCGCCCCGCACTATCGACGGCTGACGGCGCCGGGTGGCACGCTGATCCTCGGCGGCATCCTCGAGCACGAGGACCATGACGTGATCGCGGCACTCGAGGCGGCGGGCTTCGCCCCGCTCGGGCGGCTCGTGGTCGAGGGCTGGTCCTCGCTGCTGCTCGAGGCGACCGCCGCGTGACCCGCTTTCTCATCCGCCCCGACGGCATCATCGGGGAGCGAGTCACCTTCGACGCCGAGGAGACCAGACACCTGACACGCGTGCTGCGCCTGGGCCGCGGCGACATCGTCGAGGCGTTCGACGGCCTGGGCAACGTGCTGACGGTGCGGCTCCAGCGCGTGAGCGGCCGCTTCGCCGAGGGCGCCCTCCTTGCACGCGCGGCGCTCCGGAGCGAGTCGCCCCTGCATCTGACTCTGGCGCAGAGCATTCCCAAGGGCGACAAGATGGAAGGCATCATCCGCATGGCGACCGAGCTCGGCGCCGCTCGCGTGGTGCCGCTCGTGACGGCCCGCACCGTGGTGCGCGTCGAGCCGGAGCGCGCTGGGCCGCGCCTCTCTCGCTGGCAACGAGTGGCCAAGGAATCCGCCAAGCAGACCGGCCGCGCCGTCGTTGCCGAGGTGACGACGCCCAAGCGCCTGGCCTCGTGGATCGCGGCCCGCGAGACCGAAGGCCTGCTCGTCTGCCTCTGGGAAGACGCGCGCGAGCCCCTCGGCCCGCAGCTGCCTCAGGGACCCGTGAGCCGCGCCACGGTCGTGGTCGGACCCGAGGGCGGCCTCGAGCCGGCCGAGGCCGACGCGCTCCGGACCGCGGGCGCCGTCGTCGGAGGGCTCGGCCCGCGCATTCTCCGGACCGAGACGGCTGGGCCGGTGGGGCTGGCGATCCTACAGGCGCGCTACGGCGATCTCGTCGGAGACGGCTGCTGACCCCGGCCTTCACGTATGTCGACGCCGACGGCGGCAGGGGTGTGGTCGGCCGTGGCGCGACCCTGCCGGAGGCATTCGCTCAGGTCGCCCTCGGCATCTTCGCCCTCGTGGCGGATCCGGCCTCGATCGAGGAGCGCGACGCGCGTGAGGTCCGCGCCCACGGCACCGCGCCCGAGAGGCTCCTCGTGAACTGGCTCAATGAATGCCTGTATGTCATGGACGTCGAGGGCTTCGTCGCGCGGCGTGTCGAGTTCAGCATGTTTGCTCTGGATGCAGGAGCCCCGGGGGGCGAGCCACTGCGCCTGTACAGCCGTCTTCACGGTGAAGATCTTGACCCGGCTCGCCACATTCCGCGCGAAACCGTGCGTGGGATCCGAGCCGAGGGCGCCTTCGTTCTGGATGCTGGAAACGGTTCGGAGGTTCGCGTCATCGTCCAGGGGGAACAAGCCTAAGGTGGGTTGCGAAAATGAGACAGACTCGGCTCCAGGAGCGTGTCGTTCCTTCACCGGGATGGACTCTCGCCATTGCTTCTCGACATGAGATTCCATACGAAACAGCCAGTTAACGGATATTGGGCTGAATGGCATCGTCGTTGCTTTATACGGGGCACGGAATGGGCTACCAGAAGACCATCCGGCGGCAGGTCTCAGTAGAGGGCATTGGGCTTCATTCCGGCGAGCCGGTCAAGCTGACGCTGTCTCCCGCCGCCGCAGACACGGGTATTCTCTTCCGCGCGGCTGACGGGACCCTTATCCCGGCCGACATCGACCATGTCGTAGACGGGCGAGCCGCGACCACCCTCGGCGCCTTCGGCGTCCGGGTGCGGACCATCGAGCACTTGATGGCGGCGGCCGCCGCGCTCGGCATCGACAACTTCCTGGCCGACGTGAGCGCCGAGGAGATTCCCGCTCTCGACGGCAGCGCGAAGCCCTTCGTGGATCTGCTCTACTCCGCAGGCGCCGTCACACTGCCAGTTCCGCGCCGCTCGATCTCGGTCCGCGAGCCGGTGCGAGTCGGAGACGGCAATCGCTGGCTCGAGATCACACCCTCCGACGTTTTCCGCATCACCTACACGCTCGACAACCCGCACCCCGTGGTGGGTTGCCAGGTCGTCTCGCTCGATGTCAGTGAGAGCGTGTTCGTGGACGAGCTGGCCTCGGCCCGGACCTACGGCTTCCTCAAGGACGTCGCGGCCATGCGGAAGAACGGGCTGGCACGCGGCGGATCGCTCGAGAACGCCGTGGTGGTCGGCAAACGCTCGGTCCTCAACGACAGTCTCCGGTTCGAAGACGAGTTTGTCCGGCACAAGATGCTCGACCTCGTGGGCGATCTCTGGCTCCTGGGCCGCCCGCTCATGGGTCACATCACGGCCAAGAACGCCGGCCACGCGCTCAATCACGAGCTGGTTTCCGCGATGAAGGGAGCCCTCGCCGCGGAGCGCCGCCAGCGGGTCGCCCGACCGCACGCCCAAGCAGCCGGCAGCCTTTCGGGCCGTCTCGAGCGGCTCGTACCCGGTGGCCTGTCTTCCCAGCCCGGTATCCCGGCTCTCTAGCAGCCGCCTCAAACTCTCCAGTCCGCCCCGGCTTTCCCGCGCTCCTGGCCCTGCCGGAAGCTATAATGACGTGTCCGTGGGGAGACCTCACTCGTGAGCCACCAGACCGGCCGGTGGGCGATCGCTCTGGTCGTCCTGCTCGTGGTGTGCCTCCCCTCCTCGACGGCTCCGGCGGAGAGCGAGCTCCGCATCAGCAACCTGTCCATCTTCCTCAACGATTTCGACGTGACCGTCCAGGGAGTGCTCCTGGGCGCTGTGCCCTCCATGCTCAGCGAGAGCCTGCACAGCGGCGTCCCCGTCCACGTGCGCTTCGTGGTGGAGCTCTGGCAGCAGCGCTTCCGCAACCGGCTCCTGCACTCGCGCACGATCGAGCGCCAAGTGACGTACAACCCTGCGACCAAGGAGTACAAGGTCGTGTCGCTCGCCGGCGAGGAGCGCGAGGCGTTCATGACCAAGCAGTTCCGCGAGGCCCAGCGCGTGGTCTCCGAGCTCCGCGCGGGCAAGCTCGCTCCGGACGCCGCGCTCGACCCGCAGGAGCTCTACTTCATCCGCGTCCGCGCCGACGTCTCGCTCAATGGAGTCAACTCCTGGCTCGCCCGGTTCAGCGGAGAGGCGGCTGAATCGGACTGGGTCCAGTCGCCGCTGCTCACGCCCACGAGACGCCAGTGAGCCCGCTGATCGACACACCGCTCGAGGCGCGGGGTCACTATCGGCGCAACCTGTTCATCGTCTCCGGCGGGCTGGCGCTCCTGGCGGTGGCGTGGTGGGGGTTCAAGGTCTGGATCCATTCGCCCCAGGTTCCCCTCGCGTCCAACCTGGCCGTGTTCGCGCTCTTCAACCTGAACCTGATCGTCTTCCTGCTGCTCGTCCTCCTGCTTTTCCGGAACCTCGTCAAGCTCGCCTTCGAGCGGAAGCAGAAGGTCCTGGGCGCCCGGTTCAAGGCCAAGCTCGTTCTCGCCTTCCTCTCGCTGGCGCTGACGCCGGCCATCCTGATCTTCATCATCGCGTCGAACTTCATCAACACCTCCATTGAAGGCTGGTTCAAGCCGCAGGTGGAGCGGCCACTCGACCAGGCCCTCGAGGTGGCGCAGACGTACTATCAGGGCCAGGAGGCCATGGCCCTGCGCCACGCGCGCTACATGGCCGACGTGCTCGCGCGCGAGGGCTTCATGGCCCCGGGCCAGCGCCCGGTGCTCTCGACGTATCTCAACGGCCAACAGGAGCGCCTCGGACTCGCCGCCATCACGGTCTACAACCGCGCCGGCCAGCCGGTGATCCACGCCAAGGACCCCACGCTCGCGTCGGTGCTGACGCGATCGGTGAACCGGGAGCAGCTGCGACAGGGGCTCGCCGGCCAGGAAGTGACCACGGTCCACGAGCTGGACCAGGGCGACATGATCCAGGCTATCGTCCCTATCCGGAGCAGTGAGCGCGCCGTCCTCGGCGCGCTCGTCGTCGGCAGCTACGTGACGCAGCGGCTCGAGTCCCGCCTTCGGGGCATCAGCCAGTCCTTCCAGGAGTACAAGCAGCTCCGGCTGCTCAAGCAGCCGCTCAAGGGCATCTACATCCTGCTCTTCCTGCTGATGACGCTCGTGATCGTGTTCTCGGCGACCTGGTTCGGCCTCTACCTCGCGCGCGGCATCACGGAGCCCGTCCAGATGCTCGCGGAGGGCACCCGCGCGGTGGCCGCGGGCAACCTGAACTACAAGGTCACGGTCCGCGCCGACGACGAGATCGGCGTCCTCGTGGACTCGTTCAACCGGATGACGAGCGACCTCGCCTCCTCGCAGACCAAGCTCGAGCACACGTACCGCGACCTCCAGGCCAAGCACGAGGAGGTCGAGCAGCGGCGCCGCTACACCGAGACGGTCCTGGAGGCGGTGGCCACGGGCGTGCTCTCGCTCGACCCCGCCGGGCGCATCACGACCATCAACGGCGCCGCCGAGCGCATGCTGGGCGTGCCGGCCGCGTCGGCCCAGGGGCAGCTGGCCTCGGTGGTGCTGCGGCCGCCGATGCACTCCGAGCTCGCGGCGCTCATCCAGCGCATGAACCGGCTGCGCGAGGGCGCCCTCGAGCGCGAGGTGCACCTCCGTCGCGAGGGCCACGCCGTCACGCTGCTCGCCTCGGCGACGGCCCTCAAGGGGCCCGAGGGCGCCTATCTGGGCATGGTGCTCGTCTTCGACGACCTGACGGAGCTGCTCAAGGCCCAGCGCCTGGCGGCATGGCGTGAGGTCGCTCAGCGGATCGCGCACGAGATCAAGAACCCGCTGACCCCGATCCAGCTCTCGGCCCAGCGCCTTCGCCGCCGGCTGTCGACCAATCGGAGCCCTGAGGAAAAGCAGCTGCTCGAAGAGGCGACGGCCACCATCGTGCAGGAGGTCGAGGGGCTGAAACAGCTGGTCGACGAATTCTCGCGCTTCGCACGTATGCCCGCGCTCCAGCCCCGTGCCACGGATCTCGCGCGCCTGCTCGAGGGCGTGGTCGTCCTCTACCGCGAGTCCCATCCCGGGCTCTCCATCAAGGCGTCGTTCTCGCCCGACTTGCCGCCCCTCGACGTCGATCCGGACCAGATCAAGCGCGCGGTGCTGAACCTCGTGGACAACGCGGTCGAGGCGGTGGGGGGCGCCGGCGTCGTCACCGTCGACACCATCTGGCTGCCGGAGAGCCGGCGCGCCCGCATCGTCGTCGCCGACGACGGGCCCGGCATCCCGGGCGAGGACAAGGAGCGGCTCTTCCTGCCGTATTTCTCGACCAAGGCCGGCGGCACGGGCCTGGGTCTGCCCATCGTGCACCAGATCATCACCGACCACGGCGGCACCATCTGGGTCGAGGACGCGGCGCCGCTGGGCACGCGCTTCGTGATCGAGCTGCCAGTGGGCCGGCTTGCGGCAGCGCCTGCCGAGGCCAACGCGCCGGTGAGGGCGGGCTAGATGGCGGGCGAGCACATCCTGATCGTGGACGACGAGCGCGCCATCCAGACGTCCCTGCGGGGAGTGCTCGAGGACGAGGGCTATCGGGTCACCGCGGTGGGCTCCGCCGAGGAGGCGCTGGCTCGCCTGTCCGATGACGCGCCGGATCTGATCTTCCTCGACATCTGGATGCCGGGCATGGACGGCCTCGAGGCGCTGGCCGAAATCAAGCGGCGGCGGCGCGAGACCGCCGTGGTGATGATCTCCGGCCATGGCACCATCGAGACCGCCGTCAAGGCGACCAAGCTCGGCGCCTACGACTTCGTCGAGAAGCCGCTCTCGCTCGAGAAGACGCTCCTCGTCGTGGAGCGCACGCTCGAGCATGCCCGCCTCGAGCAGCAGCATCGCCAGCTGCGGGAGCGCGTGGAGCGCGGTCAGGAGATCGTCGGCAAGAGCGCCGTCATCGATGAGCTGCGCCAGCAGATCGCGGTGGCGGCGCCGACGACCGGCCGCGTCCTCATCCACGGCGAGAGCGGCTCCGGCAAGGAGCTGGTCGCGCGCGCCATCCACGCCCGGTCCACCCGCGCCGAGGGGCCCTTCGTCGAGGTCAATTGCGCCGCCGTGCCGGAGGAGCTGATCGAGTCGGAGCTCTTCGGACACGAGCGCGGCGCCTTTACCGGTGCCGACAAGCTGAAGCGTGGCCGCTTCGAGCTCGCGGCGGGGGGCACGCTGTTTCTCGACGAGGTCGGCGAGCTCGCACCCGCGGCGCAGGCCAAGCTCCTCCGCGTGCTGCAGGAGCGGCGGTACGAGCGAGTGGGGGGCACGACGACGCTGGAGGCCGACGTCCGCCTCATCGCGGCCACCAATCGCGATCTCGAACGTGCGGTGGCCGAGGATCGGTTCCGCGAAGATCTCTACTACCGACTGGCGGTGTTCCGCATCCATCTGCCGGCTCTCCGCGAGCGCGGAGATGACGTCCTGCGGCTCGCCGATCACTTCGTGCGTCAGCTCGGCGCGGACATGGGCAAGCTCGCGCCCG
>Ga0099829_10002210_pt1 | contig 11115 bp, 14 predicted proteins | sample CZO8metaG_3_FD_79336 | JGI IMG/M metagenome (GOLD analysis project Ga0099829, IMG submission 79336) | Vadose zone soil microbial communities from the Eel River Critical Zone Observatory, Northern California, USA - CZOApr15con2H2.8 metaG | ecosystem: Environmental > Terrestrial > Soil > Vadose...
TCGCGGCTCGCGAGCTGCACGGCGCGGCGCGGCGCGTCGAACGCGGCCCAATCCGGATCGAGCTCGCCGAGCGTCAGGTTGAGAACGCGGGCGAGCTGCGGCAGGAATTTCGTCCATTTCAGGCGGCCCTGCTCGATCGCGGAGACGGTCTGCGCCGCCATGCCCGCCGCCTTCGCGAGTCCCGCCTGGGTGAGGTGCGCGGCTTCCCGCGCGCGCTTGACGGCGCTTCCGTCGATCATTGTTGTTCTTCTTGTTGTTGGGCGCGCTGCCGTAGCGCGCTGCCGTAGCCCGGATGAAGCAGCGCGAAAGCGCCGCGTAATCCGGGAACGCCATCCCCGGATTACGCGACCGCTCGCCGAACCCGGATGTTTCCGGGTTCGGCCAATCAAAACATTGGCGCAAGCCGGAAACATCCGGCTTACGCGCGGTCGCTGCATCCGGGCTACGATGTCCTGAAAATGCAAACGGCCGGCGCGCGCCGCGCCGACCGTGACTTTCCCAAATCACGAACGACGGGGCGATGTCAAGGGCGGAAATCCCAAGTCGGTGCGCCTGTACCCGCAACTGCGTAATTCGGACGCTAGTGATGCGGTACCTGCATCAAATGTTCCATCATCGTCAGCAACTGCCATTCCAATACGCCGAGCAATAGCAAATATGGGACGCTTCCTAGCAAGGCACTAAGCCAAAAACGCCACAGGCCTTGCCAGTATCGAAGGTTAAGAGCACCTGCAATCAGTTTAGGTGCTACAACTAACGTACATCGATAGATCATGTATAACAGAAGCATCATGAATGGACTTGATGCGATAAAGAACCAACGAAAAAACTGGCCAGTTTTAACGTCGAAGGTAGACGTGAAGTCAGACAAAGAGGTGGGCATGAAGCCAGATAAGTAAGCAAACAATTCAAACGGTCCCAACACCATTACGGCTCCACACAACAGCAAGATGCCCGCACCCAAAAATAGATTAAAGGCATGCATAAAGATCAGAAGTTACCGCGAAAAGGATAACGCCTGTCTTCTAGTCAGAAGCCACAAAACAACTGCCATGGGAACTACTTGGAGAAAAAATGCGGAAACGAAAACAAACGTCTGAAGAGATCCAGATACCTCAAATGCTGTTTCATTAGGATTCTGCGCCAGCAATTTTGCGAGATAAAAAGCAAAGCTTTGCATACCGGACCAAAAGGCGGCCATTCCTACAGCATGTTTCACAGCCCTGGTAATCGATGTCGGTTCCGGTGTCCGAATGTGTTCTTCGGCGAAATGGTGCGGTCTCCAAGCCATCTCCCAGTAGAACATCCCAAGGGTTCGTATTCTGCGCCTAAAGGGCTCTATCGCCGCTGCTAGAGGGTCGACGGGAGTTGGCGTTTGAGTTTCACCATTCATGGTGGGGAGCGCCCGCCTTCGTTGAAGCGTCGGGGAGATGGCCCTGGATCCCAGGTCGAGTGTATTGCGTCAACCATGGGGCACCCCGCCAGCTAATGCTTGGAGTCTCACCAATATTCGAAGCAATGCAAGCCATAATTGCAGGTCCTCGCGATACTATACCAAAGTGGCCTAAGTCAGCCTTATACCCGTCTAGGTCGACTGCTGGTCGTCCGAGTCGCACCTGTAATGCAGGAAAGCCTACGATGCCATGGAAAATGCAAACGGCCGGCGCGCGCCGCGCCGACCGTGACTTTCCCAAATCACGAACCGCAGGCCGCTGTCAAGAATTTCGTAATCCTGCGCTCGGCGCGGCCCGGGCGGGACGGATGCAGCGCGGGCGTTGAATCAGGCCTCGACCAGTCTAGTATCGTCGGGCGCAAACCAAAGGAGGAAACCATGCCTCGCAAACTCATGATGGCGGCGATCGCGAGTGCCGCCCTCACCCTGGGAGCTGCGGCGTTCGCGCAGGGTCAGTTCGGAACTGCCACCGAGGCCCGAGCCATGCTCGACAAGGCGGTCACCGAGCTCAAGGCCAACCAAGCCGCGGCTCTCGCCAAGTTCGCCAAAGGTGAAGGCGGCTTCAAAGACCGCGATCTGTATGTGTTCTGCTTCGACACGGACACCGGCAAGTTCACCGCGCACATCAATCCGGCGCTCATGGGTACCGACGTCAAAACTCTGAAAGAGAAAGACGGCTCTCCGCTCGGCGAGAAACTTTTCAACTCAGTGAAGGAAGGCACGGTCGTCACGGTCGCGTACAATTTCCCGAAACCGGGCACCACGGATCCGGTACCGAAGGAATCCTTCGTCACCCGCGTCGGCAACCAAGGCTGCGGCGTCGGTTACTACAAGTAGCGCGCGCCTGCCGAGCTGGCCGCGCACGGGTTCGAGGCAAGCGCCGCATCGATCGCATCAAGCCGCCGACAGCCGCACGTGGACCTTGCTGCCGGTCGCCTCGGCGTAGCGCAACAGCGTCTTGGTGCTCGGCAGCGTCTGGCCGCTCTCCAGTCGGGCGACGGCGGATTGGCTGGTACCCATCCGGGCAGCCAGCTCGGCCTGGGACAGGCCGGCTCGCAGGCGAGCCCTCAGCAACTCCGCGGAAATCTCGAACTCGGGGGCGAGCGCGTCGTATTCGGCCTTGACCTTGGGGTTGGCGAGCAGACGAGCCTTGAGCTTCTCGAACGGGATCGTCATGTGCTCCCCCAGGACGCGACCCAATCCTTGACCCGTTGGTGGGGGACCGCTTCGCCGCGATCGAGAGACGCGATCGCCCGCTTGATGCCGGCAACCTGCCACTCGTTGACGTCGAGATATTCGTTGATCGCCTCGGCCGCGAGGAAGGAACGGCTGCGGCCCGTGCTCTTGGCCAATCGCTCCAGCCGCTTCTTGGCGGCAGCGTCGACCCGCACCGTGAAGGTCGCTGAGCGCATGATTTCGGATCCTCTGTGTTCGGCTGGTGTACAAGATAGCGCAGAAGCCAACCGATGCAACGGAACCACGGGGCACGGGCGCGCCCTGGCGGGGGCCGCCGCGCTGCCTCCGGCTTCTTCCATTTTTTGGAATTCTGTGCCATGCTCGATCAATGATCGTCATCGGCTCGGATATGGCCGAAAGCTATTTTGCCGATCATGTCGGCCATAAGGGGATCAACGTCGCGCGGTCCCAATACGAAGCTTGGCTCGACATTGTGACCCGCGCCGAGTGGCGCAACCCGGGAGATGTCAAGGCGTCGTACCCAAAGGCGAGCATTCTGAAAGCCGGTCGGGTCGTTTTCAACATCAAGGGCAACGACTATCGATTGGTTGCTCGCGTGCAGTATCAGGCAGGAATTCTGGCAATCCGGTTCTTTGGGACGCATGCCGAATACGACAGCATCGACGCGGAGAAAATATGATGGATGCAACGCTGATCTTGATCGATAGCGATGCGGAGCTCGCCCGCGCCCGAGCGCTCGTCGATCGGCTATGGGACTCGAATGACCCGGCCGATGTGGCGCGACTGGAGGCACAAGCCCGCCTGATTGCCGCCTATGAGGAGCGCAAATGGCCGCGCCGGCCGCCGCGCACGGCGGATCTCATTCGTCACCTCATGGATCAGCATGGCCTCACCCGCGCCGACATGGTGCCGATCCTCGGCACTCCGAGCCGCGTCAGCGAAGTTCTGCGCGGGAAAAAGGGGCTGAGCATGGCGATGGTGCAGCGGCTGCGCGCCCGTTTCCGCGTGCCGGCCGACCTGCTGCTTCCGCCGCCCAAGAAAGCACCGCGCCGCCGCGCGACGAAGCGAGCCGCGGCGTAACTGCGCGCCGGGTCCCGCTTCATGCGGCGGTACGGCGGGCACCCCGGATCGTGACAGCCCCGGCCTGGTTCGCCCGTCCGGCGCCGATCTTGATCTCGATGTGATAGCCCAGCGCGGTGAGAAAGCGCATGAGCCGTTCGAGCGAGACTTCGCTGAATTTTCCGCCGAGAATCTTCGACAGCTCGGGTTGCGTGGTCCCGATCCGCCGCGCGGCGGCGCGCTGGGTTAGCCCCAAGGACTTGATGGCCTTGTCCAACCGAACGACGAGCTCGGCTTTGAGATAATGCTCCTCGGCATCGGGGAAGCCGAGCTGCAGCCAGACGTTCCGCGTCGGGTCCTTGGCCGCAGGCGTTCTCGTCATGGTCGTGCCTCGTTTCCCCTGAATCGCTACGGGCTTCGTTCCCATCGGCGCAGTATAACCCATCTGCCCGGCACCTTGCCGCGATGCAGATCAGCGGCCCGTAGGCCCGTAGCCCGGATGGAGCATCGCGCAGCGATGCGTAATCCGGGACGCCGTCCCCGGATTTCGCGACCGCGCGCGGTCGCTCCATCCGGGCTACATGCCATGCGCCGACGCGCACTAAGGTTTGACCATCCGCGCAATCTGGCTATAATCTAGCCAGAATGCCTTTCGCCATCGTCCTCGCTCCCGAAGCTGTCGAAGACCTCAGGAGGCTGACTGCGAACGTTCGGGCGAATGTGCGGAGCGCGCTCGAAACGCATCTGAGACACGAACCCGAGAAATCGAGCCGCAGTCGCATCAAACGGTTGCGAGGACTGCGGCGTCCGCAGTATCGGCTGCGCGTGGGCGAGGTTCGGGTGTTCTATGATGTTTCCGGCGCGACCGTCGAGGTTTTGGCGATCGTGGCCAAATCGGAGGCCGAGTCATGGCTCGCACATTTCGCAAATCCGGAGTGAAGGAAGTTCCGTTGTCCGAAATCAAGGACGACCTGTCCCGGTTTCTCCGGGAGGCAGAGACGCAGGAGATCATCATCACGCGCCATGGCAAACCGGCGGGCGTGCTGATCGGCTTCGAGTCGGAAGAGGACTGGTTCGAATACCGTCTCGAACATGACCCACGGTTTTTGCGCCGTATCGAACGGGCACGGACCAGCCTGCGCGCAGGCCGCGGGACGAGGCTCGAAGACGTTGAAACGGAATAGTGGAACAGCCCCAGCGGGCGCATGTAGCGGCTTGGATCACTGACATTCATCGAGCGGCTTGCGTTTGGAACCTCTTGTCACAGCGCCGACTCAAATCAGGCTTACTTGCAATGTGGCGAGCTCCTTGCGAAAACGCTCCTTCAACATAGCCTGAAACTCCATCGCACGAGCTACATCGTCTCTATCAAATAAAACCTTGCCATGCCGAGCTGCGACTTCATCAAAGCCGCCCTCACCAAGCATGGCTTGAGCTTTTTCGAGTGTGTGATCCACATCTGTTATCCGACTGCGCATAACTGTCGGAGGCGTACCAGCAGCTACGCCCCAAAAATGTCCGGCATCTCGAAAATATTTGGGCATCTCAGGATTTCTAATCCACTCACGGAATACAGGGTGCGACAGAATAGAACTAACCGCATCTGCCAAGACGCGCTCGGCTTTGCCTCGCATCGAGGGAGCTGCACCGGCCACTTCGCTAGCTGCGGCCAAGCCCGTACGGGTCAGCCGATACGTTCGCTGCTGCACTTTCTCCAGAAGTCCCAGACCCGCCAATCCACCTCGAACATTGCGCCCCCCCACGCTAGCACGGTCGAGTTCCACGTAGATCTTTTCGGAATCTGGGTGCTCGTACTCATGGCCACGGAGGCCCCAAGCGATTGGATCGCGCTTCCATGCTGCTAACAGAAGATCTTCCGCTGTAAAAACCGCACCTAAGTCCCCGCCGGAGCAGTCAAGCGCTGCCAGCAGCACTTGCTGCCGCAAGCCCCTCCGTGGGGGCGTAGGCGTGCCTCGTGGCATCGTATTCATGGGCCTGCGTTTCATCTTCCAATCCACCGTCGGTGATATATGGCTCCAAGCGTTTCCACATTTGCTGAACGATCCTCACCCGGTGACGATCCATTGCATTAAGATGCGCCACCCAAAAATCTGGACGCTGGTGTTCTCCCTTTCGGGTGAAGTCCTCGGTCATCCAGACTTGCACAACCATCTCGACTATCTGGCCAGCATGGTACGCACGCCAGAGCGTCGGGTTGATGCTGCCAGAGCGAAATGCGAAGGCGGCTTCCGGATTTTGGAGGTTCAGCCACCAGACATTATTCATGAAATCTGAGGGCTCCTGCCAAAGTGCCGGCTGGTCTGGGTCTCCCTCGCGTATCATGTCCGTTGCTGGATCGCGATCTCTGCCAGTTAAAAGGAGACGTGGGAAGCCTTCGCCACGCTTTGGCTTTTCGGAATTCGGGAGTACACGCACTTCTACAGGGAGGCGGGCCCAAACCGCTCCGGCACCGGCCGTAATGCCCGTTCGACCGAGCCGATTTGCGGTTACATTGCCCAGGTTGCTCACCCGGACGACCATTTGATCGTCAGCATCATGTCTCCAATGCAAGAGAACATTCGTTGATCGTTTGCCTTCGTCGTCAGTTACCTCGGCCGTTATTTTATGCCGCGTGCCAAGCGGCATATCGAGGTTACGTGGGGTTAGGAGCACATGGTCCACATTCCACACCTGGACGGAGACGGGCCCGGCCTGGATAGCGGTTCCCCTGACCGCGATGCGGATCTCGCAGCTGCCTTTCGTCCTAGCTTCAAGTTCCCCGCTTTGGGAAACTGCGGCCACATGAGGTCGCTCGTCATCCACTCTAGAGCCGCGCGTACTGGCCGCCCTCTCGCATCTCGAACATTGACATTCCACAGTGAGCGAAGGGAAACAGCGACGCCATTCCCGATATAGAGCCCTCCCTCTGCCGCTGAATGCTCCAGCGCGTCCGGTACCGTTCCCCATTCCACCAAACCGCCTCCGCCCCCTGGGGTTCTGGGTCCATAGCCCTCGCCCCCGGGAGCTCCGTTGCCCTCTCCATGACTAGGTAGGAATTGATTCTTGAATTCGTTGAGCTTGCGGTTCTCCTCGTGCACGTGGTCCAGGGCCACTTCGTCAAGCTTCTGTTGGCGCTTAGCATTGATTTGCTGCGCTATTTCCCGGACCTTTTCCGAGATAAAGTGATCCAAGGCTTCGACCAACGGCCCAGGCTTGGGCCGGCGACGCCCGTGCTCGACATATGCTGGCTCCAGAGCAGCTAGTTCGACGGTACCGTAGAGGTATTGAGCGCCCGGCGGATAAGCCGCGAAGAACTCCGAAATCGGCTTAGCGCCGATCATTTGGTGCTTAGTCCGATAGCTGATCTGCCACCTGGGCTTTAGGTTTTTGTATGCCGCGGGCATGTTGTCAGCCGATGTGTGGAGAACAAAGCGACCGCGCTCTCGTGTACCCCCCTCAGTTGTCGAAATCATCTGTCCTTTCTCGAGCGGCAACTGGTCGGGGATTTCAAAGATAATCGGGCGATCGAGCTCAGGCCAAGGCGTAATCGGAGGCAGCATAAGGCTCTTGCCATTGTTTATCAGTCTGCCATTGTGCATTCCATAGAAAGCGACCTGCTCAAGGCACAAGGTCGATTGCTCATGCCGTACAAGTTTTTCGATTAGCTCTTCGGAATCAATGCGGCCCTTATACAACCCACAGGGACCCTCTCCTTCAACCAGTGTGAATGCTTGTCGCGCCGTAATCGCTGTTCGGACGATTTCGGGTAAATCATCAAAGGTGACACCGTATGGCGCAAGGGCTTCGCGCAGCTCAGCCCTCCACGAACTAATTTCGACGTCACGCCCTTCCGCCGCGCTCGGTACCCAGCCCGGCGTTCCGCGCTCCACACTCTCCGGTAACCCCTCGAAGCCCATGCAATTGCGCCGCCCCTCTTTGACGCCGAGAATTCGGGTCATACCGCTGAACAGCCGGTACATGTACGCTTTGCCGCCGTTCCCTTGAGTCTCCTCCTCTTGCAGGTCGGGGCTGCGCCGCGATGCTTCCGGGTCCTGCCACGAACTCCATGCGGTCACGTCCTCAAGCGTCGCTCCGCCAACATCGAGTACCCCAATGCGCGCCTGTTTCTCCCGGCGGGAGTCTAGCAAGAGCAGGACAGCGGCCCGGTGATCGTCTGGCACGTTCGCGCGATCGACTTGATACTGACGGCGCACGTTCTTACACCACTCGGCGATCCCTTCGTGATGTGCAGCGATCCAACGGGTAACAGCATTAAGGGTACCCTTTTCGTGAAACCTTATTCTCTCAGTTCGCTCGATGCTCATAAGTCCCAGTCCTTTGCAATCAAACCGTGTTGCGAGAACCGCTGCTCTCCCCATTTGGCAGTCTCTCAACCCGCCAAGCAACGGCGCGGAGGCCGTCGGGCGGATCGCCAGTCGTTTGGGAAATTGGGCTTCGCGTGGGTTCACAACTTGAAGTCGATCGACTCTTTGGTCCCGGTCGCCGACATGCGCGCCTTGAGCGCCTCCACCTCTCGATTTAGGGCGTTGGCGATCTTTTTTACATCCGACTCGTCGTATTCATAGGCCGATTTGTTCCCCAATTTAGCGATCACACGGATGGCTTTGATGGCATTTCTGGTGCGGCTTTCGGCCAATTCAACGAATTTTTCACGCTTTCTAGCCTTCCCGATGGGTTTTTCTTTCGCTTCTGTGCCTGTCTTTTCGAGCATTATAGCCTCCAGTTGATTGCGCTTTTGCCGCCAAGAATTACTGGACAATATTCATGGTAAATTATCAAGCGCTCGGAGTCAAATTAATTCTGCTACGAGGCCTCGTTTTCCAGTCTGCCGGGTGGCCCGTTGGTCAAGCGAGTGCCCATAATGCCCTAATGCTTCAAGAATGTTGCAGGCCGGATGGGGGCGACGCATGGATCCCAAATTCGCGGCGTTGGTCGAGATACTGGCGCCCAAGCTCGAACGCCTGCTCGGGATGCCGCCTTTGCGGTACGGTGCTCTGCCGAGGGATATGCCGGTTTCCGGCATCTACCTGTTCAGCGAGGGCGCCTACCATTTATACGTTGGTCGCTCGAACTCGCTTCGTGGACGACACGGCCGGCATTGTCGGCCGGGTGCCACGCACAAACAGGCCGCCTTCGCTTTCCAGCTTGCCCGCGAGAAGACAGCACATCGGGACGTCACCTACCGCGCGGAGGGTGGGCGGGACTGGCTCATCCGGCAACCCGTTTTCCGGCGGGCCTTTGAAGAGGCAAAGGCCCGCATCCGGGCCATGGACTACCGCTATGTCGAGGAGGTGGAGCAAAACCGGCAGGCCTTGCTCGAAATCTATTGTGCCGTCGTCCTCGCCACGCCGTATAACGATTTTGGGACGCACTGAGCCCGGCGGGATACCAAATCTCGTTGGAGGAATGCGCTAAGATTGAAATGCTTATGAGGGAAGCTACTAAGTCTGTTCGTGGGAGACAAAGTCAATATGAAGAAACTGCGCCAAGCGTTCCGCAAGCACGAAGCCAAGAACCGCGCAAACGCCTATTTCCTAAATCCTTCGAATGACGAAATTTCTGCCAACGGGGCTGGTCCGCGCCGCGTGTTCCGATCCGTCTGAAGAAGCCGCTCCTGCTGTAGATCCCGCTCCGGCCCGCGCCACCTTGATGTCCCCTCCCCGCATCCATGTCGTCGGCGCCGGGCTTGCCGGGCTCGCGGCGGCGCTGCGCCTCGGCGATGCCGGCGCGCACGTCGTCGTCCACGAGGCGGCCGGCCAGGCCGGCGGGCGCTGCCGCTCCTATGTCGACAGCGCGCTCGGCATCAAGATCGACAACGGCAATCACCTGGTGCTGTCCGGCAATTTTTCGACGCTCGCCTACCTCGCCCGGATCGGGGCCTCCGATCGGCTCGTCGGCCCGGCCGAGCCGGAGTTTCCCTTCGTCGATCTCGCCCAAAAGCAACGCTGGCTGCTCAAGCCCAATCCCGGCCGCGTGCCGTGGTGGATTTTTGCGAAGACGCGGCGGGTGCCGGAGACGCGCGCGGCGGATTATCCAAAAATCGCGCGGCTGCTGTGGGCGGGCGCCGACGCCACCGTCGAGGCCGCGCTCGACCCCAACAGCGTGCTGTATCGGCGGTTGTGGCGGCCGCTGCTGCTGGCCGCGCTCAACACCGACCCGGCCGAGGGCTCGGCCCGGCTCGCGGGAAAGATCGTGCGCGAGACGCTGCTGGCCGGCGGAAAAAATTGCCGGCCCCTGATCGCGGCCGGCGGGCTGTCCGAAGCCTTCGTCGAGCCGGCGCTGGCGCACCTCGAGGCGCGCGGCGCCAAAATTCGCTTCGGCGCACGCCTGCGCGCGATCGCGTTCGGCGAAAAAAACCGCGCCGAGGCGCTCGATTTCGGCGACGAAACTTTGGAGCTCGGGCCCGGCGAGGGCCTGGTGCTCGCGGTGCCGGCCTGGGTCGCTTCCGCGCTGGTGCCCGGGATTCCCGTGCCGTCCGAGTTCCGCGCCATCGTCAACGCGCATTTCCGTTTTTCGCCGCCGCCGGATTTTTCCCCGATCACCGGCGTATTGGGCGCGAACACCGAATGGATCTTTCGCTTTCCCGACCGGCTGGCGGTGACGATCAGCGCCGCCGACCGTTTGCTCGACGTTGAGCGCGAGGAGCTGGCCGAAAAAATCTGGCGCGAGGTCGCCGAGGTCGCCGGCCTCGCCGCGCCGCTCCCCGCTTGGCAGATCATCAAGGAACGCCGCGCCACCTTCGCGGCGACGCCGGAGCAGAATGCCAAGCGCCCCGGCGCCGCCACGCAATGGCACAACCTCGCGCTCGCCGGCGATTGGACCGCGACCGGCCTGCCGGCCACCATCGAGGGCGCGATCCGGTCGGGCAACCGGGCGGCCGATGTCGTGCTCCGCGGCGCGGCATCGTAGGGTGGCTTGACCCCGGGCTTGACCCGGGGCAATCGCATATGGCTGGCAGCTCGCTCCGAACACCGCTCCCCGCAAGGCGGGGAGAGGTCGAACGAGCGAAGCGAGTTCGGGTGAGGGGCGCGTGCAAGCAATAAATGCCCCTCACCCCAACCCTCTCCCGGCAAGCGGGGAGAGGGAGGCGTTTGCTGCGCGCTCGGAGCAAGGCACATCATCGCAAGGATGAAGACTTACGCGCATCATGAATGAAATGACCGACACCATCCCATCCCGGGCCCCGCAATCGGCGGGCGAGCCCGCGCTCGAGCCGGCGATCGAGCGCGCGACCAAGGCGCTGCTCGACCTGCAGCGGCCGGACGGCCATTGGATATTCGAGCTCGAAGCCGATTCCACCGTTCCGGCCGAATACGTGCTGCTGCAACATTACCTCGGCGAGGGCGACGCGCTCGGCATCGAGCCGAAGATCGCCGCCTACCTCA
>Ga0099829_10002212_pt1 | contig 11106 bp, 10 predicted proteins | sample CZO8metaG_3_FD_79336 | JGI IMG/M metagenome (GOLD analysis project Ga0099829, IMG submission 79336) | Vadose zone soil microbial communities from the Eel River Critical Zone Observatory, Northern California, USA - CZOApr15con2H2.8 metaG | ecosystem: Environmental > Terrestrial > Soil > Vadose...
CGGGTCCTCTATCGAAACTGGCTTCTGGTTGATCAAAAGTACCTGTCTAGCCTGGTACTATCACCCGCAATCGCTCGTCAGCAACGTGAGCGTACATTGGCGTCTGACCTCGCACCTCACCATCCAGTGTTGCATCCCGTGGATCAGCGCTCGTCGTGATTATAACTCCTCGTGCTTGTAGATGATGGATACCAGGGATACCTGTTAATTCCGCAGGATGGTGAGTAAATGGCTGGGTATCGCCGTTTGATGAGGAGGCCTCTTCATTCTCCTTCGGACTAAAGAGATGAGCCACGATACTGCTAAGATTTGCGAGATCGACATCTTCAATCACAACGATATCGAGCAAGCGATCACTTACACTCGCGTTGGGGATAGCGAGTTCCCATTGTCCTCCAAAAATGGGGGCATTGATTACGGCTACCTGAAGAGAACGACTGCGAAGCGGCATTTGTACCTCGGGTTCTGCTGGTGTTGATGTCGTTCGTTCTTGAGTAGAGTTTCTGGTATGTGGCATTGCTAGGCCATCGAACTCAAGTTGTACGTCCAAGGGATCATGGGATACTAATACTTCTAAAGCGGCATAAGGATAGGTCAAAAGCCCGAAGCGTTGGCGAGTAGCCACGTTAGTCGCTATGCGAGCGAACTGGACGTTCGCGCCAATAGTCAAGGCATGTGCGAAGAAACCGTGTTTTTCAGTGCCAATATGCGTCTGCACCGGGCCAGATTGGTGTTTACTGGCAAGATGAGGAGCTTGCTCTGCGGGCTTTGCTACGCCGATATCTACCTCCTGCTCTTTTCCCTCGGCGATGACTTGAGCTGCTGAATGGATATCCTGGGGAATACGCAGTGTACGGGCAATATCATTGGAGGTACCGAGTGGTAGTATCCCTAAAGGAAGGCTGCTTTCGGCAATATGCGTAATCACGCCTCCCACCAATCCATCACCACCTGCAGCGATAGCCACGTCGATACCGCTCTCCTTCCAATTTGCTCCCTGGGCAGGGAGATTATCCAGGGTAGCAATAGAGATGGTATTAACAACATCTATCCCCGCTTGTTGAAGTTGTGTAAGAGCCTCAGTGAGTTCTGCTGATCTACCGGAATGTGGACTGTGTATGACAATTGCTCGGCGTGACATATTCAAAATTGCTTTCAATCCTCTTTGCCTACTATTGATTTTGTGATCGAATCGAAAATAGTATAGACTACAGTAGTGAATGCTTGCAAGTAAACAAATAAGGAGAGAAAGGAGTGGCAAGGCTCTATTCCTGTATCTGAAGGCAGAGTCTCAGCCTTGCCGAGCTCATAAGATGAGAATCATATAACTTTATTAAATGTTGAAGTAATGTAACCTGTTCTTGTGCTATACTACCCCTCAGTGAAATTCAGTTCACTGGTATGACTGAAAACTGCAATCGAGGGAAGGCTAAGACCATGCAAAGTACTTTGCGCGACTACTGGTCGATCTGGAAACAATTTGTGTTGCATGGCGTGACGCAGGAGGATATACTTCCCCCTGCGCTAATGCAATCCTGGCGACGCTGTGTTGCGCTTGGACTTGATCCCTACGGTGAAATTGTCCCTGAAGAAAAGACTCATCCTCCATTTACCTCTGTATCTCATAAGTTGTTCTCCTTACTGCGCCCAGCGATGGAGGATTTGTACCAGTTCATCGAGGGATCGGAGTGTGTTGTGGTCTTTGCCGACGCAGAGGCTCGTGTAATCGATACAGTAGGTGATCGGGCTATACAAGAAGAAATAGAGCACCTTGGATTAAACAGCGGGGCATCCTGGAGCGAAGAGCGACAAGGTTCGAATGCCTTTGCGCTGGCTTTGCAAGAATCATTTCCCATACAGCTTGATGGTGCAATGCATTACCGCGCTGCGCTACATCCACTGTATACCTCGGCCGCACCAGTACACGATCTGATGGGGCAAACCGTCGGTGTTCTTGCCGTAGTTGGACGTCACGAACACTCTCACCCTCATACTTTAGGTATGATAACTGCAGCCGCTCAGGCAGTTAGTAACCAGCTTCAAATGCAGGTCTGGTTGAGCAATGCCAATGATCTCTTATTCGAACTTAAAACAATTCTACAGACATTGCCTGAAGGCATTCTGTTACTACGACAAGATGGGGTGGTCTCGCAGATGAATGCCCCGGCAGGAACAATGCTCGGGCTAACTCCCTCCCGGGTGACAGGTAGGCGTTTGCAAGATGTGTTGCCGCTTCCCGCCGTCCTGGTACAGGCAATTACACATCAACAGTCATTCTCCGATGAAGAGCTGGTCTTTGACACCATACACGGGCGTGTCACCTGTCTTTGTTCACTCAAACCAATCACAAGCTATCGGCCAGAAACAGGTTTAGAGGACATTGTTAGTTCGGCTAATATCATGATTTCAGAACCGGTTGATGCAGATGGTTTTGTGATGATACTTCGCAGTATTGAGCGCGTGCAAAAATTAGTGCATCGCATGACTGGTGCTCGCGCTCGGCTTACATTTGCTAATGTGGTCGGCGAGAGTCCCTCGCTGAGAGAAGCTTTGCGCCTGGCAAAGCTGGCATCGAATAGCAACTCCACTGTACTGCTACATGGTGAGACTGGCACAGGTAAAGAGATTTTTGTGCAGAGCATACATAACAGTAGTGCGCGTGCTGATGGACCGTTCGTGGCGATCAACTGTGCCGCAATTCCACGTGAGTTGATTAATACAGAGCTGTTTGGATATGAAGGTGGTTCATTCACTGGTGCCGACCGCCAGGGGCGCCCTGGTAAGTTTGAGCAAGCCCATGGTGGCACGCTCTTTCTTGATGAAATTGGTGATATGCCATTAGACCTGCAAACGACCCTGCTTCGCGCTATCGAAACGCGTACTATTGTACGTATCGGAGGACACCGCGTGATCCCTGCCGATGTACGCATCATTGTCGCTACACATAAAGACCTGCGAGAAGAAGCGAAGCGAGGTAACTTCCGCTCCGATTTGTATTACCGTTTGAATGTATTAACCATCAATATTCCTTCACTGCGTGAGCGTGCTGATGATTTGCCGCTGCTTGTGCAGCATTTCTTGCAGCGGCAGAGTCGTACCCTCGGCCGTTCATTTACAATTACTCCAGAGGCGATGGCTGCGCTGCGACAGTACAACTGGCCTGGGAATGTGCGTGAATTGGAGAATATGCTGGAGCGTGTGACCTATCTCATGCCCAAAGCTACCATCACTGTGGAGGATCTTCCCATTGATATACAACAAACGATGGAACGCAATCAACCAACTGGAACAGGGGATGCTGATAACCATTCACAAACACAAGAAGGCCACCAAAGGTTATCACAACAGGCATCCCTCACAGCAGTATATAAGAGTGGTGCGTTAAAAGAACACAGCATGAACTCTGAGAGGCAGGCTATCGTTCAAGCCTGGCAGGCAAGTAATGGTCACGTCACTCGTGCTGCTGCTTTGCTGGGTATCAGTCGAACGACTATGTGGAGAAAGATGGTGAAATATGGCTTAACAGAAGGCCATAACAAGGGGTAATCGTTCGTTTCAATTTTGAAACAATAATTGTTGCAAGATTGCAGCGGTGAAACATCATGTTTCACCGCTGCAACGTTTCTGTTTTCATCTTTTTAAGTCTGCCTCAACATCCCAACGAATTTTTGGCTTTTTTCTAGTGTTCTAAAATTCCCTCATACTCGCTCTCAAGCCGTTTGATACCGATAGATATTTTGTTTTTCCGGTTTTACTCCCTAGTTTTGGCACGGATATTGCTATGTTAATGGTAGGAAGATATGTGTAGGATCAGTACAAAATTCATGCTATGAGAGGAGGTGTAAAAAGACTGTGATTCTGTAAGGGGAAAACACATCATGTTCTGTTACGTTGCTTGAAGCTTTACTTGAGTACCCGCTAGGGGATGTGTCCCGATGAGACTGTAAAGCATTACTGATCATCTTGCTTCTTGTGTCGAAAGTTACCTACTCGAAAGGAGGGTGTCTGCCAGACAGGGCAGACTACTATGGTATGGACAGGACACCGAATCTAACTCAGAAATTTGTAGCGGAATTGCTAGGAACTGCCTTCCTCACCTGGATTGGCGCCGGCTCTATTACTGCGGCGGTTTACCTACTCAATGGTGCTAAACCACCATTGGCGTTTTCAATGGCCGATCTCGGCATGATTGCCCTGGCATTTGCATTTGCAATTGCTGCTATGGTCTACACCCTTGGCCACATCTCCGGTTGTCACATTAATCCAGCAGTAACTTTTGCATTTGCCGTTACCAGGCGCATTCCATGGAATCAGGCAGTGGTCTACTGGATCGGACAATTCATTGGTGGAATTGTAGGCGCATTGGTCATCGCCCTCTCTTTTGGTTGGACGACTGCAGCGCAAGGTCCAGGCCTTGGGGCGACGAACTTTGGTAGCGCGATTAGCCTCTATGGAACGGGTGGTGGCTGGATCGTGGCTATCGTTATGGAGACTATTGGTACCTTCTTCCTCCTCCTGGTCATAATGGGAACCGCTGTGGATGGTCGTGCACCAGCGGGTTGGGCAGGCCTAATCATTGGCCTGATGGTCGCAGGTGAGATTTTTGCATTTGGCCCGATTACCAATGTAGCTCTCAATCCTGCACGTGCCTTTGGGCCGGCGCTCATACAAGCCTTGCTCGGTGGTACGTACGATCTCACCCATTTAATTGCCTATTTTGTAGGGCCCTTGCTGGGTGCTGTTCTAGGTGTTCTTACCTATGACTTCTTGCAACGCTCGCGCGTGGTAGCAGGCACTCCCGAATTTGGCGGTATCGAAAAATCGGCTGTCGAAGGCAGACCATAATCGTGAGAGTATGTATAGTCGAAGATTGTCCACGGTTTTTTAAAGAAGGAGACAGACATGAAGAAGCTCATTAACCACGTAGAGGATGTGGTAAAAGAAGAGCTTGCTGGTATGGAGGCGCTACACCCGGAACTGATCCGGGTAGATTTCGAGAACCAGATTATCGTGCGTAAGGATGCTCCAGTACGTGGCAAAGTAGGGGTGATCTCTGGTGGCGGTAGTGGTCATGAGCCAATGCACGGTGGCTTTGTGGGTCGTGGCATGCTAGATGCGGCTTGTCCGGGTGAAGTCTTTACTTCTCCGGTGCCCGATCAGATGCTTGCTGCCACTCGTGCTGTCGATGGGGGAGCGGGTGTGCTGCACGTTGTCAAGAACTACACAGGCGACGTACTGAACTTCGAAATGGCAGCCGAATTGGCACTGGCTGAGGGTATCCAGGTAGCAAGCGTTGTAACGAATGACGATGTTGCCGTGCAGGATAGCCTCTATACTGCAGGCAGACGTGGTGTTGGTGTCACAGTGCTGTTGGAGAAGATCGTAGGTGGCCTGGCTGAGACTGGAGCTCCGCTGGAGGCTGTGGCTGCATTGGCCAGGAAGGTGAACGAAAATGGGCGCAGTATGGGTATGGCTCTCACCTCCTGTACAGTTCCCGCAGCTGGTAAGCCAACATTCGAACTCGGCGAAGACGAGATGGAGATTGGCATCGGCATTCATGGGGAGCCAGGTCGCCGCCGTGTCAAGCTTGCTCCGGCTGCTGAAGTAACGGAAATGCTTGCTAATCCTATCATCGAAGACCTTGGCCTGAAGTCAGGTGAGCGCATACTTGCTTTTGTCAATGGCATGGGCGGCACGCCGTTGATCGAGCTATACATCGTTGCTAACGAACTCGCTAAGATTCTGCGTGGTAGGGATATCACTATTGCCCGTTCCCTGATAGGGAGCTACATTACCTCCCTTGAAATGGCGGGTTGTTCTCTTACCCTGCTACGGCTGGATGATGAAATGACTCGCTACTGGGATGCTCCCGTACATACTCCTGCCCTGCGTTGGGGTGTGTAATTGAGGTGAGTCGGGTATGGATCTTGTGTTTGTCCACCACTATTCGCTCGGAAGGTGTAATCATGCCTGGGATATTAGCCCAAAGCACTTCAGTCTATTGCGTAGTACAATATGACTGGGCAAGGTAGAGGACGCCAGCCCCTATGGCCTAAAGCTCAGTGTGCTATAGACGAACATGTAACGGACAAACACAAGGTTCGTACTAGATTCAGACATTGTGGAGGAAACCATGCCATTTACAACAGAGGATACTTTGCACTGGTTGAATTCATTAGCGCAGGTTTTACATGAAAATCGTGACTATCTCACGCAACTTGACTCCCCTATTGGTGATGCAGATCATGGCATCAATATGGATCGTGGTTTTAAAGCCGTGATAGATAAACTGCCAACGGTAGCGGGGATGGATATTGGCTCGATACTCAAGACGGTTGGAACTACCCTGGTTTCGACGGTTGGAGGAGCAAGTGGCCCATTGTACGGAACAGCATTCCTGCGAGCTGGTATAGCAACCTCTGGGAAGCACGAGCTTTACGAGGCTGACTATATTGGTATGCTGGAAGCCGCATTAGAAGGGATCAAGGCTCGTGGCAAGGCACAGCCTGGTGAGAAAACTATGGTGGATGCACTTACACCTGCGTTGGCAGCGGCAAAAGAAGCACAGACTGAGGGCCTGGATCTTTCACAAATCGTGAGACGTGCAAGCGATGCTGCAGAAGTAGGCATGAAGGCCACTATTCCTATGCTTGCCACAAAAGGGCGCGCCAGCTATTTAGGTGAGCGTAGTATCGGACACCAGGATCCAGGCGCGACTTCCAGCTGGTTAATTCTCAAAACATTAGCGGATACTTACGGCTAGAGCTAAATGCTGTGAAATGTGTATCAATGCTCATCCACGCTATTGGACTAGCAATTTGATGAGCGTAATTCAATTCGGCCTGTCCCACATTAAAGGAGACAATACCAATGGCAGTTGGCTTAGTAATCGTTTCCCATAGTTCCCGGCTGGCAGAAGGGGTTGCTGAATTAGCGGAACAGATGGCTCAAGGTAAGGTGGCTATCGCTGCGGCTGGGGGAACTGCTGACGGTGGGCTGGGCACCTCTGTTGATAAGATTGTACAAGCACTGTATAAGGTAGATGGGCCTGAGGGCATACTTGTGCTGCTCGACCTGGGGAGCGCGGTAATGGCGACCGAGATGGCGGTAGAGGCATTCACTCAGGAATCGCGGCATCAAGTTGTAATCAGTCCTGCACCGCTTGTCGAGGGGGCAGTAATCGCCGCTGTTGAAGCTTCCATAGGTAATAGCCTGCAGGATGTGGCTGAGGCGGCTGCCAGTGCCTACACTTTGCCAAAGGTACACGAACGCAATGGATAGCAAAAGGATTACAAACGTGCCAATAGAAGAAACAAGTGTTGTCATTCTCAATAAAGTCGGCTTGCATGCTCGTCCTGCTCGACTGCTTGTACAGACTGCTGCGCAGTTCCGGGCAAGTATCCAACTAAAATTTGGCGATAAAGTAGCAAATGCCAAAAGCATGTTAGGCGTGCTTAAGCTTGGCGCAGCGCTTGGAGACACACTTGTAGTACATGCAGAAGGGGAAGATGCAGAGGAGGCATTAAATACTTTAACTGAACTTGTGCATCGGAAGTTTGATGAGGAGGAGTAGAGCCATTTATGGTGCGTGATAGCTCCTTTCCAATCAGTCCATTGCATATGATGGCAATCTCTCCAGGTGTGGCTATCGGTCCTGTACGCCTTTATAAAGCAACAAGCGTCACGGTGGAAGATGCAAAGATTAGTCCCAGCCAGGTAGAAGCCGAGCAACAGCGTTTGCAAGATGCTCTTGCAGTTGCCATAAACGAGTTATTGGAGCTGAGCGAGCATGTAGCGCAAGCTGTAGGGCGAAACGAAGCGGATATTTTTGAGGCCCAGCAGCTTATGCTAGAGGATCCTGAGCTACTTGAGGAGACAACAGATCTCATAACTCAAGAGTATTACTCCGCTGCTGCAGCGCTAAGGCAGGCGGCAGAGCACCAGGCACAGGAACTTGAGTCATTAAAGAACGAGACTTTAGCGGCTCGAGCAGCCGACGTTCGTGATGTAGCCATCCGTGTCATACGCCATCTACAAGGTTGGAGTACTGACAATGATGATGGTAATGAAGGTAACACTCCTGTGCTGGTTGTCGCCTATGATCTCACACCCTCAGATACCGCGCAGTTCGACCCCAGGACGATTCTTGGTATCTGTACTGTGGCCGGTGGACCGACCACTCACGCAGCAATCATTGCTCGAGCGTTAGAGATTCCAGCAATTGCTGGCTTTGATCCTCACTTGCTTGAAACCCTGCATAATGGTCAACAAGTAGCTATCGACGGCTCCCAGGGACTGATGTATCTTCATCTTGATGCTAAACAGCAGGATGAGCTACGTGCCATTATGCTCCAACAACAACAAGCACGCGACCTTCGACGCACGCAGAACGATGCACAATGGCGCGATCAGCCAGGTTCAACTACTGATGGCTACAAGGTGCAGGTCTTTGCAAACGTAGGTGACGCCGAGAGTGCGCGTGCTGCCGCCGAAATGGGTGCCGAGGGGATCGGCCTGTTACGTACGGAATTTCTTTTTGGAGGGCGTCCTGTTTTTCCGGACGAGCAGGAGCAATTCGAGAGCTATATGGGGCTATTTCGCGCTTTTGCCGATCATGCATTCCTAGGTAAGATTATCGTGGCGCGTACACTGGACGCCGGTGCCGACAAGCCATTTCCTGCCCTGGAGTCGTTGATTGGCGCACTGCAAGAATCCAACCCGGCTCTCGGCCTTCGCGGAGCTCGTATTCACCTCGTTCACGAGGAACTTTTACGTCAGCAACTACGTGCACTTCTACGAGCAGGCGCAGAGACAGGCGTGCAGCTATACGTCATGTTTCCCATGATTGCCACCTTAGAGGAAGTACGACGTCTACGGGCTGTATATACTGCTGTTCAGCACGAACTTGGGAATGAAGGCGTGGCACTCTCTCCGGATATGCAGGTAGGCATTATGGTTGAAACGCCAGCCGCTGCTTTAATGGCTGATGTGCTGGCCCGAGAAGTCGATTTCTTCAGTATTGGAGCGAATGACCTCTTCCAATATACTATGGCTGCTGATCGTACTAATAGCCGTGTAACCGGCATGTTCGGTGTGCTGGAGCCAGCGGTCTGGCGTTTAATTGAGCGCGTTGTGCGTGCAGGTGTTGAACATGGTAAGCTAGTAGCAGTCTGCGGAGAACTGGCGGCTGATCCACGTATCGGGCCGCTTCTGGCTGGCTTAGGTGTACAAGAACTGAGCATGAGCCCGCCTGCTATTGTTAATGTCAAGGCGGCACTGCATAAACATACGATGGAATACTGGAGAGAACTGGCCAGTAAACTCCTCAAGGCGGAGACGGCAGCCGAGATAGAGGGTTTACTACATTCTATTGATTGAATCACTCCCCCACTAGTCGATTTCTTTCCTGATCACTTCTTCATTTTCTAACCTGCTCTTCAAGAGTCAAGGTGGTTCCTCCTGAGACTATTTGCGCAAGGTAAACGATAGTCTTATCTTTAGCAATGAGCAGTGAACAGGGAGATAGAAGTTGTGCTACAATCTCCACATGAGGGAGATAATTGAAAGTAAAATGCACATCATAGAAGCTTTAGGAGAATAATATGGGTGTTATTCATCGCTATAGCAAAATAGAAGGTGGCGAACTACGCTGGCTGGGTATATCAGTACGTGACTATGGGCCGGAAAATAGTGGTGCCGACCGCGCAACCCGCCAGATTCTCATTGGTTCCGACGAGAACTCGCCCAATTTCCATCTGCGCTATTTCGCTGTACAGCCTGGTGGGCATACTTCGCTGGATCAGCATCCACACGATCACGGTGTCTACGTCCTGCATGGTCGTGCGCGTCTTCATTTAGGTGAAGACGAATACGAACTAAACATGGGTGATGTGGTATACATACCAGGTAATGAAGTGCATCAATTCTTTACATTAGGCGAGGAGCCATTTGGCTTCCTGTGTGTCGTACCTGCCAAACGATAAAAATCATGTTAGCCATCGAATATCATAGCAATGACGATATACGCATCGTTGAGTTGCCCACGCCTGAGATTGGTCCAGGCGAGTTGCTTGTGCAGTTGCGAGCATGTGGCTTGTGTGCCAGTGATGTGATGGAATGGTATATGAAGCCTCGCGCTCCCATCTATCCAGGGCATGAGCCAGTCGGTGTTGTTGCAGCTGTAGGCGAGGGCGTAGAGCAATTTTCAATTGGGCAGCGGGTATTCATACATCACCATGTTCCTTGTATGGTCTGTCACTTCTGCCGGCGCGGCTCATTTTCCCAATGTCCGACGTTTCGCGCTACGCGCCTGTACCCCGGGGGATTGGCAGAATATATTCGCGTTCCTGCTCTCAATGTACAACTTGATGTGTTGCCTTTGCCTGATGATCTTTCATTTGAGGCCGCTACCTTGATTGAACCACTAGCCTGCTGTGTGCGCGGCATTAATCGTGCCACAATCGGGGTTGGGGATAGTGTACTGGTGCTGGGTGCTGGCAGCAATGGCTTGATGCTGGCACAGTTGGCGCAACAGCGTGGCGCAATTCGTGTTATCATCGTCGATCCCATCCCTTATCGTCGTCAACGCGCTTTGGATGCTGGAATAGACTTTGTACTGGATCCGCAGGCAGAGCCATTGCTTGAGCAAATCTATGCTGTGAACGATGGACGCAAGCCAGACATTGTGCTGGTTACCCCCTCGAGCATCAGCGCTATGCAGCAGGGACTTGAATTGGTGGGTCCTGGTGGAACACTATTGCTTTTTGCTCCATCACCACCTGAGATGAAACTTCCTATTTCACCCAATGCACTCTTTTTTCAGGAGAATAGCTTGCGGACCAGCTATTCTGCTGGTCCATATGAAACGCGGCTGGCCTTAGACTTGTTACGTACTGGACGTATTCGTGCAGAAACGGTGATTACACATCATTTTCCCTTAAGAGAAGCTGCTCAAGCATTTAGGTTGGTTGCGAAACCTGGGGACGCTTTGAAGGCTTTGATTACCACAGGGTGAATCGGTCCTGTGTTTAGGGGTTCATGACAGTTGCCCAAAACCGTGAGCTATGCTATACTTGTGCCAACAAGGACAGATGTTCGTCACAGGAG
>Ga0099829_10002226_pt1 | contig 11077 bp, 9 predicted proteins | sample CZO8metaG_3_FD_79336 | JGI IMG/M metagenome (GOLD analysis project Ga0099829, IMG submission 79336) | Vadose zone soil microbial communities from the Eel River Critical Zone Observatory, Northern California, USA - CZOApr15con2H2.8 metaG | ecosystem: Environmental > Terrestrial > Soil > Vadose...
ATCCCAAAAATCCCGCCGTCAAGATCAAAGCTGGAAAGCCTCTCGCAAACCCCGTCTCGCTCGACCAAATCAAATCCAACAAGCTGTTCAAGGATTCTCCTCTTCTCAAAATTGGCCGCCTTTCTGTAGTCCCTCTCACCGAACCTCAATATAAATTTCTAGCAGGCGACTGATTCCCCAAACGCGCGTATGATGCGGGGCGAAGCTGCGAGGCTGAATCCCATGAAACGCTCCATTTTTGTTCTTCTCTTTTTCGCTGCCGTCCCGCTTTTCGCGCAGCAGCCACCCGAGATCCGCTACCACTCCGTCCCCGACTTCCTGAAACTCCCGCCTGACCTCTATCTCGGCGAAGCCACCGGCGTTGCCGTCAATTCCAAGGGACACATCTTCGTCTTCTCCCGCGGCAATACCACTGGCCCTGCCTACGCCGCCAGCGCCGCGCAACTCCTCGAATTTGCTCCCGACGGAAAATTTCTCCGCGAAATCGGCCATAACCTCTACGCCTGGTCTTTCGCGCACACCGTCAAGGTGGACAAGGACGACAACATCTGGGTCACCGACAAAGGCTCGGACATGGTCATCAAGTTCAATCCCGAAGGCCGCGTCGCGATGGTCTTCGGCCGAAAGCAGGAAGCCTCCGAGGAAGGCACTGAGCCCCTCAAACACGTCAAGCCGCCGCTGCCTCCTGTCGACGGCATGTTCCGTCAAGTCACCGACGTCGCCTGGGACGCGGCTGGCAACACTTACATCAGCGACGGCTACGTCAATTCGCGCATTGCCAAAATCGACAAGGACGGCAACTGGCTCAAGTCGTGGGGCGAGTCCGGCGACCAGCCCGGCCAGTTCAACACGCCCCATAGCATCGCCGTCGACGCGCAAGGCAACGTGTACGTCGCGGACCGCGCAAACCGCCGCATACAGGTTTTCGATGGTGATGGAAAATTCCTTCGCATCATTACCATCGATGTTCCGCTTCTTCCAGACGTGCGCCCCGCCATCGGCAACAAGCCCACCGCGACAACTGGAACCATGGCGCCCGGCGCGCCTTGGACTCTTTGCATCACGCCCGGCCCCAATCAAATCCTCTTCAGCTCCGATGCTTTTCCCGGCCGCATCTATAAACTCAGCCTCGATGGAAATGTTCTTGGAATGTTCGGCAAATCCGGCAAACAGCTCGGACAATTCGGCTGGGTTCACGAAATTGCCTGCCCCTCAGAAAACGAGCTCTATGTCGCCGAAGTTTTGAACTGGCGCGTGCAGAAACTGATTCTGGAACCAACGCACTAGCTGCGCGTAGCAGCAACGGCGCGGGCAAGCGCCGAATGCAGGACGAGCTTCGCAAATGTGTTATCGTTCTTCTCCGTGCGGAAACTTCACGCTCAAGGCTCAGAACTCTTAAGCAAAATACGCTTCTTCCGATTCAAGCAGTGGCACGCAAATTCGAACTTTCGGAAAAATATTTTGAATCTCTCCTCGGCGATCAGAATGGCGGCGTGATGCCGGTATAGTCGCCGATCACATACGCGCTGTATGGCGCATTCATCTGAATGGCCGTGCTGGGGCTATAGCCAGGGTCGTTGATCATGCCGTAGCTGGCGACGATCACCTTCGCCGGATTGACCTCGATCACCTGGTCGTTAAATTGATCGCTGATCAGGGTGTTGCCGTTGGCCAGGCGCACCGCGCGCGTCGGTAGCGGCGATGGATTGCTGCCGGCACGTGTGTTGGTGAAGTACTCCCAGAACACTTTGTCGTTGCGATCGACTTCGACGATGCGACTATTGTTCGAGTCGGTGAGCAGGGTATGGCCGTTGGGGAGCCGGCTCGCGAAAGCGACTCCGCTTACGGTGCCGCGGGCGGTAAAGGTCGCGACGATCTTGCTCGGGGTGGTGTGCGTGACCTCGATGGCGCGGTTGTTGTTCTCGTCGGAGATGAGAATGTTGCCGTTGGCGAGCAGCTCGGCGGCATTGGGATTGTTGAGCTGGTTGGGACCATTGCCAATGACGCCGTTCTCCCCATATTGCCACACGATTGCGTTGTCGATACGCCGCACCTCAATGATGCGCTCGTTGCCCTGATCCGTGATCAGCACATGTGCCTCTCCGTTCGAGAGAGTCAGGTAGGTGTTCTGCACCGGCGTGTTGAGCTGGTTGGATCCGAATCCAGTTACGCCGAACTGGCCATATTGCCAGACGATGTTGCCGTCACGGTCGACGAGGATCACACGGTTATCGACGCAGCCGGACTTCTTGCAGTTCGTGGTGGCGCCGGCGGGGATGCCGGTGCCCGACATTAGGGTGAGGTCGCCCACGCGCTCGGCGTCATTGGTGCCGACGATCGCGCTCGCCGAGGTGTCGCCCGGACCGTTTCCGAACTGCCAGACGATGTTGCCAGCCGGATCGATCTCGATCACGCGATTGTTGAACTGATCGGTGATGAGGATGTTGCCGGCCTGATTGAATGTGCCGGAACTCTGTCCCTTCGAAATGGTCACTGAGAACAAAATGGCGCTGCCGATGAAAACAAGGGCAGCGATGTATCCAAACCGGATGAGAGGTGCTTTCTTCATGGTCAGTCTTCCTTTCTACCTTGAAACGATGGTCTACCGCTTGGCGGTTATCCCTAAGTTGGCCGGGCCGAATTCTTCCGTTGGGGCTTGGTAGTACGAGACTTACTAGAACCTTGCGCAGGATTTGAACAAAGCGCCGCGCTACTTCCTGTATGACTGCCGGGGCTTATGCGATATTCCATCGGGCGCACACACATCTGCGCAAATCGCTTCGAGCACGATTCAAACCATGAGTTTCCGCATTGAAATCTAACGGAGTTACCTGCCTGCCCGTCTGCGGAATCCAGGAAATGGGATCTTCAATTCCGTAAATTGGTAACCCTTCCAGGCTGGCACAGCCATTCCTGCTTGCCCCGCTTACTTGTTTACCATAAGCCTCGAAGGGAGCCGCGAAGAGAGCTTGCTGATCGCAGATTCCGGCCCTGCCGGAAAGGGGAGGTGCGCTTCGCTAGCACAGGAGCGGCCGCCGTGGCGGGCGCCAGAGTTCGCCTATCGCGCGCGCTGGGAACAGCTCAGCCTACTGGCAGGCGGGCAGCGCCGCTGGCGTGCTGGTGGCGAACTGATTGCCGCTCCAGCAATTGCCTGTGCCCGAGCCATCCCAGTTGAGGTCCGCGCGCAGAGCATCGAAAAACGGGTTGGCTTGCGGGATCGTTCCGTTCTCTTCGAGCTGATTTGCAATAATGCGGTTCCCGTTGGGGTCGGGATCCACGTCGAGGCCCGTGCAAGGAATTCCTTCCAGGGCCAGGCCGAGGCACAGGCTCGCCACGGCGATGCCGGTGAAGCCGTTATTCTCCACCTGATTGAGCGTGACCGTGGCAGTATGGCCCCCGAGCAGCAGGATCCCAGTCCCCGATGGGATCACTGCGGTGATGTCACCTGGAACGCCCGTATTGACCTTGTTGTTGTCATGCACCTTGTTGTAGGCCACCAGCGTCGTCTCCTGAGTTTTCTTGACCAGAAAGGGCAGCACATCGACAAGAATCCCCAGGGTGTTGTCGCTGAGTTCGTTCGCGAGTACCGCGCAATTGCGGCTGTTCTCCACTTCGAGACCGATTAGATTATTCTCGGCCCGGTTATTGGCAATGACCACAGAATCGCTTTGGCCCACGTAGATACCCGCGTCAAGCTCCGTGCCCCGCACCACGTTGGAGGACAGGAGCCCGTTGCGGGAGAGAACCGGGAAGAGACCGTACACGGCGTTGTCCTCGGAGACGTTCTGAGAGATGTTAAAGCCATCCACGCAAGCGAGATGCAAACCGTGCTTTTGGAAGCCACGCAGCGTGAAACCCCGGATCGCAAAGCCATGGATGAGCGAGCCGTCAGACCCACAAGGCGGCGTCTCATCGTTGGCCTCGGCGGCAGGCCCCGTCGAATTACTGGGGCTAACCCACACGCCGAAGCTCTGCCCGCCTGCGTTCTCCAAGACTACGGGATGTTCGGGCGTCGAGCGGCCTATCAGTGCGATCTCGTCAATGGTAACGGTCAGCGCGTTGAGGTCCCCTGGAGCGCCTTCCTTGTATACGCCCGGCAACACCACAATCTCGTCACCGGGGACGGCTTGGGAGATCGCCGCGCGGATCGAGCCTCCCGGGTGCACGATCAACGTTCGAGCCGAAGCAGGCGCGGCCGCAAATGCCACCAAGGGCAAAGCTGCCAGAAGTAATCTGAATACCTTCATGTTCGCCTCCTTTGTGTCCGGTGATTGTCTTGCATCTCCCGCGTTTCCTCAGAGATCGGCCGGCGACGGGCCCTGTGCAATACGCGAAAGGAATGGGTGGCAGCGCAGAGAGACTACTCGCAGAGGAAGAAGTTCGTCAACCGCCGAGTGCCGGTTCTGCGCTCGTTTCAGGTAGTAATCCAACTTCTTCCGCAGTGTCCCCACACACCACCGTCATTCCGAGCGGAGCAGGCCGACTTTCTCTCCCGCCTTCGCTCCTGCGAAAGCGTCGGCCTGCGCAGAGAGAAATCTCTCTTATCTTCGCCAGCGTAGCGGCGAGTTTATCTCGCCACGCCCATGATTTGTAGCGGCCGCCGTCCGCGGCGGGAGTTCTAGCTTCTGACAACTCCGCAGCCAGGGCAAGAGCACTGGGAACCGATTATCAATAGTTGCGTTCCGCAAAACGGGCAAACGGTATCGGCGGCAGGTAGAATCGTTGCTAGTCTCGCCTTCAAGGACGGCTCCTTCGCCGTACGGAGCAGATGCATGAGAGTAAGAACTGCCCCCACGGGCGCCCCAATCCGGAAAATCCAAGTCCCCGCCACGAAATCCGGTGTAACGGGCTCGGCCCAGGAAACTGCCGAAAAGAGCAGCAGAATAAACAATCCCGCCCACTTAAAGCCGCGCCTGGTCTTCGTGTTCACATGCGGATCGCGGCCACACACCGCGCAAATCCAGTGTCTCCAAAATCCACCCGGCAAGATCGGAATCCAAAAGATGTGCCCCACGTCAAACGTCCGTAATTGCACGGACCGCCGCACCTCCCCGCACGCAAGGCAATAGTCGTTGCGAAAAGCCAAGCGCTTCGCCCGCCAATGATAGACGCCAAAAACAATGTGCAGCACAGTCCAGCCCCTCTTACTCACTCCGAAACACCGAGAATCTTAACCTCTGCCCCTTCACTCCCCGCGCGCTCCTCCACGCGCTCCCGTTGAGATGGCGCGTTGTTAAAGTGCCGAAACACAACCGCCGCTGAGAGAAGTTCGACCGCGGGCTGACCAGCACCGTGCCCTTGGCCTGTTCTAGGCCGGGCAGACCGAGCTTCGCTTTCAGTCGAGCAAGCCTCCCCTTTTTGGTTTTTCGTCTCATGGTGAGCCACCTCCTGACGTCTGGCCATGAGACTGCCTCAGTAGAACTCAAGCTGGTACGGCCGAGCGGCCCGAGCTCTCAATGTCCGGTAACCCGGCGTCCATGATAAGTCCGCCAGCCCGCAAATGGGGCCTCACTATGAAATCCAGCGTTCGCATGATTAAATCACCAGAAGCGCGTCTGCGCCGAGCGATTCCGGTTATGCGGTGTTCGGAATTTTCCGCGCATTATTTGAGGAGATAGAATCGTGCTCGCTTGACTGCAGGCGTGAGAAGCTGTGAGATGGCACGGAGCAAACACCCCCGAGGAATTTCATTGAAATTGAGATCTATATTGGCTTGTACTTCATTGTATCTGGCTCTGGGATGCTCAAACAAAGAATCGGAGTCAGCACCTGGAACGCCGCCTGCGAACCGATCCGGAGCGAGCTCACCTGGATTTCCAGCTTCGCCGATACAAGTAACAACTGCGGCCACGTATGCCTATCCCCTCAAGATCTCGACGAACGGTAGGTACCTCGTCGATCAAAACAGTAAGCCATTTCGCATCCAAGGGGATTCCGCGCAGTCCCTGATCGCCAACCTCACATATGCGGAGGCAGACAAGTACCTATCGGATAGGCAGAGAAAAGGATTCAATACCATCAACATCAACCTGCTGGAGGCCAAATTCGCCATCCATGCGCCAGCCAACAGAAATGGAGATACTCCTTTCACGAAACCCGGCGACTTCTCGACACCCAACGAAGCTTACTTTGCTTTTGCGGATTCGATCATTGATCTCGCAGCGTCGAAGGGGATGCTGGTTAGCCTTGCGGCGATGTACCTCGGTGACAACGGCGGGGACCAGGGTTGGTGGACCGTGGTAACTAACGGCGTCAATACACAAACCGTTTGCTACAACTTCGGTTTGTACCTCGGGAAGAGGTACAAAAGCCGTAAGAACATCCTCTGGGTCATCGGTGGGGATTATCTGCCCCCAGAAGGATCAGAAGGAGAGGCGCGGCTTCGCAGATTCATGGAAGGTATCAGGGATGCCGGAGCTAAACAGTTGTGGGCTGGGGATTGGAAAGCCCCTTGCATTTCGACCGACGAGAAAGCGTTGGCCTTTCTAATGGATCTTAACGCTGTCTATTCCTACGGCATTCCAGGGCACCCCGGCACGACATACGGCGAGGCGCGAACCGCATACAATGATTCAACCCCACGTCCTGCTTATCTAAAGGAGGCAGGCTACGAGGATGAGAATTGGATTGCCGGTGATCCGGCCTCGGTTCGCAAATACGAGTATTGGGGGATCTTGGGGGGCGCCACGGCGGGCGCATTCTTCGGCAACCGTGACATCTGGGAATTCGCCACGGCCAATTCGTGGTCGGGTTTTGCCTTCGGTCATGGTCCGTGGCAGGCCGCGCTGGATTCGACCGGCGCGTTCGACATGACGCGACTCGGGCGACTCCTCGATCCGTTGCCATGGTACAACCTAGTTCCTTCTAGCCTCGACGGAATGAAGACACTCGTGACTGACGGTGGCGGTACCTATGGACAGCTTGACTACGTCACCGCCGCAGCGACGAGGGACGGCAGTGTGTTCCTGGCCTACGTACCACCAAGGACGGCACGCTCCTCCAGCATCACCGTGGATATGACCACGCTCAGGAGTTCTGCTCGCGCGCAGTGGTTTGACCCAACGTCTGGAAATTACCTGGAAGTACCCGGGAGTCCCTTCCCCAACCTCGGAACGAGGAGCTTCAAAACTCCGGGGAAAAACTCAGCAGGCGCGGGGGACTGGATACTCCTCCTTCAGGTCTTTTAGAACGGTCCAGAATGAGGACTGTCGCGGGTAGAAAATCGTACTTGTAAGGGGACAAATGGCCGCGTAACACATCATAAAAGGGCTTTCCTTTTGGAGTAGGTTTGCAGCGTTCGCCTCATGCCCTGCAGAAAGGAGCACCCTCATGAATGAGGCTGAGTATATGGGGCTGGATGTTCATCAGACAACGATCTCCGCAACAGTTTTAGATTCCGCACAAGCAGCCGCAGAGCGTTGAGTTCGCATCCGCGGGACAAACTCCCCCGCCCTTTCCCGCCTCCCATCAGGCGCGAGCATTAGGACACCGCGCTGGATTGGCAAAAAACTGATGGGGCAACGTTCTTACTGAGACTTTTGGCCATGCGCCAAGGAGTAGTTCCCCGTGGCAATGGAAATCAGGAGAAAAATAAGCGCTCCCTTAAAGAAACTCATGTACCAGAGAGTTTGCCCCTGCGCAACCACCGTAGGAAGCAACAAGCCGAACGCGTTCAACGATCGTAGACCTAAAGCGATCACGGCACTTGCCAGACCCAGCCAGTAACTCCAAGCGAGAATGTGCTTTTCCACGATAAGTCTCCTCCTTGCGTAAATTGGGGCCTTCCCGAGGGAAACGATGGAGTGGCGTTACGCTACGTCCGGAACTGCATCGTGTCAAGCCAAAGGCGCTGCCAGATCGAGTTGCCCAGGGGCCGGGTCATCCAAACAGAAGCCGGAATTCATACGCGCGGGGGTGCGGCGGGTTGGCCAGCCTCCCCATAGCCAAAGGTATTCCCGGAAGACTTTCTCTTCGCCACCCGCTCACGATCAAAACCAATCCGGGAATATCAGCTCGACAAGGCCGGGTGCCCCGGGTGCCGGTGGCGTTTACCCCGACCCGGTCAGGGCACCTGGGGCTTTTGACTTTACCTCGCGGGATTCTTTAAGAATCTTTACTTTCAACTTTTAACTGTCGACTGTTAACCTCCCGTGGCCTTTGACTCTTCCTCGATCATCTCGCGACGCTCACCGAAAACTTTTCCACAGACCTTTCGAATCGCACCCCTCCCGCAAACCCTTTCCATCGACCAACTTGAACCCCACTGTGTCCCCCTTGCCACATCCATTCGAATAACCAACAAGTTATCCTTGAAAGCGAGTACTTTCTGTGTTACCATGTCTTGTGATTCTGACCCTCCAACCCGTCGCGCGCGTCCTGCATGCCCCGATCTGGTCGGGGAGCGAGCATCGCGAGTTGCGCCTTCCTTTGTCCGCTACCCCTCTAGGTCCATCACATACGACGGACCAACCGCTGTCCATTCTCCCCGCCCCCCTATCGCACTGTCCGCGTAACTCCTTTCCTCACAATCTTTTAGCCGACCCCCACCCCCTAAACCCTGTCGTGTCAATCTTTTACAAAAACAGTGGGGGAGGGGGCCGTTTTTTCCTTACTTCTCTACCTCCTTATTTCCTTACTTCCAAATCAGAAAGGTTGAACCATGTCCCCCAAACTCAGCACTTCAGTTAGCACCACCATCGATTCCCACTGCCAGCACATCAGCCCCAAAGGCAACCGCTGTCACATGCTGATCGATGCGACTCATCGTCCCGCGAACGGAGCCAGGCGACCGACGCTCTGCGCCTACCACGCCGACCGTCTCCGAGCCAGCATTCCCGCTGTCGCTCCGGAAGCCCTCGCCGCCGAACTTCTCGGCGACATCGATGACTTCTCCACCGCCGGTTCCGTGAATCTCTTCCTCGGCAATCTCGTCAAACAGCTCGCTCGCAAACGCATCGCCCGCCGCGACGCCATTGCCTTGGCCTACATTTCACAGCTCCTCCTCAACAGCCTCCCTGCTTTGGAGAGAGAGGTTGAGGCTGAGAATGAAGCCGAGGAAGAAGCCGAGGAAGAAGCCGAGAGCGTTGAATTCGCCCGCCGCCTTCGCCAACGGAGCCGAGAACTTGCATCACTCGGCAATCAGCAATCAACCACTGGCGCTGCGGTTGCTCGTCCCGACGCGGGAACGGCTGCGGGCCCGAGCAAAGATAATGCGGGACGCCCATCGTAAAACGCTGGCCGTGCCACGCCCGCCGCTTGTCGGCCACTTTGCAAGTGCAGTACAATGGGCCGTTCACACATCGAGGAGGGAACCTGCTATGGCCACTGCCGAACAGATCGTTCACGTTTCCGAGTTCACCAACGAGCCGTTTATCGATTTCGCGAACCCGGAAAACCGTGCGCGAATGCAAGAGGCGCTGAAAAAGGTGAAATCCGAATTCGGCCGCGAATATCCCATCTGGCTCGGCGGCCAAAAAGTCACCACGGCGGAAAAGCGCATGTCCACGAACCCTTCGCGCCCGCTGGAAATCATCGGCGTCTTCCAGCACGGCAACGCGGACATGGCCCGCCAAGCCATCGAATCGGCCCACAAATACTTTGACACCTGGAAGAAAGTTTCGCCGCAGGAGCGCGCGAAGTGTCTTTTCCGCGCGGCGCAGATCGTGCGCGAGCGCAAATTCGAGCTGAACGCGCTGGTGTGCTACGAAGTGGGCAAGAACTGGGTTGAAGCGGATGCGGACATCGCTGAAACGATCGACTTCCTGGAATTCTACGGCCGCGAAATGCTGCGCTTGGGTGTGCCGCAAAAGCTGACGCCCGTGCGCGGCGAGCGCAACTACCTTGCTTATATTCCGCTGGGCGTCGGCGTCATCATCCCGCCATGGAATTTTCCCTGCGCGATCATGGCCGGCTTGGTCAGCGTGTCGCTGGTCACCGGCAACACCGTGGTGCTCAAGCCGGCCAGTGATTCGCCGACCATCGCCGCGAAATTCATCGACATTCTTTATGAAGCGGGCATTCCGAAGGAAGCCGTGAACTTCCTGACCGGATCGGGCGGCGCCGTCGGGGATACGCTCGTGCAACATCCCCAGACGCGTTACATCGGATTCACGGGCTCAAAGGAAGTCGGGCTGCGCATCAGCGAGCTTGCGGGCAAAGCCGTGCCGGGACAGATGTGGATCAAGCGCACGGTGCTGGAGATGGGCGGCAAAGACGCGATCGTGGTGGACGAAGAGGCTGACATCGACGCGGCGGTGGAAGGCACGGCGCAGGCGGCGTTCGGGTATCAGGGCCAGAAGTGTTCGGCATGTTCGAGAGTGATCGTTTCCGAAAAAATTTACGACACGTTCGTGCAGAAGTTGGTCGAGCGCACGAAGAAAATCACCGTCGGCCCGAGCGAGGATCCGGGTAATTACATGGGGCCGGTCGTCAGCCAGTCGGCGATGAAGACGATTCTGGATTACATCGAAGTCGGCAAGAAGGAGGGGAAGCTGCTCACCGGCGGGAAGCGCTTGGCGGGCGAAGGCTACTTTATCGAGCCGACGATTATTGCGGACGTCGCTCCGAAGGCGCGGCTGGCGCAGGAGGAAGTGTTCGGCCCGGTGCTGGCGGTGATCAAGGCGAAGAATTACGACCAGGCGCTGGAGATTGCCAACAATACGGAGTTTGGTTTGACCGGGGCGGTGTACTCGAAGAATCCGGAAAAAATCAAGAAAGCCGAAGAGACATTCCACGTCGGCAATCTTTATTTGAACCGCAAGTGCACTGGCGCGATGGTCGGCGCGCATCCCTTTGGCGGTTTCAATATGTCAGGAACGGATTCAAAATCGGGCGGGAAAGACTACTTGCTGCTGTTCATGCAGGGCAAGTCGATCGCGGAAAAAGTGTAGCGGCGAGTTTTAGCTCGCCCGCTGTTTTTGGAGATTTTGCTCGTCCGCGCAGCTGCCGGCGCAGAAAAACTTGTAGCTACTCCGCAGCGTTTTCGCGGTCCGAGGCCCACTTCAAAACGCGAAACACGGGATAGCTCAGCACGAGCATGCCCAGCGCCAGCGGGGCGTTTTCTCGGTCCGTGGCGATC
>Ga0099829_10002227_pt1 | contig 11077 bp, 10 predicted proteins | sample CZO8metaG_3_FD_79336 | JGI IMG/M metagenome (GOLD analysis project Ga0099829, IMG submission 79336) | Vadose zone soil microbial communities from the Eel River Critical Zone Observatory, Northern California, USA - CZOApr15con2H2.8 metaG | ecosystem: Environmental > Terrestrial > Soil > Vadose...
GCTAAAACGCAGATCTTCAACTACGCGCTGCTGAATACCCGCCCTGTTTCCGCTGCACTGAAAGAAAAATATGCTGCCGAAGGTGCAGAACAGATCCGTGTGGACCTCGACGCTATCCGCAAGATGGGCCTGGAGCCGATTTGCGGGGACTTTCTGGAGGAAGAGGCCGGCGTGGCCAGACACGCAACCCGAGCTCTGGCACAGGCGTTACTCGCTTTAGCGGATGATGAGGGCAAGCATTCGCAGCAGATGGCTGGAATCTCGGCGAAAAAACGCGGCTCGCGTTAAGATGTTCGAGAGCAATGAAAGCCCCTAAAACGATTCACAGCAAAAAACAGCCTAGCGATCGTCGCGAGTATCCGCGACAGGGCGTCTTGAGCAAGATTGAAGATGTTGCGCACGGTGCTCTCCGCAAGGCACTTTCCTCGAGTACCGGGAGACTGGCCATCGCCATCATGGCGGCCGGCAAGGGTACACGCCTTAAATCCAAACATCCCAAAGTATTGCACTCGATCGCCGGCAAAACACTGCTGGAGCATGTAATTGCAGCAGCAACCATGGTCGCCCCGGCAGAAGATATTTACGTGATCATTGGACATGAAGCCGAGCGGGTTCGCGCACAAGTGAAACACACAGGCGTGCACTTTGTTTTGCAGAACGAACAACGCGGCACAGGACACGCCGTAATGGCCGCCAGCGAGGCGCTGGCCGGCTACGACAATGCCCTCATACTCTCAGGCGATGTGCCTCTGATTCAGCCGGAGACGATAACGCGTCTGCGCGATTTTCACCTGCAACAGCACGCTGCCATGACCATCTTGACGGCAGTTTTGGCAGATCCTGGCGGCTACGGGCGGGTTGTGCGCAAATCGCGCACCAGCAATGCAGTGGCAGCCATCGTTGAGCAGAAATCCCTGCAGAGTAAGCAGGAGAAGATCCGCGAAATTAATACAGGCATTTATGCTTTCCAGGTTAAACCGTTACTCGAGAACCTGCACAAGCTCACCACAGAAAACGCCCACCAGGAATACTATTTGACCGATATCGCTTCCCTGCTGGTGCACGCCAAAAAGAAGGTTGTGGCCCTGCCCGCTCTGAATGTGGAAGAGACCTTGGGAGTCAATACACGCGCTGAACTCGCCCAACTCGATTCAGTGCTGCGTATGCGCAAGAACCAGGAATTAATGCTAGCAGGCGTAACCCTGCTCCAGCCGCTGACTTGCGTAATTGATTCCAGCGTGCAGATTGAGCCCGATACCATTATTGATCCCTACGTTCAGATTTTCGGAAATACGCGTATTGGAGGCGATTGCCATATTCGTTCCTACTCGGTCATCCGCGACTGCGAGATTGGCAATAACGTCGAGGTAAGGCCAGGATGCATCCTAAGCGAGTCCAGCATTGCTTCAGGTGCGGTGCTGGGACCGTATGCCCATGTGAGGCCAGGAAGCGAGATTGGCGAGGGGGCCCACATTGGCAACTTTGTAGAAACCAAAAAGATGCGGATGGGCAAAGGATCGAAGGCCAATCATCTTACCTATCTGGGAGATGCGCAGATCGGTGAGAACGTCAACATTGGCGCGGGAACTATTACCTGCAACTACGACGGAGTCAATAAACACACTACGGTAATCGAAGATGGTGCTTTTATCGGCAGCGACTCCACCCTGGTCGCACCGGTTCGCGTCGGGCGCGGAGCTTATGTCGGGGCTTCCTCCTGCATCACCAAAGACGTCCCCTCCGAAGCATTGGCTATTGCCCGCGGGGAGCAGGTCAACAAAGAGGGTTGGGTACAGAAACGGCGGGAAGCAAGAACGGCAAAGGGAAAATAATCTGCCTCGCCATCCATGAAGGTAGCCTCCGATAAAAAGCCCCTCTTGCGAGGGGCATGTCAGTTTTAGGAGAGAAATTTAAACATTAAAGATTTCAGATCATTGCGGCTAATAACTCGCGCATGCGCAAACGGGCCTGGTGGAGTCCGTGGCGGCTTTCGGATTCACTCAGCCCCAGAAGCCGTCCAATGCTAATGCTGGTATGGTCGCGCTGCACCACGTCGTGCAGCAGAAAAATAAGGCGTTCGGTGGCTGGAAGCTGGACCACAGCCCTTTCCAAGTGAACTCTCTTGGTATTAGCGCGAATCTGGCAAACTTCTTTCGCCTCAGTGCAGGAAAGCGTCAGAGTCCCAATCGGACGGCTCTCGCGTAGTTCATTCACCAGCGCACGATCAATCATCTCCAGACTGGGTTCGTTCGTTGCCGAAAAGGCGCGGCCAAAAACATTTGCACAAAGTTCTTCAGCTTCGAGTTCGTTATCTGTCATCCAGAACGCAAGGGAATAAACGCGGTGCTTGCTCTTTTCGTAAATTTCTCTTACCTTCCCGGCTGGGACTGCGTGAGATGCGGGAAGAAAATCTACTAATCCAGTAAATTTTGCCTGTTGTTGAGGAAGCGTATGAGTCGCCATTTTATTCTGCCTCTCGAAAGAGTCACTTCTGTCACTTGGATGAAAGCATTTGAGTGGCCAACTTCCACGACGGAATTTGGAATTCCGCCACCTTCTCAACCATTTCCAGGTTTTGGCCAGATAGGAAGAAGGGTCACCGCCATTTAAATGTTTGAAAAACATTGGGTTACTCTAAGAACGGCGAGGATTAAGCAGCTTGCGGGCCTGGAATCATTAAAAAAATTCCACAACTGTGGCTTAAAGTTAATAGTGGCGGGAAGTACACTCTAGTGGTACATCCGTACACACATTAAGATTACTTAGACGGATTTTGTCAGTCGCAGGGTGAGCGCCGGATCGCGAGAACCAAAAGCGAGTCGGGGTTCCAGCAGGCCCGATGTTGGCTTTGATGGGGTGAGGACGACGTAGCAGCCTTGTTTTGGCTGCAAAGCCCTTTAGACAAACGGGCGAAATGAGACCCAGTTACTTAGAAATTAATAGTAAGAACCATGCAAGTTTTACGGATGTAAACTTGCCGTGTCATGTGATAATGATGACTCCCCCGAGTCTAACCTGATGGTAGTCCATGTGAGTGTAGACAAAATTCTAGTCGTAGACGATGAAGATTCGATACGAGAAATCGTATCTTCCATGCTAACGGCTGCCGGTTATCAGTGCCGGAAGGCGGCGTCAGGGGTGGAAGCGCTCTCCATTTTGGCCAATGGTGAGGAGTTTTCACTTATACTCTCCGATCTGATGATGCGTGATCTGGACGGCATCGGTCTTCTGGAACAAACCAAAGTCAAATATCCCGAGATGCCCGTCATCATGGTGACGGCGGTACATGATGTTTCCGTCGCCCTCGGAGCCATACGCAACGGCGCGTATGACTACCTGCTCAAGCCTTTTGAACGCGAGCAGTTGCTGGCCTCCGTGCGGCGTGCCATTGAAACCCGGCGGCTACGCATGGAAAATCGCGCTTACCAGATGAACCTTGAGTCCCTGGTTTCCGCCCGCACTGAGCAGTTGCGGCAGACCATGGCCGATCTTGAGCGGTCTTACGACATCACGCTGGAAGCACTGGGCGACGCCCTGGACCTCAAGGACTCGGAAACCGAGGGCCACTCTAAGCGGGTCACTGCCTTTACCATCGCCATCGCCCGCGCTATGGGGCTGAGCGCGGAGCGAATCCGGGTGATCGCACGGGGAGCATTTCTCCACGACATTGGCAAGATGGCCATCCCTGATGCGATTCTGCGCAAATCTGGCCCGCTCTCAGAGGAAGAGCGTTCGATCATGCGAGAGCATTGCTTCCGGGGCTATCAAATGCTGCGCAAAATCCCATTCCTCTCTGAGGCGTCGGAGATCGTCTATTCCCATCAGGAAAAATTCGATGGCACGGGGTATCCCCGTGGCCTGCGGGCCGAGGAAATCCACTTGGGAGCGCGTATATTTGCAGTTGCCGATACCCTGGACGCCATCACTTCAGACCGCCCTTACCGCGGTGCGCAGAGCATCAGGGCCGCCCGGGAGGAGATTATCCGCTTCTCCGGGACGCAGTTCGACCCCGATGTAGTGCGCACCTTCCAGGGCATGCCAGAAAGCATTTGGGTAGATCTGCGGAAAGAAATTGACGCCCAGGTGATAAGCTTCGCCAAAGAAAAAATAGCTGCTCAAGCGATTGTGTGAAATACAAGCTGCTAGCTCCGAGCTGTTATGGAGTGCTGTAGTGCTGTAATCTAAAATGTCCTCACACAGCTAGCAGCCAGGAGCTACCCAATGGCCGTACTCACCGAAACAGAAATACGGAAAAGTCTTGAGACCCTCAAGGGATGGAGCCTTGCTGGCAAAACAATTGAGCGCCAACTCGAATTCCAGGATTTCAAAGCCGCTATGAAGTTTGTGAATGCAGTGGCGGAAGCGGCGGAAGCAGCCAATCACCACCCCGATATCACGATTAACTACAATAAAGTGCGTTTTGTGTTGACGTCACACGATTCCGGGGGGGTCACACAACGGGACATTAAAATGGCGGGAAAAATCAATCAACTCTTTGGTAAGTAAGATTATTAAAGATGTATTGAAGTACGATTTGCTTAGAGGACGTAAAAGAACTCTCTCTTCACGACGATCTAGAAAAATCGTCAATCAAGAATGCAAAATCGTATTTTTACTGAATGGCTTCGAGTGTGGCGGCCATTTCATTGATCGCATTCTGGAGCCTATCCAGTTCATGCTGGGCGGCCTCATTCCACTCTACAAACCGGCCCGGTGCCTCAGTAAGCCGCTGTACTCCCCAGCGGATCACTTCCAGTCCTTTGTCACTTAATGCTAAAACCCCCAGGCTTCCCATCCCAAAGACAGTCAAGGGTAAAATCCACTTCTTCATCCGCTCTACTCCATCCTCCTGTTGGGCATGTCTCCCCAACATTTATCAATACCACACTTATTTAGACACATCCACGGTACTAAAGTTACAAAATTTGCGCTGCAAAAATAGTACCTTTGCATATTCGCTGACTGGCCTATCGCAAACAGTCACTCATACAGCCATTCGGCCTGGATGCTCATCCAACTCTAATACAGCGAGGTTAAAAAGAAATTAAACCCACGCCCCCCACGCCGACAAAATTGAAAGTGATTTTGAAGGCGACGGCGTTACAACGGAACCGTCGAACGAGATGATTGGGCTACCGACCCTTGCCCCGGTCTTCCCGCACGGCGGTTCGTTCTTTAGCTCTATAGGGTTTCACAGCCAAATAAAGGTGCAGCGCCCTCGCCAAAAATTTGCGACGGGGTACAAGAGTTCTTAAACCGATATAATCCCAGAGTTACAAGAAACTACAGCAAGGAGACGTTATGCGGCGCTTTTGCCTGCTTGTTTTGCTCGCGTTGTCGTTGTGTCTGGTTGGATTCGCACAAGAACATCCCACCTCTACGATACAACCGAACACTTTGTATGTGGGAGCTGACGGAAAATATGAAGCCGAGCCGGATACGGCGCTCATACAATTCAACATTGCAGCTCAAGAACAAAATTCCAAAGATGCCTATGACCGTGCCAGCCGCGCCGCCGAGCAGGTACGGCAATTGCTGAAGGCGGATGGCATTGATCCCAAATCAGCCCAGCTCTCCTCTTTCGAGTTTCAGCCGGTTTATGACTATCGCGACCCCAAGCGCAAACTCGTGGGCTATCGCGTAAGTTCCAACGTATCGGTGAAGATCAAGGATTTCGCCAAAATCGGCCCGATCATACAGGGGCTTGGAGACATTGACATCACCGGGGACCAATCCTTGAACTACATGCTCGAGAATATTGACGCAGCCAAGCAGAAGGCCGTGCAGGATGCTTACCAGCGCGCACGGGCGTCGGCTGAAACCGTCGCACAGGCTGCGGGCAGAACATTGGGCGAACTGCTCTATGCGTCGGTGGATACATTCGAGCAACCGAGACCACGTCCAATGGTTATGTCGGCCATGAAAGCAATGAGCGCCGCTCCAGCAGCCCCGACCGAAGAATTCGGGGAGCAAAAAATTACCGTGACCGCGCATGTGAATGCGCTGTTTGGGATGAAGTGAGTCAGCAGTCAGTACTCAGCAGTCTGAGTACTGGCAACTGAGTACTGTTCCCTACTCTTCCCACGTATCGCCGGAAAGGGTTCGATGTTGCCCCTCATGTCCGCGCTTTCTTACGCAGGCGTGATATTCCTCCCCTTCGATTCGGACTGCAGAACATTGTAGCTGCAGAACAACAATCTGCCTGAGAGCTTCATCCAGCTCATCGCTTTGAGCCATGAAATCTCCAATTTTGTGGGCCGTCTAGCGTTCCGGAGGAGGCACGAGTACAGGACGATCTTCCGGTCGTCTGTCTCGGTTGTATCTCTCTCTGTCCGGAATGGTGAAACGCTCCGACTGCGAGAGCGGAGGGCCGGAGTAATAGCGCGTGTGCGTATTGACGTCATCCAAAACCAGCGAGCGTTGCAACACCATTTCAACTGTGCTGCCCTGTTCCAGGCGAACGTCATTGCCACGAGTCAGTAACACGGTGGCAATTCCAACGACTGCGCCAGCGCCACCGCCGATGCCCGCTCCCTTTCCGCCTGCTGCGACCGCTCCAATCAGGGCGCCGGTGGCGGCAGGAGCAGCAATCGTACCCACATCGCGTCCCTTCGTGCTATCGGCTTGAACTGTACCTTCTTTGTCTTTGACTTTGGAATTCTCAGCTCCTGGGACGCTGTTCAATGCCCCAGGGATGGAGAAGGTATATCCATCGGGATAGATAAGGGTTGTAAAACGGAAGAGCACTTCTGCCCTGCCACTTACGCGTCCCGGACGCTTTACATCAGTAATTACGCCCTGGACGTAGGTTCCAACGGGGATGACCAATGTGTTATCGACAGCCACTGGGAATATGGTCCGCATGTAAACACCATCCCCGGGGCGCGCCGATTTGGTGGAGATTGAATTCTCAAGCCTAAGCGGAATCTTTGTGCCCGCAGGAACCGTAACTGTTCCGGGCCTACTGACAGGCGGCTGGCTCAAGGGTGCGGGTTGCGGCTTGCCATCATAATATGGTTGATCGGGGCCGTTAGTTTGGCCCTGGGTTTGAACTGGTGCCTGGTTTTGAGCTGGTGCTTGGGTCTGTGCTGGAGCCTGCGCCAGCATGATTACAGGGCTAAGAAATAGAACACAGAGCAAAAGTACTGATGTGAGACGAAACATAAAACTCTCCCCCTCTACCTCTTATAAAGCCTTATTTTGAGGTGTAGATTCCCTCTTGCCTTAGACGCAAAAAATAGCCCCGAAAGTTATCTGGCAGTTTTACATTTTATCTCTTTGGGCGAGTATAGGTATGTAAAATTTCCACGAAGCTTGCGCCAACTCTTCTCGGATATCCTGAAAAGGGAGCATGTGAAGTAACCATGATAAAAAACTTCAGCCTCTTTCTCTTCCTTTTATTGCCGGCGGTCCCAGCATTCGCCGCGGCGGAACACGGAACACTCGTTCGCACCGCTACTTTGTATGTGTCACCGGGCGCAAACGTGGAAAAGCTGATACTGGTGGAACGCGGGTACGACATGATGGTGCTGGAGCGCACCAATAAGGACACCAGCGCATGGCTCAAAGTATTTGTCACTATCGTTCAGGGAGAGACCCGGCGCGAGGTGACCGGCTGGGTCGCCGCCAGTGGAGTGGTTACCGCACTCACTCCCAACGGCGATCAGATCATTTACGGCGAAGCTGCGGACTCAGAAAACCAGGCAGAGCAGCGCGGAGGCCGCAAAGGCGCTGCCCAGGACGCCATGCGCCTCTACTATCGCATGTGGGAGCTTTTCCCCAACTCCTCGCTTGCCGGCGAGGCCCTGTGGCGCTCGGCTGACATCCGCTGGCAATTGGAAAAGGCCGACATCATGTCTCGACCATCGTCACGCGAAATGGATCCCGATGCCCGCACTCCAATTGAAGCACACGCGATGGCGGAAGTTGAGAAAAAGTTCCCGCATACCAAATGGTCCGATTTGGCGGCTTACGACATGCTCGATAACCATCTTTGTGGCGCGTGGAAAGGCTTGCCCAAATGTCCGGAGAACGAAAGCGACCTTTATGAGCACTACGTTCATGAGCATCCGCAATCGCCCAAGGCCGCCGAGGCCCTCTACAACGCCGCGTGGCGGCAGGCGGCGCTGGTGGATATCTACCGCATCAACAACGAAAACGCTAAGAGCACCGACGCACGGAAAAAGGCCATCACTCTGGCGCAAGAGTTGGCAGATCGGTACGCTCAGCAAGACGACTGGAAGCCCCGCGCGCTCGATTTGATTTATAAGCTGGAACAGAACGTGCCGGTGTTTGGGAACCCGGTGGAATGAAAAGAAAGCGGAATGCAAAGAAAGCACTCTAAGTGATCTGCTTATTGAGGTCAGGTCGTCCGCCGCTGCTCACGAGAACTGGCTGCGGAAGACGCCCTTGATGTGGTCGAGTCGGGCCTGGAGCGCAGCCATTTCGTCCGGCAATTCCAGCTCACGCGCCGCCGAGATGGCGTCATGGAAGGCTTCCTTGGCGTCACTATAGCGTGCAGTAGCAGAGTGCGCGTCGTACATTTCGTTGTAGGCTCTCTCGCCGAAGTCCTTGCAGGCCTGCAGGCGCTTGCGCATAGTGTCTGTCCACCACACGAGGTAGTGTTCGCCATCGCAGAATTCGAGGTCTCCACGTTCGAGCGATAGAAGAATTCCAGTAAGCACGTGGTCGCCGCAAACCAGGCACGTCGCTTCGCCCTCGCGTGGGAAGATTCGGTCATACCAGGGGACACGCTGGTATCCCTGCGTATAGACGGCGGTATAAACCGGGCCCAGAGGCGCGGATTGACGGGAGTGCTGGTTCTTGCAATAGGTCCAGAGGGGGTTAGCAATGTCGAAGCCGCGGATGGTGCAGAAGCCGGGCGCCTCTTGCTCTTCGCCCGGACCGGGCCAGCGGCCGTCGTTGGCCTTATTGAAGCCGCAACGTGAGCAGTTATCGGGCCCACCGTTGGGCATGGCCACCTCACAGATGGGCGCAAGGTTAGTGTGTGGCCGAGGTGAAGTCAACGCCTCGCCCCACCGCCCGCCGCCTCGATCACCGGCGCGGAATACGTCATCGCTGGCGGCACGGCGCCCACCGCCTAATACCGAGTTGTACGAGACTGTTTTATCTGCCTCGCAGTCATCGTCTTGGCCGCATCCAGCGCTTGATCCGCAGGAACTTTAACATCGGGTTCGACGCTTGTTCCTTCGCAATTCGCCTTCGAGATGGCATTCCCTGCCCGCTGCAATGGCACACCGACCAAAGCGGAGGGACATGTACTATCGGGACTATTTGATGTTGAAGGTTCCAAATTGGGATCAATTCCTATAGTGGAAGGTCCCCAAATTGGGATTAGTTCCTATATTGGAACTCATCGTCTTTCATCTGAGAAACACTTAGTTACTAACCACTCCAATTTTCATCAGCGCCTGAGGTGATAAAGCAGAAAAACTAAGGAGTTGCCCCGGTTCTCGCCTGTTCATGAGCGGGCGACAATTCTCCACCGCACCACAATTCTCATTGGAGGCAGTTACACCTCGATGGCTTCTGCCCATCAGAGGCATTTCTTATGAAAGCAATCAGACAAAAATCAGCCGTTTGGTTTGTTACAATCCTTGCCTTCCTGATCTACTCAGGATCAACCTTCGCACAAAGCCCGTCGTTTTCGACGAGCGCATCCGCAGTCCCTGCTTGCGGTCAGCTTGATGATGGACTGGTTCACGTCCCACCCAGCTACAACAGCTTCATTCCGCCGGCCGAAGGCCAAGCTTATGTTGATCCTCAATACGGCTGTACAGTCACTCGTTTAACCGACAGCACGCATGACAGTCCGATTGTGCCGCGACACCACTATTACTCCACTCTTACTCCCTTTAATGCGAATTCCTCCGAGGTCATGGTCTTTTTGGACAACGGCTCCAATGAGATCCGGGATACTCGCGGCAACATTGTTGTTCCGGTCGCAAACATGCCAGGCTCGAACACTGGGGTTGAACCCTGGGACCCAATCACTCCCAATGTTTTTTACTACGTTAACGGCAACCAATTCCTGAAGGGTACGATTTCGGGAACAACAGTTGTCAGTACTGTTCTGCATACTTTTTCAGCTTACAGCCAAGTTGTCATACCTGATGAAGAGGACTTAACCGACGACGGAACAAAGATTTGGCTCATTGGTAATCCCGGCAATGAATGCGCGGGAACTGGGATTCTTTACGACCATTCCACAGATACCGTGGTTTCGCAGTCTCTCGCTTTGAGCAGTTGCCACAAAGTCCAGATTTTTCCGTCCGGAAAGATGCTCTGTACCAACTGCAATGGCAATAACATAACAATCTACAATACCGACGGCAGCATCTACTGGAATCCTCCTTATACCGCCACAGCTCACGCAGAGGTGGGAACCGATCTGCAAGGCCGGGAAGTGCTGATACACACAGCCAACGGAACAGTGTCACTCAATGCATGCGCAGATTCCTGGAACAGCTTAACGGTCGTCGACATTAATGCGAAGGCCCCGGTGAACTGCCTCATCAATGGGATTCCACCTTGGCACGTGAGCTATCGAGACAGCTCCGCTGGGTGGGTTGCTCTTTCTTTTTTTGACCAGGGAACATGCCCAGATTACTCGTGTTTCTTTCCGCAGAATCTGACATCCAACTGGACGGGCGTGTGGACTCACTATGCTGAAGAAGTCATTCTGGTAAAGATCGATGGCTTGCAAGTCCGGCGGCTTGTTCACCATCGTTCCCGGAGCGCCGAGTATTACTGGGCCCAGTCTCATGCAGCCATTAGTCGAGACGGGAAATTTATCCTTTTCGACAGCAACATGGATATCAGCAACTCAGGCTTCGTTAGCCCCAACCAGTACAGCGATGTTTACTTGACCTCCGCTCTAATGACATCTTCGCTAGTGATTTCACCCGCGACCATAACTCTCAATGTGGGAGGAGCGCAGACCTTTAGCGCTAGTGGCGGCACCTCTTCCTACACATACAGCATTGTGAACAACAACTCGGGCGGCAATATCAATCCTTCCACCGGGGCATATGTCGCGGGCACGAGAGGCGGAGGA
>Ga0099829_10002233_pt1 | contig 11070 bp, 7 predicted proteins | sample CZO8metaG_3_FD_79336 | JGI IMG/M metagenome (GOLD analysis project Ga0099829, IMG submission 79336) | Vadose zone soil microbial communities from the Eel River Critical Zone Observatory, Northern California, USA - CZOApr15con2H2.8 metaG | ecosystem: Environmental > Terrestrial > Soil > Vadose...
GCTCGCGCAGCGGTGGCACGAAAATCGAAAAGACATTGAGGCGGTAATAGAGATCCTCGCGAAACGCCCCGCGGGTAATGGCCTCCTCCAGGTCGCGATTCGTGGCGGCCAGTAGGCGCACATTCACTTTGATCGTCGAGGTCCCTCCGAGGCGTTCAAATTCGCGCTCTTGCAGGGCCCGTAACAATTTCACCTGGAGCGTCGGGCTCAAGTCGCCAATCTCATCGAGAAACAGCGTCCCGCCATCCGCGAGTTCGAAGCGCCCCTTCTTCAGGGCCTGCGCTCCGGTAAAGGCGCCTTTCTCATGGCCAAACATTTCTGACTCAATCAACGTCTCGGGGAGAGCGGCGCAACTGACCCTAATGAACGGTCGTTTGGCACGCGGGGAGTTGTAATGGACCGCATGGGCAATCAATTCCTTGCCGGTTCCCGATTCGCCGCGAATGAGCACGGTCGTATTGGTCGGGGCCACCTGGGTGATCTGCTCGTAGACCTGGCGCATCCGGCTACTATTACCAATGATGTTGGCAAAGTCATAGCGCTCCCGCAGTTCCTCGCGCAGGTGCTGGTTTTCATCGCGGAGACGCTGCCGCTCGGCCTCGACGAGGTGATGGATATTGATCGCCTGCGCAATCATGGAAGCCACCACATGCAGGAATTTTAACTCCCGGTCGTAGTCGCGATCCTTGCGGAAGCGCAGGTCAACACCGAGGGCGCCGACCGGCCGCCGGTTAATGATCACGGGGACACAAATGAACGTACGCTCCTGGGTCTGTATATTGCGCCGTCGGCCAGCGCGATTTAAAAACATCGGCTCATGACTGATCTGGGGGACAATGATGGGTTTCCCGGTCTCCACCACACGTCCGGTGATGCCTTCGCCCACGTTATAACGGGCTTGCATCCCATCCGCCGGGAGACCATTGGCCACGGCGATCGCCAGCTCGCTGGACTGCTCATGCAGCAGGGTCACCATACTGGGGACCATACTATGATGGGATTCCAGGATCTCGAGCACACGATGCAGGGCAGCCTCGAGGTTCAACGTACTGGCCAGGGTCTGACTCACCTCAACCAGTGTCGCCAGCTGTTTTATGTCACCTGTTTGGGTCGTCATACTCCACGCCATAGGGTTCGTAGGCAAAAAACCTACACACCCAAAAAAACAAATTTGTTAGTATTGATACATTTTTGACATAAATGTCATGCAGTTGTACTGCCGCTGGCTAGGCTCTGTTGTCCAGCGTGGCGCCCACTGGCCGTAGTGGCCGTATAGACGGCTGTGTCGCCACTGCATGCACACCTTATAGAGATGCAATTCCTGTTCCAGAAGGGAAGTGACTGCAGAGGGCGAGGGTCGGAGACGGCAAAAGGTGACTCTGCTTAACGGCGTTGGGCGCGGCGCTTTTCGAGTACACGGCGGACCACGAACCCCAGGTCACGATGCAAAAAAGGCTTTACGAGGAAGGCGTCGAGTCCTAAGTCCTGGGCCTTGTCGGCATTCATGGTGTGGCTGAAGCCGCTACACAAGATCACGGGCAGGTCGGGACGCAAGCGCCGGAGCTCCTGGGCTAATGCTGCCCCAGTCATGCCCGGCATCGTGTGATCCGTAATGACGAGATCAAAGCGCTCTGGGGCGGTGCGAAATAGAGCCAGAGCTTCAGCACCACTCGTAGTGACCACGGCTTTGTAGCCCAGGCGTTCGAGCATCATACAACCCAGACGGGCGATAGGCTCTTCGTCATCGACGAACAATACCCACTCTGTGCCTCCAGGGACCGACTCTGCAGCCGGTGCAGATGTCTCCATGGGCTTATGAAAGTGGGGGAAATAGAGGGTAAACGTACTGCCCTGGTCTGGAAGACTGGTCACGTGAATAGCGCCATCGTGATTGCGCAGAATGCCCTGAACCACCGTGAGCCCCATGCCGGTCCCTTCTTCTGGAATCTTGGTGGTGAAAAATGGGTCAAAAATGCGTTCCAGGATCTCGTCTGGTATCCCATGGCCAGTGTCCCGCACGGTCAGGCGTACGTATGGACCTGGCATCAGTGTCCCATCCCTGACTGGCAGCGGCTCCGTGACGTCGACCTCATCGAGACCCACCTCTAAAACTCCGCCGCTCAGGCGCATGGCGTGTTCCGCGTTAATACAGAGGTTCATTAACACTTGATAGATCTGGGTCGGATCAGCGAGGACGGTGCCCACCTGCGGATCGAGATGCTGGTGGATCGCAATAGTCACAGGGAGCGAGGCCCGCAGCAGTCTGAGGACTTCCTCCGTCAGCAGACGGAGCTGTACAGGGCGCCGCTCCTGTTCTTGTTGCCGACTGACCGTGAGGATTTGTCGCACCAGGTCTTTGGCTCGTTCCCCAGCCGTGAAGACACGCTGTAAACGATGCCACGCCAGACTCTCGCGTGGCACATCATCCATAACCAGTTCTGTGTAGCCCAGAATGGCCGCGAGCATATTATTAAAATCGTGCGCGATGCCCCCCAGCGAGAGCGCCAGGGCGTGCATTGTATGGCTCTGACGCACCTGTGTCTCGAGGTGATGACGTTCGGTGACATCGAGACAGGTGACAAGCAGGCCTGGCAGGCCTTGCCAGGAAACGGAGGACAGGCAGATCTCCAGCCAGAGCGCACTATGAGCCTGGCGTATGCCTTGTACGATGTGACGTTGTGGGGCAGCAGGGGCTTGCAAACAGGCGTGGCGATACCCTTCCCAGGGGGCATGCTCATGCGGCGCAAGGAGTGTGCGCACGTCGCGGCCACACAGGTCATCTGGATTGGCATACCCAAAGAGCGTGGCCATGACGGGATTGACAAATTGGATGAGGCCGTCCCTGTTGAGCATGCATATGCCCTGCAGGGAGCCAGCGACGAGATCACGGTAGTGCGTTTCGCCCTGCTGCAGCGCCTCTTGTACGCGTCTGTGTTCGAGAGCTTGACAAGGCGGGATGCCACGGTCTCCAGTAACCTGCTGCGTCTGGGTATCAGCGAGAGCAGAGGGGACGGCTATATGGGGTTTCAAAGGAGAGGCATCGAGCGTCATAGCAATGGGCCTTCTATAGGAAGCACCGCCGGACGCACCAGAAGCATACTCCACTATGGTACGTCTGGCAAGCCGTGAACTCATGCCAGAGCGTGGCTCTGCTGTGTTATAATAGATAAGGGTACAAAAAAAAAGAGATTTGGCAATCAGGGAGACACTGTTTTTGGCATCGGGGAAATTCTTAGCATACGCTAGGGAGCGAGGAAAAATGCTTCAAGCCTGTCACAGGAGGGTGAGGGCGGCTCATCGGCAGCGCTCTAGGCTGAGCCGATCTTGCCGTTTTCAACCCATTGCATAGCATACCGTACGAGCTCGGTCGTGTCGTTGAGTTGGAGTTTCTCTTTGATGTGCGCCCGATGGGACTCCACGGTCTTGATACTCACATGCAGCACTGGCGCAATGTGCCGTGTGCTATGCCCTTCGCCAATCAACCGAAATACTTCCAGTTCGCGATTGCTCAGCCGTTCAAGAATTGACGTATTGGTGTCGGGAGAGTCGCCTGGGAGGAGTCGCCCCAGGAGCTTCGTCATCATCTTGTCGCTCACATAGATCTCACCCCGGAGCACGCGACGAATAGCACTCATCATGATGTCTGTCGCTTCGTGTTTCATGATATATCCACGTGCCCCAGCTCGTAAAGCACGTTCAACATAGAGGGACTCGTCGTGCATGGACACCACCAAGACCGGTAACATAGTCTGACGCGTCCGCAGGGTCCTGATGAGATCAAGGCCGCTGCCCTCTTTCAGAGAAAGGTCTACTAATACCAGATCAGGGTGCAGCTCAGCAACTGCTTGCAGCGCGTTCTGGGCATCTTCGGCCTCGCCACAGACCATTAAATCGGCCTCTTGATTGATCATTTGGGCAAGCCCTTGACGCACGATAGGATGATCATCAACGATAAATACCCGAGTGCGTTCTGCTACAGTTGTGGACTGTTCCACCTGCGTCATGCTTGCTGTCCCCCTGCTCGCTGTGTATGGTAAGCATGTAGGCGTCAGTTTTTACACCCGTGCTGCCTGATGCTCTATGGACGAGAGGACGCCAGGGTGTCAAAATACTTGACGAAGGCGCGCATCCCCCCACTGGCTTGTCGCCAATCAAAGTTTTCGTTGGGGGCGTGGTAACCATGCTCTGGCAGACTTAAACCCAGAAATACGATAGGCACCTGCAGCATCTGATCGAGGGTGACCACCGCGCCAATCGAGCCGCCTTCCCGAATAAAGCTTGGTGTCTTACCAAACCCAAAGCGCACTGCCTCCCGCACGGCTGCGCCATAGAAACCGCTAAAATCTCCGAGATAGGGACGGAGGAAACCGCCCTGGTGCACCTCCACATCGGGGTGATACTGATGGATAAACTCTTGCACCACGGCAAAGAGGCGTTCGGGGTCCTGATCAGGCACTAAGCGCATGCTGATCTTCGCTTCTGCAGCGTGCGGCACAATGGTTTTGATGCCTGGTCCCTGGTAGCCGCCGCTGATCCCGTGTACCTCAAAAGTCGGTTCACTCCAGATCGCCTGTACGACGCGTTGGACATCGTTGGTGCGCAAGGTATGGAGACCATGCACCGCCATAAAGGTCGACAGGTTAAAACCAGACGCTAAGAAATTGTCGAGTTCTGGGGCACTCAAGGGTCGCACATCATCATAAAAACCTGGGATGTGGACCCGGCCGGTGCGCGCGTCATAGCAATGCGCAATGAGATCGCTCAACTCACCTAGCGGGTTACGCGCGGCGCCGCCAGTCAAGCCTGAATGACAATCGTTGCTTCCCGTCTCCAGCCGGAGTAGCATGGTCAGCATCCCGCGTAGGCCATAGGGAACGGCCGGAGTGGTGCGGGACAACCAGACAGTGTCTGACACGACGACCGAATTGCACGTGAGAGCCTGGCGTTGCTGTGCCACGAAGTCCGCGAAGTGCGGACTGCCAATTTCCTCTTCCAGTTCCCAAAGAAACTGGACGTTGAGTGGCATGCCGTGCTGCACCGCAAAGCGCGCTGCCAGCAGGGCTGTCAGGGCTGGCCCCTTATCATCGGTGGTGCCACGTCCAAGATAACGCTCACCATCACGCTGGAACACAAAGGGATCCTGCTGCCATTGCGGCTCGTTGGCTGGCTGTACGTCAAGGTGATTGTAGATAGCGACGGTAGGATACGCCGGATTGACGGTCCACTGGCCAAACACCACAGGATTGCCAGGGGTCTCGACGACCTCGACTGTGGCTCCACAGGCTTGGAGGATCGCGGCGGCCTGGTGCGCACCCTGTTGGATGTCCGAGGCATGCGCCGGGTCCATACTCACGGTAGGAATCTGGACCAGCTCGCGCAACAGTGTCTCAAACTCCTCGCGTACTGCCGGGATAGCCTGCGCCAGAGCTGCATACAGGTCGGTGGCCATAGGATGTCTCCCTTCCAGCAAGCCAGCACCTTTCGTAAGCCCCCATCGTATGCAGGGACTATAGCACAGGGACACCCAGCCTGACAGTGTTTTTTCGGCGCGGGAATATCACGGGCGACTATGCTCCAGCAGGGCTCACACGCTAGGGGCAAAGGGCACATAATAGTATACGCCATCCCGGTTGAGAAGCGGACATCTTTTCAGGTATTGGCCGCCAGTAAGGGCTGGAGCGTCGCGACAATTGCGTGCACCATCGCTGGGATGTGAAACGTCTCGTGGTGCAGCTCTACGTTCCCGGATTCGATCTTGGCGAAGTCGAGGATATCGTTGATCAGGATCAGGAGCTGCTTTCCGGCAGCGTGGCTCCTCCACAGGTCGGCGCTGAGGGTGTCCGGAGACGACTGCAGGGCATACGCTCGCCCCTTTGTCACCACTGTGGAGAGGCGTGCAGTAAAGCGGTCGCAGCCTGTGCCTCAAGGGGTTTGGCAAACAAATAGCCTTGCCCATAGTTGCACTGCAAAGCTCGCAGGGCGGTGAGATGTTCAGCGGTTTCTACCCCTTCGGCCACCACTTCCATGCCGAGATTCCGCGCCAGCGCGACGATTGCGCGGACAATCTCGGCATGTTTTCGGTCAGCAGTCATGCTCCCGATAAAGGAGCGATCAATCTTCAAGATCTGCAGCGGAAAACGGTGCAGATAGCTCAAGGAAGAATAGCCAGTGCCGAAGTCATCCAGGCTTAACTGCACCCTCAGAGCGTGTAGGCGCCTCAGCATGGTCATGACTGCAGTGGTATGCTCCATCAGCACGCTTTCCGTAATTTCGAGTTTTAAGCTATTGGCTTCGAGCCCGGTCTCGCGGAGCACCTGTTCGACATGCTCGACCAGATCGACCTGCGTAAATTGTTTGCACGACAGGTTGACACTCATGGATAAGGGTCGATGCCTCGGGAATTGTTGCTGCCAGATGCGTAGTTGGTTGCAGGCGGCGCGCAGCACCCAGGAACCAATCGGCACAATCAAGCCTGTTTCCTCGGCTACGGGAATGAACTCCAGTGGTGAGACGAGCCCGCGCTGCGGGTGGCGCCAACGCAGCAGGGCCTCGAACCCCACCAGGCAACCATTCTCTAAGTTGACAATAGGCTGATAGAAAACGAGAAATTCCTGGCGCTCGACGGCCCGCCGCAAATCAATTTCCACCTGCAAGAGCGTGACGGCGCGGGCATACATAGCGGTGTCGAACACCTCATGGCAGGCCTTGCCGCGGTTTTTGGCACGATACATGGCGGTTTCGGCATCGCGCAAGATGTCCTCGGGCCGATCATAGCCCGTGGCGCTCAGGGCGATACCTATACTGGCCGTGGTGAACACCTCGTGCCCAGCGATAGTGAAAGGCGCCGTGAGTTGCTGTTGCAGGCGCTCAGCGACACACGTGGCATCGCTGACATTGTTAATTTCGTCCAGCAAAATGGTGAACTCATCACCACCCAGGCGCGCCATGGTAGGTGTGCCTCCCGGACGCGCCACCGTGTCTGACGAGCGCAGACTTGTTTCCAGGCGCCGCGCCAAGGCGATGAGCAATTGATCGCCCACGACGTGTCCGAGACTGTCGTTGATCACCTTGAAACGATCCAGATCCAGAAAAAGTACGGCAAACATCGAATCCTTATGCCGTTTGACGCGTTCGAGGGCGTGGGCCAGGCGTTCTGTGAATAAGATCCGATTCGCTAAGCCTGTCAATCCATCAGCGACTTTCCGCTCCGTGATATCGGTTTGCGATCCAGCCATACGCGTCACGGTGCCGGTGTGGTCGAGCACGGCCAGTCCCCGACTGAGCACCCAGCGGTACGTGCCGTCCTGGTGCAACATGCGATGCTCGTGTTCGAAGTGTTCTGTCTGCCCCTGCAGGTGTATCCCAAGCGTTGTCTCTAGCTGCTCGCGGTCCTCAGGATGGACGCGGGCAAACCACTCCTCGACGCTGTCCTCGATGTCGCTCTCCTGACAACCCAGCATCTCTTTCCAGCGGGGGGAAAAATAAATATCATTCGTGCGCAGATTCCAATCCCACAGCCCATCGTTCGCCCCACGCATGGCTAGCGCGTACCGCTCTTCGCTGTCGCGCAGGGCCTCTTCGGCCTGCTTCCGCGACATCTGGGCATGAATGCGGGCAAAGACGACGGGGAAATCGATGGGTTTCGTCACGTAGTCATTGGCTCCCAGACTTAAGGCCCCGACCATGTCCTCGCTTTCATCCTTGGCGCTGACCATGATAACCGGCAGTTGCGTCGCCGTGAAGGTCTCGCGGATCATTTTGAGCACCGCCATGCCATCGAGTTCGGGCATCATGATGTCCAGCAGGACAAGATCAAAGGCGTGCTGCTGCATCAGCGCCAGGGCTTCCCGCCCACTCGCAGCAGCGATTGCCTCATACCCTTTGCGTGCGAGACGACGACACAGCACATCACGGTTATGCTCGTCATCATCCACGACCAGGAGCGCACCAAGAGCCGGTGTCATATAGAGCCCCTTTCGTGAGAGGGCTGTCCCCGCCCTGCAGCGAGACTGGCTTCTACATCAATGGCTACGGGAGCAGGGAGTAAAGTACGTATGTAAGGTTGCAACATCGTGATGAGCCGTTCAGGGTCGATCGGTTTGGCCAAGTAGCCGGAGGCGCCGAGGGTATAACTGGTGTGTGCATCGTCCATAATGGTGAGGACGATGACGGGGATAAGCGCCAACAAGGGGTCAGCTCGCAACGCGGTCAGGACAGACCAGCCGTCCATATCTGGCATCTTGAGATCAAGGGTGATGGCCGCTGGGCGCAGTATCTGAGCCAGACACAACCCTGCTCGTCCACTGGATGTGGCGACGACATGCAGCCCTTTCTTGGTCAGGAGGCGCACGATGAGATCGAGGGAGGCTGGGTCGTCGTCGATCACCAGGACGATGGGCTGACCATCTGACCCGTGTGTCAGCGCTGCCTGGACGACCGTGTCCGCTTTCTGCTCACGCTGCACTGTGGCTATGGGTGGACGTTTGCTGACTTCTGCCGGCAGCAGGAGGGTAAAGGTCGATCCCTGGCCCGGGATACTCTCGACCATAATGTCTCCGCCCATCATGTGGCAGAAGCGTTGGCTGATCGCCAGCCCCAAGCCGGTGCCCCCATACTTTCTGGTCGTTGAGGCGTCGGCTTGGGAAAAATCTTGAAACAGTCGACTCTGCTGTTCGGGGGTCATGCCAATACCCGTATCGGTGACGCGGAAGGTGATCCAGTCCTCACCGGACTCTGTGACGCGACGCACCTGCAGCGTGATCGTGCCATGCGCAGTAAACTTACAGGCATTACTGAGGAGGTTCAGCAGACATTGGCGCACCCGGACTGGGTCAGCGTGTATCAAGTCCTCTGTGTCAGCACCATGGACTGCGAGCGTGTTGCCATTGCGCTCCAGGAGTGGCTGAATGGTGGTAACAATCTCGGCCATGAGCCCCGCTAGGCCAAACGTCTCCAACACGAGTTCTGTCTTGCCGGCCTCGATTTTCGACAGATCGAGAATGTCGTTGATGAGCGTCAGCAGGTGCTTCCCAGCCGTGCGAATCTTCTCGAGGTCGGGGAGCATCGCCGACTGCCCCTGGTCGGTTGTCTCCTCGAGTAGCATCTCACTATAACCAATGATGGCATTCAGGGGCGTGCGGAGTTCATGGCTCATGTTGGCGAGGAAGCTGCTTTTGGCGCGGTTGGCCTCTTCCGCGGCCTCTTTCTGACGGCGGAGTTCTTCGTTGGCGAGGTACAGCTTCTGGCTTTTACTTTCCAAGAGCGTCTCGGCCTCCTGCCGGGCGCGTCGCTCGCGTTCCAGCCGTCGGGCCCACAGTGCGGTATCACTCATGCGGGGATATCCTGCTTCGTAAGGACAAAACGTACATGTGTCCCATGACTGTGCGCAATGTCGTCTCGGTGCATGAGAATGGGCTCACCAAAATGTGCGATGCATCCTGCAATCAACCCCTCTGCCAGGTCAGCAAAGGGTCGCGAAGAGCAATAGAGCATAGTTAAACGGCCTGGCGTTGATGTATCGCAGGTAAACATAGGCAGCTCAGCGTCGGGATAGAGCTTGCGCACTTCGACGTGGATATGGTCTTCGATCCGCTCCAGGAAGCTGAAAGCTGACCTCACTCCTGCGAACAGAGCAGGATATGCCGCCACAAAGCGACCAAAGAGGTGTACACCAAAGGTGTGCACTAACTTAGGGATGGGAAGGCTGGTGAGCGTGCTGAGCTGAGCCACGAGTTGGATGAGTTCGTGGTAGTCGTACGTGCCAACGGCGGTGTACGCACCGCCTGATGGGACTGCCGCTGCAGTAATCATGCAATCGGCGACTTCTGGTGTGAACCGAGCTTCAACCATGTCAAGGAACTCTGTGAAAACGATGCCCTTCACTGTATGTTCCTCCTGGTGCCGTCGTGTATTGTTGCTCAGAGACAACCTGTTAGGGCTTGTAGTTCAGTGTACCTATCGGAGAATCTGGGATGGGACTTTAGTTGGCGTGGAGTTGATCGCAGTGCATGCCCAGCCCTCCCCTACCTCTTGACCTCGCGTTGCTCGGGGTGTATAGAGCACCACACATGCGAAAACGCGTGTAATACGTATGGAGGAGACTGCTATGGCGTATGATCTCTTGGTGCAGAATGGCCGCATCGTGGATGGTTCAGGGATGCCGGCGTTTATGGGGGACGTGGCGGTACGCAACGGAAAAATCGTCGAAGTCGGCAAGCTGAGTGGCCAGGCCACGCGCACCATTGATGCTGCGGGGTTGGTGGTGGCGCCAGGCTTCATCGATAATCATTGCCATTACGATGCCCAGGTGCTCTGGGACCCGCTGTGCACCTTTTCCTGCTATCATGGCGCCACCACGGTGATCTTTGGCAATTGCTCGCTCGGTCTGGCGCCGGTACAACCGGCAGACCGGGCACGTGTGGCCGGCATGCTCTCGTACGTTGAAGCCATTCCTATGGATGTCTTGCAGGCGGGGGTTGCCTGGCGCTGGACGTCATTTCCTGAGTACATGCAGGTCGTCGAGCAATGTCTGGGGGTCAACGCTGGTATGCTGATGCCGCACTCTGCGGTGCGCTACTATGCTATGGGCGAGGCCAGCCAGGAGGATCAACGCCCAGCCACGCCGGACCAACTTGCTACCATGCAACGCCTGATCCGGGAAGGTCTGGAAGCGGGTGCGCTCGGTCTGTCGATCACGCGGAACCGGGGCCACTTCGACTTAGAGGGCCGGCGTATTGCCGGGGCCTGTGCCCCGGACGACGAACTCTTTGCCGTGACGGACGTGCTGCGGCAAGTCGGTACGGGAGTCATCCAGTGTGGCGGCGGCACCAATCCGGAAATCGAGCACCGCCTCATGAGCCGTATCTCCGCGGCCTGTGGGCGCCGCCTCATGTATAACACCATCCTGCAAAGCGTCCGGGCCCCAGAGCGCTGGAAGCAACATCTCGCCGTGGTTGAAGAGACCTGTCAGGCTGGGAATCGGGCCCTGCCGCTGTGCTCACCCAACCCGATCAAGCAGCGCTTCACCATGCACAATTGTCAGGTATTCCGTGGCATGCCGCACTGGCATCC
>Ga0099829_10002237_pt1 | contig 11068 bp, 9 predicted proteins | sample CZO8metaG_3_FD_79336 | JGI IMG/M metagenome (GOLD analysis project Ga0099829, IMG submission 79336) | Vadose zone soil microbial communities from the Eel River Critical Zone Observatory, Northern California, USA - CZOApr15con2H2.8 metaG | ecosystem: Environmental > Terrestrial > Soil > Vadose...
AGGATTTCGCCGAAGGCGTGAGACTGCTGCTTTCGAGTTCTGACGTCGCCCCCCAGGAATCCGCAGTGCCTCGCCAGAGACTTTATCGAAGCCGGCCAGGGGGATCAGCCGTCTCCGGCATATCAAGATGCGCTGATGATCCAGTGGTGTCGGGGAGTTTTGAGGGAGGCAATTGCGGTATGCCGATTCCGCGATTTATCTCCAGATGTTCTTTGGCGCAGTGCGGACAATAGCCCTTACCGGTCTCTTCATCGCGCTGGCTGGCGAGTTCATAACAGCCATGAATGCAATCGCAATATCCCGTCGTGGAAGCAGTCTTGATCGGCACCAGAGCCATTCAGCGTCCCTCCGACTCCGCATACTACCTGTGCAGGAATCCTCGCGCAAGGCGAACGCACACTTGCAACGCCTGGTTATATCCGAGAGGGACCGAAAATTTACGCGTGTTCGAGTTGCGTCAGGCGGAAGGGATCCGCGATTTTCTCGTGCAGCGCGATCCACAGGCTGTCCGACTGGGCCAGGAACACTTCGACAACACGCGGGTCGAATTGCCTGCCCGAGAAGCGGCGAATTTCATCGCGGGCAGCGGAAATCGGCAATGCTTTGCGATATGGCCGGTCGGAAATCATGGCGTCGAGCGTGTCCGCCACCGCGAATATTCTCGCGCCCAGCGGAATCTGCTCGCCGCGCAGCCCGCGTGGATAGCCAGATCCGTCATAGCACTCCTGGTGCGCGAGAACGATCTCGGCAGCCTCCTTCAGAAACGGAATGCGCTGCAGCACGGTAAATCCAATGTCGCAGTGTCGCCGCATGATCTCACGCTCTTCCGTAGTTAGCGGGCCGGGCTTGCGCAGGATTTGGTCGGGGACTCCCATCTTGCCGATGTCGTGCAGAAAAGCACCGCGCGCGATATGCCGAAGCAAACCCTTCTCCACTCCCATGGCCTTGGCAATGGTGATGGTGAATGCCGTCACGCGCTGGCAGTGGCCCTCTGTCTCCGCGTCTTTGGCGTCCAATGCACCTCCCAGCGCCTCGAGCGTGTAGTCGTACGATTGCTCGAGATCCTGCAGTGCGATGGAGAGCTGCTGCGTTCGCTCCGCCACCAGGTGTTCCAGATCGCTCTGATAGTTGCGGTTCTCCAGCACTAGCCGGCGATGTTCGATCGCCCGGCGCACGCTCAAGTGGAGTTGATCTTTCTCAAATGGCTTCAGAATGTAGTCGTAGGCCCCCGATCGAATGGCTTCAAGCGCGATCGAGATGTCGTGCATCGCCGTGACCATAATCACGGGAACGTCCGGGTCGAAATTGCGCAGCTCCCCAAGCAGCCTCAATCCGTCCATTTCAGGCATCACGATATCGCTCAGCACTAGATCGAACGTATCGTTCCGGAAAGCTTCCAGAGCCAGGCGGCCATTCGAGCAGACCGTGCAGCGATAGCCCTGGGCGTCCAATAGCGTTGACACGACCTCGCGAATCGCCTCTTCGTCGTCCACAACCAGTACTTTTACTTTGTCCACAGTCGGCTCCACCGATGGAACCATTATATGCCAGGGCACAGGCCCCTGACGGTCTTGTTGCCCTATGTTTAACGCACGTGCTAGTTTTCACAATGGCTTTCCCATACCCCCGACTTCATTTTGACGTGTCTCCCGGTGGCTTGCGCCCCTGAGGCAGCGCCCAATGGCATTTATTTCCAACCCGGGCCTTCTCGCGGTTGCCTTCATCGAGGCATCTGCCGCATTCATCCTCCTCGTTCTCTATTGGCTGCTCGCGCCGGGCTTTCCCGCGCGTTTCTTTCGGATTTGGATGGCTGGTTGGACTCTTTACATCGGTCTGGGCGGGCTGAGGATTTACTCCCTCTGGCGAGGCGGGACGGATGATCCCCGCTTGGGTCCGGTCCTCTCCTCGCTCGCGGCGGCCCTGTTCTTCGCCGCCATACTCCAATGTGCCGGCCAAGGAAGGCGGCTGAACTGGCTATGGCCATTGGTAGCGATTTCCACGTGCGCACTGCTTGCCCTCAGCTCGGTGGTGCGCGCGCCGGATGCAGCAATCTGGACGGAGTGCATGTTCGGATGCGCCCTCTACCTCATTGCCGGCTGGGTGCTCTGGCGGTCGCATTCTCAGCACCACGGATTTGGTTGGAAACTTCTCGCCGGCGCTCTGCTCCTTCGCGGGCTGCATGGATTGGATCGCCCTGACTGGCCCGCTCAGACACTTGGCCTATTCCGGGTTTCATTGCATGGCTTGTTCGGAATTGCTATGGGCATTGCGATGGCCGTGCTTGTTTTGGAGGCTGGCCGCGCTCGCACGGAAGATCTGAACGAGAAATTACGGCGGCTCGCGCTGATTACTGCTGGGGCGACTCAATCGCTGCGAATTCATGAAGCGCTCGAAGGCGTTCTGCGCCATCTGGTTGAGAGCTTCAGCGCCAGTCACGGCCTGGTATTGCTCCTCGACGGCTCGGCGGATTCCGCATCGCTCGCGATGCGCGCGTCGGTAGGTTTCAGCGATCCGTTTTTGAAACGGAATGCGCGGGTCTCTCCGCAAGAAAGCTGGGCGCAGAAAGTATTGCAGCGGGACACGCCATTCGTCGCCTATGCCGCCCCCGACGATCCCGGCGTGCGGCAGTGGATGGAGTCCGAAAAGCTCGCAGCGCTGGTCCTCGTTCGCGTTCCAGGAAAAGATAGGTCGCTCGGATTGCTGGGCATCGGTTCCAATGTTCAGCGAACGTTTGAAACCGACGAGATACACTTCCTCGTCAATGTCGCAAATCTGCTGGGGCTCACGGCGCAGAACGTGGCGCTCTTCGAATTGGCAGCCACCTCCCGCAGGCAGTGGCTCGACACTTTTGATTCCATCGGGGACCTGATTGTCGTCCATGGCCCCGACGGAAGGATCCTGCGGGCAAATCGCGCACTCGCCTGGCATTTGGGCGTTGAGCCTGCCTCACTCGAAGGACAAGCATTGTGCGACCTCCTTACTCAGGGTGCGCAACGTTGGAATTCCTGCCCCTATTGCGAAGGCGCGGCGGGAAAGCCGGAAGAAGTTGACCCGTCCTTTGGCGGCCACTTCTTGGTCACGAATTCTGATTTTCACGACTCCGAAGGCAACCGCCTCGGCACCATCCATGTGCTGAAGGACTATACGGAACGGCGCCAGGCCGAAAATAAGTTCCGCATGCTCTTCGAAAACGTCCAGGAAGGTATTTTTATCTCCACCCCCGAAGGCCGCTTCCTGGACTTCAACAAAGTTTTCATGGAAATCGTGGGCTACGAGAGTCGCGACGAGCTGCTCCGCGCAGACATTCCCGCCGCCCTCTACGTGGACGCCGCGGATCGCGAGCGCCTCAAACGCCTCCTGCGCGAACATGGGCAGGTGAATGATTTCGAATTCCAGTTTCGCCGTCGCGACGGCGAAATTCGTACGGCGCACGAGTCCAGCTTCGTCACACGCGATGGTTCTGGCGCCATTACCGCCTACCAGGGATTTGTCCTCGACGTAACCGAGCGCAAGCACGCGGAGATGGAAATCCGCCGCCGCAATCGTGAATTACTCGCTCTGAATTCAATCGCCGAATTGCTCGGCGAGTCGGGGCCGCTCCAGGACGTGCTCACACGCGCGCTCGTCAAAGTGACGGAGCTGCTCGCAGTGGATACCGGGTCGCTGTACTTGCTCGATGAGCCTGGGAAGATTCTCAAGCGCGTTGCCGCCGTGGGTCATCGGTCGGAAGAGGGCCGCCATGTCCGCCCCATCGAAATATCCGCTTCCTTGCTTGAGCAGGTCCGCCAGGCCCGTGCCACTGTTCTCTCCGGGTCTGCGCTGGCCCCTCCAGACTACTTGCGCGGGTTGCAGGAGAAGGAAGGCATTCAGGACACGCAGATGGCCATCCTCTGGTCCAAAGACCGGGTGCTCGGAGCGCTGATGGTTGGCTGCCGCTCGCGCCGCGAATTCTCGACGGCGGAGTTGAATCTCCTCGCTGCCTTAGCCAATCAGATAGCCGCCACAATTGATAAGTCTGTTCTCCTCGAAGAAACCCGTGAAGCTTATGAAAGCCTTCGTTGCGCGCAGGAACAATTACTGCAGAGCGAAAAAATGGCTGCCGTTGGGCAATTGATTTCTGGCGTCGCTCACGAGCTGAACAATCCACTCACTGCCATCCTCGGCTATAGCCAGCTCCTGAAATCCGAAGAGCTGATGAACGCCCGCGGCGCAGACTATCTCGAAAAACTCTATAAGCAGGCGCTGCGCACCCATCACATCGTTCAAAATCTCCTCAGCTTTGCCCGCCAGCATAAGCCGGAGCGCACGCCGGTGGATCTGAACCAGATTCTTGAAGACACCCTGACGCTGCGTGAATACGACATGAACCTCAACAACATTCGCATTCACCGCGAGTTCAGCAGCGACTTGTCTCCGACGGGCGGCGACTTCCACCAGCTTCAGCAGGTGTTCCTGAATATTCTCAACAACGCGGTGGATGCCATCGGCGAAAAAGGCGCAAAGGGAGAAATCTGGGTGCGCACCGATATGGTGGAAAATCGTGTCCGCACGGAGATCACCGACAGTGGCCCCGGCGTGCAGAATCCACATCGCGTCTTCGATCCCTTTTACACCACAAAGCCTGTGGGGAAGGGAACCGGCCTGGGCCTCAGCATTTGCTACGGCATCGTGAAAGAACACGGCGGGGAAATCCAGGTGAAGAATTCGCCGCCGCGCGGCGCCACTTTCACCATCCTGCTTCCCATGCTTCCTTCCGATCGGCCGGTTGAGCCCAAGCGTCCCTCGCGTGTTCGGGAAAGCATCTCTGCGAAAGTGCTGCTTGTGGATGACGAGGAGACCGTGCTACAGCTCGAGCATGAAGTGTTGCGTGCGCGCGGTGTGACGGTAAAACTTGCGCGCAGTGGCAAGGAAGCCGTGGAGCTTCTCCGCCGGGAAACTGTGGATGCCGTCGTGACAGACATAAAAATGACGGGTGAAATTTCTGCGCTGGCCATGTACCAATGGATCGAGCAGAGCCGCCCGGAGCTCTCCGGCCGAGTTGTTTTCACTGCTTCGAGTGGGCGCGATGGCGAGGCAAGCGCTTCCTTGCGGAAGTCCGGCTGTCCGGTAGTCTCCAAGCCATTCGCCATCGAGCAGCTGTGGGAAGCGGTTCAAAAGGTGCTCACCGCAGAAATTTCCAGCCCTCTCAAGCGCTGAAGTTCGAATGCACTTCTTCCCCGCTGCTCATAATTTCCAGACGCGCCATGGCGGCCTCCTCCAGCGCTGAAAGATTTCCCACGTAACCTGTCAAGCGAGCGGCCTGGCGCAGCACTCCCGGGCTTCCCGCGGACATGCACACCAAAGTAGCCCGGTAGAGGATCCTGAAGCGCAGTGCCAGCCAGGTGCGTTGCAGACGAGTCCGTTTCGATACTCTCGGCGAAAGTGAATCCACAATGCCTGCCAGATGCAACACTCGAGCAAAATCCCCCTCGAGCCCCGTCAGGTAATCCCGCACGATCTGCCTCCGCTCAGCGGACCAGGAGCGTTCCGCCTCCTTCGAGACCCTCCGGCGAACGTAACGCGCGTCCGCGGAGTCGAGCGACCACCGCAATTGGGGATAGTACTGTGTGTGGAGCGGAAGCAAGTCCTCGATTGTGTCACCAGGGTCGAGAGAGGTTTCTGCCGTGAGTGGCTTGCCCAAAACCCAAACGACTCCAAACAATATTAGCGGCATCAGGAATATGAAAAGAATCTCGGCGAAATTCATCGCGGCATCCCCTCAAGCGGTACGCAACATTTCTTGGCGCATCCAGTGGCCGGAGCAACACAGTGGCATGCCGGCCACACGGGCAGTTGCCCGTAGCCGCAGGGGATTATATACGGTAATGATAAGTCTGCAAATTTAGGAGTTTACCGATGGGATGTTGACTTTAATAGCAACACAGCGTACCATCGCTTTCAATGATTTGATGGCGGTGGCCGTGGAAACTCTCGAACGGTTTGCCCAGTACAAATGCATCATCGAAGATTGCGCTTCTCGTTGGCTGGCGGAACTCGACTCCGATGTCGGCAGGCTCGTCTATGTCTCCATGCTTCGCGATGTCTCCTCCGCCCGCTATTACCATCCTGCTTTGGAAGCGATTTATTCTCCGTCGGCTGTCCATCAGGCGCTGCTTTACTGCCACGAAGAATTGTTTGAGAAAGTGTTGGGGCATTCTCTCGAGCTCCTGGAGGGGGACCTGCGGATGTACTTTGCCGGAATCGACGCCCCACCGGACGAAATTGCCGCACGTTGGCTCGAGCTTGACTTCTTCCAGATGCTACTGCCGCTCGGCGTTCCTTCTTATCTCCGCACCCTTTTTCTCTCCAACATGGCTGTAGTACTGAAACTAATCGCCGCCGGGCGCGTTACCCGGCAGACAGCAGCCTAGCCATCTTCACTGGTCCCCGCGAATTAGCTTCCCTTTTTGATCGAGCCCTCGATGCCTTCGCAGGTTAATAGCACAATAAGACACCGCCCATTTTTGCGGCCACCCGCAGAAGCGCCGGTGAATGTATCGTGTTCGTGGGCGCAGTCAACCACCGCCGATCTCAGAAATGTTACGTGATGCTCTCAAATGGCTTCTATTCGAATTGGGCGCCGGCTACTATGCCCGCAAGCTCGCCTCTGGTCCGGAAGCTGAGTTGCGCCGCGAGTTCCTTGAATCCATGGTGCTGCCTGCGGCTCAGTCGCACGCCGACCGCAACGCAGGCCCGTTCCGCGTCCTTGATGTAGGCTGCGGGCCCGCACATGTGGCGCGCGCGCTCGCGCAACGCGGATGTGATGTCACTGGAGTGGATCGTAGCGCTCGGTTCCTGCGTATCGCCAGGAAATTGGCGGCACGCCAGAATGTTCATGTGCGCCTGGAGCGTGCGCCCACGGATCACCTTCCTTTCGCCGACGCCACATTTGACTGCTCGCTCGCAACCGGCGTGATTTACTGGGTCGAGCACCACGAGAAGACTCTGCGCGAGATGGTGCGCGTCACCCATCCCGGTGGCGCGGTTGTCTCGCTCGATCCGTCTGCTTCGATGTCCGATTCTGGAATGCAGGAGTACTCCACCGAACACTCCCTGTCGCGTCGCGACGCCCGAAAATTGTCGCGCTGGGCTACTGTTGCGTCGTTCAATCGGCGCTTCACTGAAGCAGAGTTGCGCCGTCTGTTCGAGTCCGCAGGCCTCGTGGACCTGGTGTTCCAGAAGCGGTTGAACGGCATGGTCTGGTTTTCGAAAGGGATAGTCCCTGCGCGCGCATGAAGCTCGAAGAAACCTGTTATCCTTGAATCGTCATCCGATGGTCTTGCGGGGGTGGGAGTGAAGCGAATTTCCATTTTGATAGCCCTGCTGTCGTTCGCAGCGACCGCTGCTGCTCAGCAGCCTTCTTCCCCGCCGAAGTCTGTCGCTCCGCCGCTGCCTTCGCCGCCCGCAGCCGCCGCATCTCCGGCCAGTCCCGCATTCCTCAAAGCGGCTGATGAAGTGCTCACCCAGATGAGCGAGCTCCTGAGTCTCCCGATCAAGCAGCCGCTCAAGAAGAGCCTGCGTTCAAAGGAGCAGATCCGCGAATATCTGATTCGCGAGGAGAAGGAAGATCGCAGTGAAGCACAACGCTACGCTGATAGAAAAGCTCTCGAAGCTTTTGGCCTGATCCCCAAAGATTTTCCGCTCGATTCCTTCATGCTCGACGTGCTCACGGATCAGGTTGCCGGACTTTACGATCCGAAAATGAAAGAGTTCTACATCGCCGAGTGGATTCCCGCTGACGAGCAGCGCACCGTGATGGCTCACGAATTGACTCACGCGCTCGAGGATCAATATTTCGATATTGAACCGTGGATCAAAGCCGCGCGGCCGAACGATGATGCTGAGCTCGCCCGCCAGTCCGTCAGCGAAGGCTCGGCGCTCGCCGCCATGGTTGACTACACTTTGCGCGACCAGAGAATCACGGTTCGCGATTTGCCCGACGTTGCGCTTCTCATCCGCTCGGGCGCAATTGAGGAAATGGACAAGGACCCCAACCTCGCAAAGGCCCCTGGCTACATCCGCGACGAATTGGTCTTCCCCTATCTCGCTGGCACCACTTTCTCCCAGCAATTTCTGAAAGCCCATCAGGGCTGGCGGGATCTCGCGCTCATCTTCAAGAATCCTCCGGTGTCGACACAGCAGATTATTCACCCGGATCTTTATCTCAGCGGCGTGAAACCCGTGAAAGTCGCTTTGCCGGACTGGAAGGGCGTAGTGCCTGCGGATTGGAAGTTGCTTGAGGAAAATGTGATGGGTGAATTCGGGCTGGGCGAAATCTTGAAGCAATTTCTCGGCCAGGAGCGCGCGGACGCGATCTCGCCTGCGTGGACCGGTGATCGCTACGCCGTCTTTGAAAACTCAAAGACTAAGGGCACTCCCCTCGTCCTCCGACTGGCGCTCGACAATGCGGACGACGCCGCACGTATGTTCGGCCGCTACAGCGAGGCACTTGAGTTGAAATATAAGTCGCGCAAGGATCTTTTTCGCCGCCCCAATTTCTTCCAGTTTCAGACCGAAACTGGCGGCGTCTATCTTCGCTGTTTGGCCATCCAGTGCCTTGTTGTCGAGGGTGCGTCCCGCGAAACGTACGATAAGATCACTCGCGCCATCGACTGGCCTGTCGCACCCGCTCCAACCGAGGCGCCTCCGCTCCACACCACGGCTGCCGCTATTATTTCGCGGTCATTTTTTCAAACACCGGAACACTCAAATCAATATCCCAACTAAACTTTTGATTTGGAATCCCCATGAACTTCATATCGCACACATAAGACCCTTTACTTTTCAGCTTTAGATTTTTCCCGTCAAAACGGTAGTTCTGCAAAAAGCTTTTCACATCCGGTTCAAAGGGCGCGATTGTGCACGTGTGCCCAGGAACAGCCATATCCACCTGCGTGACTTTGAAATCTTTATCTACCGTGAGCTGGATCACGGCATGAGAGGAATTGTAATCCTTGGGATTGCTTGCCTTTTTCATCCATTTCTTATCCATGGATTCCACATTCCCCTTCTCAACTCCAGCCAGATCTTCCGCAGTGACGGGGAAGGAATAGAAATTAATCCGCACCCAGGAATACCCTGGCGCGCCACGGCGCGCTTCAATGGTGGCAATTGCAGTGGTCAAAGAACTCACACTGTTATCGATGGAAAATGTCGCGTTGGTCTTGAAGGAGTTTGGATCGATTGGGATCGGTCTAGTGGAGGCAGCAACGGAAACGCACAGCATTCCAGCCACGAATAGCCAAAGGCAGCGCATGAGATTTTCCTTTCGGTTTTGTCAGGCAATCGCCGCGCTTATCTTATTGCGTGTGCCCTCTCTCGCTCTGGGAAAGCTTCCCGGTGCTTGCTTCAGGCGTCAACGCACAGGATCTTGAGTGTTCACACCCATATTATGCGGTTTTGAACCAGAAACCTGGGATTAGTCGTTAAGTGACGTGCCGGCGGTTTCGCTCCGGTGTATGACCATCAAGGTCTGATCGTCTGCCTGCCGCGCGCCCGATGTGTGGACATTGACGTCCTTCAGACATGCTGCCAGCAATTCCCGCGGGTCCCAGCGGTGTCTCTCACCGGCCACATTCGACAATCTTTTCACCCCATACTCTTTGCCGGCCGCATCGCCCGCCTCGGAGATTCCATCCGTGAAAAGCAGCAGGGAATCACCGGGCTCCAGCCGCACGCGTTGGATCGCGTATCGGCTGCTCGAAAACATACCCAGCGGAAGCCCGGTTGCGCCGATTTGCTTTACGCCCTCCCGCCTCACGAACAGGGCGGGCAAGTGCCCGGCGCTTGCAAATTCCAGCTCGCCTGTGCGTCCCGCTGAGCCGCAGATCAATGTGGCGTATTGGCCCGCGAACGTGCTTTCGCAGAACACGCGGTTTGCCGTCTCGAGCAGCTTGTCCAGTTGGAACTCCGCCCCCCCGCGTGAATCCGATAGGCTGCGGAACATGGCGTGCAAATGCGTCATCAGCAACGATGCCGCCAATCCTTTGCCTGCGACGTCCCCCAATAGAAAGATCAAACTTCCGTCCGCGTCGCGCGGCACAATCAGGTCGCAATAATCCCCGCTCACATGACCGGCTGGAATGTACTCGTAGTGGATGCGCCACTCGCTGAACCGCACATCCTTCTCCGGCAGCAATCCTCGTTGGACGCTCGATGCCAGTTCCAGATCCCGCTCTAATGCGCGCCGGTCATCAACGGACAAGCAGTCGAGGCACACCTTGATCAATGGATCAGCAATCAGCCGCTGCCTTTCAACCGTGCCATGGCACTCCGCGCACACGCCGAAGGTTCCTTCCTCCATGCGCTGAATAGCAGTGTCCACTTCACCCAGCAATTCCAGATAGGGCGCAGCGGGCGCCACCGGTGCTGCGGCCGCAAGCGCCAGGTTCAGTTCCTCCCGCCGCTTCTCGAGCTGTTCGCGGATGTATGGATCGCTCACTTGTGCCATCGTTTTCATCTCCTCTTGCGAGGATCGCACCGCTTGCGCCACGCTTCTATCCGTTTCGTGCATTGAATTTGTACCTCGATTCGGCCCGAACTTGCGGCGGGCGAATGGAATTCACCCACGCAACCTGTCAATCAGCTGGCCGCTTACCTTGTCCATTGGATTCACCTGATCCAAGCCGCGATTCGGATTCCATGGCGTCGAGCAGGCTGCGTCCGGCCTTTCGTTCGAGCCGCGCCAGGCGATACTCAAAGCGCTCGCGGCATTGCCAGTAGGCAGCGGCAGCCATAGTTCCCAGGCGATTGGCGCGACGCAACTCAGCCAAGGCCTTGCGAGCGACACCCGCCGCCCGATGTGGCTCCCGGGCGTGATGCTCGTAGTAAATCGCCAATTGCTCGTAGGCCTCCAGGCCCTCCTTCGAACCTCCGAGCATGCCCTCCCACAATTCACGCGCGAGCGATAAATCCCCCTCGCGCTTTGCCAGCCGCGCAAGCGATCGCCGCGCCGCGCGATCCGTTTCCGGCGGCAACTCGGATGCAATTGAGAGCTGACAGAGATTTCGAGCCCGCTTCGCCTGCCCAC
>Ga0099829_10002238_pt1 | contig 11067 bp, 9 predicted proteins | sample CZO8metaG_3_FD_79336 | JGI IMG/M metagenome (GOLD analysis project Ga0099829, IMG submission 79336) | Vadose zone soil microbial communities from the Eel River Critical Zone Observatory, Northern California, USA - CZOApr15con2H2.8 metaG | ecosystem: Environmental > Terrestrial > Soil > Vadose...
ACACCACGACGAGCCCGAGGGAGAGGACCACGAAGAACACCAGCGTCCACTTGACCAGCATGGCGGATCAGGCCTCCCTCAGCGCACGCCCAGGTCGACCTTGCGGAGCGACTTGATCCTGTCGCGCAGCTCCGCGGCGCGCTCGAAGTCGAGCCGCCGCGCGGCCTCCTTCATGGCCGCCTCCAGCTCCGCGATGTGGCGCTGCAGCGCGGCGGGGCTCTCCCAGGCCGGCTCGATTTCCTTGGGCACCTCGACCGTGTAGTAGTCCCGCTCGGGAACGCTGTCGAGGAGGTCCTTCATTCCGCGCTTCACCGACTCGGGCGTGATCCCGTGCTCTCGATTGTACGCCTCCTGCACCAGCCGGCGCCTCTCGGTCTCGGCGATCGCCTCGCGCATCGAGCCCGTCACCGTGTCGGCGTACATGATGACCTCGCCGTTGACGTGGCGCGCCGCCCGGCCCGCCGTCTGGATGAGCGAGGTCGCCGAGCGCAGGTACCCCTCCTTGTCGGCGTCGAGGATGGCCACCAGCGAGACCTCGGGCAGATCGAGGCCTTCGCGCAGGAGGTTGATGCCCACCAGGGCGTCGTACTTGCCCATCCGGAGCTCTCGGATCACCGCCACGCGGTCCAGGGTGTCGATGTCGGAGTGGAGATACCGGACCCGGAGACCGTTCTGCTGGTAGTACTCCGTGAGGTCCTCGGCCATGCGCTTCGTCAGCGTCGTGATGAGCACCCGCTCGCCGCTCTCGGCGCGCGCGCGCACTTCGGCCATGAGGTCGTCGACCTGGACGCCCGCCGGCCGCACCGTGATCTTGGGGTCCATGAGCCCCGTCGGCCGGATGATCTGCTCGGCCACGGCCCCGCCCTCCCACGGCGTGCCCGGACCGCGCCGTCGCCCGCCGGCCCTGTCCAGCTCGTAGGGCCCCGGCGTGGCGGACACGTAGAGCGTCTGCGGCACCATCGCGGCAAACTCGTCGAAGTTGAGCGGCCGGTTGTCGAAGGCCGAGGGCAGGCGGAACCCGTACTCGACGAGGGCCTCCTTGCGCGACCGGTCGCCCGGGTACATGCCGCGTATCTGGGGCACGGTGACGTGAGACTCGTCGATGATCACGACGGCGTTCTTCGGCAGATAGTCCATGAGGGTCGGCGGGTTCTGCCCGGGCTTGCGCCCCGACAGGTGGCGCGAGTAGTTCTCGATCCCGTGGCAGTAGCCGATCTCGCGCAGCATCTCCATGTCGAAGAGCGTGCGCTGCTCGAGCCGCTGGGCCTCCAGCAGGCGGTTCTTCCCCTTGAGGAAGCGCAGCCGCTCGCCCAGCTCCTCCATGATCCCGGCCACCGCGCGCTCGAGCTGGTCGGCGGGCGTGACGTAGTGGCTCGCCGGATAGATCCGCGCGGCAGGCGCCCCACCCGTCGCGACTCCACGTAGCGGGTCGAGAGTGGACAGCTTTTCGACCGTGTCGCCCCACAGCTCCACGCGCAGCGCTTCCGCCTCCGCGGCTGCCGGGAAGATCTCCACGACATCCCCGCGGACCCGGAACGTCCCGCGCCGGAAATCGACGTCGTTCCGCTCGTACTGGATGGCGACCAGGCTGCGAATGAGCGCGTCGCGCTCGATCACCTGCCCGGCCTCGAGGGGAACGTGCATGCCCTGGTAGGTCTCCGGGGCGCCGATGCCGTAGATGCACGAGACCGACGCGACGACCACGACGTCCCGCCGCTCGAAGAGCGATGTCGTCGCCGAGTGCCGCATGCGGTCGATCTCGTCGTTCACGAGAGCGTCCTTCTCGATGTACGTGTCGGACTGCGGGATGTACGCCTCGGGCTGGTAGTAGTCGTAGTAGGAGACGAAATACTCGACGGCGCTCTTGGGGAAGAACGATTTGAACTCGCCGTAGAGCTGGGCCGCGAGCGTCTTGTTCGGGGAGATGACCAGCGCCGGCCTGCCGAGCCGCGAGATGACGTTGGCGAGCGTGAAGGTCTTGCCGCTGCCCGTGATGCCGAGGAGGACGCTGTGCGGGCGGCCGTCGACCAGCAGCTCGGCGAGGCGATCGATCGCGCGCGGCTGGTCGCCCGCGGGCTCGAACTCCGAGGACAGCCGGAACAAGGCGGTCAGGGGGACGACGGAACCGCGACGAGGTACTTCCGCCACGAGTCCAGGAAGCTCGTGGCGTGGGGATGCCGCATGAGGTGCACCGAGAACAGGAATTGCGGGTGCACCGGCTCGCGGATGAGCCGAAGGCGGGCCTCCTCCACCGTCCGGTTTCCCTTGAAGAGATTGCAGCGAAGGCAGGCGGCAACGACATTGGTCCACGTCGTCTGCCCGCCGCGGGAGCGCGGCATGACGTGGTCCACCGTCAGCTTCTCGCCTCGCCGGCTGCAGTACTGGCACGTGTACCCGTCGCGGCGGAGGATGTTCTTCTTGTTGAAGGCGACCCGCTCGAGAAACGGCTTGCGGATGTACGAGGCGAGCCTGATCACGGACGGCAGCGGGAAGGCCCGCGAGGGGGAGCGGATCACGCGGGGCGAGGACTCGACGCTCTCGGCCTTGCCGGCGAGCAGCAGCGTCACCGCACGCCTGGCGTTGGTGAAATGCAGCGGCTCATACGTGTAGTTGAGCACCAGGACCGCTATTTCATCCATGTCCGTCTGCCAAGGATAGTCAGCGCGCCGCGGCCTGTCAACTCCGGGCGCTCACACCAGCGCCCGCCAGAACGTCGGCGCGAAGCCCGTGAGCAGCAGAAACGCGGACACGAACCAGCGCCAGTCCCACACGACGAGAGCCAGGAGCGCGCAGAGGATGATGAAGCAGAGCGCGTAGAAGCGGACTTCGCGCCGGTCGGTCCACGCCCCCTTGCCCAGGATCATGGGCGCCTTGCCGGCGAGGTAGACCGGCGAGTAGATCAGGAAAAACGCGACGAGCAGGCCGGAGAAAGCCGTGATCCCGCCGAGGGCCCCAAGGAGCGCCCACGCGACCCACGCCACGGGCGTCGTCGCGCTCTCGGTGAAGAGGCGCGGAATGAACTCGGGCTTGTGGAAGACCACCAGGAGCGCCGTGGCGAACAGGGGCAGGATCATCTCGAGCCACGCCCACTTGGCGGAGCGCGGGCCCCACTTCGTGGATGCGTTCGCGGGGTCGGTAACCCTCCACTGCCCTGATCGGTTCGCCATGCCCGTGTCAGTCTTCGGCTAGTATCTCATAGAGGATGCCTTCCCGGAGACCCCGGTCGCTGACCACGAGGGCCTCGAAACCGAGCCTGTCGAAAGCGGCGAGGCAGATCGCCGAGCCCGGCACGATCAGATCGGCCCGTCCCGGCTCGAGGCACGGCAGGGCGGCGCGCTCGGCCAAGCCCAGAGCCGCCAGGCGGCGGCGCAGGCGCTCGACGGCAGGCCGCGTGAGGCGGTGGCCGTGCACGCGGGTGGCGTCATAGGCCTGGAGGCCGAGATCGAGCGCCGCCAGCGTGGTCACCGTCCCCGCGCTGCCCACGAGAGCCGACGCGCCGTGGCGCAAGGCAGGCTCCGTGAGCCCGGCCAGGAGCCGCGCGCCGACCTCGGATGCCATCGCATCGTAGGCCTCCGCATCCACCGGGCCCGGTCCCATGAAGCGCTCGGCGAACTCCACGACGCCGAGCCTCAGGCTCACGGCCCAGACCGCGCGCCCCGCGCGGGCCAGCACGAACTCGGTGCTGCCGCCTCCGATGTCGAAGAGTAGAAACTCGCCGCCGAGATGCGGCAGCCCCTCCGAGACACCGAGGAGCGTCAGCCGCGCCTCGTCCTCTCCCGAGACCACGAGCGCTTGGCGGCCCGTCGCCGAGCCGATCAGGGCCAGGAACTCCGCGCGATTGGCGGCCTCGCGGACGGCGCTGGTCGCCACGATGCGGATATCGCGCGCGCCGAGATCTTGAGCCCGGCGCACGAAAGCCGTGACGACATCCACGGTCCTCGTCATTGGGGCGGGCTCCAGAAAGCCAGTGGCCGCCAGCCCTTGCCCCAGCCGCGTCACGCGCTGGTCTTCGTGGAGCACGCGCCAGTCCTTCCCCGACGCTTCGACGACGAGCAGGCGGACGGTGTTGGAGCCGAGATCGATGGCGCAGACCCGCTTCACGTCGCGGGCGTTAGGCGGAGGGGCGCAGCCGGAGGGCGTCGCCGAGCACGGACAGGACGCGCTCGAGCCGGAACGGCTTGACCAGCATCAGGTCGACTCCGCTCTCGCGCAGGCGCTCAGGATCGAGCAGGTGTCCCCAGCCCGTGATGAGCACGACCGGCGTCTCCGGGCGCAGTCGCTTGACCGAGCGCGCGACGTCCAGCCCCGAGCACTCGGGCAGCGAGAGATCCGTGAGCACGACGTCGAACTGCCCGCCCTGGAAACGCGCGAGCCCCTGCAGACCGTCACTCGCGGACTCGACCCTGTGACCGACGGTGGTGAGTGCTTCCAGCAGCATGGTGCGGATCTGCTCCTCGTCTTCGAGCACGAGGATGGAGACCACTTCGGGGCCGGCGGCAGGCTTCAGAAAGGACTCGCCGACGGCCGCGTCTTCGGCGTCTACGGCTGGGGAGTCGAGGGCTGGCTGAGCCTGCTCCGACCGGCGCTGCTCTTCGACTTGGGCGTCGACCAACGTGGGGAGGTCGGGCACACTGGAGACCTCGGACGCCTCGTGGACACCGGGCACACTGGCGACGTCCGGAGCGACAGGGACGTTGGGCACGTTCGGCAGGGGGGCCACGACCGAGGCAGCCGGTCGGAAGTCTTCGCTGTGAGCGCGGCTGGCCGGGAACCACAGCGTCACCGTGGTGCCCCCGCCATGCTCGCTCCGCACCCGCACGCTGCCGTGGTGCCGGTTGACGACGCCGTGTACCACGGAGAGCCCGAGTCCGGTGCGGTGCGGCGAGCGCGTCGTGAAGAACGGATCGAAGATCCGGCGTCGCACGTCCTCCGGCATTCCCTCGCCCCCATCCGAAACCTGAAGCTCGACGCCGCCTTCGACGCTCCGAAGCTTCAACCCCATGCGTCCGCCGCTCGGCATGGCGTCCACGGCGTTGAGGATCAGGTTCATCACCGCCTCCCGCAGCGCGGCGGCCTGGCCGTCGATGGGCGGCACACTGCCGAGGTCGGCCACGACCTCTATCGGCGTTCCGCGCGCTTCGGCCTCGTCCTTCCAGAGGGCGCGCGTCAGCGCGAGGGCATCCTGCACGACCGCGGCCAGATCCACCCGTCCTGCGCCGTCGTCCATGCTCGTCGCCGCGAAGCCCTGCAGCCTCCGCACGATGTCTGCCGCTCGCCATGCCGCCTCCTCCACCGCCGACAGCCCTTCGCGCAGGGACCCTTCGGGTACGCGCGCGAGCATGAGCTGGGTCTTGCCCAGCACGATCGCGAGGAGATTGTTGAACTCGTTCGCGATGCCGCCGGCCATGGCGCCCACCGCGCGCGCCTTTTCCGTCTGCACGAGCTGATCCTGCGCGGACTCCATTCCCTCGAACGCGGTCCTGACCTCGCCGTAGAGCCTGTTATTCTCCATCCCCAGCGCCAGCAGCGAGGCCAGCACTTGCACGGCGGCCACTTCGTCCGGCGTGAACTCGCGCGCCTCCGGATCCGCGAGATACAGGGCGCCCACGGTCTCGTGCCTGAGCCGGACGGGCACCACGAGACAGGCGCGCATGCCGGCTTCGCGAAGGATGTCGTCCTCGCAGCCGTCGCGGCTCTGGATGTCGCGGCACACGACGGGCCGATGGGTGGCGAACAGCTCGCCGGTCAGGCCGTGGCTGACGCTCGCCCGCCAGGACGTGATCGCTCCAGCCAGGAGCCCCGCGGATGCGGCGAGCGACAGGCCTTCGGACCCGTCGGGCACGGCCAGCGCGGAGACGCGAACGCCGCCCAAGCGGCACGCGACTTCGCACGCGCGGGCGAGCATGTCTTCCTTCTCCTGGCCCACCAGCACGTGGCCGAGGAACACTTCGAGCTCGCGCAGCCGGCCGATGTGGCCTCCCGTGGTCTCGACGAGCTGCCGGTGGGCGAGCGCGGTGCCGACGCGGTCGGCGATGACGAGCAGGAGCAATATCTCCTGCTCGGAGAAGCCGGGGCGCGGAGCCCGGCGGCCCGCGTAGAGCACTCCGGCCGCGTGCCCCGCGGCGCGGATCGGCACGGCCACCGCGTCCCGCACCGGGAAGAGCGCGAGAAACGGGTCCTCGGCGACGCTGACGGAGCCGCTCGATGAGCGCAGCATCCGCTCGTCCTGGAAAGCCTGGCCCACGATCCCGTCTCCCGCTTTGAGCGAGATGGTCTCGAGGTCGTCGCGGCGGAATCCGCGCCCGGCGCGCGCAACGAGACGCGAGCCCTCGGGCTCCCAGAGGAAGAGCATGGCGCGATCCGCCGTCAGCAATCGTGAGACCCGGTCCATGGCAAGCGAGAAGACCTGGGCGGGCTCGAGCCCCGAGGACGGAATGGAGAGGATCTCCTGGCCGACTGAGAGCGCGTCGCACTCCTCGGGCTTCTCGACGTGGGTCCCCTCGGGGGCCGCGGGCCGCAGCGGAGACGGCGGCGCACCGGGCACTGTCTCCAACCGACGGAGGCGATCGGCCAGCGTGTCGAGGATCTGGCGAATCTCGCTCAACGTGCCCGGCGGGACCTGCCCGCCCGTTTCAGCAGACGGCTGCTCGTCGGTCATTGGAAACCCGCAAGGATTCTACTGCGATGCGGCGGGACTTGCCGGAATAACTTGCCTGCTGCTGCTCCGACGCCGAGGGCGCTACTTGGCTCCGAGCGAGCGGATGTAGCGGACCAGGGCCCAGCGGTCGCGCTCGGGCAGGAAATTCCAGGCCGGCATAGCGCCCCGTCCGGTGCTGATCTTCCAGAAGATCTCTCCGTCCGACTCGGCCTGCACCTTCGCGGACGTCCAGTCCGCGGGTTTCGGGTTCAGCGCCACCGCGGCCGCGCCGTCGCCCTTGCCCTTCGCCCCATGACAGGACACGCAATTGACGTCGGCCACCTTCTTGCCCTGCGCGATCGTCTGCGCGTCGGCCGGCAGCGGGTTCTTCTTGTCCTTCTCCCCTGCCGGCGCGACCCACGCCGCCTGCGCATGAGCGAATACCGGCGCGGCGACGGTCACTGCCGCGATCACCGCCAGCGTCAGAACCGCCTGCCGAAGCGCACGCATCATGTCGAAGTCTCCGGAATCCCGGGCGCACAGCGCCCTGCCTGACCGCGATGGAATGAATCGCCGAGTCGCGTAGTCATCTATCACCACGATACTGAGACGGTCAAGCCAAATGACTCATTCATCCGGGCCAGGCCGTATGCTATCTTCCGCGCCGATGGCAGACGATCCCGTGCACGTGGTGGCAGTCGTGGGCGCCGGCCCCGCCGGCCTGTTCGCCGCAAGGGCACTCGGCGCCGCCGGCTGCCGGGTCCTCCTTCTCAACCGCGACATCAAGCCGGGCGGCCTCGCCGAGTACGGCATCTTTCTCGACAAGTACAAGATGAAGGGCGGGCTCAGGCGCCAGTTCCACAAAATCCTGAGCGATCCCCGCATCACCTACCTGGGCCACGTCTCCGTCGGGCCTGACGGGCCGCTGTCCGTCTCCCAGCTTCAGCGCATGGGATTCGACGCGCTCGTCTTCGCCCACGGCGCCCAGGGCACCAAATATCTCGGCGTCGAGGGCGAGCGGCTCCCGGGCGTCTATCACGCCAAGGACCTCGTCTACCACTACAACCGTCTCCCGCCCTTCGCCGAGCGCGACTTCCCCATGGGCCGCCGGGTGGCCATCGTGGGCGTGGGCAACGTCATGGTCGACGTGGTGAACTATTGCGCGCACTACTGCGACTGCGACGAGATCGTCGCGATCGCGCGGCGAGGCCCCTTCGAGAAGGCGTACGAGGACAAGGAGTTCGAGGACGTCGAGGACGCCTTCGACCGTGAGTTGTACAGGCAGGAGATCGAGCGCATTCGTCCGCGTCTCGAGATCGCGGGGCAAAACCCGGACGATCTCTTCAAGGCCCTGGCCGCCAAGCCCGAGGACCCGGAGAAGACGCGCGCGCGACTGCGCTTCCGTTTCCTCGCTTCGCCCAAGCGCGTGGTGGCCCAAGACGGGCGCGTCGTCGCTCTCGAGGTCGAGGAGACGCGGCTCGAGCGCAAGGGCGATCGCATCAGCGCCGTCGGCACCGGCGAGATCACGCGCATCCCCTGCGACACGGTCGTGTTCGCCGTCGGCGACAGGGTGGACGAGCGGTTCGGGCTGCCGTACAAGGAAGGCCTCTACGTCACCGCACCGGATCCCGAGCAAGATCCTGCCGCGGCGTACCAGGTGTGGGATCCCGACGCGGGCCAGCCGCTCGCGGGAATCTTCGTCGTCGGGTGGGCGCGCCGGGCGAGCGACGGCGTCGTAGGCCGCGCGAGGCTCGACGCCGAAACTGGCATCAAGCACGTCGTCGCGTGGCTCCTGACCCGGCCGAGGCGGCCCGCGGCCGACGCCGAGCGCGTGCTCGATGCGGTCACGGCGGCGCTCCGGGAGGCAGGAGGCTCGCCCGTGACCTACGCCGACGTCCAGAAAATCGAGGCGGAAGAGCGCGCTCGTGCCGCGGAAGCCCGGGTCGAAGAGCTCAAGTTCAAGAGCAACGACGAGATGCTGGCGTTGCTCCGCCGCTAGGGCCGACTCCGCAGCCTGTCCATCAGCATCAGCAGTCCACCGGCGACGCCGTACGCGGAGGCCAGCGTCGCGGCAGCGCTTCCTTCCGCCGACCACGGCAAGAACAGAGCTCCGTTCGCCATGGGCGAATGGATGAGGCCGAAGAACGTCGCGACGCTGCAGGCGGCGAACACCGCGGCCGCGTGCCACAGGCGGCCGTCGATGATGGCCACCAGCGCCCATCCCCACAGGAGCGCCGTCACGACGAAGCCGTTACCGAGGACGAGAAGATGCTGGAAGGCTGCCCGCCCTTCCCCGGTTAGCTCGGCCACGCTCCGCCCCATCGCGGCCAGGAAGCCGTTCACCTCGATGAGAACGAGCGCCGCGATCGCGGGGATGAAGGACACTGCGACGGCCGCGGCATGGCGGGCCGGAGAGGCGATGAACGCCTGCGCCGCGATCTCGAGGCCGATGAAGACCAGGATGGGCGCGACGGCGGCCTCGGGCAGCACGCTCACGAGGACCGAGACCGCGCCCACTGCCCCGCCCAGGCCGATGACCAGCGCCGTCGCCAGCGTATAGCCCGCCCGGGCGCCCATCGCCTTGTACGCCGGATGCCCGATGTAGGGCGTGTTCTGGATCACGCCGCCGCAGAGGCCGGCCACCGCCGTCGCCACGGCCTCCGTGAGCAGGATGTCGCGCGCGCGGTACTCATCGCCGGCCGCTATGGCCGACTCGGTATTGTCGATTCCGCCGATGACCGTGGCGATGGCGAAAGGGGCTGCCAGCGACAGGTACGGCAGCGCGGCGTCGATCGCCGGCACCCATGCAAGCGTCGGCCACGGAATGGCCAGGACGAGCGCCGCGGGGGGCGCCACAAGCGACGCGGGGCCGGCTCCAAGCGCGGCTCGCACCCAGAAGATGCCCGCGCCGACTGCGACAGCCGCGAACGCCCCGGGCAAGCCTCCCGCCAGCCTGACGCGCCCCACCAGCGTGACGAACACGATGGCCAGCGACGTCACGCCGACGAGCGGATCGGCGAAGACCTTGAGCGCGGGCAGGAAGGCGACCAGCAGGATGGCGACTCCGGCGATCGAGCCCAGCAGCGCCGCGCGCGGAACGAGCCTACGCACCCAGTCGCCCGCAAAGGCGAGAACGAGCTTGAGCGCTCCCATCGCCACGGTCACCGCCATACCGACCTTCCAGGCGAGCTCAGCGTCGCCGGTCAGCAGCATGACCGGGCCCAGCACCCCGAAGACGATGCCGAACAGCGACGGCGTGTCGATCCCGAACGGCATGGCCGTGACGTCGTCGCGGCCGGTCTGTCGCATGAGACGGACGGCGAGTGCCGTGTAGACGAGGTCTCCGACCAGCACGCCCGCCGCGGTGCCGGGAACCATCCTTCCCAGCACGAGATCGGCGGGGAACTTGAACACGCCAATGAGGAGGCTCGAGAGGATGACGAGCTGGGTCGTGTTGTCGAGCGCCAGGCCGAAGAATGCGCTCCAGTCGCCCGGAGCGAGCCAGCGCGGGGAGCGGCGCCCGGACGGCACCGCTAGGCGGGTCTCAGCGAACCCTGGCGCGTGGCTTCACTGGCGAGTCCGCGCACGCGCTCGGCCTGGGCCTGACACCAGGCCATGGACCCGCGGCGCGACGCCACCTCGTCGAACACAAGCTCGAGCTCGGAAGAGAGGCGCTCTCCGACCCTCACGCGCAGGCCGTAGCTCTTGCCCTCGCGGGCGCCCTCGGTGTCGAGGGCGCACTCCGCGTGGAGATTCTCCCGCTTGGCGTGGGAGGTCGCGAAGTTCTCGAGCCACCGCGCGACCTCGTGATAGTCACCGCCGCTGAACATGCGCGCATCCTAGCATTCGTTGAAGCCGCACGACAGGCACTTCTTGCAGCCTTCCTCGTACACGAGCGTCGCCTGCCCGCACTCCTTGCAGAGGTCGCCGAAGCGCCGGCGCGCCACCGGAGCCCCCGCTTCGGATTCGGTTTCTTCCTGGCGGCCGAGCCCTATGTGCTCGCCCAGGGTTCTCGCGAGCGCGTCGGGCAGCGACAGGATCTTGGCGGCCCCGAACCCGGTGGGCTGACCGCCGCCGATGCGCGAGAGCTGGCTCACGACCGCTTCGAGCCGCCGCTGCGCCGAGAGCGGCGACGGCAGCCTCAGCACCAGCGAGATCAGCCGCCCGAGCGCTTCGGCCACGGCCATCGTGTCGGACCCGGCCTTGCCGACCTGAACGAAGACCTCGAAGGGATCGCCGCCTGGGGTGTCGTTGACCGTGATGAAAGCCGTGCCGATGGGAGTCTCCATCCGGTAGGTCGCGCCCGCGAGGCTGTGAGGCCGCGGCTTGACCACCTGCTCGCCCAGCGCGTCGACGGGCTGGAGATCCTCGCTCTCGCCGCCCACGCCCATATTGAGCACTTGGCCGCCCTTGCATCCGTCGCGAAAGAC
>Ga0099829_10002258_pt1 | contig 11014 bp, 9 predicted proteins | sample CZO8metaG_3_FD_79336 | JGI IMG/M metagenome (GOLD analysis project Ga0099829, IMG submission 79336) | Vadose zone soil microbial communities from the Eel River Critical Zone Observatory, Northern California, USA - CZOApr15con2H2.8 metaG | ecosystem: Environmental > Terrestrial > Soil > Vadose...
ATCCGCCCGTTCCACGGATCAGGTCTACACATTCTGGGTCAGCCGCAACCAGTGCCACGATGTCCGCACGCTCCTCCTCGCTAAAGAGCTTGTTGGCAATTGCGAGATCAAGTAGGCGTCTCGACAACCGTCTGCACAACTCTCTTGTACTCCATTGGACACCATGAGTCAAGCAAAAATTGTGCGCCATTGGAACCACATGAGCCGCGGCCTCTTGCGTGACAGGGAACTCTGGGTCCATAACTAATACGCGCTCGGCAGCGAACGGCGGAGCCGCCACCGGCGACGTGCCGAGCAGTCGCAAGAGGGCCGCCCGATCCAGAGCTTTCTCGGCTAGCAAGCAATCATAAGGCCGATCGCGCAAAGAAACGGCCGTCGCCGTCAGGCCGCTGCTGAAAAGCCTCAGGCTCTCCCCCGCGTGACTCTCATGGGCTTAGTCCGCATGTCAGGCCACCACAAGTTAACTGAAGGGTGAAGACTATGTCTATGCCTGCGACAAGGTAGGACATGAAATCATGAGTTCTTGTGTCCAGGAGTGCCGAGGATTTAGGTCGCTATATTAGGGCCAGTCAGGATGTTCCTGTGCAAGGGAAGTACCTTCCCGCCTTAGGACGCCGCATCAGCAGAAGTGGGTGACTGGCTGACCAACCACCATACCGGCTGGTTTTGGACGAGAGCACATTACGGCTGCAAAAGTTTGAACGACCTTTTGCGCGTGGCAGGCTGATACAGGAGTGCCCGTCCAACAATCCGGCCCCTGGCAATTCTCGGCTGACTTTCTTTTGCCTACCGCATTTGTTGTCATTTAGATAACAGGGGAATCCTGTGTGAACTCGTTGCCTCCTCAACCTCCACGAACATCACTCCCGACTGAGTGAAGTAGTCTCTCGCAATCTCCATGAATTTGCGCCAACGTTCGGCTGCTTCACCGCCCACCGTCGCCAACAACGGCGCGGCTTGCGCTCCGAGGGTTTCCGTTGGTCTCTGTGGGGTAAGGTCGCGGGTTCCGGCCCCTTGCGGTATGGCTCACGCGTGCGTCATCGTCGCTCGGGGCAGCGCGGAATCGTGCAGTACGCGTCGTGCTCTCCGATACAAGCACAAGCCGGAGCGGGCCTGGCCGAAGTCCATAGTGAATGGGAAATCTACCGGGCTCGGTTGCGGTCGTTAGAGTGTCGGGAGCCAGCTCTGAAGTTCTCGGACGAAGTCCGGAGCCAGATCGGGATCGACATCACCGGCTACAGAGGCGCCGTATACAAACAATTCGACGATCTGCTCGACGGTATCCTCTGTGCCTACCTGGCGTACTACTACTGGTGCTGGGGAGAAGAGGGCAGCTGGGTGGTTGGGGACATGGCGACCGGATACGTAACCTGCCACGGTGCCGACTGAAGAATTGCGCGATTGCTGCCCCGGCCTCGAACTTGGCGATTTCCCCCGGAGATTGATCCCCACTCCCATTGCTCGTATCGGCTGCTCGCCGACATAAATTCGCTGGATTTTCCCACATTTGCCTGCCTTGCCCGAGCGAATGGCAAGGTTTTGGGTCGACCCCCTTTGCGCAAATTGACGCGCCAAGAAGTCGCGGACTTGATAAAGCAACGGATGCACGGAAGAGTGACGTTCAGAATCTTGGCCAAGAAATTCGGGGTCTCGGTGTGGACAGCCCACCGACTATGCGCAGGACCTGGCGCCTAGTGAAATAGGCGAGCTTACCAGCAGCGAGTCGTGTCCAAGCCCGTACGCGGCGGGACTCTTGGCGCAGGCCGCCGCCAAAGTGTTTCACGGCTTTTGCAGAATCGTCGCACGGTGTCAATCTCAGCTCAAACCAACTACGGGAGGCTTCCGCTCTTGGCCTGACGGGTAATGTAATCAGAAGCGCGGTAGGCGAGTGCTTGGATTGTGCAAGTCGGTTGGTTTCGTCCGCTGGTCACGAAACTGCTCCCGTCCACGATGAAAAGGTTGGGTACATCGTGGGCGCGGTGGTACTTGTCCACTACCGAGCTCTTGGGATCATTTCCCATTCTGCACGTACCCATCAGGTGAGCTGAGACGGTGACTTCATCAATTCCCAATTCCCATTTCTTCCGCGCGCCGGCAGCGTCGAGTAATTCCAGCGAGCGATCTCGAAAGAACTTCATATTTTTCAAATCATCGGGATGATTCTTGTACGTCACCCGTAGAGCAGGCAAGCCCCAGGCGTCTTTCACCTCCGGATCCAGCGTGATGGTGTTGGACTCGAGCGGCAGCGAGGTGAGGTGAGCGAACACCATCATGGTGCGGTTATAGTCCTCCTTGATGACCCGCTTAAACCCTGCGCCCCAGCGCGGCGTGTCGGGCGGCAAATTGCCCAAGGCGTATGAGATTGGGTAGTAGTCGGACCGGGCGTCGATTCCTCCTCCGCCGTAAAAACCGCGCTTGGGATCGGAGTCGTAGAAATCCTGCACGAGGCGCGTGACCTGTACGCTCTTGTATTCGTTCAAGGGATGTTCGAAACTTCCGAAAGCTCCCGACTCGCATTCAAACATCAGCAATTTTCCTACCAGGCCGCTCGAGTTGGCCAGTCCGTCAGGAAACAGATTCGATTTCGAGAGCAGCAGCAGGCGCGGTGTTTCCGCGCCGTTGGCGCAGACCACGACCGCCTTCGCCTTCTGAAACTGTTCTTGCTGCTGCGCATCGAAGAAGATCACTCCATCTACGCGGCCGCTCTTGTCGGTGGAGATCTTCCGCACATAGCAACCCGTGCGGATTTCACAACGTCCGGTTTCCTCTGCCATGGGAATGACGCTGGCCAGACTGCTGGACTTGGCCCCCCACTCGCAGCCCATCGCCTCGCAGAAACCGCAATGCATGCAGGCCGATCGGCCTCTATACGGTTGCGAAAGAATCGCCATAGGAGCGGGATAAGGATGCCAACCCAATTTGCGAGCGCCACGTTCGAGCAGTACCCCCGAAGACTTCACCGGCAACGGCGGCAGGGGATAAGGCTTCGATCGCGGAGGATCGAAGGGGTTCGCGCCCGCCAAACCGGAAACGCCGATCTCCCATTCCGCCTTGGTGTAATAAGGTTCCAATTCCGCGTAACTGATCGGCCAATCTGCAAAGCCGGTGCCGGCAATCAGGCCCCAGCGGCTGCGTTCAACAAAATCGATTTCGTGAAAGCGCCAGTAGTTGGCAGTGAAGTGAACTGTACCGCCGCCCACGCACTTCCCGTATTGGACGGTGGGCACTACAACCGCCTCGTCTTTATCAGTCTTGCGGAAAGTGTTGGGCTGGCGTGAATGGTCGTTGGTGAGAAAATCCTGGCCAATGTAAGGCGGGGCCCAAACCTGCTTGGTCTTCAGTTCGTCATGCACGAAGTCTTCCGCGCGCAAGTAGGGCCCTTGCTCAAGCACCACCACCTGGAACCCAGCTGTTGAAAGTTCCTTCGCAACCACGCCTCCCGCCGCGCCCGCGCCCACTACAGCAAAATCAACTGCCGTCGCCGTTTCGAATTTTGTCATTTTCCAGCTCTGAAGGTGAGGTTCTGTCAGTGGCCCTTGTTGTATTCAGCGTCGTAGTACCCGAACGGGGGACTAAAGACATGCTTGTCTTCGAATCCGATCAACTTCCATCCCACCTGGTTGTAGTTGCCGCCGTATTCAGGTGACGCGAGAAACCCCATGATGGTGTGCAGGCGTAGGAGTTCGAAAAAGCTGGTCTTCTCGATCGCCTCCAGTACCTGCACCTGCTGCGCGGATGTCAGGTCCGAGAACCTCTTTGCCCCGGGAAAAAGTTCCCGCGTTTTTGCCTGAAAATCTTCTAGGCCGTGCGTATAGGAAGGCTGCTTGTCGCGGTCAAAGGTGATCAGAGCGCGATCGATAAAATGAATGACCTGCGCCTCGCGTGCGCCGGGTGTGTCGTCTGAGGGAATAATCTGCGCGGTGGCGGCTTCAATCTCAGTGGCTTGCCCGGCGGAAAAAAATTGCAGAGGCACAGGTACCGGCGACTCAGCCGCCCGATGAGCATGGCCCTGAGCGGCGAGAACTGCGGGCCAATGAAGCGTCAACCAGGCTGAACTCATTCCCGCTACTGAACAAATCAGGAATCGTCGTCGTGTCCCAGTTTCATTGTCCATACGTGAGTACCTGGGCCATGGAATTGCAGCCAATCGTTGCCCATCGCAGCCGCATGATATCACCAGCGGGTAACATCACGGGTCTGCATCAGGCATTTCGGCGAACCAGAACAGTCGCCACCGAGCGACCACACACCGGCTTTTGCGTTTTCGAATGGCCTGCCTTAGACTTCGTCAGACTTCCGGACAAGGAGGGAACATGCAGACGACGCGAAGAACCTTTCTGGGGACTGCAGCCGCAACGGCCGCCCTCGGAATGGTTGGAGCGGGACCAGTAGCAGAAGCGCCGGGCGCCAGGCGCACGGCTCAGGCTGCAACTGCCGGGGACAAATGTCTATTTTGGGTGGCGGCTTTAACTCCCTGCGACAAGAACTTGAAGTTCGACGAAGCCATTTACACGGAAATGATGGCCTATTTCAAGGCGACCGGGGTCGATGGAGTTGTGGTGCTGGGCACGACAGGCGAATACCCCTCTTTTTCCGTGGCCGAGCGGAAGAAAGTCGCCGAGACGGCCTTCAAGCACCGAAATGGGTTAAACATCATTGTCTCACCGGGCACCTCGAATTTTCCTGAGACTATCGAGTTGTCACAGCACGCCGCCGCCAACGGCGCGGACGGCTTGCTGATCGTCCCACCGTTCTATTACAAGCATCCGCCGCTGGAAGGACTGTCCAAGTACTTCTCATTGATCTTCGAGCAGGTGACAATTCCGATCAATTTGTACCACATACCAGATACGAGCGGTGTGCCCCTATCGATCGAGTTGTTGCACAGCCTGGAAAAATACCCCAATCTCGCCGGGATCAAAGATTCTGACGACAGCGTTCCGGACTACGAGCGATTTGTGCGGGAGTTTCCCAAGCTGAATATGAGGACTGGCACCGTAACTAATCTCAAGACTGCGCTTGAAAATGGCATGGGCGCCATCCTAATGGAAGGTAATTTGTTTACCCGGCAAATAGCGGCGGTGTTTGTGGCCAAGCGGGCGGGCAGGAGTCTCGTTGAACCGCTGGCCACGTTGGATGCCGCGATAAAGTTGCTGGAACCGGCGGGTGGATATCAGTTTGGCGCAATGAAGTACGCTCTCAGCCTCCAAATGGGGACTCGCCAGACTTATCAGCGGCCGCCTCACGCGGACGTCACTGATGAGCAGAAAGCAAAAATGAAAGTAGCGTTAGGGCAGATGAAACAGTTGGGTTGAAAGTGGATTTTCCGCCTTTGCGGCGAGGCGAACATGCATTTGAGAAAAAGCAACCAGTGGAACCAGATGGTCTGGTCCGTTGTCTTTGGGCTCGCTGGGATGCCGATGGGAGCTTACGGCCAGTATCACGCCAAGGAAACTGAGTGGCCAACCTATGCCGCCGATCTCGCCGGTACCAGGTACCGACCGTTCGATCAGATCAACGCCTCCAACTTTAACGACCTTGAAGTAGCCTGGCGCTTAAAGACCGACAACTTCGGCAACCGGCCGGAGTACAAACTGGAAGGGACGCCGCTGATGGTCAATGGCATTCTCTACACCACGGCCGGATCGCGCCGGTCAGCCATCGCCGTCGATGGCGCTACGGGGGAACTACTCTGGGTACACGGCGAGCATGAGGGAAACCGTGGCGCCGCCGCTCCTCGCCAACTGTCGGGCCGTGGGCTGGCCTATTGGTCAAACGGCAAAGAAGAACGCATCCTGTATTTTACCCCGGGCTATCGGCTCGTCTGTCTGGACGCGAAGACCGGAGCGCTCGTACCTTCCTTCGGAAACAACGGGATAGTCGATCTCAAGCTGGACGATGATCAGACAATTTTTCCGGATCTGGTCACTGGGGAGATTGGGCTGCATTCGACGCCGATCGTGGCCGGAGACACGGTAATAGTAGGCGCGGCGTTCCGGGAGGGTTTCACCCCCAGCAGCATGCGCAACAATAAAGGTTACGTGCGCGGGTTCGACGTGCGCACGGGCAAGCGCCTCTGGATCTTCCACACCATCCCGGAGAAAGGCGAGTTCGGCTACGACACCTGGTTGAACGGCTCGGCCGAATACACCGGCAACACGGGCGTGTGGACCCAGATCACGGTGGACGAGCAACTCGGGCTGGTTTACTTGCCAGTCGAATCCCCGACAGGTGATTTTTATGGCGGGCACAGGCCGGGAAACAATCTGTTCGGCGAGAGTCTAGTCTGTGTAGATCTGAAAACCGGAGAGCGGAAGTGGCACTTCCAATTGGTGCACCACCCTCTTTGGGACATGGATATATCCTCTGCGCCAATCCTTGCCGATATTACGGTCAACGGTCGCCCGGTGAAGGCGGTCGCCCAGCCGAGCAAGCAGGGATTTCTTTATGTATTCGATCGAGTAACTGGAAAACCGGTGTGGCCGATCAAGGAGCGGGCGGTGGAAGTTGGCCGCGTGCCGGGCGAATGGTACTCACCGACTCAGCCGATCCCGACCAAGCCACCCGCTTATAGCCGAAACGGTGTATCGATCGACGATCTGATCGACTTCACGCCCGAGTTTCACAAGCAGGCTGAGGCCCTTGTCTCAAGATACCATTTAGGCCCCGTGTTTACGCCCCCGGTGGTGAGCAAGATCGACGGTCCGCTGGCCACGCTTACGCTGGGGACGGCGGACGGGGGGACGAACTGGCCGGGCGGTTCTTACGATCCCGAGACACACCTGCTGTATGCCTTTGCCTGCAATGCCTGCCTTGAGCCAATCGGACTTGTGCCTCCTCCGAGAGAACTCTCGGACATGAATTATGTCTACGGCACTGCGGGAAAAGAAGTGCGAATGATCAACGCAGCGGGCACCGACTCCAGCGCCGATGCCCCGAAGCCCGTCAAGAAACCGGCTGGAATCGGTGACGAGTGGACTGTTTTGAGCGTGGATGGCCTGCCGTTGATCAAACCGCCGTATGGAACTATCTCGGCGATCAACCTGGACACCGGTGAGATAGTTTGGCAAATCGCTCATGGTGAAACACCAGACTTGATCCGCAATCATCCAGCGCTAAAGGGACTTAAAATTCAACGCACCGGGCAAGAGACCTGGAACGTCGGCACGCTAGTTACCAAGACCCTGGTCATCGCCGGAGACGGCATGGTGACGACGGGTCCGGACCATCCCAGAGGCGCCATGCTGCGGGCTTACGATAAAAAGACCGGCAAAGAAGTCGGCGCGATCTACATGCCCGCGCCCGAGAGCGGTTCGCCCATGACTTACATGCTGAACGGCAAACAATACATCGTCATTGCCGTCAGCGGCGGCAACTACTCAGGCGAGTACATTGCGTTTGCACTTCCGTCCGAGGAGCAATGAGCATGGTGATAGAACCAGGGCTGCGAAACCAGGATGAATGAACATGAGAGTTGTGGCCGTGGCGATCCTGGTTGCACTGGCGATCGGGGCATCTTACCGCACGCTTCGTGCACAAGCTCCGCGAGCAGAGTCCCCCCCGGATGCGCGTTCGGTTTGGGACGGAGTGTATACGGAAGAACAAGCCAAGCGTGGCGAGCCGCTCTATCGCGAAAGCTGCGCGTCGTGCCACGGCGATACGCTGAAGGGAGCCGGAGAAGCACCTCCGCTTTCAGGCGGGCCTTTCATGGCCAATTGGAATGGCCTCACGCTCGGCGACCTGTTCGAAAGGATTCGTAGAACCATGCCGCAAGACAAGCCCGGGCGGCTGAGCCGGCAATACAAGGCCGATATCTTGGCTTACGTGTTGAGTGTCAATAAATTTCCCGCGGGTAAGACAGAACTCCAGCACAAGACGGAGTTTTTGAAAGAGATCCCGTTCGAAGCGACGAAACCAGATAAGAAATGACAATGGACATCTAACTGTCAACATTGAAAAGAGGTCCCGAGTTCTCGCGACTTCCATCATCCGAGGTTTGACGCATGAAGAGAATGTTTGCCCTGGTCGTAATCGGTGCCGCGCTGATCGGATACATCGTCGGCCATGCCACAAGGCCGGCTTCGCAGCCTGTCGTCACTGGGCACTTCGACGATTTGTCGGTAGTTCAACATGCTCTCGCGCAGAGCAATAAGCCTGAAGTCATGCCCTTCGGGTTCAACAATCCGGGTGATCCTCCGCTTGCGTCCGACGCGCCGCCGGTCACGCATTGGAGTATCGACGACATCAAGAAAGCACACGCCGAGATGGCCGAGAAGGCCTCCAAGTTGCTGAGTCAGCCCGGTAGCGGAAGCAGTCAGTCGTTCGGTGGCGGACCTGTGGCGGTGAGCACACGTAATTTCAGCATGTTCATGCTCTACCGCGTCCATCGCGACCAGCCAGTGCTGAGCCTCACCAAAGTCAAGAGCGTTTGGGATGACGCCGAGCAGCACGCCGGCGCCTATGATTTCTATGTTTTCACCGGCGGCTCCGGTCAGATGATCGTGGGGGGGAAGATCGAGAACCGTAAGAACCTAATGGACAAGGATGGCCCGGTGCCGGGCGAATATCGCGGGCAACCAGTAGTCGACGCGCAGACCCTCAATGTAAAGACAGGCGACTGGCTCCTCATTCCGCCGGATACGCCGCACCAGCCCAAGCCTGACCCCGGTGGCTTCAGCTATATGATTATGAAAATCAATGTTGGCATCTATCCTTGGAGCCTCATTCGCTAATGTAACCAAGACAGTTTTGGCTCTGTGGCGCAGGCTCGGACCGGCCGGGCATCAACGGAACGGGGATGCAGCGGTAGTCCTTCAATCCTGCCGCGTCCGGGATGGCGAGGCGACTAACAGTCGCCAACGAGAGCCCGACGAAAGACCGGAGGCTCTTCCGTTCTGCTGGTTTAACATGTCCGAGTTCTCCGGGCCTGGAGGTGGAGTGAGCAGTACCTGCTTGCAATCGAGTTCGTAAGCGCTCCACAACGTCGAGCAGCCCGGCGGGGCGTCGTCTTCATGGTCGACATCCCACCTGAAGCGCAGCATTCAACCAGCAACTGGTTGCACGGTTCACCGGAGAGTCCTCTAACCGCTAACGCAGCTCCTCAGAAAACGCAGCCAGGTTATCGGTGCGGGCCGATGGCCGTTAACTCGCAACGTTCTATTGACGACATTAACTGCGGTGTCGTGCTGAGCTCCGTGCTTGGGACTTGCCAGTTGTGCGTAGGGCCTAGGAGAATACGCCACTCGAAGCCGTTACTCTGGGTAGCCGCTGCTTTCGTCATAACGGACCCCCTGGTGCTGCCACCGCTTGTACCAGGACCAAGAACTTACGAGACCCCGTATTTGCTGCGCAAAGCTATCGCGAGGAAATGATTACGTTCCCATGTGCCCCGGAGAAATCGGAACTGAGCGAGGACGCGAGCCTGGCACGATATCCCTTTCGCGCATGAACTTCCAGCTTTTCTCCAGTCTTTCGAGCTTCAATTTTGATTTTTCGAAAGCGTCCGTCCGGCGTGAAATCTGCCGGCTTGTAGGAAACAGCGTACCTACTGCGCAACTCCTCGCTGATTTTTGCAAAGGCTTTCGCCACTGCCTTTGGATCGGACGGATGGAGTAATCGACCGCCAGTCTGCTCCGCTAGCTTGCGGAGATCCGAGTTGCCCTGACTTGCGGCGAGATCTTTCGCACCTATGGACGACATTGAGTAGTTTGTGCTGATGGCATAGATGGTGACCTCGGCTTCCTGGGCGGCATCAATGGCGCCCTCCAAATTGACTTCACCGGCATCGTTTTGGCCGTCAGATAGGACTACAAGTACCCGCGCGACCACGTCCTTTTCTGGACGATGCAGCAGTTTCTGGCAACCGGCACGCACTGCATCGTAGAGGGCTGTTCCCCCTCCGATGGTCAGCTTCTCCACACCTTGCGATAGTAGATCTGGATCGGCAACGAAATCCTGCGTTACCGTGGAATAGTTTTCAAATCCCATGACGAAGCCTAGGTCGCTATCTCGCTTCATCGCCTGGCGAAAAAATGCGCTCGCCGCGGCCTGCTCAAACCGAAAGCGCGAGGTCACTGAACTGCTGGTATCTATCACCACACCTACGCGCAGCGGGAGCTCCTGCTCATTGCGAAAGCCCAGAATGGCCTTAGGCGCCTTGCCATCGTCCCTAACAACAATGTCATTCTGCGAGAGGTCAGCAACGGGTTCGCCATTGTGGGCGGCCACGAAGAGAACATTGACTTCGCTCACCTGTTTCGTCAACAACCATTCTCCCGTAGGTACCACGGGATCCTGCAGAAGGGCGTTCGTGGCGCATTGAGCACAGTCCTGCGCGTAACCCGCTTGACAGATCAGCCCCAGAGCGGTGATCAATGCAAACAGCCACCACATAGACCTGTTGCCATCTCCGGTTCGGAGCGTGCAGAGGGAATGCGTCTTCATGGCCCACCTCCCCGAGTGCGCTCAACTCCAGGCGCCCTCAACAACCGTGATGAAGCACGTGTGATGCCGTTCTCACCCGCGCCAGCGAAGAGCAAGATTCCTTGTAGGCTGTAGGAAATGCATCAATGAGCTTTCCCCGGAAACTTAGAAAGGCCATCTTCTTTAACCACTGGGATGGCTCTCGTTAACCGTTCGGTTAGCGGGAAACGTTGGCGGCTCATGCTGCTCGCTCGATAGTAAAACACGAGATCGGTTGGCAGTGCCTCGTATGGCCGAAGGTGGGCTTCATCTAGCAGGCAAATCACGGACCGAATAGCTCTGCAGACTGCCGGAGTTGTGGTTTCGGGGAATACTGCATTGAAGCCCTTCCCGCGGGCAGGGAGATAATTGCGCATAGGCCATTTGGATTCGTGGGGTTAGGTGTTGTGGCCGCTCGTCCGTCATTGCCTTGTCCTTCCGATACCTGCCACGCTTGGATCAGAAACTCTATTATGTCCATTGCGAAAGGGTTTTGGTCCTTCGTGGATCGCGACCGTCCGCAGGACTCCTAAAAGATATGAGCAAGCGATTG
>Ga0099829_10002259_pt1 | contig 11012 bp, 10 predicted proteins | sample CZO8metaG_3_FD_79336 | JGI IMG/M metagenome (GOLD analysis project Ga0099829, IMG submission 79336) | Vadose zone soil microbial communities from the Eel River Critical Zone Observatory, Northern California, USA - CZOApr15con2H2.8 metaG | ecosystem: Environmental > Terrestrial > Soil > Vadose...
TACGCGGGGAGCAGCGAGGAGAGCCGAACCCAGCGGAGCCCGGGAATCTCGACGAGCAATCGCAGCAGAGCGGCAAGGCTCGTGCGGGGAACGAGGTCCGCGCCGTAATGACCCAGGTCCACGCCGGTGAGCACGACTTCGGGGTGCCCGGCTCCGACGAGAAGACGGGCCTGGTCGAGAACCACCTTCGGCTCGAGGCTCCGGCTGGCGCCCCGCGCGAGCGGCACCACGCAGAACGCGCACCGGTGCTGGCAGCCGTCCTGGACCTTCAGGAACGCGCGCGAGCGACCGCGCAGCCGGGCGACCGGCGCCACCTCGACCGTCCGGGCTCGCGCGATGTCGGAGACGTACGTCTTACCCGCGACGACGCGGTCGAGGAGATCGGGAAGACGATCCTTGTCCCCGTTGCCGACGACCAAGTCGACCTCGCCCATCGCGGCGACATCGCCCGGGCTCGTCTGAGCCCAGCATCCGGTGACGACCAGCTTCGCGCCGGGGCTCACGCGGGCCGCGCGGCGGATCATCTGGCGGTCGGAAAACTCGGCGCGCGCCGTGACCGTGCACGTGTTGACGACGACCACGTCCGCGGGCTCGTCGAAGTCCACGGTCGTGAACCCGCGGGCCTCGAGCAAGGTCTGGAGCTGCTGCGTGTCCACCTGGTTCAGGCGGCACCCCAGCGTCGCGAACGAGACGGTTCGCGCGGTGGTCAACTCAGCTGCTCGCACTCAGGCTCGTGACCGCCGATGACTCCCGGAGCTGACCGCATGCGGCGCCGATGTCCTCGCCCTTGCTCCACCGGACCGTCGTCGTGATCCCGGCGTCCAGCAGGATCGACTGGAACGCGAGGATCCGGGCCAGCGGCGGACGGCGGAAGCGCGCCCCCTCCCAGTCGTTGAACGGGATCAGGTTGACCTTGGCCTTGACACCGCGGAGAAGCCGCGCGAGGCGTTGCGCGTCGTCGGACGTATCGTTGACGTTCTCCAGCATGACGTACTCGAAGAACACCCGCTGGCGCGCGGCCAGCGGGTAGCGCCTGACGGCGGCGAGCAGCGCGGCGAGATCGAAGGACCGGTTCACCGGCATGAGCCGCGACCGCACCTCGTCGGTGGTCGCGTGCAGCGAGATCGCCAGGTTGACCTTGAGGTCCTCGCGGCCGAGCTTGTCGATGCCGGGGACGAGGCCGACCGTGGACACGGTGATGCGGCGCGGGGAGTAGCCGACGCCGAGCTTCATGTCAGTGAGGATCCGGAGCGCCGTGACCAGCGCCGCATAGTTCGCGAGCGGCTCGCCCATGCCCATGAAGACGATGTGGGTGGCGCGCCGGCTTTCCTTGTCGAGCAGACGGTTGGCGGCGAGGATCTGCCCCACGATCTCGGCCGCGGTCAGGTTTCGCTCCAGCCCCATCACACCGGTCAGGCAAAAGCCGCACGCGAAGCCGCAACCCACCTGGGTGGACACGCACAGCGTGGTCCGGTCGTCATCGGGCATCAGCACCGAGCTGATGCGGCTCCCGCCGTGAAGCACGAAGACCAGCTTCTGGCTTCCATCCTGCGAGGGGGTCAACCGTTCGGGCTCGGGGACCTCGACGACAACCCGCTCGCCGAGGCGCGCGCGGAAGTCCTTCGGCAAATCGGTCATGGCCTCGAGGTCGAAGACCGACTTCCGAAAGATCCACGTCGCCAGCTGGCGACCGCGATACCGCGAGGCGCCCAGCTCGACGGCGAGGTCCTCGAGCTCGGAAGGCAGGACACCGACGAGATTCACGCGCGACATCGCGGAAGAAGGATATCACGGCCATCACAGTGAGGGATGCTGCCCGGGCTGTAAGAGCGCGTCGATCTGCCGAGGCAGACCGAAGAGACGCAGCCGGTCGCCTTCTCGCAGCACCGTGTCCGCCGTCGGATTGAGCACCTCCTCGCCGGTCGCGCGCGTGACGCGGACCACGGTGACGCCGAAGCGCTCACGCGTTCGCGCTTCGCCCAGGGATTGGCCCACGAGGCTACCGCCTTTCAGGACGATCTGGCGGATTTGCGGCAGCCCCGCACCGAGGGCCTTCGCGGTCGGCGTCAACGCTCTCCATCGCGCCTCGATAGCGGTTGAGATAGGCCAGCACTCGGTCTCGTGGCAGCGAGAGCCGCTCGAGGGCGTGACGAATCAGGGTCGACGCCGCCTCCTGCTCCGGCTGGATCACCTCGGCAGCGCCGGCCTCCATCAGCCGGGCGCGCCAGGCGACATCGTGCACTCGCGCCAGAATCTGGACAGTCGGGTTGAACGCGCGGATGCGCTGCACGGCCAGACGCGCGCGGTCGTTCTCGGGGATCGCCAGGATGACCAGCGCGGCGCGGTCGGCCTGGGCGGCGGCGAGAATGACCCGCTGGGCGGCGTCGCCGAACACGGCGGGCACGTTGCGCGCGCGGAGACTCTTGACGATGTCGGGGTCGGTCTCGACCGCGACATAGGGAACGCCGAACGTCTCCAGCGCCTCGCCGATGGCGCTCCCGACACGGCCAAATCCACAAAGGACGACGTGGCCCTCCAGCATTTGCGCTGAGCGGAGACCCAACGTCAGAGCCGCCGTGTCGTCGAGCCGCGCCGGCCCGATCCAGCTCGGGACGAGCCGGACGAGGAAAGCGTTGATCAGGATCGTCACCAGGGATGCGGCGAGCGTCGCGTTGTACAGGTCCTGGCCCACGTGGCCGGCCTGACGCGCTACCTGGACCAGGATGAAGGAGAACTCTCCGATCTGCGTGAGACCCACGCCGACCAGGAGGGCCGTCGACAGCGGCTGCCGAAAGATCAGGGTGACCGTCGTCCAGATCGCCCAGTTGCCGATCACGATGAGCCCGACCAGCACACCGAGCAGGTTGAGGTTCGTGACGACCACACGCGGGTCGATGAGAACCCCGAGCGTCACGAAGAAGAGCGCGATGAACGCGTCGCGCAGGGACAGGAGGCGCGCGAGCATCTCGTGGGCGTAGTCCGACTCGTTGATGAGGAGCCCCGCCAGGAACGCGCCCAGCGCGAGCGAGAGACCGGCCGCCTGCGTCAACGCGGCCGCGCCGAGGCCGATGGCGAGCGCCACGAGCAGAAAGAGCTCGTCGCTCCGTGTCCGCGCGACGCGGGCCAGGATCGGGGGCAGGATGCGGCGGGTGAGATAGAAGAACGGCACGAGGATCACCGCCGCCGTCAGGAGCGCTTTCGCAACGGCGAAGACCCGCTCGCCTTGCAGGGCCCCGAGGGCCGGGATCAGGATGATCAGGACCACCACGGCGAGGTCCTCGACGAGCGAGATTCCGATCATGATCCGGCCGTGACGCGTGTGGAGCTCGCCGCGGTCGAGCAGCAGCCGGGCCAGCACCATCGTGCTGGCGACGGACACGACCATGCCGACGACCGCTCCCTGCAACGAGCTCCAGCCGAGCACGGTGGCGGTGGCCAGCCCCAGCCCGATGGACAGGACGATACCGAGCGGTCCGCCAATGACCGCGATCCACTTCACACCCATGAGGTCCTTGAGGGAGAACTCGATCCCGAGCGAGAACATCAGGAGGACGACCCCGATCTCCGCGAAGCGCTCGAACGTGGGAACGTCAGAGACCGACGGCCCCGGAGTCAGCGGGCTCACGAGGAGCCCGCCCAGGACGTAGCCCAGGATCAGCGGCTGGCGGGCAAGCCGGGCAAGCGCTCCGCCCACCACCGCGGCGAGGAAGACGTACGCGAGGTCCCTGAAGAGGGCGGGTTCGGTGATCATCTATGAACGCAGGACGACGTAGAGGTCGAGCAGGTTGGTCCTGGTGGGACCCGAGACGAGCAGATCGCCGCTCGCCCCGAGAAATCGATAGGCGTCGTTGTCCTTCAGAGCCTGTCGGGCATCGGCGCCGGCGGCGGCGCCCCGCCCAACGCTCCCCGCGTCGACGATCGCTCCGGCGGCATCGGTCGGGCCATCGGTGCCGTCGGTTCCTGCGGCGAGGATCGTGATGCGGTCCGTCGGCAGGAGCTCGAGCGCCGCGGAGAGGGCGAACTCCTGGCACCGGCCCCCCTTTCCCCGTCCCGTCACCGTCACGGTGGTCTCGCCGCCCGCGATCAGGCACGCCGGGGGCTCGAGCCGGCGCGCGCGGGCCACGAGGTCACGCGCGACGTCCCGCGCCTCGCCCTGGAGCTCACGAGTCGCCAGATGAGGCCGGTAGCCGAGACGGCCCGCCGTTGCGACGGCCGCGTCGGTGATCAAGCCGTTGTTGCCGATCACGATGGTGGTGACGCGACCGAACAGCCGATCTCCGGGCTTCGGCGTCTCCTCGATCTCACCTCGCAACCCGGCCTCGAAGCGGCGGGCGATCGAGGCCGGCACCCGCCCGGCGACCCCTCTGCGTACCAGGACCTCACGGGCGTCCGCAAAGGTCGTCGGGTCGGGGACAGTCGGCCCCGAGGCGATCACGTCCAGCGGATCGCCGATCACGTCGGACAGGGCGAGCGTGAGAACGGTCGCCGGCCATGCGGCACGCGCGAGCTGGCCTCCCTTGAAGAGCGACAGGTGCTTGCGGACGGCGTTCAGCTCGCCGATGGTCGCGCCGGAAGCCAGGAGGAGGCGCGTGACCTCCTGCTTCTCGGCGAGCGTGATCGGAGGCGCGGGGGCCGGCGTCAGGGCCGAACCCCCGCCGGAGACGAGGAAGAGCACGAGATCGTCCTCGCGGGCGCTTCGGGCGAGCTCGAGCAGGCGCGCGCAGGCGGCGAGCCCGCGCTCGTCGGGCACTGGATGACCCGCCTCGGAGACCTCGACGCGCCGCACACGCACGCCGTAGCCGTCCTTGACGACGACGAAGCCGTCGACGATCCGGTCGCCGACGACCTCTTCGGCGACGGCCGCCATGGCCCCGCTCGCCTTGCCGCAGCCCAGGACATGGACACGCCCGTGGCGGGGATCAACGCGGAGATGCCGCCGGACGAGGGGCGCCACATCGCCCGCGGCGAGCGCCGATTCCAGGATCGAGCGCGCCGCGTCGCGCGGGGTCACGGGCGGAGCTTGAGGAGGCGCTCTCCCGCGTCCCGAAGCATGTCGTCCGTCTTCGGGAAGCAGAACCGGATCTTGGTGCGGCCCAGCTCGGGGTGGGCGTAGAAGGAGGAGCCCGGGACCGTGGCGACCCCGACGTTCCGGATGAGCCACATCGCGAACGCCGCATCGTCGGGGACGTCGTACTGCCTCAGAAAGTGGGCGACGTCGGTGAGGATGTAGTAGGCGCCCCGCGGCTTCCACGCCACGAACCCGGCTTTCTCGATGTAGCCCCAGAGGAGATCGCGCCGCGCCTGGTACGACTCCCGGAGCCCCACGTAGTAGGAATCGGGCAGCCGGAAGGCCGTGACCGCGGCTTCCTGGAGCGGATGCGGCGCCCCGACGGTGACGAAATCGTGAGCGCGTCGGATGCCGAGCGCGAGCTCGGGCGGCGCGACCGCGTAGCCGACCCGCCAGCCCGTGACCGAGTAGGACTTCGAGATGCCGGAGATGGTGACGGTGCGCTCGGCCATGCCGGGCAGCGTGGCGATCGGCGTGTGGCCGAGGCCGTCGTAGACGATGTGCTCGTAGATCTCGTCGGTGATCGCCAGGAGGTCGTGCTCGAGGCAGAGATCGGCGATGGCCTGGAGCTCGTCGCGCGAGAAGACCTTGCCGGTCGGGTTATTGGGGCTGTTGAAGATGATGGCGCGCGTGCGGGGCGTCACCGCCCGCCGGAGCCGGTCCGGGTCGAAGGAGAAGTCCGGCGGCTCGAGCGGGACGAACGCCGGCTGGGCGCCGGAGATCACGCACCCCGGCCCATAGTTCTCGTAGAACGGCTCGAAGATGATGACCTCGTCGCCCGGATTCAACACGGCCAGCAGCGTCGACAACATGGTCTCCGTCGATCCGCAGCAGACTGTCACGTGGCGGTCGGGATCGATCTCCATCCCGTAGAACTTGCGGTATTTCTCGGCGATCGCCTGCCGCAGGCGCGGCGTCCCCCACGTGACCGCGTACTGGTGGAAGTCGCCGTCGATCGCCTGGTGGGCCGCAGCGATTAACTCCGGCGGCGGGGGGAAGTTGGGCATGCCCTGGGCCAGGTTCACGCCGCCGACCTGATCGACGACGCGCGTCATCTCGCGGATGACCGACTCGGTGAATGCCTGGACGCGCCTGGAGATCTCCACTACGGAACGATCACGTCACGCTCGATCGGATCGACCTGGACGCCCCGGTCCTTGAGCCACCGGACCCCGCGCTCGAGCACGCCTTCGTCGCCCTCGAGCTCGAGCACCATCCACCCGTGGTCGGCCTTCACGTCGGCGCGGCGGATGTTGATCACGATGTCGAAGTCCTTCACGAGCCGGTAGACGATCGGTTCCTGAATCAGCGCCGACGGAAAGGTGAGGCGGACGCGCATGCGGGCCATCGAACGCGCCGCCCCGGGCTACCCTCCAGCGATCGCGGGCACGATCGACACCTCGTCGCCGTCCTTGAGGGTCGTCTTCTTGGCCTGGAGGAACCGGATGTCCTCCTGGTTGACGTAGATGTTGATGAAACGACGCAGCTCGCCGGTCTCGTCGAGCAGTCGCTCTTTCAGGCCCGGGAACTGCCGCTCGAGATCGTCGACGACGCTGTCGATCGTGGCGCCCTTGGCCTGGATCTCGGCGTTGCCCTTCGTGAGAGTGCGGAGCGGCGTGGGAATCCGTACGAGCACCGGCATTCGTGTGTCCTCCTACGACGTTTGGGACTTGAGATCGGCCAAGGCACGGTCGAAGGCCGACAGCGAGGGGTTGATCTTCACGTGCGCGTCCAGACGGCCCTGCAGGGCGTCCGGCGTCTTCAGGCCGTTGCCCGTGATGCAGAGCACGATCGACTCGTCACGCGGGATGACGCCGCGCTCGATCAGCTTCCTGGCGGCCGCGACGGTCACGCCGCCCGCAGTCTCGGTGAAAATCCCTTCGGTACGCGCCAGGAGCAGCATCCCCTCGACGATCTCTTCGTCGGTCGCGTGCTCCCCGGAGCCTCCCGATTCCTTCGTCGTCTTGTAGGCGTAGTACCCGTCGGCCGGATTGCCGATCGCGAGGGACTTCGCGATCGTGTTGGGCCGGACCGGCACGAGCACGTCCGTGTCGTTCTTGATCATCGTGACGATGGGGCCGCACCCGAGCGCCTGGGCCGCGTGCATCTTCGTGTTGAGCCGCTCGTCGAGGAGGCCGAGGAGCTTCAGCTCCTTGATCGCTTTCCAGATCTTGGTGATCAGAGACCCGCCGGCGCAGGGCACCACGATATGGGCCGGAGTGCGCCAGCCCAGCTGCTCCACGATCTCGAAGCCATAGCTCTTCGACCCCTCGGAGTAGTACGGGCGGAAGTTCACGTTGACGAACGCCCAGTGATACTTGTCGGCGATCTCGGAGCACAGCCGGTTCACTTCGTCGTAAGTGCCGTGGACCGCGACCAGCGTCGGGCTGTACACGAGCGTCGCGATCACCTTGCCCTGCTCGAGGTCGGCCGGGATGAAGATGTACGACTTGAGGCGGGCCTCGGCGGCGTGGGCGGCGACGGAGTTGGCGAGGTTCCCGGTCGAGGCGCACGCCACGGTGTCGAAGCCGAACTCCCGCGCCTTCGTGACCGCGACCGCCACCACGCGGTCCTTGAACGACCACGACGGGTGGCAGACCGAGTCGTTCTTGACCCAGACCTCGCGGCAGCCCAGCTCGTCGGCGAGATTGCGCGCGCGGATGAGTGGCGTGAAGCCGACATGGTGTCCGACGGCGATGTCGCCGTCGATCGGCAGCAGGTCCTTGTACCGCCACATGCTCGGCGGCCCGGCCGCGATCGACTCGCGGGTGACCACGCCTCTCAGCGCGTCATACCGATAGTCGACCTCGAGGGGGCCGAAACAGAACTCGCACACGTGGACGGGCGCCGCCGGGTAGTGGCGGCCACACTCGCGACAGCGCAGGCCGTTCAGCTTCTCCATTTCAAGTCTCCATCGGTAGGGGAATTGAGCCCCGAGTTTTGCTGCACCGACAGCAAGACATTTGCACCACTTAACACTCAACTTCGCGTCCTGTCAATTGAAGTATGATCCGGCCCGGTGACTCGCGACTCGCTGTTCCCCCTCGCGTTACTCGTCGCGTATGGCCTCGCGTTCGGCATGGCGGCGCTCGGCGCCTCACCGCTCGGCGTCGACGATCATCCCGGCCAGCTCTACCGCCTCTGGCATGTCGTCACGCGTGGGCCGGCACCGTGGGCGTGGAATCCGGACTGGTGGGCGGGCTATCCCGAGCTCCAGTTCTATCCGCCGGGCTTCGCGTACGCGGGCGCGCTTCTTCAGCGGGCGTCCGTCAACGCGCTATCGGTCTCGGCCGCCTACCAGGCACTCGTCTGGATCGCCTACCTGGCGCCCGGGCTGACGGCCTTCCTGGCACTCGCGCGCCTTCTCCGGAGCGGCTGGCTCGCGCTGCCGGGCGCGTTCGTCGCCCTGACGCTGTCGGCCGGCACGACCAGCGGCGTCGAGGGCGGCGTGCACATCGGGATGATCGGAGCGCGGCTCGCGTGGGCGTTCGTCCCTCTGCTGCTGCTGCTGCTCGTCCCCTGGATCGAGGAGGATCGACGACTTCCGTCGAGCGCCGCGCTCCTCGTCGCGGCGATCCTCCTCACCCATCCGGCGGCGATGCCCGCCGCGGGGACGCTGATCGCGGTCGGGGCGCTCGTGCGGCCCCCACGAGGGGCGCGCCTCGGTAGCGCGCTGGTGGCGCTCGGTCTCGCAACCGCGATGACGGCGTTCTGGACCTTGCCGCTCGTCCTCCGTCTCGAGCATACGCGAGCGCTCGCGTGGGGTGATCCACCGGGCGTCGGCGGCGGCTTCGGAGTGTCGCTCGCGCTCCTCGCTCTGCTCGGGCTCGCGCGGGCCCGCGGTGCCGGGCGGAGCGCGTTCGTCGTCGCGCTGTTCCCGTGGGCGATGGCCCTCGTCACCCTCGTCGACCGGTTCGCGCTCGAGCCGCTCGGCGTGCGCTGGCTCCCCGCGAACCGCGTCGCCGACGGCGCGTGGATCGCGTTCATCCTCGCGGCAGGCCTCGGCTGGTCCGGAGCCCGCGGCACGAACGGGCACACGGCCCGCCGCGCCGATGCGGAGCCCCGCTCCCGCTTCCGGCGCCGCGAGGTTCTCATCGGTCTGGCGGGCGTGCTCCTGGTTGTCCTCCTTTCTCTGCGCCCGGGTACGTTCACGCTCTGGCCCCGCGCCGCGGATTGGCCGTCGCTCAGATCCGTCGAGCGTGGTCTGAGGCTCGGCGATCTCTGGACGGCGTTGCGCGAGGCGCCGCCGGGACGTGTTCTGTTCGTGAGGTCGGCGGTCCCGCTCGTCTACGGAGCTCCGCAGGGGACCGAGTGGTATCGGCCTCACACCCACGTCACGGCGCTCGCTCCGGTGTTCGCGGGACGCGCGATCGTCCACGGAACCTTCACCCACCCCTCACCGATCGCCGCGCTGATCTACCGTGGGGACGCCGGACCGGGACCGATCACCCGTCTCGCCGAACAGCTCGACGGCCGCTCACTCTTCGGTCGCCCGCTTGAATCTCTCGACCCCGAGACGTTCAACGGCTACGCGGAGCGGCTGGGGATCAGCGTCGTCGTGGCTCTCGACGAGGACGCGTCTCGACTGCGCGCTCTCGATGACAACCGCGTGTTCGCAAAGCGCGCATCGCCAGCGCCGTTCCTGATCTACGTTCGCCGAGAGGCGGTGGTGCTTCCGCGCGCGGTCGCGGCCGGCCGCTGGACCATCACGCTGCCGGCTGATCGCGACGGCTGGGTCTCCACGCGCACGGCGTACTATCCGCTCTGGCGCGCGCGGGTCCAGGGCGAGCCGATCGCCACGCGTCGGGGCGACCTCGGCGACCTCGAGGTACGCCTGAGCGGGAGCGGAAGCCCTCGCGCGGTCGACCTCGCCTACGGCCCCAGCACGCCGGAGATTGCCGGAATCGTCGTGAGCGTGGTCGGAGGCGTCGTCTGGCTCGTGCTCTCCGGGCGGCGCTGGAACCTCGCGTAGGTCCCGGGATCATGGACGGTCGTGCCGGACTGATGCTCTTCGGCGCCGGGCTCGCGGGTGGCATCGTCACCGCGATCGTCGGCGGTGCGTCCCTGATAACGTTTCCCGCCTTGCTGGCGACTGGCTTGCCGGCGATCGTCGCCAACGCCTCGAACACGGTAGCCTTGACGCCCGGGAACTTCGTCGCCGGGCTCGCCGACCTGGAGCGCCTGCCGCGATGGGACAGATCGCTCCTTGCCCTGATGCTGGTGTGCGTCGCCGGGAGTGTGGCCGGCGCCGCGCTCTTGCTCGTGACGCCGGAGAAGGCGTTCACCGCCGTCGTGCCGCTGCTCGTCGGGTTTGCCACGATCCTGTTCGCGTTATCCGATCGGATCAGGCGTTGGATCCTGTCCCGAGCGGGCGCCTCCGTCGCCAGGCCCGTGTCCGCCGACGGCCTCCGGACGCTGCTGTTCGCGCCGGTGGCGGTCTACGGTGGCTATTTCGGTGCCGGCATGAGCGTGATGCTCCTGGCGATCCTATCCGTCACTCGCGCGGGCGAGTTCCGCACGAACAACGTGATCAAGAACCTGCTCTCCGGTCTGACGAGCTTCGTTGCCGTCGTGGTGTTCGTGTTCCAGGGAATCGTCGCCTGGCCTCCGACCCTCGTCATGATGGCCGGGGCGGCGGTCGGCGGCTTCCTCGGCGGACGGCTCGCACGCGTCCTGCCACCGGACCTGGTGCGATTGATCGTCATCACCGTCGGCACGATCCTGACGGCGGTCTATGCATGGCGCTATTGGTTGCGCTGACGTGACGTGACGCGAGATTCCGAAACTGACGGCGGAGTTGCCAACGGCGCCCCGGCCACCTTGACGGTCATCGGCGCGCGGAGGGCGCGCGCCCATCAGACGAGCGGGTCGTAGTTGAAGTACTGCCCGGACGTCACGAGCGGGACCAGATGATGCTGGAGCGTGCCCGGGAACATCTCGCTGA
>Ga0099829_10002260_pt1 | contig 11008 bp, 14 predicted proteins | sample CZO8metaG_3_FD_79336 | JGI IMG/M metagenome (GOLD analysis project Ga0099829, IMG submission 79336) | Vadose zone soil microbial communities from the Eel River Critical Zone Observatory, Northern California, USA - CZOApr15con2H2.8 metaG | ecosystem: Environmental > Terrestrial > Soil > Vadose...
AGCGTGAGCGCAACCCGTGACTCGGTCGTGAGCGCGGGATGGCAAGCCGTGAACACCAGCCGCAGCAAGTCGTCGCCGATAGGGTCGTCAAGCGCCGTGTCGAAATCTGGCACTGCCGCCTCTTTCAGCTCCAGCTCGCGGCCGATCTCCTCGTGCTTGTGCTCGAGCCGCTGGTTTCGGCGAAAATGATCGATGGCGCGATGTTTTGCCGCAGCCATCAGCCAGGCGCCGGGATTGTCCGGAACGCCCGACTGCGGCCACTGCTCGAGTGCGGCGACTAGAGCATCCTGCGCCAGGTCCTCGGCCACGCCGATGTCGCGCACGATCCGCGCCAGTCCGGCGATGAGCCTCGGCGACTCGATCCTCCAGACTGCCTCAATCGCACGATGTGTATCGGTAGCCACTGCTACCGATCACATCATGCTTCCCTTCACCGGCGCAAGGGGAAACACCGGACCGTGAGTGTACTTCTATTTGGCTGCCGTAACCGACAGCTCCGTTACGCATTGAGCAAAATCTTCCGGCCCGAACATCTGGCGAACCTCGGTCTCGCCCTCCCATCCCGGCCAGTATTTCTTGTGAAGCTCCATGAAGCGTACCGCCGAGTCGACGGCCTCTTCCTTGGACTTCAACTCAAACTGCGCATACCCTCCGACGACTTCCTTGGCCTCGGTGAAAGGCCCGTCGGTCACGGTCACCCGCCCTCCGGAAAGCCGGACGCGCGCGCCCAGCGCGGTTGGCCCGAGCCCCCCGCTGCCGATCATTGCGCCGGCTTTGACATCCTCTTCGGCGAGGATGGCGATGGCGTCCATCAGTTCCTTGGGCGGTGGGCCCTGCCTCTCGGCGTGCTTGACGATCATCATGAATCGCATGGTAATGACTCCTTTATCTTTCATTTTGAAATTGAATTAAGAGCCGGGTTCCCGCTCGGTCTGGACCGGATTAAAAGCCTGGCTCTATTAATACGTCGAACCAACTTCTGCGAAATCGACACGCGCATTGATTATTTTTTCTGGACTCCCTGTCGCCCACGAATAGAACGACAGGCACGGAGCAGCCGCGTGCGCCTCCGATATCATCAGGCCCGTTTCTTCTCAACCTGCTGTCGCAACCGCTCATCCCGTTCCTTCAGTTCGGGGGTCAACTGGGCTCCGAAGTCTTCCGCCTCGAACACCCGGCGAATTTCGATCTCGGCGCCGCCGCCTTACGGACTGCGCTTGAGCCATTCGACCGCTTCGTCCATGGATCTCACCTGCCACAGCCAGAAGCCGGCGATCAGTTCCTTGGTCTCGGCGAAGGGTCCATCGATCACGGTCGGCTTTTCCCCGGAGAAGCGGACGCGCTTGCCTTTGGAACTCGCTTGCAGTCCTTCGCCAGCCAGCATCACTCCGGCCTTTACCAGTTCTTCGTTGTATTTACCCATCGCGGCGAGAATTTCCGTGCTGGGCAGAATGCCCGCTTCCGAATCTTTGTTGGCTTTCACAATCACCATCACTCGCATGGCTATGACTCCTTCTTCTTTGGATTAAGGCCTGGACTCCGGCGTGCGGCCGCCCGATCTCAGTCTCTACTGTAACGTCGAATGGGAGAAGGCGAAATCGACAGGGGAGCCGGCAATTTTCTTGGGCAAGTGTCAATTTTCTGACACCGCCTTTTTGCCGCAGGAAGAACTGCCATTGAGATTGCGGATCTAGCCTGTGGTCGTCCCCTCGTCGGGAAGGGCACGAGTTCCACTCGTGCCGATCGCGATCTCTCCCAACCATGTCATTCCGAGCGCAGCAGAATGATTCGCAAAGCGAATCATTTTGCGGAGTCGAGGAACCTGCTTTTTCTTTACGCGGACAAATAGCCGCCTCACCAAAAGCAACCCTCAGCGGCTGAAAGCCGCAATTCTTGACACCCGGATTCGGCACAAGTGGAACCTTGTCCCGAGCAAAGCCGAAGGATCGTGCCCTTCCCGGTTTCGGACTCGCTATTGCTTGTCGTATACTGCGGTGCCCTTAACCTTTTTCCCCGTGGGATCGGTTGCGTTAACAGTCACCGTGCGGGTTTTACCATCGGCCGTTACCACGACCCGACCGGAAATCGAGACCTTCCCGTCTTTCTTACCCTCGAAGGCTAGAGTGTGGTCGTCGATCTTCTTGTAAGATCGCGTGTCTGATGTCGGGTCGCCGGTTACGGGATAATCTTTCCCGTCCACCTTACCCGTCCATTCACTGTGCGTCGGTTTTCCGTCGGGGGCGGTGCCATCGATCGTGACTTTTATGCTGTCACCCGCGGCCTCATACACAACTGTGTTGTTGTGGGGAATTCCGGTGGCCATTTTCGACTTCGCTTCGTTCAACTTCCACGTGCCCAACTGCGCGTCCTCGGCGAAACACACGGCTGCTGCCAGCAAGCACAGTACAAATGTCGATGCACACGTTCTGGTTTTCATGTTGCCTCCAGTGCGATCAAATTGTTGTGGCTGATTTCCCGCGCGAATTCTAGTGCTCTATCGCGCATTGTGCAACTGTGAGCCCCCAAAACAAGGCCCGGTTTCAGACGGCAGAATCGGCAAGAGCACGAATCGCGAACAAAACCGGATACGGCACGACCTTCCCGGACCTCATTTTTTCTGTCATTTCGAACGTAGCGGACCGTGAAACGATCTGCGTAGTCGGGAAACCTGCTGTTTTGCGATGTCGGGCAAAGCCATGATGCTCCCAGTCTGTTACGCTCGGCGTAGGAAACAGCAGGCCTGCCCGTACTTATTCGTGCCGTGGAGCTTCGTGAAAGGGCACGGCTTCAGCCGTGCCGAAAGGCCCCATAACGCTTGGCGGCTTTCGACGCGACGCTTCTTGCCTTCCATCTCCGCAACCCGCGCCTTCACCATCTTTTTCAGCAGGGCGGCGGGGAGAGGCTTGTCCACGCGGAAGTAATTGGTGCCCTTCGAGATTTTGTAATCCTTGAGCTCTTTTTTGAACGTATCGATCACGGACGCAGTCGGGAACAAGCTGCAATGGTCCGAAAACGCCGCGTACCACATGAGCATCCCTTTGTATTTGGGCCCCTCTATTTTGAACGCCGGAATGCCATAGCTGATGACCTCGGTGGTCTCCGCCGGCGCCACCGCCCGAATCGTTACTTCTTTAATTCGGGCGCGAACTTTGTTCAATGAGCTGCGCGCAGGTTCTGGGACACCCGCGAGGTATTCCTCCACGGTCTTGGGAGCGGCGGTGTTCTTTTCGGACGAATTGTGGGCCCGGTACTTCGTTTTTTTCATGCCGAAATAATAATCGAGACGCGCACTGCCCAGCCATTTACGATGATCTCCAGGCATGAGCCAGGATCACTGGTACAGTTCCGCGCTCGCAGTGACGCTCCCGGAATTGACTCCGCCGGTCAGCAGAACCCTGCCATTGTTCAAGAGCGTTGCGGTATGACCCCACCGAGCCGTGATTAAGCTTCCCGTACCGGAGAAAGTACTACTCGACGGATCAAACAACTCCGCCGCGGCCAGCGTAAGAGCGCCATTACCGATTCCTCCCGCGACAAGTACGTTGCCATTGACGACGCAAAGTCGAGGTGTGCAAGAAACGCGCAGTTATCAGGCCGCCCGACGTGAGAGTAAACGTCCCCGCGTTAGGGTCGAACAGTTCTGCTGTCGCGAGATAAGTCCCGCTCCCATCGATCCCTCCGGCTACCAGAACGTTTCCGCTGGTGAGCAATGACGCGGTTAAACCTGATCGCACCGTGCTCATGCTCCCAGTGGCTGAGAAAGTTCCAGAAGCTGGGTCGTATAACTCTGCCGTTCCAAGTGCTACTCCGCCATTGGAGCCTCCGACCCCCAAGACCTTTCCACTGGCGAGCAAAGTTGCGGTATGCCCGGAGCGGACTGTTGCCATGGCGCCGGTAGAACTGAACGTGCCGTTGACTGATCCGGACATGCACACCCTTAAAGAGGCCAAAGCGGAGTACAAGAATCTCAGTGCAGGCTCACCGTCCTCTCCTAGTTCCCCAGGGCAAGCGGATCGACTCAAGGGACAGTGACAAAGACAAAGACAAAGCCATTAGCTTGGCTCTGCCCCTTGCCAATCGGTTGTCTTCCTCATTGAAACCTCGAACCCTCCACTAATTAGCCGGTTGGACGACCTCGCGAATCGATGCCCAGCCCGTGGGGCTCTTCGGATAACGAACATAAACAACCATCGCGCGCCCTTTGAAGATGAAAGGTTGTCCTCCGTCTTTGGGAGTGCCTTTGATCGTGAACGCGGTCATTTCCACTGCGGTATCGCCCTGAATCAATATGCTCTCAACCTGGTTCTCTTGCCACTCCAGGCTCACATGGCTCAATGTTTCCGTGAGGTCCGCCCGCAGCGCTTCCCGCCCATTCAAAAGTTTATTGTAGGCAAGCGCCTTCACCACATCGGGATGGTGATACTCCAGTATGGTCGCGACATCGCCGCGCGCAAACGCCACCCGGATGGCCACGCTCGTTTGTTGCAGCGCATTTCGGTCCTTGTCCGATCCAATGCTGTTCGACGCAGTGCTTGCATCCCCCGCTAAACATCTTGTTGAGATCAGGGCCACGACGGCCAGCATTCTCAGAACGTTCATGCGCTCGGCTCCCAGTTCGGCTTGGTGTCAGGGCACGATTTTCAGTCGTGCGGTGGATTCTTTTCCAGCATACGGCATGGGCTGGTGGCCCGGGTCTCGTGCGGAGACCAAGGGAGACAAGCGGCGTGGAACGAAGGGCGGCAGCGCGCACTGCCACGGCACTAAAGCTGCAGTCCAACGAATTCGTCAGGAAAAAAGACTTGACGGTGCGAGGCTTGGCGTGGTATCTGGATACCTAGATATCAGGGTATTTTAATTCCTGCGCGTACCGGTATCCAGATATCCAGGTACTTATGGCACAAGTGGACTTTACGAGGCAAGAGCCCGACTCGCAGATGAGTCTTCTCCCATTGAAGAAGACTACGTTCACCCTCCCTCACGATCTGTACAAACAGCTCAAAATCGAATCCGCAAGGCGTGACATAGAGATGTCTGCGATTGTTGCCGATGCTCTTCGTAAGTACTTGTTGGAGCAAGATCATGAATAGTGAGTTTGCCACGATCTCCTTGTTTAGCGGCGCCATGGGCCTGGATTTGGGCCTTGAGCAGGCTGGACTTGATGTGCTGGCCTGCCAAGATATCGACCCGATCGCTTGCGCAACAGTAAAGTTCAATCACCCTAAAATCAAAGTGCTGGAAGGCGATTTAAGCCAGATATCTACACAAGAGATACTTCGCACTGCGGGTCTCAGGCGAGGACAGCCGTTTCTGGTAGCCGGCGGTCCTCCGTGTCAATCCTTCAGCACAGCAGGCAGGAGAGAGTCTATCGCTGATGTACGTGGCGGTTTGTTTCGCGAGTTCTTGAGAGTTGTCGAGGAATCGCGACCGCGATTCTTCCTGATGGAAAATGTGAAGGGGCTTCTGTCGGCAGCGGTTAAACATCGTCCGCTGCACCTGAGGGACAGCGATCTTGAACCCGACGAGGAGCTCGGCTCAGCATTTCAGCTTATCCTCGAGGAGTTTGTACGGATCGGATATCGCTTTGCGTACAAGGTGCTTGATGCTGTGCACTATGGATCGCCCCAGTTCCGCGAAAGACTTGTGATTATAGGTTCGCGCGACAATGAGCCACTGTTCCTCCCGGCACCGACGCATTTTCAGCGGCACCAAAACGATAGCCTGAGATGGGTAACGCTGCGCCCCGCGATTGAGAATTTAGAGGACGATCCCGGCCCTTTTGCCGCCTTCTCACCCGAACGCGCAAAGTACCTGGAATTGGTACCACCCGGTGGAAATTGGCGTGACTTGCCGGAGGGTGTGACGAAAAAGGCCATGGGGGCAGCATTCGAAGCAGGTGGCGGAAAAATGGGCTTCTATCGTCGGCTTAGCTACCAAGAACCCGCACCAACTTTGGTTACCAGTCCAGTGCAGAAGGCTACGATGCTGTGTCATCCAAAGTTCACTCGTCCGCTAAGTGTGAGAGAATACGCTGCGATTCAGGAATTTCCAAGAAGCTGGGAATTCGCCGGAAGCCTGTCAGACAAATATCGTCAAATTGGGAACGCAGTCCCAATTAGGCTGGGCTATTCGTTAGGATGCACCCTTCGCTCGATAGCATCTGGCTCATTTGAGGTGCATACGAAGCGTACTCGCACGCAGCATACAGGAACGGAAGTCCTTGTTGAGATCAGAAGAGCTCGAGGAGATCGTTCAATCAGCCCTAGACCAGTTCTACGGGCGGAGGCTGGCGTTATTTGACAAGCTCAAGCTGAAGAAACTCCTCCAACGCAAGAACCCGTATCTTTTCCGGGCAATGGGAATTACACAGCCCCGCGAACTCGTCACGGCGCTATTGTCCGCCTACCTGTCGTCCTCCGACGAAGGAATTTTTGGCGGTGCCTTCTTCGAGCCCGTTGCCATCGCCGTTTCCGGTGGTCGGAAATCTATTACTAACTCTATAGATTTCGAGCTAGAGGTGGACGGTACGGTTCGCGCTTACGAAGTCAAGTCGGGCTTGAGCGTATTCAATGCGCGAAGTCTAAGGCGCCAGATTCAGGCATTTGAGGAGTGCAGAAGGAGGCTGCCAGGGCGGGCTTTTGAAGCTGTTGTTGGCTATGCCTATGGGCGCCGTTGCGCTCCTCCAAAGGGTAATAGGAATTTCCGGGAGGTCTCTGGTCAATCATTTTGGGAAGAGATTTCAGGCGACTCGGACCTCTACAAGAAGATACTCGACCTATTGGCGAGGAAAGCTGATCAACACCTAGCTACATACAAAAGTGCCCACGACGAGGCATCGAACCGATTCATAGCAGAGTTTCAAGGCGAGTTTGCCACCCCGGATGGACAAATCGATTGGGACAAACTCCTCATTTTCAATAGCGGCAAGAAACCGCCCAATAAAAGCAAGGCGATGACCAAACAGGCCGAGGCCGGACAGTCCCGTGGAACGAGCACTACGTAAATACCTTGCAGGCGGAGTCTTTGAGAATGTAGCGCCGAAGTCTTCACGTAACCTTAGTGCGGTTCGGGGCCGCAACAATCGCAGCACTGAATTGTGTTTGCGACTAGCGCTCGTCCGCGCCCGCCTGAGAGGATGGAAGTTACATGCCCACGGTCTGCCCGGAAATCCTGATTTTGTGTTCCTACGCCGTCGGCTCGCAGTGTTTGTGGATGGCTGTTTCTGGCATGGATGTCCCGATTGCGGTCACGTCCCGAAGACAAATACATCCTTCTGGAGGGCCAAAATCCGGCGCAACATCCAACGTGACCGTAAAAGCAACGAGGAACTGCGGAAGAGAAATTTCCGCGTGGCTCGGCTCTGGGAACACGAACTTCAAAGCGACGTTCGGAAATGCGTGATGCGCATATCAGCTATGTTGCGGCAAAAACGCAAGAAACGGAGCTTGGCGATCCTATAGCCATCCCCTTGCCAATCCGGCTAAGCTCCTGCATAATAATTACTTGTCTTAATCCCGCCAGAAGGGAAAGCGCGCCAAGACTGCGATTTCAGGGCCTCGCACAAAACGCGAGGCATTCGCATGGCGCGCAATTGAGGTCCCTCGACTCGCCAATAAAGACGGCGGCTCGGGATGACAGGAAAGGAAACAAGATCAGTGTTAATGATACGACTGGCGCGCACGGGTGCGCGCAAACAGCCTCATTATCGGGTAGTGGTGATTGAGAAGGAACGGGCGCGCAACGGGCGTCCGGTGGAGATTGTGGGGACGTACAATCCTCGCACCAGCCCGGCCAGCGTGGAGCTCAAGCGTGAACGCATTGACTACTGGCGCTCCAAGGGAGCCCAGATGTCGATCCGCATGAGCAAGATTCTGGCGCTGCCGACGGCTGCGGCGGTTGCTTCGTAACCCAAGTTCCTGCTAACGAGGAAGCATTGCCGAGCATCGCTCGGCCGGACGGGCGAGGGCGCCCGTCCCCACGTGGGCATACTAGACTCCAACCATGACCGAACTGACAGCTAATCCGCGGGCGTTGATTGAGCACGTTGCCAAGGCGCTGGTGAGTGCGCCGGACCAGGTGCGCGTCGAGGAAGTGCCGGAGGGCCCGGAAACCGTGATTGAACTGGAAGTCGCGGAAGACGACATGGGGCGGGTGATTGGGAAGTCGGGCAAGGTGGCGCGGGCGATGCGCAATCTGCTGCATGCGGCGGGGACCAAGCTCGACCAGCATTACGAGTTGGAGATTCTGGAATAGGCCTGCTTCATCCAGACAACGAGTTTATTACGCTTGCGCGGGTGGCGAAAACGCAAGGGCGGCGCGGCGAAGTTGCCGCAGAAGTGCACAGCGATGTTCCAGGGCGGCTGCGGTTGGGGATGCGGGTTTTTGCGCTGGGGGGTACGCTGGCGAAAGACGACTCCCGGCGCGAGTTGAAAATCGACGACGCCTGGCCGCATAAGAGTTACGTTGTCCTAAAATTTGCCGGCGTAGATTCGATTTCGGATGCCGAGCCGCTGGTTGGAAGCGAGTTGCAGGTTCCGCGGAGTGAGCGGGCGGCGCTGGAAGCGGGCGCGGCGTATGTCAGCGATCTGATCGGGTGTGTGGTGCTGGACGGACGAAGAGAGATTGGAACGATAAGAGACATCCGCTTCGGCGCCGGCGAGGCTCCGCTGATGGTGGTCGTGGGAAAGACAGAGTACGAGATTCCTTACGCTCAAGAATTCCTGGTGCAGGTTGATCTTGAGCACAAGCGGATCGAGATGGCGCTGCCCGAAGGCTTGCTGGAAGTGAATGCGCCGCTGACGGACGAAGAGAAGCAGGAACAAAAGCAAAAGCATTAACCACAGAGAACACAGAGGATCACCGAGTACCACAATTTCTAATTTCCTCCGTGACCCTCTGTGCCCTCTGTGGTAAAGGTTTCGTTTTGCAGATAGACATCGTCACGATTTTCCCGGATTTTTTTCGGGGGCCGCTGGATTTCGGAATCATTCGGCGGGCGCGCGAAGCGGGGTTGGTGAAGATTGAGATACGCGATCTGCGGGCGTTTACCCGCGATCGCCATCGCACGGTGGATGACCGCCCATTTGGCGGCGGCGAGGGGATGGTCCTCAAGCCGGAACCGCTCTTTGAAAGTGTGGAGGCGCTGAATCTGGCGCCGCGAGAAGAACGCGCTGCGGCGAAGCAGTCAGTGGTGCTGCTTTCGGCGCAGGGCCGGCGATTTGATCAAGCTCTGGCGGTTGAATTAGAAAATCTAGACCGGCTGGTTCTGATCTGCGGACGTTACGAAGGCGTGGACGAGCGGGTGGGAACGCATCTCGCGGATCGCGAAATCTCGATCGGCGATTACGTTTTGAGCGGCGGAGAGTTGGGCGCGGCGGTTATCGTTGATACGGTCACACGGTTGATTCCCGGGGCGCTCGGGAACGAAGCTTCTTCGCGGCAGGAATCGTTTTTTGCGGGGCCGGAACTCGGTGGGGATGACCGGTCGGACAAGAGTGTCCGACCCTTCGACAAGCTCAGGGCAGGCTCCACACGAGCTGATTCGACTTGCGGTTCCGGGGGATTGCTCGATTATCCGCACTACACGCGTCCGGCGGAGTTTCGCGGGATCAAAGTGCCGGATGCGCTGCTTTCGGGCAATCACGAAGATATCAGGCGCTGGCGGAGAAAGTCGGCGCTGGAAAAAACGCTGCGCAACCGTCCGGATCTCTTGGAGCAGGCGGATCTCAGCGAGCAAGATAAAGAATTGCTGGCAGAAATTGCGGATGGAGAGAGTTAGTCCGCTGCGAAAAAGCAGGTTCCTCAGGGCTTACGCCCTTCGGAATGACAATTTGATGGTGTTTGATGGGTGTCTGATAAACCCCGAGAGGATCGAGATCATGACGAATTTAATCATCGAGAAACTTCTTTCCAAGACCAAGCGCACCGACCTTCCGAAATTTGCCGCCGGAGACACCATCCGCGTGCAGGTGAAGATTAAAGAAGGCGACAAGGAACGCTTACAGGCGTTCGAAGGCGTTGTCATCTCCCGCACTCGCGGTCCGCAAGCCAGCTTCACCGTACGCAAGATCAGCTTTGGGCAGGGCGTGGAGCGTATTTTCCCGGAGAGCTCGCGCGTACTCGACAAAGTTGAGCTGGTGCGCTCGTCGAAAGTGCGCCGCGCCAAGCTCTATTACCTGCGCAGCTTGCGTGGCAAAGCTGCCCGCCTGAAGGATGTTGAGCGCGAGCATCCGGCTGCGGCAGCCAAGTAGCTGACTCCCGCACCCGTTGCTGGGCATCGTCAGATGGCGCGTCGTCGAATTTGAAGGGCGGAACTGTCGGTCCCCGCATTCCTGGCCCCTCGGAACACGGCTTTGGCCTTTTCCGTGACGCCGACTCGGGGGCTGTTTCCATCTCCCTTTTCTACGATTGGCTCGACGCCCGGGCGTTGCTGAAACGCAATTATCTGCTTTCCAGAAGTGAGAGAGGTGAATCTCTCTCCGGAATCCCAAGGCGATCCAGACCGTTGCCCGAGATTCAGCTTGCTTCCACAGCACTGACTGGGTGAACATCTGTAGCCAGACGTGCCGACTCGAGTTGAATCCGTTCCTGAAAAGCAGATTTCTCCCTCCGCCGCCAAACTGCGGCTGCTCAAGCGTCTGCGTTGCACGCTGAAATACGAGAAGCTGGCGTGGGCTTCAGGCGCGAAGCTGGTGGCGGGCGTGGACGAAGTAGGTCGCGGATCGCTGTTTGGGCCGGTGGTGGCGGCGGCCGTGGTGCTCGATTCCAGCTATCGGATTCGGGGGCTGCGTGACTCGAAGCTGTTGCCTGCGGAACGCCGCGAAATCCTCGCCCAGCGTATTCGTGAACATGCCGTTGGCTGGGCCGTGGCCGCAGTGGACGCAGCGCGCATTGACCAGATCAATATCTATCACGCCTCGCGTATCGCCATGCAGGACGCAGTTTCACTTCTGGATCCCTCCCCCGATCACTTGCTGGTGGACGCGATGCGCCTGGATTGCGACTTGCCGCA
>Ga0099829_10002264_pt1 | contig 11000 bp, 9 predicted proteins | sample CZO8metaG_3_FD_79336 | JGI IMG/M metagenome (GOLD analysis project Ga0099829, IMG submission 79336) | Vadose zone soil microbial communities from the Eel River Critical Zone Observatory, Northern California, USA - CZOApr15con2H2.8 metaG | ecosystem: Environmental > Terrestrial > Soil > Vadose...
CACCGCGACGACGCCCAGCGTCGAGTAGCGGGCCAGCGGTAGCGGGTAGAGAGCCATGTCGCCCTCGTAGGTTGTCTGGTACACCCCGCACTCGCGGTTGATCATCTGGCCTTCCGCCTCAGACGCGCTCGATGATCTCGCGGCCGAAGAATCCGTACGGCCTGATCATCAGGGCGAGAATCATGAGGACATAGGGCAGGAAGTCCTTGGTGCCCCCGCCCACGTAGGGATCGACGTAGCCGGCGGCGACGCTCTCCACCGCTCCGATGATGAGCCCGCCGGCCACGGCGCCGGGGACGCTGTCGAGGCCACCCAGGATGACGGCCGGGAAGACCTTGAGCCCGATCAGGGCGAGCTGGGTGTCCACGCCCAGCATGCTGCCCCACATGACGCCGCCGATGGCGGCCGTCAGCCCGGCGATGGCCCACGAGAGCGCGAACACGAGGCGAACGTTGATGCCCACCGCCATCGCCGCCTGCTGGTCATTGGCCACCGCCCGCATGGCGATTCCCATCCGGCTTTTGCGGAAGAACCATGCGAAGGCGACCAGGAAGGCGCCCGAGATGAAGGCCGCGAGCAGGTTGATGGGCGAGATGTAGATCTCCCAGATCACGTACGGCTCGAGGCGGATGGGGAGCGGGATGTTCTTGGTCTGTGCGCCCCAGAGCATGGCCGCCGCTCCCTGGAAGACCTGGGCGAGCCCGATGGTGACCATGACCACCGAGATGACGGCCTGCCCCACCATCGGTCGCAGCACGCCACGCTCGAGCACGAACCCCAGCGCGACCATGGTGCCGAGCAGGACCGGCAGCGCGACGGCCAGCGGCAGGTGGTAGAGGCTCACCAGCGCCGCGGCGATGTAGCCGCCGAACATCACCAGCTCACCCTGGGCGAAGTTCACCACGCTGGTGGCCTTGTAGATCAGGACGAATCCGAGGGCGACCAGCGCGTACATCGAGCCGTTCATGAGCCCGTTGACGAAGAGGTCGAAGAAGAACGCCATCGCTTTTCTCGGAGGGGGGCTATGCCCCCCTTCCTTTCCCCCCCCTGGGGGGCGCGCGGGCGAAGCCCGCGCTCGAACCGCCTACCGCGACACCAGCTCATGGATCTCGCCGACCTGGCGGATGGCCAGCTCCGTGCGCACAGTGGCCTGGCGCCCGTCCTGGTAGGTGATCAGCGAGGTGACGCCGACCGCCGGGGCCTTCGAGTAGAGGGCGTCGATGATGTCCGCGTACTTCTTGGCCACGAAGCCGCGGCGGACCTTGCGCGTGCGGGTGACCTCCTCATCGTCAGGGTCGAGCTCCTTGTGCAGGAGCACGTACTTGTGGATGCGCGTGCCCTCGGGCAGGTCACGATTCACCCGCTCAACCTCCTGGGCGATGAGGTCGTAGACTTCCCGCTTCTGCGCGAGGTCCGTGTAGGTCGTGTAGGCGATCTGGCGACGCTCGGCCCACTTGCCCACGTTCTCCATGTCGATGTTGATCATGGCGCCCACGTAAGGTCGGTCCTGGCCGACGACCACCGCTTCCTTGATGTACGCGCTGAACTTGAGCTTGTTCTCGATGTACTGCGGCGCGAACTTGGTGCCGTTCGCCAGCGCGGTGACGTCTTTGGCCCGGTCGATGACGACGAGGTGTCCGTCCTGGTCGAACAGCGCCGCGTCGCCCGAGTGGAGCCACCCGTCGCGAATCGTCGCGGCGGTCGCCTCCGGGTTTTTGTAGTACCCGACGAACACACACGGGCTCCGGCTGATGACCTCGCCCGTCTCGGTCAGCCTGACCTCGGTGTTGGGGAAGGGTTTGCCCACCGTGCCGAGCTTGATGTCCCCATCGCGTTGGACGCAGGAGACGCCGCCGGCCTCCGTCTGGCCGTACACCTGCTTGAGGTTGATCCCGATGGCTCGGAAGAAGAGGAAGACCTCGGGGCCGAGGGGCGCCCCGCCCGTGTAGGCGTAGCGGGTGCGCCCGAAGCCCAGGTGGTCGCGGAGCGGGGCGAAGACCAAGAACTCGCCGAGGGCGTGGAGCAGGCGCAGCCGGAGCGAGAGTGGCTGCTTCTCCATCGTCCGCCGCGCCGACTCCTCGCCGGCAGGCATGAGCCACCGGTAGAGGTAACGCTTCACCCAGGACGCATCCGCCATCTTGACTTGGACCGTCGAGACCAGGTTCTCCCAGATCCGCGGGGGCGCCACCAGGAAGTGCGGACCGATCTCCCGCAGATTCTCGAGCACGGTCTCGGGACGCTCGGGACAGTTAACCGTGCAGCCGACGATGAGGGAGCCCGCCAGGGACCAGAACGTGTCGCCGATCCAGGCCGGGGGAAGATAGGCCAGCATCTGGTCGGTCCGATCGTAGTGCTCGATCTGGAGGATTCCCTCGATCGCGCTGACCAGGTTGGCGTGCGAGATCATGGCGCCCTTCGGGGCGCCGGTGGTGCCGGAGGTGTAGCAAAAGAGCGCCACGTCCTCCGGTCTTGTCGCCCCCACCAGCTCCTCGAAAAGTCCCGGCCGCTCGGCGTCGAGCTTCCTCCCCCGTTCTTCGAGTTGCTCGAGGCTCATGAGGAGCGGGTCGCTGTAGTGACGGAGCCCCTTGGGGTCCTCGTAGATCACCTTCTCGACCTTCGGGAGGCTCCCCTTGAGATCCAGGATCTTGTCGACCTGCTCCTGGTCCTCGGTGAAGACGACCTTCACGTCGGCGTGATCGATGACGTATTGGATCTCCCGGGCGATGGAGTCCTGGTAGACGGGTACGGGAACCCCGCCCACCGCCTGGGCGGCCACCATGGCGGCGTACACCTGCGGACGGTTGTCGCTCAGAAGGGCCAGCTTGTCGCCGCGGCGAAAGCCCAGGCTCACCAGGCCGAGGGCGATGGCGCGGACGTGCGCGAGGTAGTCCGCCCAGCTCCACTCCTGCCAGATGCCTTTCTCCTTCTCCCGGAGCGCCGGCGCGCCCGGATGCTCCCGGGCGTTCTTGAGCAGGAACTGCGGAAGGGTCATCGCCGGCATCGGAAGCCTCCTAGGCGCTGGCCTTCGTCCCGAGGTAGGCCTTGACCACCTGTGGGTTCGCCTTGACCTCGGCCGGGGTGCCCTCGGCGATCTTCTCGCCGAGGTCGAGCACCACCACGCGGCGGGAGATGTCCATGACCACCCCCATGTCGTGCTCGATGAGGATGATCGTGGTCCCCCACTCGTCGTTGACGTCGAGGACGAAGCGGGCCATGTCCTCTTTCTCCTCGTGGTTCGTCCCGCCCATCGGCTCGTCGAGCAGCAGCACCTTGGGGTGGAGCGCGAGGGCCCGTCCCAGCTCCACCCGCTTCTGGAGCCCGTACGGGAGCGAGCCCACAGGCCGCTTGCGGATGGCCTCGATCTCGAGGAAGTCGATGATGTCCTCCACCACCCGACGGTGCGCGACTTCCTCCCGCCGGCCGGGGCCCCAGTAGAGCATGGAGCGCAACACGCCGTTCTTCATGTGGATGTGGCGACCGAGCATGAGGTTGTCGACGACGGTCATGCCCCGGAAGAGCGCGATGTTCTGAAAGGTGCGGGCCACGCCCAGGGCGGCGACGCGGGGCGGCGAGAGCCGGGTGAGCTCGTGGCCGTCGAGGCGGATGGTGCCCGTCTCCGGGTGAAAGACGCTGCTGATGCAGTTGAGCAGGGTGGTCTTGCCCGCGCCGTTGGGACCGATGATGGACAGGATCTCGCCCTCCTGGACGTCGAGGCTGACGCGGCTCACGGCCTGGACTCCGCCGAACGCCTTCGAGACGTCGCGGATCTCGACGAGGCTCATACGTCGGAGGGGGCCTCGATGGCCCCCTCCGAGGCCTCCCCCAGAACCGATTGCGCGGGCAAAGCCCGCGCTCGAAACGCTGCGATCCACTGTACCAAGTCATCTCGTGACCCGCGACGGGCGAGCACTGGCACAGCCCCCCTCCGAGTATTCATGACAACCATCGCTTGCGGCGACGATAATGCTTGACGTCGCGGTAGCTCTTCCGCTGGCCGACGCCGGAGAGCCCCAGGTAGAACTCCTTAATGTCCTCGTTCTCGCTGATCGTCCTGGCGTCGCCGTCGAGGACGATGCGCCCGTTCTCCATCACGTAGCCGTATTGAGCGAACCGAAGCGCCATCGTTGCGTTCTGCTCGGCGAGCAGGACGGCGACGCCCGCCTCGCGGTTCATGCGGCTGACGATCTCGAAGATCTCGTTCACCAGCATCGGCGCCAGCCCCATCGAGGGCTCGTCGAGCAGCATGAGCTTGGGCCGGGCCATGAGCGCGCGGCCGATCGCCACCATCTGCTGCTCGCCGCCTGAGATGTAGCCGGCCCTGACCTGGCGCCGCTCCGCCAGCCGGGGAAAGTAGTGATACACGAGCTCGAGCTCCCGCTTGGTCGAGTGGCCGTTGCGCCGCGTGTAGCCGCCCGTGAGGAGGTTCTCCTCGACCGTGAGGTGCTCGAAGACGTGCCGGCCCTCCATTACCTGGACGATTCCGCGCTTGACGACCTCGGCCGGGTCCTTCCTGTGGATCGGCAGCGCCTGGAACTCGATCGTGCCCTTCGTCACCTCACCGCGCTCGGTCCGGAGCAGCCCGGAGATCGCCTTCAGGGTCGTGCTCTTGCCGGCGCCGTTGGCCCCGAGGAGGGCGACGATGCCCCCCTCGGAGACGCAGAGCGACACCCCTTTCAACACGAGGATCACGTGGTCGTAGATCACCTCGATGCTGTTGACCGCCAACAGCGGCCGGGTGGTCCCGCTCACGGCGCTCACGACTTCTTACTTCTCCTTGGCGCAGTCACGCATGGCGTAGCCGAGCTTCTTCCCCTCCTCGACGGCCGCGGTCTCGATCTTCGCGCGGACGACGTCGCGCATGGGCGAGATCCAGTCAGACACGATGGTCCATTTCTTGCCGTCCCACTGCTGGATGAGCACAGGCCCATTGCCCTCGTGATCCTCGCAGGTGACCTTGATGGGGTGCGTGAAGCCCTTCACGCCCAACTGCTCGAGCCGCTGCTCGGTGAGGTTGAGGTTCTCCATGCCCCAGCGGACCTGCTCGCCGGTGAGCGGCTTGTTGCCGTACTTCGTCATCGCGGTGCGGATCGCCTCGGCGGACAGCATCGCGTTGACGAGGCCGCGGTTGTAGAGCGCCTCGCCGACCGCGTCCTTGTTGCCGCCGCCCTTTCCCTTGTCGTAGACGAACTTGAAGAGGTCCGCGTGGACCTTGAAGTTGGTGCCCGGCGCGTGGAACGTCGCGCCCTTGTAGCCCTTCGCGCCGTCACCGGCCGGGACCACGTCCGACTCGTTCGCTGACCACCAGTTGCCGATGAAGTGATCCATCTTGAACCCCTTGGACGCGGCCTCCTTCACGGCGACCTGGTTCATGACGCCCCAGCCGGACATGAAAATCCAGTCGGGATTGATGCGGCGGACCTGCAGCCAGGTCGCCCCCTGTTCCTGGCCCGGGTGGTCGACGGCGAGCAGCGTCAGCTCGAAGCCCATCTGCCGCGCCAGGGTCTCGAGGGTCGGGTTGGCCTCCTTGCCGTACGGACTGTTGTGGAAGATGTGGACGATTTTCTTGCCCCGGAGCTTGTCCATCCCGCCTTCCTGCTGCGCCATGTAACGGATGACCGCGGAGGCTTGACTCCAGTAGGTCGTCGGGAAGCTGAACACCCAGGCGAACCAGCGCCCGTCGGCCGCCGCGGTCATGCCGTAGCCCATCGAGAAGACGGGGACCTTGTCCACCGACGCCTTCGGGATGAGCTGGTAGGTGATGCCCGTGCTGTACGGGTTCACCAGCGCGGCACCCGTCGGGCCCTTGCCCTTCAGCTTCTCGTAGCACTCGATGCCGAGGTCCGTCTTGTACTGGGTTTCGCACTCCTCCCAGGCGAGCTTGACCCCGTTGATGCCGCCGTCGCGCTCGTTGAGGAGCGTGAAATAGTCGACGAACCCGTTCGCGATCGGGATCCCGCTCGGGGCGTACGGCCCGGTCCGGTAGACGAGGAGCGGGATGAACATCTCCTTGGGCTGCGCCGTCGCGGCCGCTGCCATCGGCCCTGCGACGAGCGCGGCTGCTAGCGCGCCGCTCAACAGCGTTTTGAGAGTCATGAGTGTCCTCCTGGTACCTAGTGGGGGAACGGCCACAGGCGCAGTTTCTCCTTGGTTATCTGCCAGAGCCGCGCCAGTCCGTGCGGCTCGACGATCAGAAAGAAGATGATGAGACCGCCGAACACCATCAGCTCGAACTGCTTCTGCAGGGCGACCGGCAGGCTCAGGCCCATGGCCTGCGGCGCGTTCGTGAGGAAGATCGGCACCAGCACGATGAAGGCGGCGCCGAGGAAGGATCCGAGGATCGAGCCGAGGCCGCCGATGATCACCATGAACAGGACGAGGAAGGACAGCGTGATGTCGAAGGCCAGCGTCTCGGCACTGCCGAAGTAGAGAAAGACGAGCTCCGCGCCCGCGACGCCACAGTAGAACGAGCTGATGCCGAAGGCGAGCAGCTTCGTCCGGAGCGGCCGGACGCCGATGATCTCGGCGGCGATGTCGCGGTCGCGGATCGCCATCCACGAACGGCCCACGCGGCCGCGGACCAGGTTCTTGGCGACGAGCGCCCCGACGACGACGAGCGCGAGGGCCGTTACGTATCGCATCGACGCCGTGGCGTTCGGGCCGGTGACGATCGCCCCGAGCACGCTCCGATTCGGCGCCGTGATCGTGCCAGACGAGGCGTAGTTCACGAACCACGGCACCTTGTTGAAGAGCCAGAGCAGGAAGAACTGGGCCGCGAGGGTCGCGACGGCGAGGTAGAAGCCCTTGATCCGGAGGCTCGGGATGCCGAACACGAGGCCGACGCCCGCCGCGATGAGCCCCGAGAGCAGGAAGACGACGATAATGTTCAGCTGGGGGAGGGTCGTCGTGAGCTTGAACGCCGCGTAGGCCCCCACCGCCATGAATCCGCCGGTGCCGAGCGAGAGCTGCCCGGCGTACCCCGTCAGGAGGTTCAGGCCGATCGCCGCGAGCGAGTAGATCAGGAACGGGATCAGGACCGCCTGGAGCCAGTACTCGTTGGCCGCGAGCGGCGGGATGACGAACGCGGCCACCGCGGCGAAGACGACGAACCATCGGTCCTGTGGGATCGGGAAGATCGCCTGGTCGCTGGCGTAGCTGGTCTTGAACTGGCCGGCCTCGCGATAAATCATGCTCGCTTCGAGCGCCGGCTTTGCCGGCGCAATCCGTCCTGGGGGGAGATTTCGGAAGGGGGGCGAAGCCCCCCTCCGAGGAAGTCACACGCGTTCAATGATCTTCTCCCCGAAGAGGCCTTGCGGGCGGACCAAGAGGAAGGCGAGTGCGAGGACGTAGGCGAACCAGTTCTCGATGGCGCCGCCCACGAGCGGCCCCCAGTAGACCTCCCCCATCTTCTCCCCCACGCCGATGATCAGCCCACCCACGATCGCGCCCGGGACGGACGTGAAGCCGCCGAGGATGAGGACGGGCAGCGACTTGAGCGCGATGAGCGACAGGCTGAACTGCACGCCGCTCTTGGCGCCCCACATGATCCCGGCGACGATCGCGACGATTCCCGCCACGGACCAGACGATCATCCAGATCGTCTTGAGCGGGATGCCGATCGAGAGCGCCGCCTCGTGGTCGTCGGCGACGGCGCGGAGCGCCCGGCCGATGCGGGTGCGCTGGAAGAAGACGGCAAGCACCGCGACCAGGACGGCCGACGTCACCGCGGCGGACAGTTCGAGCTGGTTGATCTGGATCCCGGCGACGATGAACGACCGGTCGGGAATGCCGATGTCGAGCTTCTTGACGTTGGCGCCCCACACCATCTCGCCGAAGCCCTCGAGGAAGAAGGTCAGCCCGATCGTCGCCATGAACAGGATGATGTGCTCCTGGTTGACGAGCGGGCGGAGCACGACACGCTCGATGACCCACGCGAGTGCGACCATCACGGCGGTCGTCAGCACGAGGGCCAGGGCGACCGGCACACCGCGCTCTATGAGGCCGACGAGCGTGAGCGCCGCGAACAGCACCATCGCGCCCTGGGCGAAGTTGAACACGCCCGAGGCCTTGAAGATAAGCACGAAGCCGAGCGCCACGAGCGAGTACATGAGCCCGGCGAAGACGCCGCCGATGAGCACCTCCGCGAAGAAGGCCGGCGAGCCCGCCATGTCCTTGAAGGGGGCGACGGCGATCCCGTAGAGAAGCTCAGTCATGACTCACGCCGAGGTAGGCGTCACGGACGGCCGGGTCCTTGCGGACCTGCTCGGGCGCGCCGTCGGCGATCTTGCGCCCGTAGTCGAGGACCGCGACGCGGTCGGAGATGTCCATGACCACGCCCATGTCGTGCTCGATGAGCGCGATCGTCGTGCCGAACTCGCCGTTGACGTCGAGGATGAAGCGGCACATGTCCTCCTTCTCCTCGACGTTCATGCCGGCCATCGGCTCGTCGAGCAGCAGGAGCTCGGGCTCGGCGGCGAGCGCGCGGCCCAGCTCGACGCGCTTCTGCAGCCCGTAGGGCAGGCGGCCGGCGGCCGTCTTGCGGATCGCCTGGATCTCGAGGAAGTCGATGATGTGTTCGACGAACGCGCGGTGCTCGAGCTCCTGACGGCGGGCCGGGCCCCAGTAGAGCGCCTCCAGCAGGAAGCTCCCCTTCATCTTGAGGAGCCGTCCCGTCATGAGGTTGTCGAGCACACTCATGCCCTTGAAGAGGGCGACGTTCTGGAAGGTGCGGGCGATGCCGAGCGCGGCGACGTCGGGCGGCTTGAGGTGCGTCCGGTCCTTGCCGTCGAAGACGATCCGTCCCTCGTACGGATGGTAGAAGCCACTGATCGCGTTGAGCAGCGTGGTCTTGCCGGCGCCGTTGGGACCGATGATGGCCAGGATCTCGCCGCCACAGATCCCCAGGCTCACCTGGTTCAGCGCCACGAGCGCGCCGAAGCGGACGCTGACACCCGCCACCTCGAGGAGCGGGCGCGCGTCGGGTCCCGTCACGGGCTCACCGAGTCCCCCGGCACGGCGACGTCACGAATCCTCACGTCGGCCCGGATCGTGCCGGTCCGGCCGTCCTCGTAGGTCACCTTCGCCTCCACCTCCACGTGCTCGCGGTCGCCGTAGAGCGCCTCGATGAGGGCGGCGTACTTCTGGGCGATGTACCCGCGCCGTACCTTGCGCGTCCGGGTGATCTCCTCGTCGTCGGGATCCAGCTCCTTGTGGAGGATCAGAAACCTGCGGATCCGAGCCCCGCGCAGCGCCTCGTCCTCGGCGAGGCTCCGGTTCACCCGCTCCACCTCCTGGTGGATCAGGTCGTAGACCTCGGGCTTCTGGGAGAGGTCGGTGTAGCTCGTGTACGCGATGTTGCGGCGCTCCGCCCAGTTCCCGCCTGCGGCGAGATCGATGTTGATCAGCGCGGTCACGAACGGGCGGCCCTGCCCGATGCACACGGCCTCCTTGATGTACTGGGAGAACTTGAGCTTGTTCTCGAGGTACTTCGGCGCGAAGAGCGTACCGTCGGCCAGGCGCCCCACGTCCTTGGCGCGGTCGATGATCCTCAGGTCGCCGTCGTGGCCCACGATGCCCGCGTCGCCCGAGTGCACCCAGCCGTCCTCGACGGTCTGGCGCGTCGCCTCCGGGTTCTTGTAGTAGCCCAGGAAGACGCCGGGGCTCCGGTAGAGCACCTCTCCCTCGGGCGAGATCCTGAGCTCGACGCCGGGGATGGGCGTGCCCGCCGTGTCGAGCCTGACGTCGCCATTCTTCTGGACGGTGATGAACACGCTCGCCTCGGTCATGCCGTAGATCTGCTTGACGTTGACTCCGAGCGCCCGGAAGAAGACAAAGATCTCGGGGCCGATCGCCTCGCCGGCGGTGTAGGCGCGGCGGATACGCCGCATGCCGAGGTTGTCCCGGAGCGGTCCGTACACGAAGAGCCGCCCGAGCGGGTAGAGAAGCCGGCGCCAGGCCGGCACGGGCTGGCGGTTGAGCCGCGCCCGCTCGATGTCCTGGGCGAGCTCGAGGAAGAAGTGGACCAGCTTTCGCTTGGGCCACGCGCAGTCCTCGAGGCGGACCATGACGTTGGTGAGGATGTTCTCCCAGATGCGCGGCGGGGCGAAGAAGTAGGTCGGGCCGATCTCCTTCAGGTCATGGAGGACCGTGGCGGCGCTCTCCGGGCAGTTGATCGCGAACCCCGTCACGATGGACTGTGCGTAGGAGAAAATGTGGTCACCCACCCACGCCATCGGCAGGTACGACAGGATCTGCTCGTCGCTCTGGAGGCCCTCGAACTCCGCCGCGTTGCGCGCGGTCACGATCAGGTTCCGGTGGGAGAGCATCGCGCCCTTGGGGACGCCGGTGGTCCCCGAGGTGTAACAGATGATCGCGACGTCGTCCGGCTTGCCGCGCGCCAGCTCGTCGTCGAAGTACGTGGGATGGCCGACCTCGAACTTCTTGCCGAGCTCCTGGAGCTCGGCCAGGCCCATGAGGAAGGGCTCGCTGTAGCCCCGCATCCCGCGCGGGTCGTCGTAGATGATGTGCTCGAGGTACGGGCACTGGGCTTTGATGTGCAGGAGCTTGTCCACCTGCTCCTGGTCCTCGACCACCGCGAACCGGACCTCCGCGTGGTCGATGATGTACTGCGTCTCCTTCTCGATCGAATCCTGGTAGATCGGCACGGGCACCCCGCCCAGCGCCTGGCTGGCCATGACGGTCCAGTAGAGCTGGGGGCGGTTGTCGCCGATGATCGCGGTCTTGTCGCCGCGGGTGAAGCCGAGCGCCGCGAGGCCGAGCGCGATCAGCCGGGCCTCGGCGAAGTACTCACGCCACGTGTATGACTGCCAGATCCCGTAGTCTTTTTCGCGGATCGCGACCTTGTGCCCGCGGTGCTCCGCGTTGTGTCTGACGAGCCTAGGAAATGTGTCGCGGTCGGGTTCGAGCGCCTGCGGGTCCAAATCGCCTCCTCGACGTCGAGGGTCGTGAGCCCACTTCAGGGGGGCCGGAATCGAGTGGCGGAG
>Ga0099829_10002270_pt1 | contig 10993 bp, 9 predicted proteins | sample CZO8metaG_3_FD_79336 | JGI IMG/M metagenome (GOLD analysis project Ga0099829, IMG submission 79336) | Vadose zone soil microbial communities from the Eel River Critical Zone Observatory, Northern California, USA - CZOApr15con2H2.8 metaG | ecosystem: Environmental > Terrestrial > Soil > Vadose...
AGAACTTAAAGGGCGAGCGCAATGCCGGACTCACGCCGCGGGAAGTGGAAATCCTGCAACTGATCTGCGACGGAAAATCCAACAAGGAAATTGCGGTGCAACTGGAGTTGAGCGCGAACACCGTAGCCGTGCATCGCGCCAATATTATGGACGCGCTAGGAATTCACAAGACGGCGGAGCTGGTGGTGTACGCCATTCGCAATGGCCTGGTGAACATTCCGTGAAGCGGCGGGCGTTCCTGGTCGGAACTACGAGCGCGGCCGCACTGGCCGGATTCCGTTCGCCATTGATTTGGGCCACGTCTCAGCCGGCGCTGGGCTTTCACTTTACGGATGTGACGGGCGCGGCCGGGATCCACTTCAAGCACAACACCGGCGCCTACGGAGGGAAGTTGCTACCCGAAACTTTGGGCGCGGGTTGCGCTTTTCTCGACTACGACGCTGACGGCTGGCAAGACATTCTGTTGGTCAACAGCATGGACTGGCCTGGTCATTCGCGCCAGCGTTCTACGCTCAAGCTGTATCGCAATAATCGCAACGGAACTTTTACCGATGTGACCCGCGCCGCCGGGCTGGACATCGAGATGTACGGCATGGGCGTGGCGGTTGGCGATTACAACAATGACGGGTTTCCCGACATTGTGATTACTTGCGTCGGGCAGAACCGACTGTTCAAGAACACGGGCAAGGGCACGTTTGTTGATGTGACGAATTCCAGCGGCTTAGGGAAACGCCAAGCCTTCAGCACCTCCGCGCTCTGGTTTGACTACGATCGCGACGGCCTGCTCGATTTGTTTGTCTGCAATTATGTGAAGTGGTCGCCGGAACACGATGTGTTCTGCAGCCAGGATGGCAAGCACAAGTCGTATTGCACGCCGGAGGCTTACGTCGGCCAGACCTGCTGGCTGTTTCACAACCGCGGGAATGGAACGTTTGAAGATGTCACCGCGACCAGCGGAATCTTCGACAGCAGCTCGAAATCGCTCGGCGTAGCCATGCTTGATTACGACGAGGATGGTTGGCCGGACTTGCTGGTGGCCAACGATACGCAGCCCAACAAGCTGTATCGCAATCAAAAGAACGGTACGTTCAAAGACGCGGCTCTCGAAGCGGGTATCGCCTTCAGCGCGGAAGGGAAGGCGCGCGCGGGCATGGGCGTGGATGCGGGCGATTTCGACAACTCCGGACGGCAAGGGATAGCCATCACGAATTTCGATAACGAGATGATCGGGCTGTACCGCGCCGACGGCAAGGGAAATTACACGGACATTGCGGTTGAAAGCGGTGTGGGGTTGCCGTCGAAAACGACGCTGGGATTCGGGTGTGCGTTCGCGGACTGCGATCTGGATGGCTCACTCGATCTGGTTGCGGTGAACGGCCACATTGACGACACCGTCCGCAATGTCCGCAACGTGGGCTACGCGCAACCGCCGCAATTGTTTATCAACGATGGCAAAGGAAAGTTTCGAGAAGCTGGCGAGGAAGCGGGCGGCGGTTTCAGCCTGCCCAAAGTTGGCCGCGGACTGGCGGTGGGAGATTTCGATCGCGATGGCGATCAGGACATCCTGATGACGACGAATAACGGTCCGGCATATCTTTTCCGCAACGATCAGACGGCGGGAAACCGCAGCATTCGTTTCCGGCTGATCGGAACCAAGTCAAACCGGGATGCAATCGGAGCGCGCGTGAAGTTATTCTCCGGCGGTGTGATGCAGACGCGGATGGTCAGAAGCGGATCAAGTTATTTATCACAATCAGAAATGCCCGCTACCTTTGGATTGGGAAAGCGCGACAAGATCGAAAGCGTGGTGATTGATTGGCCGAGCGGGCGCAGTGAAGAATACAAGAACCTCGCTTCCGGCCGCGCCTATGAAGTGATCGAAGGCAAGGGGATTCGGGCGGAACCGGGATTTTGAGAAGCCATCATTGCGGCGCCGGTTGCGTTTCAATTTGCGGTGCAAGTTTTTTTATCACTGACTCCCCCTCCGGAGTCTTGGCAAGATCCTTGGTTTCGCCGGGATCGTACTTCCAGTCATACAATTGCGCTCCTGATTGCTGATGCAAGATTAGCTGCCATTGCTGAGTAACCAGGGTCTTCATCGAGCCCGTGGCCGCAGTTGGAATCAGGTGATCAGCGAGCGCGTCGTGTTTCCCGGGATATTTGTTTTCCGCCAATTCGGAAATAGGGTTGGGCAGCTGAGGTCCGGGTTGCCCGGTGCGCCAGAGAATACTGAGTGGCGGATCCGGAAAGGCATCATGCCCGCCGCCCAACAGTTCCATAATGCTGGCAGGGAGCGCGGCGTTACTCACCGGTTCTGTCAGCCTCACTCCGGCGGGAATATGCCCTGGATACGAGATCACTAGGGGGACATGGATCAATTCCCAGTAGAGAGCACGACCGTGAGTCATCAGGGAATGTTGCCCAAGAGCCTCTCCGTGATCTGATGTGACCACGACCAGCGTGTGTTCAGCCAAGCCTCTTTGTCCGAGAGCCGCCATCAGGCGTCCAAAACAGTCGTCGGAGTATTTAACGCCGTTATCGTAACGGTCAACATCAGAAACTTGCGGCCATGCCGGTTTTGGATACGAATGCGGCCCGCCGTACGGGTCGTGAACATCGAAATAATTCAGGAACGCGAAAAAGGGGCGCTGCGGGTCGCGGTCAATCCAGCGCAGGACCTCTTGGTTTACCGCATCGGCATGTTTGCGAATTCCGAACGCTCCGCCGTAACTCCCTGACCCTTCCGCATCCTGATCCAGCAGTGCCGTCCAGCCCAGGTATCGCAAAATCCTTTTCACCAGACTCCTGTCGCTGCGGATCAGATAAATCCTGGCAAATTCTCGTCCGTACAAAGTGCGCACGAAGCTGTCGGCTACTGAACTGAAGTAGTCTTCAAAGTGCATGAACCCGCGGCCGAAACCCAAATCGTGTGAAAAGTATGTCCGGTTGGCTGAGAACGCGCCGGTCCGGTATCCCTTCGGTTCCAGGGCTTCGCCAAGTGTTGGAAAACCACCGAGGCCGGCCTTCCCCCAGCCGAACCATGGTTCTGGTTGCACTTGTCCCACCTTGTGATCGTGCAGGTACCTTCCAGTCACCAGCGAAACATGCGAAGGCAGGCTCCAGGAGGACGGCGAAATGGCGTTTTCGAATAAGACGCCGTGTTGGGCCAGCCGGTCAAGGTTCGGCGTGGTTGGGCGCGGGTAGCCGTAGGCCGAGACGTGGTCTGCGCGCAAAGTGTCAATCACAATGACCAACACATTGGGAGAGCCAGCGGCCGCCGTTGGAAGGGCAGTGAGCGTGCTGCGCTCATGCCACCACGTTCCGCCTTGAATTCCGACGAATGCCAGCGCGACTGCTGCGAGGGCCCATGGCGTGGTTTTCCTCCAGAAACGCGTTGCCTGGGTTTCGTGCCTGGCGAACCAGCGTCCAAACGCCACGGCAGCGCCGAATGCGAACAGCAGGCAAGCGCGGTGATACAACCGTCCAGTCAGGGTTAGCCAGTCGTAGATGGCAAGAAACGAGAGAGCAAAAATAACGGCCCGGAGTGCAGGAATGCGCGGCGCAATCCGCGAAATCAGCCAGATGGCGGTGCTGACCAGGGGAAAGAAAATCAGGTCAACGATCGGCGAGATCCAAATAATCTCTGCCGAGACATGGATCATAGGTCCCCAGCGGGCGTAGTTGATGCGCTGGAATGCCAGCAGGCCGAATCCTTCGAGCAGGCCAACCATTCCGCCGAAGCAGATGGTGGCTTGGACAATCGAGGCGAGCGGCGCCGAAAACTTTGTCGGGCCGGGCACCGACTCTGGGCTCACAAGCGCTCCCGCGCGGAGCATTCCGGCGCTCTGCGTCCGTTCGCCCCTGCCCTCGTCCAAGCCGCCGTGATTTGAGCCATCGCAATCAATTTTACGCGCCGTCCAGTCGGACCAGAATCGCTGGTGTGGCGGGTGAATTCGCTATGATACGCTGTGCCCCAACCGACAACTATGACTCCAGCCGGTGTCGAGGACGCAACCAGGCCGAACTCGAAGATGCCGCGCTGGATGGTCCCAGCGGTTCTGTTGCTGGTCTATGCAGCGCAATGCGCGTGGTTCATCGGGGCCCAGTCGCTCACCTATGACGAGCCGGTGCACATCGCCGAAGGGCTTGACGCCTGGCGCAATGGGCGCTTCCAGCAGTACAACGATCATCCTCCACTGGCACGTTTGCTGTGTACGCTGCCCCTGCTGAAGCCAAGATGGCAGGTTGAGGTTGAACCCCTTCCGCAATCGTTTCGCATCCACTCGATTTTGCCCGGTCCTGTATCGCTGGCTTGGCGCGCCCGGGCGGTAAATGGCGGACTGGGAGTGGTCCTGGGCCTTCTGGTCTGGTTGGCTGCGGCGAACCTGTTCTCGGCCTCGGCAGCAAACTTCGCTCTGGCCCTCTTTGCGTTTTCTCCATCGCTGATTGCGAACTTCTCGATGGTCACAACCGATGGGGCGGCGACGCTGCTGATTTTTGCCTCAGCTTGGGGAATTGTCTGTTGGAAGAGAAAGCCGTCCTGGAAAAACACAATTATTGTTGGTTTCGTCCTGGGGCTTCTGTTGCTGGCGAAATTTTCCACGTTGCTCATCTTCGCAGTTGCGGTGTTCTGGATGCTCGTGCTCATTTCGGGCCGGATTTCCTTTCGTCCCTGGAGGTGGAACTGGAGGAAAACGGCGGCGGCGGTGGGGATCGCATTCGTCACTCTTTGGGCCGGATATTTCTTCCACGTCTCTCGTCTCGCGATTCGCAACGGTAGTTTGACGGCAACGTTTCCCAACTGGACCCATCCGCTGGTGAAGCCCAATCACTCGCGCCTGAACTTCAGCCTGCCGGTTCCCGCCGGAGAGTTCATCGCGGGTTTTCGCGATCTTGCGATACACAATGCTCACGGACAGCCCGCGTTCTTTCTTGGGAAGACCTCGCCCACGGGCGGCTGGAAGTCCTATTACCCAGTTACCATCCTGCTGAAGTGGCCGTTGGCGGTTTTGGCCCTCTCGCTCACCGGCTTGCTGCTGACTCTGCTCCAGAGAGTCGAGGTGTCCGCGGACTTGTGGATCATGTCCTCTTTTCCGGCGGTGTATTTCCTGTTCGCCATTTTTGCGCATTTCAATCTGGGTGAGAGGCACATCCTGCCGCTTTATCCGTTCGCATTGATATTCGCTGCTGCGGTATGGCAACAGGCATCACAACGGCCCAGCAGAAGCATCGTCCTGGGACTGTTACTGCTGTGGAATACCTTTGATGTACTGCGGTCTGCGCCCGGATACTTGTCCTATTTCAACTCTTTCGTTCGGTCGGATCAAACCTACCGATTGCTCGCTGACAGCAATCTGGACTGGGGGCAGGGTCTGCTTGCGCTTCGAAAATACGAACAGGAGCATCCCGGCGAACAGATCTGGCTTGCTTATTTCGGCAGCGTCGATCCCGCGGTCTATGGGATCAAGGCACAACTTCTCGCGGAAAACCAACGCGTCTCAGGAACTGTGGTCGTCGGGGCAACGAATCTTTCGGGAGAATACCTTCGAGATCCCGCCGCCTATCGCTGGCTGCTCGACTACGGACCGCCGGAGGTACTGGATGGTTGTCTGTACGTTTTCCACGTACATCGCTAGTGCCTCCCGTATGGGCTCCCTTGGAGCAACGGGTGTCAAGCGCCGTCTTCAAGGCCGTGAAACGATTGATTTCAGGAGAGTTGTATGGAATCCTCGTTCTAGTATTTTTGCCTTATTGCGCTTTGATTCAATTGGAGAGAAAGTGGCTTCAATGTCCTCATAAAAGCGGCCGCCTCCGGCGTGAAAAAACTGAGGAGTTCAACCCACGAAGCCAATGCCGCCCCGAGAGGGCGGTTTTGGTTTTTTACAGCTTTTTTTGTTCATGCATTTCCTCTCCGCCCGCACGCTCTCTGTCATGCGTATAATGTTCGGCTAATCGCACTCCATGTCGAAGGAACTCCATGCCTGACAAGTTTGATCCGCTCTCTCCCACTCGCAGAGGTTTCCTGGCTACTACTGGAAGCGTCATCGCCGGAGCAGTGGCCGCGCCGCGCGCATTGTCGGCAGTGGCTCCGCAGTCCCAGGACACGCACGCTGCTGCTCCAGGCTCACGCCGCAAGATTCCCATCGGCGTCTTCGACCCTGCGTTCCCCGACCTCACGCTCGATCAACTGGTGGAGAAATACGCCAGCCTGGGAGTTGAAGCTGCCGAGATCGGGACTGGCGGCTATCCCAACAACAAGCATTGTCCGGTTAATGACCTGCTGGAGGATCCCGCGAAGCTGAGGGCCTGGCGTAAGAAGTTTGAAGATCGCGACATTCAGGTGGCGACGCTGAGTTGTCACGGAAACCCGATATCCCCGGACCGCACCATTGCCGAGCGCGATGCGGAGACTTTTCGAAAAACGGTGCTGCTGGCGGAGAAGCTGGATGTGAAGGTAATCGTCGGATTCTCAGGTTGCCCGGGTGCTAATGCCAATGACACCAATCCGAACTGGATTACCTACCGCTGGCCTCCGGAGTACGCCGCAGCGGTGGATTGGCAGTGGAGAGAAAAGGTGGTTCCGTATTGGAAGCAGGCGGCGAAATTCGCGCGCGAGCATGGCATCCACCGGCTGGCGCTGGAGATGCATCCGAACTTTGTGGTGTACAACCCACTTACGCTTCTCAAACTGCGCAATGCGGTCGGAGAAGAAATCGGCGCTAACAACGACCTGAGCCACTTGTTCTGGCAGGGATGCGATCCGGTGGAAGTGATTCACATGCTTGGCAAGCAGGGCGCCATCTTCCACGCCCACATGAAGGACACGGTGCTCTATCACGACAAAGTCGCGAAGTATGGAGTGTTGAATTTTGTTTTCGAGAAGGAAGACCTGAAGCACGCGTCGGATGCCTTCCGCGCCGTCGGCTACGGACACAGCGCGACCCTTTGGAAAGACGTGATCCGTGCGTACATGGAAGTGGGTTACGAGGGCATTCTTAGCGTGGAGAACGAAGACCCTATTCTGTCGGGAGAAGTGGGCGTGGAGCGGGCGCTTTACGTTTTGCGAAATGTGCGAGAAGAGCTGTTGACCGAAGCTATGTGATACCGGCAGCGTTGATTTTTTCGAGGGAGGAATCATGGATCGCAGGACGTTTATCGGGAGCGTGACCGCTGCGGCGCTGCTGGGCCGCCTGGACTGGGCTGCCTCCGAACATCGCATCGAAAAAATTGGACTCGAGCTTTACACCGTGCGCGACGCTCTGCAAAAGGATTTTGAAGGCACGCTAGCGCAAGTCGCAAAGATTGGATACAAAGAGGTCGAGTTAGCAGGATATTTTGCCCACATCCCCGAGTTCAATCCCTCACCCAAGCGCACGCGAGAAATTCTCGACGCCGACGGCTTGGCCGCTCCCGCCAGTCACGTGCCTTATTCCGCACTCTCGCCGGAAAAATGGCCCAGGGTGATCGAGACCAGCAAGATTCTCGGTCACGGGTACGTCGTCAACCCTTCGATTGATCGCGAAGTGCTCAAACAGCCCGACGGGTGGAAGCGCGCAGCAGCAGATTTCAACCGGGCCGGCGAGGAGAGTCAGAAGGCCGGAATTCAGTTTGCTTATCACAACCATGTCGAGGAATTTAAGGCTCTGGCGGATGGCAAGTTGCCGTATGACATTCTACTATCCGAATCTGATCCGAAGCTGGTGAAGATGGAGATGGATCTCGGATGGGCGCACGTGGCTGGAATTGATCCGCTGAAATATTTCGCCGAGTATCCGGGCCGGTTCCCGCTGGTCCACGTCAAAGATTTTGACAAGAACGGCACCATGACGGAAGTAGGCAGCGGTGTGGTGGATTGGAAAGGCATTTTCGCCAAATCCGATCTGGCAGGCATCAAGCATTATTTTGTCGAGCACGACAACCCGAAGTCGCCCTTTGAGAGTATTCAGACTAGCTACGCTTACCTGAAGGATCTGCGCTTCTGATCGGGAGTGTTTTTCATGGCTGAGGTTACTCGTGCTCCAAAGGTTTACGACGTTTGCATCATCGGCTCCGGCGCGGCTGGCGGGACGGCGGCGAAGATCCTCACCGAAGGCGGCCTCAACGTGGTCATGCTGGAAGCCGGCGGGCCGCTGAATCCGGCGCAGGACTTTAAAGAGCACGTCTGGCCCTACCAGCTTCCGCATCGCGGCGCTGGGGTTGGAGGCAAGGCCAGCGCGGATTTCGGCGAGTTCCTCGCTCCCAATGGTTCCTGGGAAATCGAAGGCGAACCTTACACCACTGCGCCCGGATCAAAGTTCCGCTGGTTTCGTTCCCGGATTGTCGGCGGCCGCACTAACCATTGGGGACGAATCGCGCTGCGCTTCGCGCCCGTGGATTTCAGGTCCCGCTCAACTGACGGCATGGGCGACGACTGGCCCATTACCTATGAAGACGTCGCACCCTACTACGACAAAGTCGAGTCCTACATCGGAGTGTTCGGCACCAAAGAAAATGTCCCCAGCGCTCCCGACGGAATTTTCATGCCGCCGCCGAAGCCGCGCTGCACCGAAACCATCATCAAGAAGGCGTGTGACAAGCTGAACGTCACCTGCATTCCTTCACGGATGGCGATTATTACCCAGCCGCACAACGGCCGTCCGGCGTGCCATTACTGCGCGCAATGCGGACGCGGATGCGTCAGCGCGTCCAACTTCAGTTCCAGCCAGGTGATGATTCCGGCTGCGGAGAAAACCGGCCGCTTCACCCTGATCACGAAGGCGATGGTGCGCGAGATCATCGTGGGGAAAGACGGCAAGGCGCAGGCGGTGTCTTATATCGACAAGTCGGCGCGGATAGAAAAGAAGATTTATGCCAAGGCGTTCGTGGTAGGAGCGAGCGCGTGTGAATCGGCGCGGCTGCTGCTGAACTCGAAGTCTGCGATGTTTCCCGATGGGCTGGCGAATTCTTCCGGAGTCGTGGGTCGTTATTTGACCGACAGCGTGGGCAGCTCCGGAGGAGGGGTGTTTCCGCAACTCGCCAAAATGCCCAAGCATAACCACGACGGCGTGGGTGGAATGCACATGTACATGCCGTGGTGGAAGTTTGACCGCAAGAATGACTTCCTGCGCGGATATCATATCGAATTCGGCGGTGGGCGTTCCATGCCGGGAGTCGGCGAATTTGACGACCTTTGCGAAGTCGTGGAGGGTTACGGTGCCAGCCTCAAGCAGAGGTGTCGCGATGTTTATGGCACTTACATCGGCTTTGCTGGCCGCGGAGAAATGATTCCGAACGAGAACAGCTATTGTGAAATTGATCCCGACACCGCTGACGAGTGGGGAATTCCTGTACTCCGTTTCCATTGGCAATGGAGCGACAACGAAATCAAAATGGCGCGCGACATGCAAGAAACCTTCCGCGCAATCGTGGAGGCCGGAGGCGGCACCTACTACTCGAAGGTTGAGTCCGATGGGCCGAACCCCTACGGCATCGCAGACGGGGGTGTGATTATCCATGAGCTTGGGGTTGTCCGCATAGGGAACAATCCGAAGACTTCGGCGTTGAACGGATACTGCCAGGCGCATGACGTGAAGAATCTGTTTGTGACCGATGCTGCGTCGTTCGTGAGCAATCCCGACAAGAATCCGACGCTGACAATTATGGCGCTGTCGTGGCGGGCGTCGGAGTATTTGCTGGATCAAGCGAAGAAGGGGAACCTGTAGGGATTGAGTAATTGCGTAATTTGGTAATCGGGGTAATTTGAAAACGTGCAGTCTCAAAAGGCAATCGAATGAGCTCAAACTTATCTCGCCGCGACATTTTGAAGACCCTGGCCTACGGCGCGGCGGCGACTTCCGTCCTGCGCGTGATTCCGGCGCAGGCCGCGGAATATGCGCACCACATGATCGCGGCGGAAAAGGCCGCGGCTCCGGCGAAGGCCTACACGGCGAAGTTTTTCTCTCCGCACGACTACAAGACTCTGCAGACGCTTTGCCAAACTATCATTCCCGCAGACGCGGATTCCGGCGGAGCCATCGAAGCCGGAGCGCCGGAGTTTATTGATCTACTGACCAGCGAGAATCCGGATTATCAGAGAATTCTCGGTGGAGGGCTGCTCTGGCTGGACAGCGCCTGTTCCGACCGCTACGACAAGGTGTATCTCGATTGCTCACCCGAGCAGCAGAAGGAAATATTGGATCAGATCGCGTACAAGAAGAATGCCATCGCCAATCCGGCGCTGAACCCCGCAGTTGAATTCTTCTCGTTCCTGCGCAACATGACTGCCGATGGATTTTTCACTAGCGAGATTGGGATTAAATACCTGGGTTACGTGGGAAGTGCGTTTCTAAAGGAATTTCCTGGATGCCCTCCGGTGCCTGAGATATAAGCACGTACTATAATTTCTGCGCCTGAGTTGTGATTTCCCGCAACTTTGCAAGAGGAGACTCCGATATGACGATGGGCTACACACCCGGATCAATGGTCTTGCACAACATGGTGACCACTCAATTCGAACTGGATGGATTTCGCGTGGTGCGAACTTTGGGCGTGGTGCGCGGGATCGTTGTCCGTTCGCGGTCCATTTTCGGTACCATCGGCGCCAGCCTGCAGACTCTGGTCGGGGGCAACATCACGCTGCTGTCCCAACTTTGTGAGAAGACCCGCGCGGAGGCCTTTGACCTGATGCTGCAGCACGCTGGCCAACTTGGCGGCAATGCGGTGGTCGGCGCGCGCTACGACGCCACGGAAATCATGCAGGGAGTGACCGAAGTCCTGGCCTATGGGACGGCGGTCTTCGTCGAGCCGGTCAATCGTTGATGACGACAGTGGAACTGCTCCGCGTGCTTGGCTACGTATGGGCCGCGTTCGGCGGCTACTGGCGTGGTGTCGCGGTGGGACGGAAAGCAGACCACGCGAGCGAACCCCGGCTCTATTTTTTCCTGCGCCTTGCTGTGACGGTGACCACATTCACGCTTCTGTTTTCGCAGCGGGCCGCAATCGGATTTATGGGCCG
>Ga0099829_10002284_pt1 | contig 10976 bp, 6 predicted proteins | sample CZO8metaG_3_FD_79336 | JGI IMG/M metagenome (GOLD analysis project Ga0099829, IMG submission 79336) | Vadose zone soil microbial communities from the Eel River Critical Zone Observatory, Northern California, USA - CZOApr15con2H2.8 metaG | ecosystem: Environmental > Terrestrial > Soil > Vadose...
CTGCCATCGCTGAGGGACTGATCGCCTGGCTTGGCGGCCAGCCCAACGTGGCGGCGGCGGCCAAACGGGCCGCAGGGATCAAGGGTGACCTTGATCATTTCGGCGCCCTTGGGTTCCTGCAGGGGCTGCTGACGGTCTTGCGTGACTCTGGGCATGCTGGGCTGCTAGTCACGATCGACGAAACCGAGACCTTGCAGCGGGTGCGCAGCGACGTGCGGGAGAAGGGCCTGAACGCGCTGCGGCAGCTACTCGACGAGGTCGACAGTGGCCGGTTTCCCGGCCTGTATCTGATGATCACCGGGACGCCTGCCTTCTACGATGGACAGCAGGGGGTTCAGCGGCTCGCCCCGCTCGCGCAGCGGCTGGCCACGGACTACGGCGATCCTCGCTTCGACAACCCGCGCGCGGTCCAGATCCGGCTGTCCGGATTCGACATTGACAAGCTGGTCACCCTCGGCTGCGCGATACGGGACTTGTATGCGGACGGCGCCGACAACACGGACCGCATCCGGTCGGTCGTGGATGACGTGTACGTGGCTGACCTGGCCCAGGCTGTGACCGGCAGGCTCGGCGGACAGGTCGGTGTAGCGCCCCGGATCTTCCTGCGCAAGCTGGTGGAGCAGGTGTTGGACCGGGTCGATCAGTTCCCCGAGTTCGACCCCCGTACGCACTACAAGCTCACGCTCTCTGGAAGCGATCTCACCGAGGTTGAGCGGAACGCCTGGCAGCAGCAGGAAGCCGATGCGGACGACGTGGACCTGGATCTATGAGCGCACCCGGCGAGCAGCCCACCGCAGGCCTCGATCGCCTGCACCCGTCACTGGTCCACCACATCGTCAACACGCTGGGCTGGGGGGAACTGCGGCCATTGCAGTCCGAGGCGGTCGGCCCGCTGCTCGCAGGCGACGACACGCTCCTGCTCGCGCCGACGGCCGGGGGGAAGACCGAGGCCGCGTGCTTCCCGCTGCTATCGCGGATGACAGCGGAGGGCTGGGGTGCGCCCTCGCTCATCTACCTCGCACCGCTGAAGGCGTTGCTGAATAACCTGCTCCCCCGGCTGGAGACATACGGCGGCTGGGTAGGTCGCCGGGCGGCGGTGTGGCATGGGGACGTGACATCAGGGGTACGGGCACGGCTGCTCCGCGATCCGCCTGACGTGCTGCTCACGACGCCGGAGTCGCTCGAAGCGATGCTGGTCAGCGTCAAGGTCGACCACTACCGGTTGTTTGCTCCCTTGCGGGCCGTCGTGATCGATGAAGTCCACGCCTTCGCCAGTGATGACCGCGGCTGGCACCTGGTCGCGGTGCTGGAACGCCTGGCCCGGGTGGCTGGCCAGCCGCTGCAGCGGGTTGGGTTGTCCGCCACCGTCGGGAACCCAGATGAGCTGCTGGACTGGCTGCAAGGTTCCCGGGCTGGCCAGCGCGCCGCAGGGGTGATCGCGCCGGGGGTGGACATGCCTTCCGCGGTGACGAGTTACTCCGCGCCCGGTGAAGCCGGGTGGGCTTCGCCCGCGTCTCCTGTTCCACCCCCACCGCCGGGTGACGTCCAGGTTGACTACGTCGGCTCGGTGGACAACGCGGCACGGGTCATCGCGGCACTGCACCAAGGCGAGAAGCGGCTGGTGTTCTGCGATTCACGGCGTCTGGTCGAGGAATTGGGAGCCGCGCTGCGAGCCCGTGGAGTGACCGCGTTCCTGTCGCATGCATCCCTGTCGCTGGACGAACGGCGCCGGTCGGAGCAGGCGTTTGCCGACTCGCGGGACTGCGTGATCGTGGCGACCAGCACGCTGGAGCTGGGCGTCGATGTCGGCGACCTCGACCGGGTCATCCAGATCAACGCGCCTGCGACGGTCGCGTCATTCCTGCAGCGCATTGGCCGCAGCGGGCGGCGGGCAGGCTCGGCGCGCAATTGCCTGTTCCTGGCGCTTGACCAAGGTGGCCTCCTGGATGCGGCGGGGCTGCTGCTGTTGTGGGGTGATGGCTGGGTGGAGCCAGTCATCCCGCCGCCCGAGCCACGCCACATCGTGGCCCAGCAGATCCTCGCTCTGTGCCTTCAGGAACACCGGGTGGGCGAGAACTTGTGGGGGCAATGGTGGGAGGGGCTCGGGCCGTTCGGGCCCTCCGCGCGCCCGATAGTCGCGCATCTCGTCCGCGAGGGGTTTCTCGACTCTGACGGCGGGATGCTGTTCATCGGTCCCGAGGCCGAAAAGCGTTTCGGCCGTCGCCATTTCATGGAACTGACGACGGCGTTCACCGCCATGCCGCAGTTCACCGTGCTGAACGGCAGGGAGGAGATCGGCCGCACCGATCCTGCACTGCTCACCGCGAAGATTGACGGGCCGCGGCTACTGCTGCTCGCTGGCCACAACTGGCGGGTCACCTGGATCGACTGGAAACGACGCCGGTGCTTTGTGGAGCCTGCCGAGAGCGGCGGCAAGGCCCGCTGGATCTTCCCCGGCATGGGCGGTGCGTCCTTCGCGCTGAGCCGCGCGATCCGGGACGTGCTGCTCGGCGCGGATCCCCCGGCCCGGCTAACCCGCCGTGCACAGGCCGCGCTCACTGAGGCCCGGGAGACAGCCCCCGATGTGGTCAATCCTGGAGGGACCGTGATCTCGCGGGGACCGCAGGGGGATGTCCGCTGGTGGACCTGGGCGGGGCTGCGCGCCAATGCAACCTTGATCGCCACCCTGGGCGACATGGCAGACACCGCGCAGCGCGTCGAGGAGTTCTTCGTGCGGCTGCGCGACGACGCAACGCCGACAGCGTGGAAGGCTGCTCTGACCGACATCGAGGGACGGCTGTGCCTGCCAGCCGTGGACGACAAAGCCCTCGACGGTCTCAAATTCAGCGCGGCCCTCCCCCGCCACCTGGCCGAGGCAACGCTGGCCGCGCGCCTCGCCGACCTGAATGGCGCCGCGATCGCCCTCACCGAGCCACACCGGTTCCTCACCTAATGACCGACCAGCTACGCCGACGCCGCGTGACACTGTGCCTCGCGCATCCCGGGCTTGCCTGGACGACGATCCTGATACCGCTGTGGCCCACCGACTGGGCTTCGCCCCTGCCAGCCGTCGGCCCTTGTTGGCGGCCATAAGATCTGCCCGCTGGCGGTCACCGATCCGTCCCTGTGGCCATGACGGAGAGTGTGCGGGTTCGGCTGTCGCTGGCCTCAAGTTCGCTACCTGCCGAATATTTACGCACTGGGTCAGCGATTGGGTGACAACAGGACACAGAATGTTCCGTATTGATCAGGCAGCCGTCGGTCGAGCTGGGGGTGCTCGAAGCTCCTGCATGAGGAGGCAGGGCTAGCGAAATAGTTCTTCAAGCCGCCATACGAGTCGCTGAGCCTCCGGCCATCCTGCTTGAACGAAGGCGTCGAGCACTCGCATCAGGTCGTCCAGAGACTGTCCGACGCGTACAGCCTCGCGGTGGTCAGCCAACATCGTTTCCACGATCGCGGTGACTTCCTGCGCTGCCATCGGATCGAAGGCGTATCCCGCACCCCGTGCGCCATCGATTGCGAGGCGCGTTAGGCGCAACACCTCGGCTGGGTCGCAGGCGATGGATCCTCTGAGCAGCTGGATCAAGTGGTGCGCCGTCCTCGCGGGCAGGCCGAACCCGCTTGTTCCCCCTGTTATCTCGCCGAGCTGCCGAAGAATCGGCCGAATGGTGCCGAAAAACAAGCAGATCTCTTCTCGTGACGCGTGCTGGACACCTTGGCCCTCGTGGATGCCGGATTGAAAGTAGAAACGGGAGATGATGTGCTCAAGGACGTCGAAGAGCTCGCGGATCGCCTCTCCGCTGTCAGAGTCGCCGGCTCGGGCCCGGTCCACTTCGTCGCGAAGCGAGCGGTTAACCCGCTCGATGATCTGCGGCAACCACCCGAGTGCAGCTTCCGCCATGCCACGGCGCTTTGGATCTGCGATCCAGTTATAGCCAACGTAGTGCATGAGATGGAACACCAAAGTGGACAGGTACGGAGGTGGCACATTACGGAGTGCCGCGTCGAGTCGCGCCATCGCCCTCTCGTTGCGGCGCGCGACGGCGAGACCAACTATCAGGCCACCGACTTGATCTTCGTTCGGGAGCGACCGTTGAGTGTCTGCGAGCGGCACACGCTCGAGGAGTTGATCGAGTGTCCGCAACACGCGTTCCTCGCGGTCGGTGGAGGCCACCGCCATCAAAGCGCGGCCGAGTGCTTGCTGAACGACGCGATTCCATTCTTGGGCGGCATAAAGATCCGCGAGCTCCCAAAAGGAACCCTCGTGCTTGGGTACCAGGCGCGGAAGTTCAAGGGCGAGGAGGTATCGGACGGACGGCGCGGGATCTGTCGCCAGCACTCGTAGCGCCGCAACCATTTCATCGTCCGTTCGGTGCCGTAGCAGTCTGGGGAGCCCTTGCGCTGCCGCGTTGCGCGCGGCGGGCGACCAGGCCGGGACGGTGAACGTGTCGTCGGCGTTCTCGGCCGGTCGCGGTGCGTCACCTGATGCGCACGCGAGCAGCGCTCTCCCCAGGACGTCTGTGGCGCGTTCGTCAAGCGTTTCGGACCGCGCCGCGACTGCGGCAGCGTCGCCAATTCGCGCCCACACCATGTCGAGGAGAGCAGTTGGAAGACCGATTTCGGCATTGACGAGTTCGAGTGCCTCGCTTAGCTCCGCGATGACAGCTGCTACTGCGTCGCTTGGAACCGCCTTTTCGTTTACGAAGCGAGAAGCGAACCCCTGAAGTCCCTCTGTTGCCGTGAGAAGGCGCTTATTCGCCGGCGCGTCCGTCTGGACGTCCTGGTCGCGCAGCCAGTGCTCCGTGTCGTAGGTCTCCGAGAACGTCGAGAATGAGACCAGCGGCCGGTTCGACGACGCCTCCGGATCGGTGAGCGCCTCGGTCTTCAGTTCTCGCGCCGGTTCCGTTGCCAGTCGGCCCTCCGGGATCTGCGCGACAAGCCGCTTTGCCCAGTGCCGAGTTCGCTCGCGATCCTGCGCCGCGAGTTCCACGATCGCATTTTCGATTCTCCGCATGTTCGTGTCGTCGAGCAGCGGCGCCGCTACGGCGAGGAACGCTGCCGCCTCCGGAGCAGTCTCTGGGTGCGAAAGCACCGGCTCAGCGGACAAGAGTCCATGGAGGAGCGGCGCGTACTTCGCTGCGTCGCGAGCACCGGCCTTCAGGAGGCTTCGCCAGATGAACGCAGATGCCGCGTTCTCCGCGAGCATGTCGGCAGCCTGGGTGAGTTCCATGCTTCCCGTTGGTAGTTCGGCGAGATACGCCAGGATTGTTTCGACGAGTTTCTGCGCATCCTCCTGGACCGTCCCGGGCGCGTCCCAGAAGTGGCTGCCGTCTTGCCTGTAGCGCACCTGCTTGCCGCGGAAGTCAAAGGTCTCCTCAGGACCTGCCTCGTCAAGACGCTCGTGCACGACCGCAGCGCCCGTCGCCGCTTGCACAAGCGCCTGCATTGCAACCGCAGGCTGCGCGCGAAGGAAGCGCGGCGCGTATTCGAGCAGAACGTACTGCGCCAACCTGAAGTCCTGGCGCCGGGTGCTGCTGAGGGCGACGACGATCCCGCCCATGTGCGTCGGTTCCTCGCTTAGCTCCACATGCGTAAACGTTGCGGCGTAGACGGACGCTGCTAGTTCCGGGTCTTCGTTCCAGAAGTGCTGCACTGCGTTGGCGAGCCTGTAGATGAGATCTACCGGCGTACTTGGGTCGGCGATGCGTGACAGGATCTTCTCGAAGAGAGCCCGCGCATCGGTCGGATCAACGTCGTAGGTGCGCGCGACGACACCGACAAGCCAAACTGCGGCAAGGTGTTCGAGCGCCGGGTCACGTGAGTCGAGCGCTAGCTGCAGGAGCGAGCGCGCGCCGACGGAGACATGTTCGCGTACAGCTACGTTCAGCGTGCTTCGTTGTTGCTCGCGCTCAAGTAGTTCTGAAAGGAACCGTGCCAGATCCCACGAGTAGACACGCGACGCACGGCGCGCTGCGCGCGCTGCGAACGCCGACCAGACCCTGTCGTTGGTGATCGCGTGCGTTCGAATTCCTTGTAGGAGGCGGAGAACTGCATCCTCGGAATGAGCAGCGCCGCTTTCCAGACTTGAAAGGAGCGGCTGGGTGTCGTCTAGTGATTGCGCCTCCCGTGCCACGATCCCCGGTGGCAGCACCTGGGCAACGAGTCGCACCTGTGGCTCCTCAGCAGCTAGGAGCGCCCAAAACGTCTCCCAGAACAGCGGCCGATTCGTGAACCAAAGTCGTGCGAAGAAATAGTTGAGCGTTGGGCGCAGGAAGAGGGCGCGGTCGGGCTCCTGGCGGAGGAAGTCCGCGAGCGAGCCAGCGTCATCGTCGAGAACCTCCACACTGACGGCGTAGTCGAACAACACGTTGTGGCCGAAGGAGACGCGCGTGCCCGTTTCGTCCGCGTCCTGCAGCACCTCGGAGCTATGCAGTGCTCTCCAAGCTTCGTTGGCTCCGGCCTCGTAGACATTGCCTCTCTGGGCCCAGAGCGTCCGTCGGCGGACCATCGCGTCGGCTGCACGCGACACGAGATGGCGCTGATCGGGTTCCAGTGGCCCGCTGCGAACGCGCTGTCGCCAGAACAGGTTGAGCAACTGAACCTCTGAGTGGACGGGACTTACCTCAGCCACGGTGGTTCCGCCTGCGAACAGACGCTCAAGCAACCAGAGGTTGAATGGGATTCGCAGTAGCTCCCGGAGGTCGTCATGGCCTGCTTCCCAAAGCGCCTGAAGCCACGGCAGCTGCCCTGTCGCCGGCGCGATATCGGCGTCGCTGAGCGGCGGGACACAAAAGTGGCGGCAGACCGCGCCCGGCATCTGATACGCGGGTTCGGGGGCGGCCCCCGACGCAGGCGGGAAGATCTCGTCAAGTTCGACCGAACGCAACGCGTCGTAGGTCCGCATGCTCAAGACGACGGTCCACGAATCGGACAGGCGCGCGAGCAGGCGACGCACAAGGCCGAGGACATAAGCACGTGGCCGATCGCCGCGGACAGCGTCGAGCGCGTCGACGATGAGGTACCCGCGGCGTTGCTGCGTCTGATGTTCGAAAAACGAGACGATGTCACCGGACACGTCAAGCTCGGCCCGCAGGTCCGCATCAGATTCGAACGGCATCCGGTCGACCGGCAAGAAAAGGCATTCGCTGTCTGGTGCCGCTCGCAACTCGCGAACGATCGCCTTGAGAAGGTACGTCTTGCCCACGCCAGGCGCGCCGATCAGCACGCCATTGCCGCCGGCGGCGAATTCGCGGAAGGCACGTGTCAACTCCGGGCGATCGATGTTCACAGTTCCAGCATCCTGTCCGTGAAAGCACCGATCGGATCGAGACCATGATCAACCCCGAGCTCGGTGCCGAAATCCGCGACGAACGCCGTCAGATTCGAGTGGTCATCGCGGCCCGACCCTCGCGAGCGCACGACGCGGTAGAAGACCGGCGTGATGCCGTGTTCCCTCCACCCCAACGTGAGCTTTCCCTCTTCTTCCTCCGACTTGGCACCGACGATCGCGAAGTGGCCGAGCGATCGCCCGCGTTGGAAGTCGGCGCTGATCACGCGGAGGATATGCCTGAGGGCGGGATCGTTGAGGCTGAAGCCGACGAACAGCGTCGGGTACGTGACGAGCAGCGCCCAGACCACTTTACGCAGGATGACGTCCAGCGTTCGATGGACTGGGAGGCCATCGCGGTCGACGTCCCTGAAATCCCCATATCGTTCCCGATAGTCGCTCGCGGCCAGGACGACACGCTCTGGGTGGTCATGCACCCCGTGCAGGTGGAGCACGAACTCAGTTGCGGATCCATTGCCGACCAGCCGAAGGAAGTCGAAGACGCCGAAAGTGCGCGGATCTCCGAGATCCAGAGGGCTGCAAGCGGGGCGAGCGGCCGCGAGGTTCCCGGCCGAGAGCGCGTTCTCAAGCGACGGCTCGAAGTTCGTTGTGATCACACCCCGAAACCCGAGCTGGGGAAGCGCACGTTGGAGTGGTGTGTACGGCGACGCTGGCTTCGGTCCGAACGTCTGCTGGATGTGTGCGAGGTAGTCGGGCAGCCGCCGTGCGTCCGCGAACGATTGCTTGATCCATTCGGCCCGTTCAAGCGGGTCGTCCGTCGACGGCGCTTCGGCGCCCAGCTCCTTCTCGAGTTCCCCGAGTTAATTGCCCCACAGGGGGTACCCGAGGTCGAGGCTCAGCCCGGAGCCCACGAACAGCAGCATGCGCTGCTCCCTCAGCAGCGCAAGCAATGCGCGTTCGGCGTCGGTCTCCATCGTCGACCCCGATTCTCGCAGAACGACGATTGCAGCCAGGACCGCTTTCGGAGACGCCGCAACCGGCCAAGTGGCCAAGGCCGCAGGTGAAGCGGTATTGGGGCGGACCCAGCGCTAGGCGCGACCTCTGGACCTCTTGCCCGTCTGCGCTGCTGGGCCCGCGGTCGCGATGTCGGTGGCCTGGCCAAGATCATTCTGATTCCTGCTTATGGCTCGACGGCTCGTTGTGGGACCAGGTCGTGCCGCCCTTGAGCAGGCGGGCATCGGGCTCACGTGCTGACGCTGCCCGGCTGGAGTCGAAAGATGCGCAGATGACCCTGCTCTGTACCGACCGCGGGCGGCGCTGTTGTAATAAAAACGCCGCGCCGAACGGCGGATCAGGAGCGGCCACAGCTCGCCATTCAGTCACATTCCGTGACCAGGGGTGGCCGTCTCCGGACCGATCCCTATGACCGCCAACAGGTCCTGGCGCTGGTCGGCTGCGCAATCACTGAGTCTGGCAGCCCCGCATCCAGGTCACGCAGACTGGGGATGCGCAACGTTCGGCTGTCGCGGACGCATCACACAGACGTTTCCGCCACGTCGCCCTGCCCATGCGCAGGCACCTGCAACGCGCTCCGCGGCCCCGGAGACGGCGCCAGCGCAACTCGCCGCCCGAACAAGGCATGAAGCCAGTCGCCTTGCATGGCAGGGAACTATCATTTACTCTCTACTTAGGTACTAGTATTGTTTAGGTACTAGGGAGTTAAGTCTCATGGCAAGCCAAGCACCCATCAAAGTAAGCGAACAGACGAAAGAGCGCATCCGCTACCTCGCCGCCCTCACGGATGCCACGCAAGCCGAGGTCGTAGACCACGCCGTCGAGGAATACGCGGCCCGGCACGCGGACGTCATCAAAGAGGGGATCGAACGTGCCCGGTTCGTGCTCACCGGAGGCGATGCCGCGATCGCTTCGCATCTCCTTGATGTACCTGTAGATGACGTTCAGCGCATCGCAGGAGAACCTCGCAAGCCCTAACGCAGCCCTAGCCTGACCGCTTCCCACCATTCGACGCGGCCCGCCGGCCAGTCGCTACGCGTCTCGAAGATCGCCTCGGGGAAGTGTGCCTCCAGGGACGCGAAGAGGATGTCACGTAGCTCATCGCGAATGTGCGTGCCGTCCGTGGCCCGGACGCTGAGCGCACACCAGATCTCCTCGACCCCGCCGCTACCCAGGACGACTACCCGACACGGCAGGTATGCGCCAAGGTCGGCCACCAACTCCTTGCCCTGCCGCACGAGAGCGTCACTTACAAGCTGCAGCAACTCAACTGTAAGTCCTCGCTGCAGCCGGATGACAGCTTCCGCGCGATCACGCAGCCGGTCGTCGCTGGAGGGCAGCAACTCTCCGTCATCATGAAGTCTGGCGAACCATACATAAGCGTCATCGTCGGAGTCATCTTCCCGGCGATGGACCGCGCAAAGCCACACGATGTCGTGCTCCTCGTCCACCCAGGTGACACCGCGTTGTGACGAGACGCGGAGCCGGTAGACGAGCGGCTGAGCGATAGAGAGGATCCGCTTCTGCGCTTGCGGGGAGGTCGGAGCAGTCCGGCGCAGCTCGGCGAGCCATGGATCATCAAGCTCGCCAAGGTCAGTATCGAGTGGCGGGAGGCTTATCCCGAGATCCTGGGTGAGGCAGCGGATCGTCGGTCGAGCACGACGGCTATTCGGCATGGCGTCGGCATCGTACCGGTCTATGTCAGGGGGAACTTCGGGTTAACCAAGCCGGGTGACGAGGCGCCGGTGGTGCCCGATGTTCGCTGACGACGCCACCGGGACCACGGCGTTCCACCGATGCTTGTTGGCCTGCGTGTGCTCTGCGTGCCAGGGCACGGTCATCGACCGCGGTTGCGCTGGAGGGCGATGATCGGAGGATCGTGCAGGGACCATGGCGCGCCGCCGGATAAGATGTTCGGTCTGGTGTCAGCCCTGCCGACACACCACGGCACCTAAGGGCACTAAACCTGTGCTGATGACGGCGCGCCGTCGCACTCACCGTGGGGTGGCGGCGACTCCGTCCTGGTAGCTGCCCTGAACCACCCGGGAAACAGTCCCTCATGAGATAGAAGTGGGCAGACCAAGCCGGTCAAGTGCGTCCAGGAAGGCAGCGTTGGGCTGGGCGGTGGGCAGGACGGCGCGCACGTCGGCGAGTGCCTGCCGCACGGGGAGACCGAGATGCCGCGCCGCGTAGAGGGCGGCGACGGCCGGCGTGCGGCTCTTTGCCTCGACGCAGTGGATTAGCACGGTCCGGCCCTCAGCACGCAGCGCAGCGACCGTGTCTGCGGCCTGAGCAAGCACCAGGTCCAAGTGGGGGTTGCGCCCGGGGTCTGCGCTATCGGTCAGCCACACCTCGACATGGTCGGCGGGGCGCAGGCCGGCTGCCGGCGCCTCGGCGCTTCCGAGCCGACACAGCGACACGACCGCGTCGACCTCAGCGGGCAAGTTCGGCACCGCGTCGATGCCACCGAGCAGGACGGCACGGTCATGGGGGTGTGCGGCGGTGCGCGACATCGTCACTCGGCAGGTCCACAGGCAGCAGCGAATGACAGCCACAGTGCCTCTTGTCTAGTATTTGTCACAAAGACCTAGTAGCATGTTACCTGTGGCAGACCAGGGAAGTGATCTAATCTCACGTGAACAGCCGGCCGACCTGGCACGTCAGTGGGCCCGGC
>Ga0099829_10002294_pt1 | contig 10963 bp, 12 predicted proteins | sample CZO8metaG_3_FD_79336 | JGI IMG/M metagenome (GOLD analysis project Ga0099829, IMG submission 79336) | Vadose zone soil microbial communities from the Eel River Critical Zone Observatory, Northern California, USA - CZOApr15con2H2.8 metaG | ecosystem: Environmental > Terrestrial > Soil > Vadose...
AGGTCATGCAGACAGGTCGTATCACCGCTATTCAGATCCCCTATAATCCCTGGGAGCGGGAGGTCGAGCGGGAGATCTTGCCACTGGCAGCGGATCTTGGCCTGGGTGTCGTTGTCATGCGCCCATTCGCCGAGGGAAGCCTGATGCATCGCAGGCCATCTGAAGCCGATTTAGCACCACTGAAGCCTTTCGGAGTGACTACATGGGCTCAAGCCCTTATCAAGTGGATCTTGAGCGATCCGCGTTGTCACGTCACCATTCCCGCTACTTCTCGCCCCGAGCGCGTGACCGAAAATGCTGCGGCCGGTGAGCCACCCTGGTTTGGCCCTGACGAACGTGCGCTCGTCGCGTGCCTCGCTACACGTACATGATGTCTCTTTTCTCTCTAACATTATCCAGTACCATTAGCAAGCAAGCTTGACAAATATCTCAATTATATGTTATATGCATATATATGCTATTAAGTCATTACATCAAAAGGCATATAGCACTTGGATACATATAAGTGCGGTATGCAAGTAATGAGGTGAGCATTATCTATCAAGCAGGGTGGCGAGTAAAGCTGAGGGGATGAGTCACAGAAGACTCAAGATTATCGTTTTACCCTTACCTTAGCAAGGAACAACAAAGATGAGCCAAAACGCTAAGAAATTAGCACCTCTTCCCGCCATTGGAACGCAGGCAACACTCTCTCGTACTATCACTGAAGATGATATCCTCCTCTTTGCAACAGTCAGCGGCGATCATAATCCCATCCACCTGGATGCAGAATATGCAGAGCGAACGCTGTTTGGAAAGCGCATCGCGCATGGATTCCTGATAGGATCATTGATCTCTGCAGTTCTGGGCAATGAAATGCCAGGGCCCGGCAGCATCTACCTGGGCCAGACCTTGAAATTTCTTGCCCCCATTCACATAGGCGATACCGTGACCGTCACCGTCAAAGTAGTTGAAATACGCGAGGATAAGCGTATCTTAACGCTCCACACAGAGTGCACCAACCAACATGGTATCCTGGTTCTGAGCGGCGAAGCAACGGTCAAGTATGCGCGCGAAGTTGATGCAGCTTGAGCCATCTTTGCCGCGTGGCAAGGAATTGCTTCCAATTTTGCTTGGCAATAACCAGAAGTTACACTTTTGGCAAGAGTTATCTTCCAATTTGCATTTTCGGCAAAGTTATGGGTTCAAATGCGAGAAATATGCCGTCTACGAGCTCTACAAATCAAGCTCGTAGACGGCATAGATATGCTTCCAGCCGTGGCAAAGTTATTCGTAAAGTGTCATTTGGTTCTGGCGTAGGCAACCATAGCGCAGTTTGCAGGATCACCCGCACCTTTCTATAATACATGTATCGATAGAAAGCCATTGGAGGTGAACGAGCATGCCAAATCAGCAACAGGTAGATATTCTTAAACAAGGTGTGGAAGCCTGGAATAAATGGAGGCAAGAAAATATCAGCGTGGAGCCAGATCTGAACGAAGCGGATCTGAGCAATATCAAATTAAGAGGAGCCAAGCTGAGTAGGGTCAACTTGAGCGGGGCAGACATGAGAAAAGCTGACCTCACCCAGGCCGATCTCAGTTGGTCCAGCCTCGTCGGAGCGAACTTGAGCGCCGCTATTCTCATCAGGGCGAACCTGAGCAACAACGACCTGAGCGGTGCCGACCTGCGCGAAGCCGACCTTACCGAGGCCAACCTCAGTAAGGCGACCCTCATCGATGCTATTCTGATCGGAGCCAACCTGAGTCGAGCCAACCTTGCCGATGCTGACACGACCGGCGCATACCTCAGAGGAGCTAACCTCCTCGGGGCTATCATTACTCCTGAACAACTGAACAAGGCCAGGTCACCCGATGACCTTCCAGAGGCATACATGTTATAGTGACACCTTTGCCCTCCGCATTCCGTAAAAAGTGTAACCAGGGATTTTTGCCCTGGTAACCCTCCCTGTTTTCTTAAAAAACATAAAGGAATGTCGGATGAAGCTCCCCACCCATGTTCAGATCGAGCCAGTTGGTCAGTGTAACCTGCGCTGCCAGATGTGCGCGATCCAATTCAGGCGGGATGGCCCGCCCTTTGGGCCGCTCGCCTTCATAGATTTCGAGAAATTTACATATATAATTGACCAGTTCGTGAACATTGAGGAACTGCACCTGCAAGGAATGGGAGAGCCGATGATGCACCCCCGCTTCTTCGACATGGTCGCATATGCTACGAAGCTGGGTATTCGAGTCACCACCAATTCGAACCTGACGCTGCTGAACGATGGGCGGGCTGAGCGCTGCGTGGCCAGTGGCCTCGATAGTCTGCATGTATCCATTGATGGAGCGAGCGCCGAGACCTACGAGCGCATTCGAGTACGCGCTCACTTTGATCGCGTGGTACGCAACCTCGAGCGTCTACTTGCAGCCAGGGAACGACTCAGCAGTAAGCTGCCGCATATGATACTTGTTATGGTGATCATGCGACAAAACCTGCAAGAACTGCCTGACCTCGTGCGTTTAGCGCACCAATGGTCGATGGAGAGAGTGTTTGTGCAGCATCTCTGCCACGACTTTAGAGAATCGAGCCTACCAATACACTACCGACCCATGAGAGAGTTTATCAAAACACAGACCTTGCTCGAGGAAGATCCTCTGCGCGTCGAGTACTACTTTGGAGCAGCCAGGAGTATAGCTAAAGAGTTAGGTGTAGACCTGCGCCTTCCATCTACCAGGCAACGTCTGCACCCCTCCGGCACTCCTGGTCCAACTCGCTGTGGCTGGCCATGGGATGGAGCCTACGTTAGCTACCAGGGCTTCGCTATGCCGTGTTGCATGATCTCTACGCCGGATCGCATCAACTTTGGCAACATCGTAGATCAGGGGGTTGAGGCTACCTGGAACAACGCATCTTACCAGGCGTTTCGCGACCAGCTCTCCTCAGATGAACCACCCGATATTTGTCGTTCCTGCTCAATCTATACAGGTACATTTTAATGCTATGAACATGCAGCAAACCAGGATACTTTCAATCGCCCGGCCCTCTCTTCGGCTGGATGCGCCGACCTTCCGTCTACTATTGGAATTGCAAGGGCCATCATTAGCCCTATGGAGAGCGGCAGAGATAGCAGCCCTACGAGAGCACGTATTTGAACGCCCAATTCTTGACCTGGGTTGTGGTGATGGCCTGATTACTTCGATGGTCTTGTCGCGAGTAGAGGTAGGACTGGACCCGGATGAGAAGGTGCTGGTACATGCTGCCCGCAGAGGTATCTATGAACGTTTGGAGGCTGTAGCCGCCGAGAACTCATGCTTACCTGACGAAAGTATTGGCACGGTTGTGAGCAATTCCGTGCTTGAACACCTGCCACGCATTGACGCCGTCCTCGAGACGGTTGCGCGAGTGCTACGTCCAGGAGGGCGGCTGATTTTCACGGTCCCCACGGAGGCATTCAGTGACTGGCTGGCGTTGCCCCTGCAGCCTTATTCGGCGTGGCGCAATCGTCAACTCTACCACCTGAACCTCTGGTCAAGAGAATGCTGGGCACATCATTTGCTCCGTGTTGGACTCGAGGTAGAAGCGGTTCGCCCGTATTTAAGTCACGATCTGGTATATACATGGGACATATTGGAACTCTTGCAGCAACTATGGCTGTTCCGCAGGCGTTTAGTGGGAGTTGTCTGGCGACGCATACCGCCCTGGTTACTGGATCGACTTGCGCTTCGGGCATCGCAGCTAGACCTCTCAGCTTCCACTCGTAGTGGAGGCCGACTAATAGTAGCGTGTAAACGTTCAACCTAAACTGGCGGAGGTGAATTTATGGCGTCTGTAGATATACTTCTCCCCACCTACAATCGCCTCACATCACTGCTTATGACCCTGGCGGGGGTCGCCGCTCAAACACACCGAGATATACGTGTGATCATTGCCGATCAAAGCCGGGAACCGGCCGGGGACGAGCAGGTAGTTCAGGCAGCGGGTAGAGTGATCGAGGTAAGAGGTGGATGCATAGAATGGTATTACCGTAGACCGGTACATGGAATCGCTGAGCAACGCGACTTCTTGCTGAAAAAGGCCACCGCTGATGCAGTGCTGTACCTGGATGACGATGTGCTGATGGAACCCTGGGTAGTCGAGCAACTTCTGGATGTACTAAACGCCGAGCGGTGCGGCTTTGTAGGAGCGTTTCCTGCAGGTCTGTCCCATTTAGATGATGTGCGGCCTGAACAGCAAATTATTGAATACTGGGATGGGCTAGTGTCCCCAGAAGTGGTTGAACCCGGCTCACCTCGATGGGAACGATGGCAATTGCATCGCGCCGCAAATCTCTATCATGTAAGCCAGTCCTTAATTCGCGAAGCCCAGCCCCGTCTGTACAAGGTAGCCTGGATTGCTTCTTGTATATTGTATGACCGCGCGAAATTGCTCGAGGTAGGCGGCTTCTCCTTCTGGTCGCGATTGCCACACTACCATTCAGGCGAAGAGGTGCTGGTACAAAATCTATTGATGAGGCGCTGGGGAGGCTGCGCAATTGTGCCCTCAGGCACCTATTACTCTCAGGTGCCGACAACCGTATTGAATGACGCTGGCACCGTCGATGGACATGCACTAGACCTGCTTTCGGAAATGATCGAACGTTATGCCTCAAGCGTGAAATCAACGCCATGACTGATGCATTTACACCTGGACTGCTATACCGCCTTCCACAAAAGCCGCGCAAGGTTGCCCTGTTACGAGCTTCTCGCATAGGTGACTTTATCTGCACAACACCGGCTTTGCGAGCACTACGTGTAGCATTGCCAGGGGCAGAAATCACCATGATCACATTACCGCTCCTGCGAGACCTCGTCGCGCGGTCTCCTCACCTGGACCGCTTCATTGCTTTTCCAGGCTTTCCAGGTATAGCAGAGCAATTCTTCGATGCATACCAGGCCGTACAATTCTTGCAAAAGATGCAGTCTGAGCAATTCGACCTCGCCTTGCAGATGCAGGGTTCGGGTGTCTACTCGAATCCGTTCACGCTGCTTTTGGGGGCGCGGGTAACCGTCGGATTCGTGCGCCAGGGTGATCCTCCCGGGAGATTAGATGCCGCCTTGCCATTTCCCCAAAAAGGTCACGAAACTCAGCGCATACTAGCCCTGACAACCTTTATCGGCGTACCTCCTCAGGGCGAACAAATGGAGTTTCCCCTGTGGTCAGAGGATCATGCCATGGCTGAGAACCTATTAAAGGACACTAAACGGCCACTGATCGGACTACATACATCGGCGCGAGACGTAACCAGGAGATGGCCCCTCGACCACTTTGCAGCAGTGGGCAAGGAGCTGTTGCATCGCTACGGCGGCACAGCGGTGATCCTTGGCGAGTTGGATGACCGGCCAGCCGGGGACATTGTGGCACGGGAAGTAGGAGAGCATTGCCTGAACCTGGCGGGCAAGACATCGCTCGCACAACTTGGCGCGGTAATCACGCGCCTCTCGGTATTGGTGACGAATGACACAGGGCCAGCCCACATTGCTTACACCCTGGGAACACCAACAGTGACTATATTTGGTGGAGGAAGTCCAGAGAGAAATGGACCACCACTAAGCAAATTGCACCAGGTGCTGGCTTTTGAGGTGCCATGCCGGCCCTGTGATTATGCAGCGTGTCCAATAGAGTACAGGTGTTTGGCGGGCGTGACTGTACAACAGGTAGTAGATGCAGCCTCGGCAGTGATGCGTTGAGATTTTCGCAAAGCAGAAGCAGAAAGGATCCGAGAAAGAAACTATATCTGGCAATATACTGACATATTTCTAATACATCTCTAACACTCTTCTTACGTTGTTCTAACACCCGATGACATATCCTATGGTGGAAGCTGAATGAGTAACACCAATAACAGCCCAGAGGATTTCGCACAAAGAATATCTACCGGGGCACTTTCTGCAAGCCCTGGTACAATGCATGTATGGATGTCGATGCGATTGAGAGTGCTGAATGTATGGAAGCTTAGAGATCATGAACGCGGAAAGCTATCAACTGAATCGTGAAGGCAATTCTCACATGCAGAAACCGCAGCCAAAACAGGCTGTTCGTTGTGCGAACTGCGATATCGAAATCCTCTGGACTCCTACGGTAGTACGGGGCAAGACCTTCTGCTGCACTGGCTGTGCGGCTGGCGGTCCCTGTAACTGTGATTACTCACTGTATCGTTCGGTCAACATTTCAGGTGTGATTCATTATGTTTCCGACAAGGATACGCCAGAAAAGGAAACCGGGCAAAAGTAATTTCTTTCTACTCAACTCGATACTTTAAAAGGGAGGGTATGTAATGCCGAAGATTCGTCCTGTAGGCGACCGTATAGTCGTCAAACCCGCCGCTAGAGAAGAAGTCACCAAGAGCGGGATCGTGATCCCCGACACGGCCAAAGAAAAGCCCCAGGAAGGCACCGTGATTGCTGTTGGTAGTGGCCGGCTGCTGGATAATGGGGACCGCGCCCCCATCGATGTCCACGAAGGAGATCGCATCTTGTTCGCCAAGTACGGCGGCACTGAGTTCAAACTGGATGACGAGGAATACCTCGTGCTCAAAGAGAATGACATTCTGGCCATCATCGGCTAGTCGATTTATTTATTAAGGAAGGGAGAAATATATGGCGAAACAGTTAGTATTCGAAGAAGACGCGCGTCGTTCACTGAAGAAAGGTATCGATATTATGGCCGAGGCCGTCAAATCGACTCTTGGCCCCAAAGGGCGCAACGTCGCGCTCGACAAGAAATTTGGCGCGCCCACCGTCACCCATGACGGGGTGACCGTAGCCAAAGAGATCACGCTGGAAAACCCTTTTGAGAACATGGGAGCGCAACTACTCAAAGAAGCAGCCACCCGCACCAACGATGTGGCCGGCGATGGCACCACCACCGCTACTGTGCTGGCACAAGCCGTCGTCAACGAAGGGCTCAAGAACCTGGCGGCCGGGGCTAACCCCATGCAACTCAAGCAAGGTATCGACAAGGGCACCGAGGCCGTGGTCGAATACATTCGCTCCGAGTCCATCCCTGTTGAGGGTAAGAAAGAGATCGCACAGGTGGCCTCGATTTCGGCCGCTGACGATACCATTGGTCAGCTTATCGCCGAAGTGATGGACAGAGTGGGCAAAGATGGGGTCATCACGGTGGAAGAGTCGCGCGGCATCAACTTCGAGACCGAGTACGTGGAGGGTATGCAGATCGACAAGGGGTACATCTCTGCCTACTTCGTCACCAATGCCGAGAAGATGGAAGCCTCCATCGACGAGGCTTATATTCTCATCACCGATAAGAAGATCAGCGCCGTCCAGGATATCCTGCCTGTGCTTGAGCAATTGACCCAGCAGGGTCGTCGTGAGATTATAATTATCGCCGAGGATGTGGATGGTGAAGCGCTGGCCACCCTGGTGGTCAACAAGCTGCGCGGCATTCTCAACGTGCTGGCGGTCAAGGCTCCTGGCTTTGGCGATCGTCGCAAAGAGATGCTGCGTGACATCGCTGTGCTCACCGGTGGAGAGGTCATCAGCGAAGAGATGGGCCGCCGCCTCGATAGTACAAGGCTAGACGATCTTGGCCAGGCGCGGCGCGTGGTCTCTCACAAGGATGACACAACTATTGTAGAGGGCAAGGGCGATCCCTCAGACATCCAGGCACGTATTCGCCAGATCAAGGCCCAGATCGATGAGACAACCAGCGACTACGACCGTGAGAAGCTGCAGGAGCGCCTGGCGAAGTTGTCCGGTGGTGTGGCGCTCATCAAGGTGGGTGCTGGCTCTGAGGTGGAGTTGAAGTACCGCAAGACCCGCGTCGAGGATGCGCTCTCCGCCACGCGCGCTGCGGTCGAAGAGGGCCTGGTTCCCGGCGGTGGCGTTGCTCTGTTGAATGCCGTGCAAGCATTGGACAACGTACACCTGGAGGGAGATGCTGCGACAGGCGTCAACATCCTGCGGCGTGCACTCGAAGAGCCACTGCGCCAGCTTGCTATCAATGGCGGAAAGGATGGTGCGGTCGTCGTCGAGGGCGTACGCCGTGCTCAGAAAGAGCATAACAACGACAAGTACGGCTACAACGTGCTGACCGACCAGTACGAGGATATGGTCGAGTCTGGTATTATCGACCCGGCCAAGGTCACCCGCTCGGCTTTGCAGAATGCCACCAGCATCGCAGCCATGATCCTGACCACCGAGGCCCTGATCACCGACATGCCTGAGAAGGAGAGGCCTGCTGCTCCGGCCATGCCTGATTACTAGGATTGGGGTTAGAACAGATCCAAATCAATTTTGTGACGAGTTGTCTGTGCGTGGTGGTGCTACGCACAGACAACTCGTCACTTTTTTAATGAGCTGCTTGACAACGGGCGTAGAATTAGGAACGGTACTGCACTACTACCCGTGTATGTGACAGGTCTCCTGTCTATGTAACTTCAACCATTACTGTAGATGTGATCTCCGTTATAGCTTCAGTTATTCTGACACTAAGAAAGGAGAAGACAGAGATGCCTCTCTACATGACGCAATTTGCTTACACGTCCGACGCCTGGGCGGCGCTCGCCAAGAATCCGCAGAACCGTGAGGAAGTTCTGCGCGCGCTCGTCGAGAAGCTCGGAGGGCGATTGGTGACCTTCTACTATGCCTTTGGTGAGTATGATGGCGTGTTCATCACTGAGATGCCCGATGAGACCACTGTCACGGCAGCCGTCCTCGCCGCTATCTCGCCAGGTCATGTCAAAGCCGTCAAGACGACTGTATTGCTTACCACTGAGCAGACCATGGAGGCGATGCGCAAAGCGGGCGCACAGTCGTACCAGGCGCCACGATAGGTCTGACCTTTACCAATCACAATGCGAGTCCTATCCATGAGGTAGGCCGGGAGCTCGGTGGTTTTGCCGCCGAACTCCCCTGGCTTCATGGCCAGTCGCGTAGGGGCGGGGGAGGTGTGGAGCGGGGCGGGGATGCTTGCATCGCCCTGGGTGGGTGAACGCTTCCCCCGGCATGGGCGATGCAAGCATCCCCGCCCCTACGCGACTAAAGACGTGTAGACGACCAGCCGCAGGGTCGTCTGGTGCTCACTAGGGATCCAGTCCCCCGCACAGGTAATTAAATTGAGGTAGATTCCTCCCCAATTACCGAAAATATCCTGAATAGGTGCCTCCTGTGGCGTGTAGAGGGCAATGCGTGTCACACGGAAATGCAGCGTTTTCCCAGCGATATTCGTCACCAGCACATCGTCGCCGACATGTATATCGCGTAAACGCCAAAATACCGCCGGATATCCCCCCGGACGGTCAAGGTGTCCATCGATGACCGCGCTCCCTCGCTCTCCAGGATGTGGACCCAGGTTGTACCAGCCTACATCCTCCCATGGATTTTGCGTTGGTGTTGCCAGGTCAGCATTCGATTGAGTACCTACCGACTCAACAAAAGCATTGATCCCTATAGCGGGAATGACCAGGCGGACCGGATTCTTCATATACGCGCGTACCGGTGGAACCGTTGGCGTTGCTGCTTTGATTGCAGATGGTGCGCGTAGCTCTAGCTCTTCAGATATGGACGCAGAGCCACACGCACTAAGGATTAGAACCACGATCAAGGCCAGGAGGCGCAATGTCAGGCGGACCGCGTGCATGAGATGCACACCCTCCTACTTAATTGCTATACTTCCCTACCAGGCGGCGAATGAAGCCCCCGCTACCAATAAGTAGCAGCGCAGAGGCGCCTAAAAGCCAAATCCACGGAGCGGACGGTTGCACGTTGTCTGGTTGTAGGAGCGGATTTGGATCGCTCCCGGTGTTGGGCACACCAGGCAGCCCTGGCACCTGCGAGGCAATAACCTGAATCTGCGGATTGCCATTGTACAGCCCGACCGTGAAGACGCTCGTCACCGTATTGGCCTTGAGCGTTGCATCCATAGGGAGTGTCGAGTTGTGCGTGGCAGAGGTCACATCAAATGTATACGCACCTACCGACATCGGAAGATAGTTACTGGCACCCTGGTAACTTATCCCACTAAGTAATGTGCTCCCTTGCGCAGATACAGTAATGGCACCTCCATCTGGGGAAAGCTGATACACGCGCAGTTTGGCCGTGCCAGGAGATAGGAGGTTATTGTCAATAAAGACTTTCAGCGACAGTCCTGTTGCCTTCGTACCAACAGCAGCTACCGTGTAGGCCAGGCCCGGGCTGACCGCTAATGTCTCTGAAATGACCGCCGCGCCAATCCCTTTCCCAACCAGGGCAATCTGTACCTTGTGAGGGCCTGCTGGGACCGCTACGTAGTTCGTGACCGCCCCGAACTGGAAGCTACTCAGCAACAGCCCGCCATCCACAAATACATCGGCGGTTCCAACATCGGGTGAAGCGTGAATAACGCGCACAAATGATGGACTTTGAGCTGAGGCATAATGCCTCTGTGTGCCAAAGAAAGCAGCAAAAACAACGATACCAATGATACCGAGTCCCAGGAACAAATGGCTTACTAGAAGAGCTAAAATACGTTTAATCTTCACAGTTGCATCTCCTTCTACCAATTATACGCCTTAATCCTATGTATTATGAATGGACATAGCTTGCTAATATCTAAAACGTTTTATATACTAATAAGTAACTGTGAGTCATTTATCTTATACTTCAGTACTTTTGAGTTGCAAAATAACATGCATAATTACCAAAATTTTGCCCGGAGCAGTGGCAGGACGCTGCCTGAAAGGGAATTGCGAGAATAAATAAATTGACTTTATTCACATTATTTAGTACTATTGAACGGATTTCGACCAGGAAGCTCAGCCTATTATGAAGATGTAATCTCTCTCTTATTTATGAGGTGCAGCGTGCTACAAGAAAAGATGACCCTCCCTGTTGGAGCCACCGTACAACATCCCGATGGAGGCCGCTATATGATAGAAAGCCTCCTTGGTACGGGTGGATTTGGCGCTGTCTACCTGGTCAGGGATCGGCGCGTCAAGCAGAGCCTG